>Ga0066388_100002927_pt1 | contig 10756 bp, 7 predicted proteins | sample PanSoiMetaGPlot6_FD_64539 | JGI IMG/M metagenome (GOLD analysis project Ga0066388, IMG submission 64539) | Tropical forest soil microbial communities from Panama analyzed to predict greenhouse gas emissions - Panama Soil - Plot 6 (Hybrid Assembly) | ecosystem: Environmental > Terrestrial > Soil... | reverse complement strand
GACCCGCCCCGACGCCTCAGCGACCACCCATGCCACGACCGAAGACACCGACCGCCACGTGGTCCGCAGCAGCCCGGCGACCACCGACCCCGGCGCACGCGCGGCCAGCCACGCAGCTGTGTCCTCGAAGTCCCGGGTGAACCGCGACCTCGCCCGCGCCCACGGCACCGCAGCCACCACCCCATGCACCCGGCACACACCCGCGGCGCGCCGGCCTCCACCCACACCGGCACCGTGCCGAAGTCCAACCCCGCCACCGCCGCCGGCCCTCCCCTCGGTCACAACCCCGCGACTGCTGCCCACACCGCGAACACCGCGACCGGGCTGAGCGGTCCGGCCGAACCCGCACCACCAGCACCACCCCACCACCATCGGCCTGCTCGGTCTCGACTGACTCCCACCACCGTGTGCTCGACCCCGAGCAGCACCCGAAACTACCGTTGAACTGCGCAGGCCGTCCTACTCCGTCTGGGAACCGGCCTTCGTCCAAAGACAGGAACCCAGACCGAGGCGTCGTGTGCCCGTCCACCCCGGCACCTACGGCAGCAGACCAACACCCCTGCCCGCTACACCCCTTATGACCGGCTCAGCTCACCCACGAAAACAACAGAAGAGCCTATCGTTTCCAATAACACTCAGAGTTCAGCTTAGGTGAGTACCGTGGGAGGGTAAGGAATTGGCTTATCGGCTCGAACCAGCCAACTTGCGACCCTTCAGGGGCACTTTCTCAGATACAACGGTATACTCTCTAGCGAGAAGCTGCGGCGAGGGCCCGGAACGAGACTTCTGCCTTCGTCTCGACCCAGGAGCCCAACAGAGTAGGCGGGTCGCGATCCACAGTAGCCATCCGAACGACGATCCGCGAACCAGGCGCCGGTCAAGAGCTTCGACTAGCTGTTCGTTCAGTCCGTGGAGGAGCTTCCTTTCCTCCGGTGTGAGCGTGTGATAAGAAGGGACAATCTCACGAACGTCACAGCCCAGTTCCTTCAGGGCTAGGTGCCCTGCCAACGCGTTCAGGAGTGTAAACTCCTCCGGATGTTCTGCCATCATGCCCGCTCTAGCCAGAAATTCATCTACAGGCGCCGAGCGTGGGAGTAGTCCATCGAATACCGCATCCAAGCATTGATCCCGCAGTAGTGTGGCTCGATACACAAATTTTGCCCTGGCCGTTAGTGGCAACAAGTAAAACAGGGTAGCCCAGACCGACGTGACTATCGTCACCCATGCGACGAACACAGCAAGCTCTCCGCTTGTCACCCCGGTCCCACCTCTTCCTTTGTCCCCCGGCCACCGATATTCGACCAGTTGGCGCAGTTACTCGGTCTGAATCGCCTCCTTGTACGTCTCCAGTTCCTTCTGCAACTCGTCTACACGAGCCACAAGATCCCTGTTGCGTCGTTCCAGGTAGCTTGCCCGCTTCCTTTGAATGTTGGCGTAACTGTAGCCTGCGACGGTCGTCAAGCCCAGTGCCGCAGTCAATGCGATCGTGATGTTGATGTTGAAGTTGGTGTTCTTACCTGCGACCTCGTGCGCCAGTGGCGTGGCCATCCAAAGCAGTGCCCCGAGAGCCAATATGAGCAAAACGTACCGAACCGTCATACACCAGACATACTTGTTCTGCAGTGTGGCGAGCAGCACCTCGTCCGAGACGGCCGTAGCCGCCTGCTTCCCCCTCCGCCGTGGCTGGGACGTGTTCGGCATCGAATCGATTCCCTCATAGAGCGTGGTTGACGCATGGAGGCTACTCACTGTGTGACTCACGCCCAAAACAGGCACGCCGCGGCCGACACCGCTCCCGTTAGAACTCTGGACGAGCTGCGCAGATCCCCGCCGTCTCCTACCCTGACAGATGATATGTCATACGTAGTGTCGAGTGAGACTTCTGTCCGGATTCGGGCTGACCTTCGGCTGGCGCGTGCTCGGCGAGCCAGTCCGGTCCTCGCGGCCCCACGGGTGGCCAGCCCGACGAGCACTAAGAGGCCGCGGCTCAGCCGGTAGAAGCTTTCACCAGCCAAGCCGAGGCTGCCATTGTTGATCGACCGGTGGACGGACCGCACAGTTCGCGCCATGGTCGCCCTATCGCTCCGTCATTATGCGGTCGTACGTTCGGCGTGCCCGGACGTTGCGCACGCTCGCTAGTTAACACTGCAGCATCTGAGGCGAGGACCAGCCGTTCAACTCCATGAGGTCGCCCTCGTTACCACCTTTGTCGAGCCAGATGTGCGAGAATGGTGGCGGAATTTGTACGGGTGGACGAAGATGCCGCCATCGCGACCGCGACGGGCGATCATCTGGTAGATGCTGTTCGGGTCATCGGCTGGCGGTTGTTGACACCGAGCCGCAGTTTCGGGCTGGTCGCCCGGGCGTGCCTGCCGCGAAGACGAAGGTATCGGTCTAGGGCTCGGGCGGCGGCGTAGTTGAGCTTCACGACACGTTCCTTTCGGCCCTTGCCGTGAATGCGCAGCTCCCGGTTGTCGAGGTCGAGGTCGCTGCGGTCCGGTCGGTCCGGGTCGTAGAGGATGCCGGCCATCTCCGAGAGCCGCATGCCGGTCGCCTTGAACAGTTCGATGATCGCGTAGTCGCGCCGGTCCGCGAACGTCTTGCCGCCCCTTGCAGTTCTTCGACACCCGGATCAGCTCGTCCTCGGTGAAGACCCAGAGTAGTTCTCCAGCAGGTAGACCATCCACTCCTTGACGTCGTCGGCCACGACGTCCGACCAGTCGGGCTTGGCGCGCAGGTGGGCCGCCGCGAACCACTGGACTGTCTCGATGTAGACGCGTACGGTCTTCGGGGGCTTGCCCTCGGCGTTCAGGTGGAGGCGAAACGAGCTGACCGCGGGCTGAACGGCCCGGCCGCGAGGGGCCGAGGCTGGCGGGGACGGGGTGCTCCCACCGACATAGTTACCTCTCTTCCAGCAGCGTGCAGAGGTCAGGCGATCCGCTGGACGAGCGTCTCCGCAGGTCGGAGGGGGTGGGAGCCGCCTGTCGGAGTCGAACCGACGACCTGCCGCTTACAAGGCGGCTGCTCTGCCAGCTGAGCTAAGGCGGCGACGGAGTCGATGGTACGCGACCCCCGGGACCGTCCATTGGAGACAGGCCGGGCGTCGGCGTGGGTCAGCTGGGGGCCGGCCTTGCTGCCCGAGTTACCACGCTGGCTGCCCTGGGGCGGCCGAGGTTTGGTCACCAGGGCGGCAAGGCCGCGGCCGGGTCGATCCCGTCCCGGCTGCGGGGTGATGGCGCTGGAGGATGCACCCGGCCTGTCGGTACTGGACAGCGGCCGGCTGGGTTGGCGACAGCTTCCCGCCCGCCACGGGTTCACCGACGGGCTCTAGCTCCTGAAGTCGGCCCGATTTGCGCGCGGTTGCGTGCGCACGCGGGCTGGAGCTAGTTGACTCTTCTCCGGTCAGGGGAGAGGAACCGGTGATGGATGCAGAGCTGCAGGCGCGGGCCCGGCGGGCCGGGGTGGCGACGTCGTACGCCAACTGGGCCGGCATCGAGGTCGACGTGTCGCCCGAGGCGGTCGAGGCGGCGCTGGCCGCGGTCGGTGCGCCGGCCCCGGCTGCCGTCGTGGCCACGCCAACCACGCCGGTCGCCGGCACCGTGCGCCTGGAGGGCGGCGGCACCGTCGAGGTCGCGACCGGGGACGCCGTGCCGTTCGGCGTGCACCGGCTCGTGCCGCCGCAGGGGCCCGAGCGGACGCTGGTCGCTGCCCCGCCGGCGCTGCCCGACCCGCTCGGCGGGCGCCGCGCCTGGGGCTGGCAGATCCAGCTTTACCAGCTGCGCAGCGCGCGGTCCTGGGGCATCGGCGACTTCGCCGATCTGGCCACGCTCGCCCGCGCGACCGGGGGGCAGGGCGCCGACGTGCTGCTGGTCAACCCGCTGCACGCGCACACCCCGGCGTCTCCGATGGCGAACTCGCCGTACTACCCGTCCAGCCGGCGCTACCACGACCAGCTGATGGTCGCGGTGGACAGGCTCCCCGAGTACGCCGCCGCCGGCCCGGACCTGCGCGCCCGGGTCGATGCGCTTCGCCCACCCACCCGCGACCTCATCGACCGGGACGAGGTCTGGCGGGCCAAGCGGGCCGCGCTGGCCCTGCTGCTGCCTGCCGAGGTGGCGGTGGCTGACCCGGAGCTGGAGGGGTTCGCGGTGTTCTGCGCGCTGGCCGAGGAGTACGGCGCGGACTGGCGGGACTGGCCGGAGCCGCTGCGTCGGCCGGGTGCGGCGGCGACCGCTGGGGCGGACCCGGACCGGGTACGGCTGCACCGGTGGCTGCAGGTGCGTGCGGGCGAGCAGCTGGACGGGGCGCAGCGGGCGGCCCGGGACGCCGGCATGGCGGTCGGGATCGTGCTCGACCTGGCGGTGGGCGTGGACCCGGCCGGCGCCGACGCCTGGCTGCAGCGCGACGACCTCGCCACCGGCACGACGGTCGGCGCGCCGCCGGACGCGTTCAACCAGCTCGGGCAGGACTGGGAGGTGCCGCCGTTGCAGCCGCGGCGGCTCGAAGCGACCGGGTTCTCCGCGTACCGCCAGGTGGTGCGGGCCGCGCTCCGCCACGGCGGCGGGCTGCGGGTCGACCACGTCATGGGGCTGTTCCGGCTGTGGTGGGTGCCGGCCGGGCGGTCGCCCGCGGAGGGCACCTACGTCCGGTACGACTCGGCCGCGATGCTGGCCGTCCTCGTGCTGGAGGCCACGCTGGCCGGCGCGCTCGTCGTCGGGGAGGATCTCGGCACCGTCGAGGCGGCGGTCCGGGCCGAGCTGGACCGCCTCGGCGTGCTGGGTTCGGCGGTGCTGTGGTTCGCCCGCGAGGAAGACGAGGTCACGCCGCTGCCGCCGCACCGGTGGCGGGAGCGCGCGGTGGCCACCGTGTCGACCCATGACCTGCCCACCGCGTACGGCTTCCTGGCCGGCGAGCACCTGCGGGTGCGGTCCGATCTGGGCCTGCTCGCCTCCACTCGGGACGAGGAGACCGCCCGCATCGGCACCGAGCGGGCGGCGGTGCTCGGCCTGCTGCGCTCCGAGGGGCTGGTCGGGGCCGACCCGTCCGCCGAGGAGACGGTGCTGGCCATGTACCGGCTGCTCACCGCCACGCCGAGCCGGGTGGTGCTGGCCGCGCCGGCAGATGCTATGCAGGATCTGCGCCAGCCCAACCTGCCCGGCACGGAAGACGAGTACCCCAACTGGCGGCTCCCGCTCGCTGACGGCACCGGCCGCCCCGTCTCCGTCGAGGAGTTTCTCGCCGCCCCCGGCACCGCCCGCCTGGCCGACCTGCTCCACTCCGCCCTGACGGCCGCTCCGGACCGAGCCAGCGTGCGACAATGACCATTGAGCGCGCTGGGGAGGCCATTGGGATGACGAGCGGGGCAGAACGGCCAGAGGTTGATCTTCGACGTACCCATGAGTCGCTCGACGAGCAAGCGCGACGGAAGGGCGTGCGCCCACTGCGATCGATCGAGGATCTGCACGATGACGACGCATGGCCATCGGAGGAAGAGCTGCAAGCCTTCCTCGCGCATGTCGCCGCGTCCCGGCACGCCGACCTGGCATAGCCGGATATGCAGTACGTCCTGCTGGACACCAGTGTCGCATCGCTCAGCCTGAAGGGCACAGTTCCGACCTCGCTTGGCACACGTCTGGCCAGCTTGGCACCGGCGATGAGTTTCGTTACGGTCGGTGAGCTGACCCAGTGGGCTGAGTTACGGGGGTGGACATCTCGCCGACGCGGCGCGCTTGACCGGCTGATCGCTCGCTGCGTCGTCATTCCGTGCGACGAGCACACGGCACGCATTTGGGGGCGGCTGAGCGCGGCGGCCTATCGACGGGGACGTCCGCGGCCCCAGAACGACATGTGGATTGCCGCATGCGGTCTCGCCGAAGGCATGCCGATAGCGACGCTGAACGCGAAGGACTTCAGTGACTTCGCAGAGCACCATGGCTTAGACTTGATCTTGAACTGAGACCGGCTTCAGCCAGCGTGCGCGGGACATGGGTCAGGTCGGGCGGGGTGGGGCGGTGGAGGTCCGGACGACGAGCTCGGTCGGGAGCAGGACGCGGCGGGCCTCGGTGCGGTCGCTCTCGTCGAGCAGGAGGCGCCCGGCGGCCCGGCCCTTGTCCAGCATCGGCTGGCGCACCGTGGTCAGGCCGGCGGCGGCGGCCTGCGGCACGTCGTCGAAGCCGGTGACGGACAGCTCGGCAGGCACCCGCAGTCCGCGGCGGGCGGCGACCTCCAACGTGGCCAGCGCGAACACGTCGGTGGTGCACGCGATCGCGGTCAGCTCCGGGTGGCGGTCCAGCAAGGCGGCGACCGCGCTCGCGCCGGCGGCCGGGGAGTTGTCGAAGCGCTCCTCGACCGGCACCTCGGCCCAGTCGATGCCGCCGGTGGCCAGACCGTCGGCGAGACCGGCCAGCCGCGCCCGCTCCACGGCGTACCGGGCGGACGCCTGCCGGGCGAGGTCGGCGGGGCCGTCGTACCGCTCGTTGGTCAGCCTGGAGGAGATCACACCGACCCGGCGGTGGCCCAGCTCGGCCAGGTGCCGGCCGACCGTGGCGCACGCGGCCCGGTCGTCCAGCCCGACCCAGTCCACTGCCGACTCGCCGACCGGCTCGTCCACGATGACCGTGGGCACCGGGCGTTGCAGCACGGCCGCGACGTACGGGTCGTCGTCCGGCATCGAGTAGACGACGAAGCCGTCGACCGCGGCGCGGTGCACGATGCCCGGGTCTGGCGTGCCGCCCGGGGCGGCCGGCACCAGCAGCAGCCCGGTGCGTGCCTCCTCGCAGGCCAGCGCCATGCCCTCTAGGAAGCCGACCGCGGCCGGGTCGCGGAACGCGTACGACAGCGTCTCGGTGAAGATCAGCCCGACCGCTCCGGCCTGCCGGGTGCGCAGGCTGCGTGCCACGGGGTCTGGCCCCGGGTAGCCGAGCCGGCGGGCGGTGTCGAGCACCCGCTGGCGCAGCTGGGGAGAAAGCTGGTCTGGCCGGTTGTACGCGTTCGACACTGTCGTTCGGGAAACCCCGAGCTCGGCGGCGAGCGAGGCCAGCGTCGCCTTGCGCCGGTTCCAGGGTCGTGTGGACATGGCGAAACAGTATAGGCTGAATTAATTCAGAAGTCGGCAGCCCGAACGAGTGGCCGGCCGCTGAACGGGAGCGCGGCATCGTGACAGCGCCTACCCCGGCCGCCGGGAGGTCGACCCGCGGCGCCGGTCACCGGATCGAGTGGGTCGCGGTGGGCGCCAACTTCTGGCTGCTCGGCTACGCGTACGGCACCTGGGTGGCCCGGATCCCGCCGATCGCCGAGACGACCGGCTCCAGTCCGGGCGTTCTCGGCGCGGTGCTGCTGTCGATCACCGGCGGCGCGGCGGTCAGCATGCCGCTGGCCGGCCGGCTCTGCGCGCGGCTGTCCAGCGCCGCGGTGGTGCGGGTCGCCGCCGTGCTGACCCCGCTGACCCTGCCACTGGCCGCGCTCGCGCGCGCACCGTGGACGCTGGCGGTCGCGCTCGCGGTGCTCGGCATGGCCCAGGGTGCCCTGGACGTGGCGATGAACACGAACGCGGTGGCGGCGGTGCGCCGGGCGGGTCGCCCGCTGATGCCCGCCTTCCACGGCATGTTCAGCGTGGGCGGGATGGTCGGCGCAGGGCTCGGCGGTCTCGCCGCCGCCCACGGCGTCGGCGTGCTCGCGCACTTCACCTGGGCCGCCGCGGGCGGCACCGCGGTGGGCCTCGTCGCCGGCCGCCGACTGCCGCTCGACCCCGTGCCCGACCCGACGCCCGGCGCACGCAGCGATCAGATGAGTCATCCGGCGCAGAACGTGGACAGCCCGGCCGCGCAGTCGGCGCGCCAGGCCCGGAGCCGGCTCGCCGGGCTGCGCCGCATCGACGGGCTGCTGATCGCGCTGGGGGCGATCGGGTTCTGCTCGGCGCTCGGTGAAGGCGCGATGGCGGACTGGTCGGCGCTGTTCCTGCACACCGTGCTGGAGACCGGCGAGGGCACGGCGGCGCTCGGCTACGCGGCGTTCAGCGTGGCGATGGCGCTGAGCCGGTTCGGGGGTGCGGCCGTGCTGCGCCGCCACGACCCGGGCCTGGTGCTCAGCGCCGGCTGCGGGCTGGCCGCGGGCGGCGTGATGCTCGCAGTGTTCGCGCCGGTCGCCCCGCTGGCTGTCGTGGGGTTCGCCGCCGTAGGCGTCGGGCTGTCGTGCGCGTTCCCGGTACTGCTGAACGCGGCAGGCGCCCACCCACTCGGCTCCGGCCCGGCGATCAGCGTCGTGACGACGGTCGGCTACACCGGGTTCCTCGCCGGCCCGCCGCTGGTCGGCGCGCTGGGGCAGTGGGCCGGGCTGCGGGTGGGGTTGGCCGCGGTCGCGGCGTTCGCCGCGTTCGGTGCCGCGCTGGCGGCGCGCCGCCGGGAGGAGCTACGCCGGCACGACCCCAGCCGCGAGGCCGCCGGCTGAGCCGTGGTCGGGGTCGGGGAGGAACGCGCCGGGCCGGGCGGTCGACGCGCGAGCCACGATGCGGGGCCGGAACACCCGGGAATGCGCCGCCTGCCCGCCGCCGGAGCCCTCCATCTCGACGAGCAGGCCATCGATTGCGGCGCGGGCGATCTCGGCGATCGGCTGGGCGAGGGTGGTCAGGGCCGGCGTGCAGTACGAGGCGAGCGGGATGTCGTCGAAGCCGACCACCGACAGGTCCCGCGGCACACCCAGCCCGCGGTGCCGTGCCTCGCTGATCGCGCCGAGCGCCATCAGGTCGCTGGAGCAGATCACCGCCGTCGGCCGGGCCGACTCGAGCAGCCGGCCCGCCGCGGCCGCCCCGCCGGCGGTGCCGTACGGGGCGTGTGCGACCAGTGTCGGGTCGTGCGGCAGGCCGGCCTCCTCGAGCGCGACCTCCCACCCGGCGGCCTTCAGGCGGGACGGCATCGACCGGACGGGTCCGCACACGAAGCCGATCCGCTCGTGGCCCAGGTCGATCAGGTGCCGGGTGGCCAGGTAGCCGGCCGCCTGCTCGTCGACGCACACGTCCGGCACGTCCAGCGACGGCATCCCGCCGTTGACGAAGACCATGTGCACGCCCTCGTCCTTCAGCTGCCGGTAGTGGTCGTGGGAGGCGGCCGCGTCGGTCGACTCGGGCGAGACGAAGACCATCCCTTCGACGCCGCGGGCAAGCAGCATCCGGACATACTCCTCCTCCTGCATCGAGGCGGACCTCGTGTTGCACAGGACGCTGGAGTAGCCGCGCCGGGCCGCCCTGGTCTCCAGCGCCTCCGCGAACGCGGGGAAGACCGGGTTGGACAGCTCGGGCAGGAGCAGGCCGAGCACGCCGGTGCGCTGCAGTGCGCCGAGCCCGCGTGGGGTGTACGGCTTCTCGGCGAGCACCTGGAGCACCTTCCGGCGGGTCTCCTCGTTCACCCCGGCCCGGCGGTTGAGGACGCGGCTGACGGTCGAGATGCTCACCCCGGCGGCCTCCGCTATCTCGGCCAGACCCGGCATCCGCGACCCCCTCCCTCCGCCACGCCGGTCGGTAGCCCGAAGGTGGCCGACCCGCGACCACCGAACCCCCGGCCGGTGCTGCGAACACTTTGCACAGGGGCAGCAAGTCTTTGCAAGACCCCGGCGGCTGTTGAGACCTCCCATCCGTACACGAACAGGTGTCAACGACGTTTCGGTAGAACTCCAATGAGACTCTTGACACAGGAGGTGTCAAGAGTCTGAAATTCGTCGCAACCGTAGCGCAAACTTTTGCACACGCTGCCTCCGTCATGTTACAACACTGTGACCTCGCGCGAAGGCATGTGGCAGGCAGGCTCCCCAGCGGAGGGAGAACGTCACCGACTGCTCCACTGGACAGCCATACCACCCTCCCCGCGGCAGGACGCGCCCGGCACCCGGGCCAGCGCCGGGCGCGTCCTCTGCCACCACTCCTTCATCCCACCACCCTTCATCCTGGTCACGGTGGCGGCGCTCGTGGTCTTCTAGACAGAAGTACGACAGAAGTACCTGGTGTCCGGCCTCACCGCCGGTGGGACGAGGGATAGCGAGGCAGCGCAGTGGCCGAGGTCTCCTACATCAACGCCTCCCGGTTCTACCCGGGTAACCCGATCGCCGCCGTGAACGACCTCAACCTGGACGTCGGCGACGGCGAGTTCATGGTGCTGGTGGGGCCGTCCGGGTCCGGGAAGTCGACCGCGCTGCGGATGCTGGCCGGCTTGGAGGACATCGACACCGGCGAGGTCCGCATTGGCGGCAGGGACGTGTCGAACAAGCCGCCGAAGGACAGGGACATCGCCATGGTGTTCCAGAACTACGCGCTCTACCCGCACATGACGGTGGCCGAGAACATGGGCTTCGCGCTGAAGCTCAAGGGCGTGCCGCGGCAGCAGCGCGACGAGCGGGTCCGCACCGCGGCGAAGCTGCTCGACCTGGAGCGGTTCCTGGACCGCAAGCCGAAGGCGCTGTCCGGCGGGCAGCGGCAGCGGGTCGCCATGGGCCGGGCGATCGTCCGCGAGCCCGCGGTCTTCCTGATGGACGAGCCGCTGTCCAACCTGGACGCGAAGCTGCGGGTGGAGACCCGGGCGAACATCGCCGCGCTGCAGGCCCGGCTCGGCACCACCACGATCTACGTCACGCACGACCAGATCGAGGCGATGACGATGGGCCACCGGGTGGCGGTGCTCGAGGATGGGCTGCTGCAGCAGTGCGATACCCCGCGGATGCTGTACGACCACCCGGAGAACGCGTTCGTGGCCGGGTTCATCGGCTCGCCGGC
>Ga0066388_100002926_pt1 | contig 10758 bp, 8 predicted proteins | sample PanSoiMetaGPlot6_FD_64539 | JGI IMG/M metagenome (GOLD analysis project Ga0066388, IMG submission 64539) | Tropical forest soil microbial communities from Panama analyzed to predict greenhouse gas emissions - Panama Soil - Plot 6 (Hybrid Assembly) | ecosystem: Environmental > Terrestrial > Soil... | reverse complement strand
GACGACGCGCGCCAAGGGCTACGGGTTCCAGATCGAGACGGCGTACCGCGTGCACCTGTGGGACGGGCGCATCGTCGAGGTGCCGATCGTGTTCACCGACCGGGTGCGTGGCCACTCGAAGATGACGTGGTTCATCTTCGCCGAGGAGTTGCTCCTCGTCACGTGGTGGGGGATTCGCGACCGGTTCCGCCGTCTGCGGAGGCGCCGGAAGCTCCGGTAGCGGCGCCCCGGTCGTCCTCGGAGTCCCCCGCGGACTTCTCCTCGTGATACTCGGCCTCGACGTTGACGTTCCAGACGTCGTTGTTCGCGCCGAAGATGTTGTCGACGGACAGCATGGCCGTGTACATCGAGTGGTCCTGATTGTTGTACCTGTGCATGCCGTTCCGTCCGACGGGAAACACGTTCGGCGCGTTGGCGTCGAGCCACTTCCGCATCGTCTCGACGTTGGCCTTGTAGGTGTCGTCGTACATCGGATACGCCTTCGGCATCCGGACGACGTAGCCGGTTTCGACCTGCGACGCGTCGTCGAGCAGGCCGATCTCGCACAGCTCGCGCTTCCCTTGCTCGATGAGGTCGTGATCCGCCTTCGTCCACATGTCGTCGCCCTCGTTCACGAAGTACTCGAGACCGAGGCACGTGCGCCCGTCCTTGACCAGGTACGGAGACCACCGGCCGAAGTTCTGGATCCGGCCGACGGCGACGCTGGCGTCGTTGATGTAGATCCAGTTGTCGGGAAACCCGCGTTCCTCGGGCAGCACCAACGCGACGGTGATGAAGTCGCGATAGCGGAGGCCGTCGGCGGCGGCCTGGACCTCCGGCGGCACCGGCGGGTCGATGGCCCGGACGAGCCCGCTGATCGGCATCGACGAGATCACGTGGGTGCACTCGTAGCGCGTCGGCGCACCGTCCGTCTCGGCCGTGACCGCGACCGCCTTCCCGTCCCGCACCTCGATCTTGCGCACCGCCGAGTCGAACACGACCTTGGTGCCCCGGGCGGTCACGAGCTCGGTGGCGCGCTCCCACATCATCCCGGGGCCGTACTTCGGGTAGTTGAACTCCTCGATCAGGCTCGTCACCTGCTTCGACTTGTCCTTCTTGCGCCGGAACGACTTCGGCTTGACGGCCTCCCACACGGCGCGGAACAGGGACAGGTTCTTGATGCGCTGGGCACCCCAGTCGGCCTGGATCTCGGTGCAGGGCACGCCCCAGACCTTCTCGCTCTGGGTCTTGAAGAAGTGCCGGTACAACCGCCATCCGAATCGCGACGCCACGAAGCCCTCGAGCGTGGTCTTGTCCTTCGGTGGGTGGATGCGCACCCAGAGGTACGACGCGACGCAGCGGACCGCCTCGATCGGGCCGAGGTTGCGCAGCGCGTTCATCGCCGAGATCGGGTAGTCGTAGAACTTGCCCCGGTAGTAGATGCGGCTCAGCCGGGGCCGGCGCAGGAAGTCGTCGGGCCCGAGGATCTCGAACCACAGGTCCTCGACCGGCTGCACCTTGGTGAAGAACCGGTGACCGCCGATGTCGAAGCGCCACCCGTCGCGCTCGGTGGTGCGGCTGATGCCGCCGACCACCGTGTCGGCCTCGAGGACGGTCGAGGTCACCCCGCGCTTGGTGAGCACGTACGCGGCGGTGAGGCCGGCCGGGCCGGCGCCGATGATGACGACGTTCGGCGAGGACGTCGGTTCGGTCGTCACGAAGGCGACTCCGGTTGGGGCATCGTCGGGATCGGGTCGGCGCCGGGTGCGCGCGGGTGCCCGAGCACGACAGTCTACGAGCCGTGCCGGCCGACCCGCCGACTGCGGGGCTCAGGCCCGTGGCGCCGTCACCCGCTCCGGCTCACGGCACGTAGACCCCGAGGAACCCGAGGATGCTGTAGCCGACCAGACCCGCCGCCGAGGCGACCAGCACGGGTCGCTCGATGTCCGGCCGGTCGGTGACGAGTGCGACCGCCAGCACCAGCGGAAAGGCGCTCATCGCGTAGCGCTCGAAGGAGTCGAGGTTTCGAGCCGACAGGTTGACGAGGACCATCGCCGCCGCGTACCAGCCGTACGACGACGGGAGTCGCCGCAGCAGCACGACGATCAGCACGACGAACACCGCCAACCACAGGATGTGGAGGCCGGACCCGAACCGGTCGCCGTGAACGAGGTCGGTGACCCCGTCGTAGAAGCGGGTGAAGGGATCGACGAACCCGCCCCGGTGGGCACGGTTGTTCTGGATGCTCAGCGGAAGGAAGGCGTCGCCGTACGCGTACCGGACCCACAGCAGGTACAGGCCGCTTCCGACCGGCCCGGCGAGCACGGCGCCGACGCGTGCCGCCCGGTCCCGCAGCGTCGAGCCCCGCCACGTTCGGGCCGCCTCGATCGCCGCCGGCACGGCGAGCAGCACGCCGACCGGTCGCGTCAACCCCGCGAGCACGCCGAACGGGATGGCCCACCCGAAGCGGCGGGTCCGCAGCGCGAGGAACATCGCCACGGAGAGAAGCATGAAGGTCGCCTCGGCGTACCCGAGCACGAGCGCCATCGCCGGCGGGAAGATGGCGGCGAACCACGCGGCCCGCGTCGCCGTGTGCGGGTTGCCGGTCTCCAGGCGCGTCAGCCGGTAGACGAGTGCGCCGAACAGCAGCGCAGAGACGTTCGCCACGACGATCAGCGCGGCGGCGTCGTTCCCGAGGAACACGACACCCAGCCAGCGCGAGGCGAGCGGTACGAGCGGGAAGAACCGCAGTGTCTCCGAGTGGACCGAGCCGTACCCGTGCTCGGCGATCTCCCGGTAGAACGCGGCGTCCCACGCGAAGAGGCCCTGGCCGAGTTGCACCGGCCGCACTGCGTGTTCGATGTGGTCGACCGCGAAGCGCGCCAGGGCCAGGGATCCCACCACGAGCACCCGAGCCAGAGCCCACGGCACCGCGGCGGCGCGCAGGTCGCGCCGGACGAACTCCCGAATGGCGTCGGTCACCGCGGCGGGTACTCGAACAGGGCGAAGAACTCGTTGTACTTGTCGTTCGCCTGGACGAGCTGCCGAGCGCCAGGCCGGGCCGCGTTCAACGAACGCTGGATCGCGTCACACTTCCCCTCGTTGCCGCCGCGGTACTGGATCGCGACGACGTACCAGATCGTGCTGTTCGCGCCGGCGCGGTCGAGCACTCCCTGGCTGAACGCGTTCGCGTCGACCCGGTCGCGCCGCTCCTTGTAGTCGACCCAGTCGACGAGCTCGGGCCGGTCCCCCACCGGGAACGTCAGCTGCACCAGCCGCTTGCCCCCGAGGAGGCGGCTCACACTCGGGCCCAGCTGGTCGGGGCAATAGAGGACCATGTCACCGGGCTTCGCTCCGGCCCGGATCGCGTCGGCGACGGGGCGGGCCTCGGTCTTGTCGTCGAGGACGACGCGCAACCCGCTCCCGAGCCCGAAGATCGCCACGATGGCGAGCACGACCACTCGGACCCGCCGGTCGGCGAACACGGTGACGCCGTAGACCAGGACGAGGACGAACAGCGGGTAGAGGACGGACGCGTACCGGCCGGCGAACGTCCCGCGGGTGAGGAACGCGGCCGCCCCGCCGAGGATGAGCGTCACCACCCAGATGCCCGCCTCCGTCCGGACACCGGGGCGCGTGCGCACGTCGAGCTCGATGCGATACCGGTCGATCGCACGGCCGAATACCGCGACGATCGTCAACGCGATGAGCACGACCAGGAAGGCGTACGCCTCCGAGTGTTCGCCGCCGGCGAAGTCCCGCAGCGCGAACGCGAACGACGCGGTCATGAAGATCGGGTCGCCCCACGGGGTCCCCGTGTGCCGGGACTGGTAGAGGAACGTCGGGACCCACGGGAGGAACGTGATGGTGCCGGCGGCGATCGCGATCAGCGCCGAACGCGCGGCGTGGCGCCGCTCGGCGTCGGCTCCTCGCCACGCCTGCCAGACGAGCAGGCCACCCACGGCGGCGAGCAGGTAGAAGGACCAGTAGTGCGTGTACAGGAGCAGGGCCGTCACGAGCGCGACGACGGCCTGCCGCCCGAGCGACGGGTGCTCGAGGAGCCGCCGGACGGCGAGGTACCCGACCGTCACCAGCAGCATCACGAGCGAGTACATGCGCGTCTCGGTGCCGAACGTGATGGCGAACGGCGACGACGCCAGGATCAGGACCGCGATCCAGCCGCCGGTCCGCCCCGCGATGCGACGGCCGGCGAACCACATCGGCACGAACGTCGCGACCGAGATCACTCCCGACAGCGACCGGACGGCGACGTTGCCGGTGCCGAACACGTCCGTCCAGATGTGGAGCATGAAGTAGTAGAGAGGCGGCGCCCCGTCGTGTCGCAGCCAGTCGGGGATGTCGCCGAGCGGCAGGCGGGAGACGTTCACCGACAGCGCCTCGTCGAGCCACAGCTCGCTGAGGGCGACGAATCGCATCACGATGCCCGCGACGATCACGAGCACGGCGGCGATGACGAGCCATCGGGGCGTCGACCCCAGCGCGTCGGGCGCGGCGCCGTCGGGCGGGCTGGCGGCGCGCGCGGGTGCCTCGGAGGCCACCTTCATCGCCCGAACGGTAACAGTCGCGACCGGATCAGGCGGGTTCGTCCCGTTTCTTGAAGTCCCACCACTGGATCTCGACCATCATCGGAAGGAGGTAGCGCACGTAGAAGCTCGTGATCGCGAGCATCCCGTGGTCCGTCACCTCCCGATCGACGATGTCGACCCGGTCGTCGCGGGCCTGGAACGCCTTCGCGCGGTCGAGCATGTCGTCGAGCTCCTGCTCCGTCTCGACGGACATGCCGAAGTGGTCGAGGCGCGGGCAGGCCATGGGTGGGTCGTCGGCGATGAGGAACACGAACTGCTCGTACGTGTACGCCGACAGCACGAGCTTCTTGCCATCGACCGTCTCGGTCGGCAGCTCCTTCCAGCCGAACACCTCGTCGTAGAAGCGCACGATGTCCCGGCGGCCGTCCTCGCCGAGGAGCTCGCTCGGGATGCTCATGGCCACGTGGTTGAACCGCGGCGTGCGCGTCGGGGTCGTCATGGTGTGCCTCCGTTTCCGCGGTTCGGTGCGATCAGCACCTTGGCGGGAAGGTCGCCGGCAACCAATCTCTCGACGGCGTCGTACAGACCGTCGAGCGGGACGTCCTCAGCCTCGATCAGCACATCGGTCGGGAAGTCGGGCGAGGAGAGGAGCTCGAGCGCGCGCGGGAACCCGTCGGGGTCGTACACGAACGCGCCCGTGATCACGAGCTCGTTGAGCAGGATGCGGTTGTTGTCGAACCGGGGCCACGTCATGCCCGCGCCCACCAGCACGAGGTTGCCGCCCCGCTTGAGTTGGGACAGCGCGCTCTCCATCGCCACGCCGTGGCCGGAGCACTCGAGCGCGACGTCGAAGGGGTAGTCGACGAGGTCGAACGGCATGCGCGGCTTGGGCAGGTCGTCGGGGCTCACGACCTTCGCGCCCAGGCGTTCGGCCAGGGCCTGGCGTGCCGGGTGCGGCTCACTGGCGACGATGTCGGTGACCCCGCGCGCCCGTGCGGCGGCGATGCTCAGCGCGCCGATCGGCCCGCACCCGGTGACGAGCACCCGCTGCCCCGCTTCGACGCCGCCGCGCGTGAGCCCGTGCAGCGCGACCGCGAGGGGCTCGGCCAGTGCGGCGGCGCGGATCGACAGGCCCGCGGGGACGCGCAGGAGCTCGGCCTCGTGGACGCGCACGAAGTTCGCGAACGCGCCTTGGAACTCCCCGACGCCCGGGTTGCTGCGCCCGGTGCACAGCTGCGGCCGACCGGCGAGGCAGTACTCGCACTCGCCGCACCGTTGCGACGGCCCACCGACGACCTCGTCGCCCGGTGACCAGTCGCGGACGTCGGTTCCCACCGCGACCACGCGGCCCGAGTACTCGTGCCCGCCGATCGAGTTCGGCGCACCCCATCCGTCCACGAACATGTGGAGATCGCTGCCGCACACCCCGCAGTGGCTGACCTTGAGGAGGACGTCGCGCGGGCCCAGCTCCGGGACGGCACGCTCTTCGACGACCACGTCGCGCGGTCCCCGGTACACCGCCGCACGCATCGTCTCCGGCACGGCGCCCCCCGAGTTCCCTGACACGAGTGTCAGAGCGTAATAGGGTCCGCCAGCGCGGGCGGGGGCGGCTTTGCCGACCGCCGCCGCAGGAGCCGGAGCCCGCGACGGTGACCGGTCAAAGTGGGGGAATCGTGCGGAAGCTGCTTGTGGTGCTCGCCGCGGCGGCGCTCGTCGCGACGGCGGCGCCGGTGGTCCCGGCCGCGGCCGGGAGCGCGCCCCGGGTCGCGCCGAAGGACGACCTGCGGATCGTGACCATGAACATCCTCCACGGGATCCTCTGCCCGAACGCGCCCGACGACTGTCAGGGCGACGACCGGATCGCGCTCCTGGGGCAGGAGCTGCAAGCCGCGAAGTGTCCGCCGGTGGTGGCGCTGCAGGAGATCGCCCCACGGACGTACGACCGGATCACCGCGGCGCCCTGGGTCAAGCAGTGCAAGTACCAGATCGTGTGGCACAACATGCCGCTCACCGACCGCGAGCTCGTCCTCACGACGCTGCCCGTCACGAGCCAGAGACTCACGATCCTCGCCGGGAACTTCCGCAGCGCGTACCGCGTCGACCTGCGCTCCGAGCTCGGGCCGCTCGCGCTGGTCGTGAGCCACCAGGACGGCGATCCCGATCCCGGCGACCCCAAACCGTGCACGCCGGCCGACTGCCCGCCCGAATGTCCGCCCGGCGTCACGATCCCGGACTGCCAGACGATCCAGGCGAAGACCATCGCCGGCGAGGGCGGCGACAAGCGCACGATCCGGGTCCTCACCGGGGACTTCAACGTGACCGCGGCGTCGCAGCGCTACCAGTCGATCGTCGCCGACGGCTGGGTCGACTCGCACCTCGCGGCCCGTAACCCCGAATGCGACCCCGCCACCGGCGCCGAGTGCACCAGCGGTCGTCAGGACATGAGCACCGACGACCTCAAGAACCCGGCGAGCAAGGAGACCGAGCGCATCGACTTCCTGTTCGTGAAGGCGCCGCGGAGCTGCAAGGTCAGGTTCGACTCGCCGAAGGACCGGGACCGGGACGGCCTCGGGACCGGCCTGTTCGCCGCCGATCCGGCGCCGAACGGGCCCGGCGGGCTGGCCTACTTGTCGGACCACACCGGAGTCGGGGCAGACTTGTCCTGTCGAAAGGGCTGACACCATGAGCGCAGATCTGGTCATCCGCGGCGGCACCGTGATCGACGGCTCCGGCTCCCCCGGCCGGCGGGCGGACGTCGCCGTCACCGGCGATCGCATCACCGGCATCGGTGACGGGCTCGACGGAGCGCGCACGCTGGACGCAGCCGGGCACGTCGTCGCGCCCGGGTTCATCGACATCCACACCCACTACGACGCGCAGGTGTTCTGGGATCCCGCGCTGACGCCGTCGTCATGGCACGGGGTGACGAGCGTCGTCGCCGGCAACTGCGGGTTCTCGATCGCACCCTGCCACCCCGAGCACCGCGACCTCATGGTCCACACGCTCGAGCACGTCGAGGACATGAGCCCGGCCACGCTGAAGGCCGGCGTCCCGTGGGACTTCGAGACGTTCCCGGAGTACCTCGACTCCGTCGCGCGCCGCGGCACCGTGATCAACTACTCGGCGTACCTCGGCCACACGGCGTTGCGGCTGTGGGTGATGGGCGACGACGGGTACGAGCGCGAGGCGACGGAGGACGAGCTCCTCCGCATGCAGGCCGTCCTCCGCGAGGCGGTGGAGGCCGGCGCCGCCGGCTTCGCGTCCAGCTCGTCGGCGACGCACTCGGGCGACGGCGGCCGGCCCGTCCCCTCCCGGATCGCCGACGTGCACGAGCTCGAGGTGATCATGACCGCGCTCGGGCAGGCCGGCCGCGGTGTGGTCGAGCTCCTCCCGGGCGAGAAGATCAAGCACCGCGACGTATACACGCTCCAACGTGCCATCGGCCGCCCGTTCACGTGGACGGCGTTGCTCACGGTGAAGGGCTACCCGTGGCACGAGGGCATGGCCGAGCTCAACAGCAAGGAGCGCTCGACCGGCGCCGACGTGTGGCCGCAGGTGTCGGTGCGTCCGCTCGTGTTCTCGATGAACATGGCGGAGCCGTTCACGTTCAACATGAACCCGATCTTCGCCGCGCTCATGGACAAGTCCATCGACGAGAAGCTCGCCGCCTTCCGTGACCCCGAATGGCGCAAGAAGGCGCAGGAGCAGCTGGACGAGCCCCGGTTCTTCAAGCCCAACTGGGAGAAGCTCTCGGTCAGCGAGACCACGAAGTACCCGGAGCTGATCGGCAAGCCGATCGCCGACATCGCCCGCGAGCGCGGCGTGCCGCCGCTCGACGCGGTGCTCGACCTCGCGTGCTCGGAGAACCTCGAGACGCGCTTCCGCAGCATCCTCGCCAACGACGATGACGAGGCGATCGAGTGGCTCCTCCAACAGGACGGGATGCTCATCGGGCTCTCGGACGCAGGTGCGCACGTCAGCCAGCTGTGCGACGCGTGCATGGCGACCGATCTGCTGGGCCAGTGGGTGCGCGACCGGGGTGCGCTGCCGTTGGAGGCGGGCGTTCGGAAGCTGACCGGTGAGCCGGCCGACGTGTACGACCTCCGCGATCGGGGCTACGTGCGCGAGGGCCTGGCCGCCGACCTGGCCGTCTTCGACCCCGACACGGTTGCGCCCGGCCCCCTCCGCCGCGTGCGGGACTTCCCCGCCGACGGCGAGCGCCTCGTCGCCGATGCGCCGCAGGGCATGCGGCACGTGATCGTGAACGGGACGCCCATCCGCGTCGACGGCGAGCCGATTCCCGAAGCGGTCGACTCGAAGCCGGGGCGTCTACTGCGCGACTGAGCTGCTCGCCGCGGTCGGGGCTCGCACCGGTTCGAGCTCATAGAGGAACTGATACGCGCAGACGGCCGGGCGCACTCGGGTGCCGACCCGGTCGACGCTCTTGAACGCTCGGAGCACCTTGTCTCCGAGGCCGGCGGACTGCTCCGTGCTCCCGCCCCGATGGGCGACCTCGGTCGGAAGGGTCAGGAACTCGCGCCGGCGCACCGCATACCCCGACTGCTCGACCAAGCCGTCGAAGCTCGCGCGAGTGAAGAACCGGAGGTGACCCTGGTCGAGGATGCCGCGCCAGTCGTAGTCGAACCGCCCGACGGCGACGCGCAGACGCGGATACCAGTGCCCGAAGTTCGGGACGCAGGCGACGATCGAGCCATCCGGCGCCAGACGGTCGCGCAGGCCCTCGAGCACGTCCTCGGGGGCCCGCACGTGCTCGAGCACGTCGGCCGCGATGACCACGTCGTAGTCGCCGCCGACGGCGTCGGGAACGCCGTCCTCGAGGTCAGCCTCGACGAACGTGTCGACACGACTGCGAACGCCGGGATGCTCCTCGACGTCGACACCCGTCACCGTGTGCCCCTGCGCGCGCAGCTCCATCGCGACGGCCCCGTCCGAGCAACCCAGGTCGAGCACGCGCGACGGCGGCCGGTCGGCGAGCCAGGCGAGGATCCGGCCGTGCGAGGAGTCGGGATCCACCTTGCGCTCGTACGCCCGGCTGGCGAAGGCCATCTCGCCCGATCCGAAGCCCATCTTGTGGGCCCGGTAGCGCAGCACCTGGCGTGACACGTCCTTGGCGTACTTGACGCCGTCGACGTAGCAGATCTCGTCGCCGTAGTAGGTCGGGATCGGGATCTCGCACAGCCGCTTCCCGGCTTCGAGCAGCTGCAGGATGATCTGCGTGTCGAAGTCGAAGCCGTCGGAGTTCTGATCGAACGGGATCGAGCGGAGCGCCTCGACGCTGTACGCACGGTACCCGCTGTGCCACTCGCTCAGGTCGGCGCCGGCCATCGAGTTCTCGAACCGGGTGAGGATGCGGTTGCCGACGTACTTGTAGAGCGGCATGCCGCCGCGTCGGGCCGCGCCGGGCTCCATCATGCGCGACCCGAACACCGCGTCGCACGTGTCGCGCTCCAGGGGCTCCACGATGTCGGGCAGGATCTCGGGCGCGTACTGCCCGTCGCCGTGGAGCAACACGATGATGTCGAGCCCGTGCTCCATCGCCCAGCGGTAGCCGGCCTTCTGGTTCCCGCCGTAGCCGAGGTTGCGGGGGTGCCGGATCACCGTCAGCGGGAGGTCGGCCGAGTGCTGTTGGTACCCGAGCCCGACCAGGTACGTGGAGTCCTGGCTGTGGTCGTCGCCCACCAGGATCTCGTCGATGCGGGGCACGAACTCGCGCGGGATCCGGTCGAGCACCTGCGCCAGGGTCGACACCGCGTTGTACGCGACGACCAGGATCCCGATCCGCTTCACGGCCAAAGAGACTACTGAAGGGTCACGAGTCGGACGAAGGCCGCGTCTTGCCGATGCGTCGGTAGGCGTCGTCCGGGACGGCGTCGGAGTCCTTGTAGACGTGGTGGACGCAGAGCTCGCCCTTGTGCTCGGGCGGGTGCTCGATGCTCGTCGGGGCCCCGCCCCATTCGACCGGCTGCATCTCGTTGTTGACCGAGCAGTGCGCGCAGTACACGGGCAGCTCGTCGCGCATGAAGGTGCGGCCGCTCTTCTCCCGCAAGGTCAGGTACGCGTGGTCACCCTCGTAGCGGCCGTCGTCGATGAGACGACCGCCGCTCCCACACCGGAACGACAGCACGATCTTCTCGTCGTCCTCGTCGATGTCGACGGTTCCCATGTTGCTCACCATCGCCCGGGCGATGACCTTCGCCCGCGCCGAGGCCGG
>Ga0066388_100002924_pt1 | contig 10760 bp, 10 predicted proteins | sample PanSoiMetaGPlot6_FD_64539 | JGI IMG/M metagenome (GOLD analysis project Ga0066388, IMG submission 64539) | Tropical forest soil microbial communities from Panama analyzed to predict greenhouse gas emissions - Panama Soil - Plot 6 (Hybrid Assembly) | ecosystem: Environmental > Terrestrial >... | reverse complement strand
GGCGCACCCGGAGGATCTTCGCGGTCGTCTTCGTGGTGATCGCGGTGGTCGCGGCCACGGCCGTCACACCGGGGTTGTGGGCGCGGCGCACCGTGTACGACACGAACCGGTGGGTCGCCGTCGTCGGCCCGCTCGCGAGGGACCCGGCGGTCCAGCAGGCCCTCGCGACGAAACTGACGGACTCCGTGTTCACGGCGCTCGACGTGGAGTCACGCGTGGAGTCGGCCCTCTCGAGCGCCGCACCGAAGCTCGTGTTCATCGCGGGTCCGATCACGAACGGGGTGGAAGGGTTCGTCCAGGACCAGGCCCAGAAGATCTTCGCGAGCCCCCAGTTCCAGACCTTCTGGACCGACACGATCACCCGCCTGCACCCGCAGGTCATCGCGGTCCTCGACGGGTCCAGCCAGGTCGTGCAGCAACAAGGGAACCAGGTGGTGTTCAACTACTTGCCCTTGCTGAACGACGCGCTGAGCCAGATGTCCGAGACCCTCAGCGGGATCATCGGCCGTCAGATCACGCTGCCGACGATCACGCCCGATACCGTCCCCAGCGAGGCGATCGCCGCGCTCGATACCGCGCTCGGCGTGCAGCTCCCGGAGACCTTCGGATCGGTCGTGCTGTTCCAGGGCGACTCCCTCGCGACGATCCAGAGCGTGGCGGCGACCTTCGACAAGACCTTGATCATCGCGACGATCGTGCTCGTCCTGAGCGTCGTGCTGGCGATGGTCCTGTCGACCAACCGGCGCCGGACGCTCCTCCAGCTGGCGGTGGCCTTCATCGTGGTGATCGTCCTCGAGCGACGCTTCGCGATCGCGCAAGCCGACCACGTCGTCGGCCTGATGCAACCGGAGAACCAGGCCGCCGGATCGGCGATCGTGAACGCGTTCCTCAGCTCGCTCCTGCTCACGACGAAGCGGACGCTCTGGGTGCTGTTCACGATCCTCGTCGTGGCGCTCCTGAGCGGGCCGTACCCGTGGGCGGTTCGCCTCCGGACGTGGGTGGTCGACGTGAGCCGGGCGGGGGTCGGCGCCGTGCGCGGTGCCGACAGCGGACCCGCGACGGCGTGGATCGGCGCGCACCGCGACCCGCTGATGCTCGGCGGCGCGGTCGTCGCTGCGGCGATCCTCTTGTTCACGAGCCTGTCGCTCGGGTGGATCCTGGTGTTGCTCATCCTGATCGCGGTGTTCGAGCTCGTCGTGTATCGGATCGCGGCGACCACCGCGCCGAAGCCCGAGCCTGCCTGAGGCCGGATCATCGAGGGAGGTCGCCGGGGAGGTCGATGTCGGGCGGCGCCGGCCGCTCGACGGTGACCTCCTCGACCCAGTCCGGGTGCGAGGCGATCAGGACGCGGGCGCCGACGTCGCCATGGAGGTGGCCGGCCTCGGCGTGGACCTCGCGCGACAGCAGCGCGGGGCCGGGGCCGTTCGAGTAACGCAGCCGGACGATCCGCGCGCGGGTCGACCGGAACCCGGCGATCAAGGTCGAGACGTCGTGGCCGGTCACGCCCGGCTGGTCGGCCATCAGGACGACCGCGGCCTCCGTGGCGGGGTCGAGGGCGTGCAGAGCGGCGGCGAGCGACGTCGCCTGTCCGTCCCGGTACGAGGGGTTCCGAACGGCGCGGACGTCCTCCGGAAGGATCGCCTCGACCTCGTCGGCGTCGTGCCCCGTCACGACGACGATCTCGTCCACGCCGCCGTCGCGGAGCGCCGTGATCGCGTGGAGCACGAGCGGCCGGCCGTCGACCCGGGCAAGTTGCTTCGTCCCCCCGAACCGCGATCCGGTCCCGGCCGCCAGGACGACACCGGAGATCACCGCGCGGCGGGCTGCGATCCGCCGAAGAGCCGGCGGAAGAACCCGGCGACCACGCCCCAGACGGCGGCGAGGCCCAGCCGGATCCCGCCCACCGGCTGCGCGGCGGCGGCCGGCGCCGCCGACGTGGCCGGCTCCCCGCCGGGGGCGCCGGCGCCGGCCGCCGCCGCGGCGCCCAGGTTGGCCTCGAGGCAGTCGGCGAACTGCTGCGTCAAGCGCTTCGACACCTCCGGAAGCAGCCCACGTGAGAGCTGGGCCGCGGCTCCGGTCAGGGTGATGTCGGCCTCCATCCTCACCGTGGTACCGGCATCGGCGGGTTCGAGCCAGGACGTCACGCCCGCCGTGGCCGCGCCCTTGCCCTTCTGCTCGGTCCCCTTCGCCTTCAGGACCACGCGATGCGCGGCGTCGTCGCGCTCGGCCATCTCGACCGAGCCCGCGAAGCTCATGGAGACCGGCCCGAACTTCATGTTCACCCTGCCCTTCCAGGTGTGATCGTCGACGGTCTCGGTGAGCTCGGCGCCGGGCATGCACGGGGCGATCTTCTCGACGTCCAGGAGGTAGTCCCAGACCTCGTCGACCGCCCGCGCGACGGTGAACGAGTTCTCGATCAGCACGTCTGCAGCCTAGCGGGCTTCGGTTCCCGGGCGGGGGCGGTCGTGGATCGGCGTCGGTCGCTCCCGCAGGAAGCCGCCCTGACGGCCGCGCTTCACGGCCACGATCTCGGCGACGATCGCGCCCGCGATCTCCTCGGGTCCCTCCGCCCCGACGTCCAGCCCGGCGGGGCCGTGCAGCCGGTCACGGACCTCGTCGGTGACCACCACGCCTTCCTCCTCGAGCTCCATCAGCAGGCGGGTGGTCCGAGCGGCCGGCCCGAGCATCGCGACGTAGGCGGCGTCCGAGCTCAGCAGGCTGCGCAGGTACTCCTTGTCACGCAGGAAGTTGTGGGTCATCACCACGACGAAGGTCCTCGCATCGATCGCGGCGATCTTCGCGACGTCGCCCGGCTCGTCGACCTGGACGAAACCGTGTGCCTCGGGGAACCGTTCGTGCGTGAGGAACGCGGGCCGGTCGTCGGCGACGGTGGCGTTCCATCCGAGGACCGCCGATGCACGGACGAGCGGGATCGCGTCGTGTCCCGCCCCGCAGATCACCAGGCGGAGCGGCGGCTCGAGGACCTCGACGAAGCAGCGGACGCCGTCGCCGAACGCGCGGATCTCGGAGCGCTCCGCCTCCAGGAGCTCGCGCGCGGCCGAGGTGGCCTCCGCGTCCACCGACGCGTCGCCCAGGGTCCCGTCGACATCTCCATCGGGCCCGACGACGAGCCGCGCGCCCGGAGCGACGTCGTGTGCCTCGGACTCGAGGACGGTGACGAGACAGATCGGGCGCTCCTCCTCGAGCGCCGTCCGGAGCACGTGCGCGACCTCGGCCGCACGGTCCGCGGGCTCGATGAAGACCTCGATGGCGCCGTTGCATCCAAGCCCGAGGCCCCAGACCGCGTCGTCGTCCGCCGTGAGATCCCAGCCCGCGAGCCGCGCGCGTCCCTCTTCCATCACGATCCGCGCCATGTCGGCGACGTCGCCCTCGAGGCACCCCCCGCTGATGTTGCCGACCGGGGCACCGTCTTCGGGGACGAGGAGCCGTGCGCCCGGCCGCCGATACGTGGACCCACGGACGGCGACGATCGTCGCCAGCGCCATCCGCTCGCCCTTCGCGGACAAGGACTCGATCGCGGCGAGCACGTCGGCGATCTCGCTCATGGGGCGATGGTACGCCCCGTCAGGCGCCGAGCTGCTTCGAGAAGTACCGGAGCGCGGCCTGCGTCTTCGTCTGTTGCTTCCCGCTGATCTCCAGATCGTTCGCCGCGAGCCGGGCTTGGATCTCGGCGGCGACGTGGAACCCCTCCGCCGGCGCGCATCGGGTGGAGAGTTCCAGGATCCGCGATCCGTCGGGGTAGAACCACAGCTCCACGGCCGTCTTCCGGCCGAACGCCTTGGGGATCGTCTTCAGCTTGAGGACGTTGATCGGTCCGAGAACGGCGAGGTCGTCCAACGATGCCCCCTCCGGCGTGTTCGCGCCGAACAGGTCGCGCTGCGGTTTACCGAGCAGCTTCCGCAGCCGCAGTTCACCGTGGGCGACCCGGCGCACCTCGTCGTTCGTCGCCACGCCCTTGAGGGAGCCCGAGCACACGTAGCCACCGGGCATCGCATCCACCTCGACCGTGAAGGCCGGATCGCGGCGGAGCGCCTTGGGCAGCTCGTCGGGGACGACCGGGCGGAGCTTCACGGTCGTGTCCGCGCCCGCGTCTTGGATCCGGCGGGCGCGGACGACCACGCCCGCCCGGTTGAGCCGCAGGTCGGGCGTGTCGAAGAAGAACACCTGGCGCATCCGGGCGTCGAGGGGGTCGACACCGAGCCCTTCGAGCACGCGGCCGTGGAGGTCTTCGGGGATCGTGAGCTTCAGCTCGACGCTGTCGGTGCCCTTCAGCACCTTCAGCAGGCCGTCGAGCTGCTCACCCGAGATCGCGATCGGCATCGCCCGATGGTAGCCCGAACGGACGACCCGCGATGGCCCACACCCGCCGTTTCAGGCGACCGCTCCGCCACCCGATACCTGAGTCGGGATGGATGACTCGTTCTCGTTCGGCAGACCCGCGCGCCGCCAGGCCCCGATCAAGCGTGCGCGCGTCGCGAAGCCCCGTTCGGCCGAGGGGTCGCAGCGGCCTGGCGTCGGCCGGGTCGCCCTGCTCGTGCTGGTCGGCGTGGTCGCGGTCGTCGTGATCGCGGGCGCGATGGCGTTCTTCAAGAACAGCGGCGAAGAGATCGCTTCGGACCAACGCACGGCGGTCTCGCAGATCGGGGCGGCGTCGGACGTCGACGCGAAGCTGACCGCGCAGCAGGCAACGGCGGCCGCGCAACAGCTGTACGCCGAGCAGGGATCGTTCGCGGCCGTGACGCCCGCATCGCTCAAGCGGTTCGAGCCGAGCTTCGGCTACACGGGGTCCGCATCGACCGGGCCGAAGGTCATCAGCGTGAGCAGCACCGCGAACGGCGTCGGTCTGGCCGTCCTGTCCGATTCGGGGACCTGCTTCTACCAGCGCTTCACGGCGTCGGGGAGCGACCAGGGGACCGGGACGACGTGCACGGGCGCGGCCGCGCTCGCCGCGTCGGGCTGAGCTCCGGGCGGATCCGGATGAGCGACACCTTCACCTTCGTGGCGCCGGCGATGCCGCGCCGCCGCGCCGATCCCTTCACGACCCGCCTCGTCGCCGCGGCGCTCGCCCTCGCCCTGCTGGTCGCGGGGTTCGCGACGTTCGTCGTGCGGGCGGAGCGTGCGGCCGACGTGCGTCGAGCGAAGCTCGAGGCGCAGGCGGCGGCCGCAGCGCAGGCCGAGGCCGATCGGCTCGCCGCCGAGGCCGAGGCCGGCCTCGCGCGGCAGCAGGCAGCGTCGACGACCGTGCCCGCCGGCGTCGCGCGCCTGCTCGACGAGCAGGCGCGCGACGCCGCCCAGCGCTCCCTCACCCTCGCGGAGACCGCACCGGTCGATGCGGACCTGACGGCATCTGGCCTCACCGAGCTGTCCGGCGGCGACGAGGCCCTGCTCTTCGTCGACGGACCCTCGACCGCTCCCACGATCGTGTCCGTCGCCGGGTCCACCGAGATGTGGGCCGCGGCGGTGATGGGACCGTCGGGGACCTGCTACTGGGTCGCGCTCCACTCTGACGGTGTGGTCCGGTACGACCGCGGCGCCACGTGCACCGGTCAGGCCGCGCTCGCCGCCGCTCGCCCGGCCTGGTGAACCGTCCCTCGACCGGTCAACTCGCGCGTTCTCCACACGCGTACTAGGCTCGGGCGTTACCGCGCAGTCCGCTCCGGAACGAAAGGAGTGCTGCATCGTGACGCAGATCTCCGTCACCGTGAACGGGGTCCGCCACGAGGCCGACGTCGAGCCTCGGACGCTCCTCGTCTACTTCCTCCGGGAGCATCTGGGGCTCACCGGAACGAACGTCGGATGCGATACCTCGTCGTGCGGCAGTTGCACCGTCCATCTGGATGGCGAGTCGGTATTGAGCTGCACGTTGCTGGCCGCGCAGGCCGACGACCGCGAGGTCACGACGATCGAGGCGATGGCCGAGCCGGACGGCACGTTGTCCCCGCTCCAGGATGCGTTCCGCCGTCACCACGGTCTGCAGTGCGGGTACTGCACACCGGGCATGATCATGGCGGCGTCGAGCTACCTGATGGAGAACCCCACGCCGACCGAGGAGGAGGTCCGCGAGTCGCTCGAGGGCAACCTCTGCCGGTGCACCGGGTACCAGAACATCGTCGAGTCGATCCTGGACGCGGCCGGCCAGCTGTCCGGCGCGAAGGCCTGAGGGGGCGAGTCGGATGGCGACCACGGAGAAGCTCGTCGGGCAGGCCGTCCTGCGGAAGGAGGATCCGGAGTTCCTCACCGGATCGGCGCGGTACACGGATGACCTCTCGGTTCCGGGGATGCTGTGGATGGGAGTCGTCCGCAGTCCCTACGCGCATGCGCGGATCAAGAGCGTCGACGTCTCCGAGGCGACGTCGATGGACGGCGTCGTCGCCGCGTTCTCGGGGGCCGACTTCGACTGGGCCGGGCCGCTCCTGATGGCCTGGCCCGTGACGGAGGGTCTTCACAACCCGCTCCACTACCCGCTCGTCACCGACAAGGCGCGGTACCAAGGCGACGGCGTCGGGGTCGTGGTGGCGACGTCCCGTGCGATCGCCGAGGACGCGGTCGAGGTCGTCAAGGTGGACTACGAGCCGCTCCCCGCCGTCGTGAACATGCACGAAGCGCTCTCGGACGATTCGGCGTTCGTGCACGACGAGTTCGGGACGAACGAGTCGTACACCTGGGCGAACGTCCAGGGAGACGTCGACACGGTGTTCGCCGACGCTCCGGTGGTCGTGAAGGAGCACTACAAGGTCCACCGCCTGATCGCGAACGCGATGGAGCCGCGGTCGATCCTCGTTCAGCCGAACCCGGCATCGGAGCAGTACACGATGTGGTCATCGACGCAGATCCCGCACATCCTGCGGACGGCGATGGCGATCGCGACGGGGATCCCGGAGTCGAAGTTGCGGATCGTGGCTCCGCGGGTCGGCGGTGGATTCGGCTCCAAGCTCCAGGTCTATCCGGAGGAGGCCTTGGCCCTGGAGCTCGCGCGACGTCTGCGGGCCCCGATCAAGTGGACCGAATCCAGATCCGAGGGCTACCTCGCCACGCACCACGGACGCGACCAGGTGCAGGACGTGGAGATCGCCGCCCAGGACGACGGCAAGATCCTCGGGTATCGAGTGAAGATCCACGCCAACATGGGCGCGTACCTGATGGTGATCGCGCCCGGGACGCCGGTGCTCGGCGGCTTCCTTTTCTGCGGCTGTTACGAAGGTCTCGCGTACAAGACCGAGATCGTCGGGGTCTTCACGAACACGACGCCCGTCGACGCCTATCGTGGCGCCGGTCGCCCCGAGGCAACCCAGGCGATCGAGCGGGCGATCGACGCATTGGCGCGTCGCGTCGGCAAAGACGTCGTCGAGATCAGGCGGATGAACTTCATGCCGCCGTTCACCCAGGCCACGCAGTCGATCGGGGGGTTGATGATCGACTCGGGCGACTACCCCGCCACGCTCGATCGGGCGCTCGAACTCTTCGACTACGAGCAGTTCCGCAAGGAACAGCAAGCCCGCCGGGACAGCGGGGACTCGAAGCAGCTCGGGGTCGGGTTCTCCACGTACCTCGAGAACTGCGGTTGGGGACCGTCCCGGGTCATCGGAGGGATCCTGAAATACGCCGGCGGGGGGTGGGAGGCTGCGACGGTCCGGTGCCACCCGACCGGCAAGGTCGTCGCGGTGATCGGGAACACACCGCACGGCCAGGGGAACGAGACGACGTTCGCGCAGGTGGTCGCGGACGACCTCGGGGTCCCGCTCGAGGATGTCGAGGTCCTGTTCGGCGACACCGATGTCGCGCCGAGCGGCTGGGACACCTACGGGAGCCGGAGCGCTGCCGTCGGCATGCCGGCCCTCCACCGCGCCACGTCGAGGATCGTCGAGAAGGCGAGGAAGATCGCCGCGCACGAGCTCGAGGTCGCCGATTCGGACCTGAAGTACGAGAACGGCACCTTCTCCGTCCGGGGTGCGCCCTCCGTGACCAGGACGATCCCCCAGATCGCGTTCTCCGCATGGCGGGGTCACGACCTGCCGGAGGGGGTCGAGCCGGGTCTCGAGGAGTCCGCGTTCTTCGATCCAGAGAACCTGGTGTTCCCGTTCGGTGCGCACATCTGCACCGTCGAGGTCGACACGGAGACCGGGGAGGTCGATGTGACGAAGTACGTCGCCGTCGACGATGTCGGCCCGGTGGTCAACCCGATGATCGTCGAGGGCCAGGTGGTGGGTGGCGTCGCCCAGGGGATCGGCGAGGCGCTCTTCGAGGAAGCCGTCTACGACGAGAACGGACAGCTGCTGAGCTCTTCGATGACGAACTACGCGGTCCCTTCGGCGACGGAGATCCCGTCGTTCGTCACGGGGAACCACGTCACGCCATCGACCACGAACGACATGGGGATCAAGGGCGTCGGCGAGACGGGGACGATCGCGTCGCCGCCCGCCGTCCTGAACGCGGTCGTCGATGCCTTGTCGCACCTGGGTGTGACGGAGATCCCCCGCCCGGCGACCCCGGAGAACGTCTGGCGAACGATCCAGCGGGCGGGGAAGGGAGGGTCTGCATGATCCCTGCGCCGTTCGACTACGTCCGGGCGGGCTCGGTCGACGAGGCGATCTCGCTGCTGGGATCGAACGAGGACGCGAAGCTCCTGGCCGGCGGGCACTCGCTCGTGCCGGCGATGAAGCTCCGCATCGCGCGCCCGTCGACCCTGGTGGACATCGGCAGGCTGGCGGATCTGTCGTACGTCCGCGAGGACGGCGATCGCATCGCGATCGGCGCCCTCACGCGGCACCACGACGTGGCGAACGCCGAGGCGCTGCAGCAGGGATGTCCGATCGTGGCGCACGCGGCCGCGCAGATCGGCGACCCGCAGGTCCGCCACATGGGGACGATCGGCGGTTCGGTCGCGCACGGCGACCCCGCCGGCGACCTCCCCACCGTGCTGCTCGCGCTCGACGCCGAGTTCGTCGCGCAGGGGGCGGGTGGAACCCGGACGATCGCCGCGGGCGAGTTCTTCACGTCGCTGTTCGAGACGGCGCTCGCATCCGACGAGGTGCTGACGGAGATCCGCGTGCCCAAGGCCACCGCCGGCTGGAGTTTCATGAAGTTCCAGCGGCGCGCGCAGGACTGGGCGATCGTCGGCGTGTCGGCGGTTCGATCGAACGGCGGCGTGCGTGTCGGGCTCACGAACATGGGTCTGACGCCGTTGCGGGCGAGCGGGGTCGAGGAGGCCGTCGGCGGGGGTGCCGACCCGGCCACGGCAGCCGAGCGCGCGGATGAAGGCACCGCGCCGCCGGACGACGCGTTCGGGTCGGCCGAGTATCGCCGTGAGCTCGCGAAGGTCCTCGTGCGTCGCGCGCTCGAGGAGGCGATGGCATAGCCCTGCTCGCGCAGGAGCTGCCCGCGCGCTACTCCACCGATTGGTGGATCCAGTTCGCGGTCTCGATCTCGATCGCGCTCGTCATCGCGATCGTCGTCTCCCTCGTCGTCGGGCGGTACGTCCGTCGCTACCGGCGCAAGGCGAAGGAGTCGGGCGACGACGCCGAGGGCCGCCGGCGCCGGCGCTTGACGACGGTGATCGGGCTCGTCGGTGGGGTCGCGATCGTGATCGTGTGGTTCGTCGTGGTCCTCACGATGCTGAGCCAGTTCGGAGTCGACCTCGGTCCGCTGATCGCGAGCGCGGGGATCGCCGGGGTCGCGCTCGGCTTCGGTTCCCAGACCCTGGTCCGCGACACGATCTCCGGACTGTTCCTGGTGCTCGAGAGCCAGTACGACGTGGGCGACGTCGTCGATCTCGAGACGGACGGCGGCCTCGTCTCCGGATCGGTGGAGGGCCTGACCCTGCGGGTCACGAGCGTCCGGCAGTTCGACGGGACGCTCAGCATCGTGCCGAACGGCTACATCAAGGTGGCGCGGAACAAGACGCGGGGATGGGGCCGGGCGATCGTCGACGTGCGGATCGCGCTCGACGAGGACGCGGCGCGGACGCGGGTCGTGCTGGAGGAGCTCCTCGAGGAGCTCTCGTCGCAGGAACCGTTCGAGAGCGCGCTCCGGAGGAACCCGGAGGTGCTCGGGGTCACGCAGGTCACCGAGACGGCGCAGGTGATCCGCGTCGCCGCCGAGACCGAGCCCTCCCGCCGCTGGGACATCGAGCGCGAGCTCCGAGAGCGGATCACCTCGCGGATCACCGAGCGCGGGATCCGCGTCCCGCCGCTCGTCCCGCCACCCGTCGCGCCCGGGCCGACCGGCTGACGGTACGCTTCGGGCATGCCGGAGGTCGCGTTCGCCGACGTCGACGGGTTGCAGGACGCGTTGGGGCGACACGCCTACCTCGCCGACCGCGGGCTCGCGACGGCGATCTATCTGTCGCTGTCGCTCGGAAAGCCGCTGCTCCTGGAGGGCGAGGCGGGGGTCGGCAAGACCGAAGTGGCGAAGGTCCTGGCCGAGCTGCTCGACCGGCGGTTGATCCGGCTCCAGTGCTACGAGGGTATCGACGCCTCGCAGGCGTTGTACGAATGGAACTACGCACGTCAGCTGATCGCCGTCCGCGCGACGGACGCGGCCGACGTCGAACAGCGCGTCGAGGATCTGTTCGGCCCCGAGTTCCTGGTCGAGCGGCCGTTGCTGGCCGCGATCCACGCGGGGGACGGCGCCGTGCTGCTGGTCGACGAGCTCGATCGCGCCGACGACGAGTTCGAGGCCTTCCTGCTCGAGATCCTGTCGGAGTTCTCGGTGACGATCCCCGAGATCGGCCCCGTCCAGGC
>Ga0066388_100002923_pt1 | contig 10760 bp, 11 predicted proteins | sample PanSoiMetaGPlot6_FD_64539 | JGI IMG/M metagenome (GOLD analysis project Ga0066388, IMG submission 64539) | Tropical forest soil microbial communities from Panama analyzed to predict greenhouse gas emissions - Panama Soil - Plot 6 (Hybrid Assembly) | ecosystem: Environmental > Terrestrial >... | reverse complement strand
TCGTGCTGGGCGAATGGGACCGCGACACGCCTCCCTACATGGCGCAGACGCTCTTTCCGCTCCTCACCAATGCGGCGTGGAAGCGCTTCGCCATGCTGAGCGAAGGCACCCACACCATCGCGATGGAGAAGAACCGGATGCTGCTCTTGCGGACGGTGCAGCAGTTCCTGGAGGAGCCGGCACCGGTGCCAACCGCGACGCAGTAGCCCGGGCTCGACGTGCCCTCCGTCGCCGAGACGCCCGAGCGTGACGGCTCGCCGCACTATGTCATCTACGAGCGGCACGAAATTTCCCAAGCGCTGCAGTCTGCGGGCCGATAGGCTGTAGCAGCATCCCAGCCTGGCCAGTTTCTCCGCCCTGCTTGCTCGACCGATGCCGATTTACCGGGTCGAGCGGACGCTGCCGTGCCTCGACCGCATCTCGCCTCTCACGCAAGATGGCGTGCCATCGGTCGATTCTTCTGGTGGCACGTGGCTTGCCCTTCCAATCTGCGAAGGCTTGAAACGAAGGCTGAAGACCGAAGGTACACATAGGAGGATCGGCACATGAGAGAGCATGAAAGACCGACGAGGCGCTCCGAGCACGAGGCGGCTGCCGATGTCGCGGCCGACCCCAAGGTGGCAACCGAGAAGTCCCGGATCAGCGGCGCCGCCCTCGATGACCTGCTCGACAGGATCGATGATCTGCTCGAAAAGAACGCCAAGGAATTCGTGGCCAACTACGTGCAGCACGGCGGTGAGTAGGCTCGCCGCCGACGCTCAGGCGAAAGCGGCGTCGAGGAGGGCAGAGAAGCCACGACGCGGTAGAAGCTGGCGGCTGACCGCTGATGGTCGCTCCGCTTTGGTCTCGACGCCTGGTGAAGCTGCCATGGCGTTTCCGGAAGCGCGTGGCACGGGGAATGCTGAATTCGATAGGAGGTAGCCAACCATGTCTCGTCATCGCTCGCGAATCGGGAAGTGTTCCATCGTGTTCGCCGCTCTCATGGCCGGAGCGGTCGGAGGTTGCGCCACGGCTCCGGAGACAACTGGGACAGTGACGGCGACCGGATCTCCGGCGACCGTGGCGTACTCGAACGGACAGTACAAGCTCTATGGGAGCGGAACGACCGCTTCGCCCTACTACTGGGTGTGGATCCCTGCAGGGGCTGTTCCGCCGGCCCCGCCCATGACGACGGCCAGCTCGACAGTCACGTATCCATCCGGGCGCTATCAGCTCCGAGGGGACGGGACGATCACCTCACCTTACTACTGGGTGTGGGTGCCGTCAGGCTCGCCGGTGGAGACGCTGCCGCTCCCGCCTGCGTTGCCTGTAAGCGGCATGACGGTGGCCCAGCCGGCCGGCCAGTATCAGCTCTACGGTAACGGCACGGCCGCTTCGCCGTACTACTGGGTCTGGGTTCCCACAGGCTCCGTGGTCCCGCCGCCACCGCTGCCGCCTCGGTAGCGTGGAGCGACCCGGCGCGCAGGAGCCCGCGCTCTTGCGCGCCGGCCGTCAGGCGGCTGCGCGTCCTCGCTGGCGCGGGCCTTCCTCCCGATCCTCCGACGGTGGATGCTTGAAGAAGCTACCCGTGAACGCAACCGAGTTGGGGAACACCACGATGCGGCCAGTTGGACGGAGAGGATCGCCGGCCAGCTCACGCAGGCGAATCCGTACGAGGCCGATCTCGAGCACCTCGCCCTGCACGTAGCCGAAGGGCCCCTGGAGGCTCACGCGGTCACCGACGCGGATGCCGTTGGGCGCCGCCATGGAGAAGTAGCCGGCGAGAGCCAGAATCACGTTCTGGAGGGCGAACGCGATGCCGGCCGCAGCGAAGCCGAGTCCCGTCACCAGGGCCGTCAGCTCGCTCGCAAAGTGGAAGACGAGCACGAACGTCATGGCCGTCACGACGAGGACGTTGCGGGCTACGAGAAGGAGACGGCGACGGTAGGGATCGTGCACGTAGCGCATGGCCGCCATCCGCCAGAGTGCGCCGCCCACGAGAATCACGACGAGCGCGATGACGACTCCGACGAGACCGATCGCGAGGGACTGCAGGACCTGCCATCGCTCGCGCTCGATGGAGCTCCGCCATCCCTCGAGGTCTCCGGCGAAGCGCCGCACGAGCGCCGACTGTTCGCGGAGAGACAGGAGCACGGGCGCCAGCTGCTTGTTCTGCTTGAGGAGCCGACGAAAAGCCTTCTGGCCCTCCGCGAGCGATCCGTTGGGCGACGGATCTGCGGTCAACGCGCGAAGCTGGGTCACGATGGGGCGGAGGCTGGTCTGGGTTGCCCGTACGTCCGCTCCGATGCGTCGCTCAAGGGCTTGGGTGCGCTGGGCGAGCTCCTCGAGATTGCTCCGAGCGTGGTGAATTCCGATCAGGCGCTGCACGAGGCCCCAGCGATTTCCCGGGGTGCCGTCCTCGGAGGGAGCCGGATTTGCAGCCGTAGCGCCGCTCCCGGCTCTGAGCTCGGGCAGGGATGCCTCGAGCGTCTCGATCTGGTGCGGGAGGTCCGCTTCGTTGCTCGCCGAGGCGCCGTCCACCTCCTCGAGCTTCGTGAGGAATTCGAGGCGCACGCGATCCAGCTCCTGGCGGTTCTCCGCCGCCGCGATATTGTCCTGAAGGGCGGCGCGCCGCGCGCGCGGCGCCGCGCGGAGCTGCTGGCGGAGCCGCGCGATCTCTTGCTCATCGGCCTCGATCGCCGCCTGCACGGTGGCGCGCTTCGCGGCCATCGGCCCGGTATCCGCCTGTGGTGTGCTGCCGTGGTCGTCTCCCAGAGCAAGGAAGGCAGCTTGGGCTCGGGCCGTCTCGAATGCTTGATGGAGCACCCCGAGGGCGGTCTGCTTGTCTTCTCGCGCGAAGATCGTGCCCACGGCCCGCATGGCCACGCGGGCCTCTCGATACCAGGCCAGCGTCTGATTGAGCGAGCTCATAACTCGATCGGAGGTGAGCGGCTGCTCGGACTCTGCTTTGGCGCTCGGCGTGGCCGCCACCGCGACAGACGCAAGATGGACCACTGCGACGAGTCCGGCCGCCCAAAGGCCTCTGCGCATGACATGTGTTTTCATCATGTGCTGAACCCGCATATCTCGTGCCCGCTAGGAAGTACGCGAAATCGCGTCCCGCCCGCGCGCAGGCAGGCGGCCGCGCGGAACAATCTCCCTGGTAAGGTTTTCCCGCCTTCTCCGAGCTTGCGGCCCGAGTGAACAGCTCGTCTGCCGCAGACCTGGAGGATGGAGGACGGCGTCGGTGCAAGGCAAGCGCGATGAGCGGAAAGATCAGCACGGAGAGCCGCCCGTCACAAAGAAGAAGCGAGCGACGGCGGCGGACTATTCGACCTCTGCGTGGATCTCCCTGACTGCGGTCATCACCTGAATGCGCAGCTCGGGCGTGGGGCTGGTGATGTGGTGGGTCTCGCGGACGTGGAGCATGAAGTGACCGATGAGCGTGCGAATGTCAGGACCCTGCTCCACGTGGGTGCAGCCAGAGAAGACATCGTCGCACCTGAGCTCTCTGGTCATCCTGAATCAGGGATGAGCAAGAGCCAAGCCACCTGGAGAAGGCGCGCCAGATCAGGGAGTTACGTCATGCGACAAATGGCCACCGAGCAAAAATCGTCGACGGGGAGCCGAGGATTGTCTAGCTGTGGTCCGCCTGCACGACTCGATCGCCACCGGAGCGCACGGCTTCCTGCAGGCGCGCGCGAGCCCGTGAGAGTAGCGAGACCTCGCTGTGGCCGTCGACCGGGAAGGAGACCTCTCCCACGCTGAGCGTGATCTTCCGGCCCGTGCCGGCAGCTTCACCCTGAAAGCGGACGTTCCCGATCTCGCTGCGCAGCCGCTCCGTCACTCTGAGGGCGTCGCTGCTCGCCGTCTGCAGCAGGAGCACGCCGATGCCGTCTCCGAGGCGCCCGACCACGTCGGACGAGCGCACGAATTCGGCGATCTTGCTTGCCACGCGCCGTCCCAGCATCTCGCCCGTCTCGTCCTTCGGCCCCGCCTGGTCGGGCTGCACGAGGCAGAGTGCGAAGAAATCACGGTAGCGGGTCGCGCGGTTGGCCTCGAGCGCAAGGAGACGCCGGAAGGTCTCCTCGTCGAGCACCTCGCCCGGAGGAATGCCGGGCCGCGTCTGAGGATCCTGAGCCGTCATGGCCAACTCTCCGCGGGCGAGCGGGAGGGCAGAGCATCCCGTCCCGGCGGGAAGCTTTCCCGCTCCAGCCGTGCGCTGATTCGCCGCCTCGACACGATCACCCGGTCCGATCTCCCGCAAGACGCCACAAGCGCCAAGGGGAAGCACCGGCGCCTGTGGCTCGACCAACTGCTTCGCTCCCTCTTCCTCTGGCTAGCTTCTCCCTTGTGTCAAACCCGCGGCCCCCGCTTGCGCGTGAAGGCCGTCAGCCCTGCCAGCCCCAGTCCCAGCAGTACGAGCGTCGGAGGCAGGGGAACCGACGGCGGCGGCGCCACGCCGTTGATGGCAGCCGGATTCGCCACGATGGCCGGCACCCCGCCCAGCGCGTCGAGACCGTTGTCGCCGTACTGATCCACCACGTTGCCCGAGTCGAAGCTGGTCACGTACCCGAGGAACAACGTGACCTCGTTGGTTGTGAACGGGAATGTGATGCCCTTGTCGATGGGATGCCCGGAGCCGATCGGGCCCTCTTCATATATGAAGCCCACGGGGTTGTCCGGATCCTTCTGCATGACGACCTGTACGCCAGTTGAGTTCCCCGGCAGGAGGCCGATGGCAGGGAGGAAGCCAGAGGAGTTCGAGGTGAAAGCCATGATGGCGCCGTTGAGCTCGCCGATGTACCCGTGGCCCGTCGACGAGGCCAAGGTCACCGAGTTGATGAACAGCTGGTAGAGATTCGGGTCGAAGGGGTCCGCGGAGGACGGGCACTGGGAGACAGCGGGATTGCAGAGGCTGTCGGCAGCGTCATTGGTAAAGGTGGCGACACCACCCTGGTTCGGCCCCGCGCCGACGTACTTCTGAATGTTGAGCACGGACGCCGTGCTGAGGGCGGTGCCGAACCCGTTGCCGGCCCGACTGATGATCACGGCCTTGTACGCATCGAGGAACCCCGGGGTATCCAGCTGAGCATTGGTCACCAGGTCATACGACCCTTGGCCGAATGCTTGGTCGAGCGCGAACGGGATGCCGTTCTGGGGCCCTCCCGGGTTCCCGTTCGTCGTCTGGCCGTCCAGCCAGACGGCCAAAAACGGAGCTGCCGAACCCGTGGAGGGGCTGAAGAGGACCCAGGCGAGCGCCCACAGCGTCACCGCTCTGACCCGGACCATTACGCTTTTGTCCCTCTCCCGCCCACGCGCATCATTCCAACCATTCGGAGGGGTGCAAAAACGTGGCCTTGATCTCGTCGCACTATCTTCAGCTACTTACCGAACCTGGCGCGTCGGCCTGTAAGACCGGCCGACAGGGGTTGTCAGTTCTCGGCTTTCCTCCTGACGGCGTAGAGCACCTTGTCATCCTGGTAGGCGACAATCCAGATGCGCGACGCGACGACGCCCGGAGGGAGCTTCTCGTCGGCGATCAGGTCCTTGAGGAAGGGCGAGGATCGGGGCACTAGCAACCAGTCGAAGTTGTGCCTCTTAAAGGCCTCCATGTCGTTGTTGACGTAGATGGCCCGGTAGTCTGCCATGGGCTGGTAGTCGCTCCGCTCCCAGAGGTGCATGCGGCCGTCGATGAAGAGCGGAGCCTTCACGCCGCGTCCGATCAGGAAGCCTCCCCAGTCGTAGAAGGTGAAGCCCCGACCGACCGGGGGCTCGCGAAGGAGTTTCCGAGCCAGATCCTCGGAGCAGTTCGATCCGTACTCGCAGTAGGTGTACATGGAGCTGTGGGCAAAGTCCCTGAGCTCCTGGCGCTTCACATAGACGACACCGACGAGGAGGGCGACGGTCGCGGTCACGGCCACGCTGGTCCGTGCGACCCCGCGGATCCTGAAGTGGAGGTCCTTGATGACCGCGGCGACAATGGGGAGGGTGAGCACCACGAACACCGCCACGTGCCGGCGTGTCGTCGCCGCCATGTAGAAGGTGGCCGCGGCCACGAGCAGATAGGGAACGTCGGCCCGCCGGCGCCGCGAAATGAATCCGAAGGTGACGATCAGGGTATATGTGATGAAGAGCATCCCAACCAGCTCGGAGAAGTTGGGCGGCATCCACTCGACAACGTAGGTCAGGTGCGGGTTGGCGAAGTGCTTGCGCGCCTCCAGGTAGATGCGATAGGTGAACGGATTTACCAGGGTGGCCACCGCCGACACGAGCAGGGATCCGGCAAAGAGGAACCAGCGACGGGAGAGCGGAACGCGGTCGATCTGGGCCACGACCAGCTCCCAGGCCACGAAGATCCCGGTGATGACCAGCCCCAGCAAAAAGGAGCCGTGAAGGTTGGCCCAGAGGCAAAAGAGAGGCGGCAGAATCCAGCACACCCAGTTTTGACCTTCGCGCTGCCGAACCAGTAGCTCTCCGAGCACGGCCAGCAGGAGGAGCCCAACGACCTGCGTGCGGAGACCCTGGAGCATGATATCCCGCGTGAGCACGGCGAAGAACACGGCGACGATCGCTGCCTGCCAGTACGCGAGCCGAGCTCGTCGAACCGAGAGATGAAAGGTCACCAGTGCGGCGAGCGCGCCTGCCAGAGAGAGACCGATGAAGCCGACTCGCGTGTAGAGGACGTAGAGGACGAGGTCGTACAGCCACGAATGGTTCACCCACTCATAGCCGGGCATGGTCCATGAAAAGATGTCGTGCCGCAGGATCCGACCATGCGTGAAGAAGTATTCGCCGTAACGGTAGTGCCAGCCCCAGTCGAAGTCGGAGTAAGGGAAGACCAGGTAGACGAACAAGCCCGCGTAGACCAGTGCCGAGAGCAGGAGCTCGAAGGGACGAATCTGGGGGCGGCCGGCTGTTCCCTCCTGCTCGGCGCCTCGGGTGGGTGCGCCTGTGCGGCTTCCCTTCCTTGCCGGCGGGGCAGACTCCAGCGATTGTCGGGCGGCGAGTCTAGACCTCACGGCTATGCCCGGCGGAACTTGAAGTTGAAGCGCCGGACCTCGAACTGCTGGTTCGGATTCGGCGTCCACTCCACGTATTTCTGCAACCCGTAGTCCTCGTAGGGCTGGATGACCGGCAGCCATGGGAAGTGCTCGAGGAAGATCCGGGTCATCTGGCTGTAGGCATCGCCGCGGAACTTCTCGTCGACCGAGAAGCGCGCCGCGTTCCCCAGCTCGTCGAACTTGGCGTCACGCCAGTAGTCCTGCGGCCCGCCAGGACCGAGGAGCCGCCACATCATGCCGTCCGGGTCGCCGAGGGTCGAAGTCGGATCGGACCAGAACACGCCCTTGAAGCTCTTCTCGCGGTTCTTCTGGGCGCGCACGGAGAACTCGATCACCTCGACCTTGACGTTGACGCCCACATCCTTCCACATGGCCGCGATGGCTTCGGACATGGGCTTGTCCTGCGCGACATAGCCCACGGTGGTCTCGATGAAGATCTCTTCGCCCTTGTAGCCGGCCTTCTTCAGCCGCTCCTTGGCCTCACCCGGGTTGTAGGCCAGCCCGGGGAGCCGTGCATCGAAGTGATTGTCCCCCTTCGCGATCGGGCCGTTGGGGACGATGCCGCGGCCCTTCCACAGCTCCTTCACGATCAGCTCGCGATCGATCGCCAGCGACAGCGCCTGCTTGACGAGCGGGTTGTCGAGGGGCGGCCGCTTGCTGTTCACGCACAGCACGTAGAGACCCGCGTAGAGGGCGCCGGCCACGCGCGTCGGTGCATTCGCCGTCACCCGCCCCGCCTGATCGGGCGGGAGCTGCGTGATCACGTCGGTCTCGCCCTTAAGAAGCGAGGCGATACGGGGGGCCGTCTCCGGAATGGCGCGCACGAACATCTTGTCGAAGTCCGGCCGCCCGCCCCAGTAGTCGGGATTGGCCTCCACCGTGAGCTTGTCGTCCTTGACCCACGACACGAAGCGGATGGGCCCCGTCCCGACGGGCTTCGCGTTGAATCCGTCATTGCCCACGGACTCGAGATACTTCTTCGGCACGATCTGGCCGCCGTAGAAGGCGAGCCGCGCCGCCAGCAGCGGATCGGGCTTCTTGGTGTGGATGACCAGCATGAACTGATCGGGCGTCTCGATCTTGTCGATGGTGGTAAACACCGTCGCCACCAAGGTCTTGGCGTTCGGATCGTAGGTCCGCTCGATGCTGAATTTGGCGTCGGCCGCGGTGAAGGGGTCGCCGTTGTGGAACTTGACGCCCTGCCGAAGCTTGAACGTCCACGTGGTCTGGCCCTGGAGCTTCACCTCGGCGGCGAGGCCAGGGTAGAGCATGCCGTCGGCATGGCGCGCCGTGAGGTTGTCGAAGATGTTGAAGCTCCAGCGGATGTCGTTGGAGGACGTGCTGAAGTGCGGATCGAACCTCGAGATGTCGCCGCCCTGAGCGACGATCAGCTCCTTTTTCTGTGTGGCCTGGGCCTGGGCAGAATGCGGAGCGATCTGCGGCAGCCCGCCGGCGACCCCCAGGGCGGCTGCGCCCTTTATCAATCCCCTTCGGGAAATGTGCATGGCTTATACCTCCTCGAAGATCCTACCGTATAAAAAACAAACGGGGCGACCATTTGGCCACCCCGTGAATGTCCAGGTACGACCCTACTTTGCGGGCCGCCGGCTCCTCCAGCCCACCCCCGCCAAGCCGATCAAACCAGCTCCGAGGAGGAGGAGGCTTGACGGCTCGGGCACCACCCCTGCGACGCAGCTCAGCGTGCACTCGCTGGGAGACACCTCGAGGCTGCCAAAGGAAAACGTGGCGCTGTCGACGATGCTGCTCGAGTTTACGCCTGCGATCTTCAAGGTGAAGATCGCAACGCCGCTCAGGAAGAATCCGGGCTCGAACGATGTCCCCGCAGCGTACTTGTTGAAGCCGTCGGGCGGCCCGACGATGCCGAACCCGTTCGGCGAACCACACAGGGCGCAGAGCCTCAGCCCCCCTCCTACATTGCTCTGGAGGAACCATCCGGTCTTGACGTCGAGGGAATCGACGTGGTTCCCGTTCGCATCGATCTGTCGCCCGATCGTAGCCTTGTTGATCGCAAAGGCCTCTGTGCTGATCTCCCCCTGTGTCTGATGACTGCTGAGCGTGAAGGAGAGGTCGGTGATGATTTGACCGGCTTCGACTATGGGTTTGCCCGACGATTCCGCGAGATTGCCCTGCAGGTTCTCGATCCTCACCTCGAGAAGGTTCGAGGTTGTGCTCGAGAAGGTTGCCCTGGCGGCGATGTCGTTGCCCAAGGCGTCCTTGGCACCGCTCGGGATCGTATAGGAGATGATCCACCCCTCCGCGCCTGACACGGCCAAGAGGGACACGATGAGGATCGGGAACGCGATCCGAGCTAAGACCTTGCTCAGCATGTGGCTAAGCCTCGCCTCTCCGACCTGAACGAAAGGTTTACAACCATGCCATCCTTGCACGATTCGGCGACCATAGAGCAAGGAGAGGGCCATTTATTCCGACTCGCGTAATGACGCGCCCTTACAACAAGTGCGCCGAGGCCCTTGTTTGAGAACGTCAACTTCCCCGACAGGCGTCCTACTGCAATTTGAGGGGTCGCGCCGAGCTCACGGGGCCTTCCAGATCGGCTTGCCCGAAGCATCTTGAACGGCAACGAGCGCCGATCCGTCATCCGACACAGCACCCATCCACGCCCGATTCTGTCCATTTCTATCGAAGTAGGCGAACCCTCCCGGACCTTGACTGGAGACCTCGAAAACCACGCGCTGTGCCTTGGGGGGGCCCGTCGCGTCGATCGGGGAGAGATATAGACCGACCCTCTCGGATTCGAGGAGCAGGAGCCCCTTGACCCTGCCAGTCGGGTCGGTCACCGCAAGGTGGGCTCCCTGACCTCTTCCGCCCGAGGCCCCGAGACTCACGCGTCCGCCATCATGGGAAAGGCTGAGAACGGCACCGGCTTGGGAGGCGCCCAATCGAGCACGCACGACGCCACTCGCGTCCTTGACGACGAACTCCTGGGCCTCGACAGTCGGAAGCGGCGGCCTGGCCTGTCCCATCGCAGAGACACCGGCAAGGCCCAGCAGGGTGACCAGGCCGCACATCTTGAGCCTGCGGTTGCTGCGCTCAAGCCGTTCGAGCCGCTCGAGCAGCAGGGGATTCGTGCTTGAGTCCATGTGAAAAGTCCCTCCTCAGGAACGCACGGTCCGAAAGACCCACGTACGGTACAGGACGAAATTCCACCCCATGCTCGCGACCGTGGCAAGCCCAAAGGCGGCGGTCTTGATGGCGGCCGCCTCCGTGAAGATTCCCGGAGCCAGCCCTGCCAGGCCCAGACGCTGCAGCGCAGCAAAGCCAACCAGGCCGGGGATCGGCCAGACGCTGGAAAAGAACTGGGTGAGCCCGAGCTGGATCCCCCACGAGGCGGAGACAGTCGTGATCAGAAAGCGGCTGATCTGGCCGGCGCGCCGGACGTCTCGCGAGGCGAAGACCCAACTGCGGTTCAGCATGAAGCTCACCGCCATTGCGAGGCCGCCCGAAACCAGCTTGGCGATCCAGACCCGTTCGAGGGGCACAGAGAAGGCCTTCGTCAGCAACATGAAGGCGACGTAGTCGGTGAGCGTATTGAGCACGCCGCTCGCGGCGAAGCGGCGGAGCTGCGAGCGGAGCGGGCGGGTCAGCGGCCAGGCCCGGGGATCCAGAGGATGCCGAAGCGACGGGCCATGGGCCCAGATACCGTGCGTGTGAGGGGCCTGTCAAGCCCGCAGTCCC
>Ga0066388_100002922_pt1 | contig 10762 bp, 10 predicted proteins | sample PanSoiMetaGPlot6_FD_64539 | JGI IMG/M metagenome (GOLD analysis project Ga0066388, IMG submission 64539) | Tropical forest soil microbial communities from Panama analyzed to predict greenhouse gas emissions - Panama Soil - Plot 6 (Hybrid Assembly) | ecosystem: Environmental > Terrestrial >... | reverse complement strand
GCGCTGACCTCCGGCGCCGATCCGGCAGCGCTGATCTTCCTGCCCGGTTCGCACATCGACGCGCAGGGTACGTCAGCGCAACCGATCATCATGACGAGCGGCAACCCGCCGGGAGCGCGCGCCCCGGGCGACTGGGGCGGCCTCGAGTTCCTCGGCAAATCGAGCGTCAACCGGCCCGCCTGCCAGGGCACTGCGGAAGGCATTCCCCTGGCCTTCGGCGGCTGCATCGCCAACGACACCAGCGGCGTCATGTCGTTCGTGCGGGTGGAGTACGGCGGTCAGATTTTCACGCCGAACAACGAGCTGAACGATATCACCTTCAACGCCATCGGCTCGACCACGCAGTTCAACTTCCTCGCCGCAGTGGCCGGCGATGACGACACCTTCGAGTGGTTCGGCGGAACGAGCAATCACCATCACTTCTACTCGGCCGCTTCCGCTGACGACAACTTCGACACCCAGTTGGGCTTCACCGGTACGCTGCAGTATGGCATCGCCATCCAGAACGGGTCGGTAACGCAGGCCGGCCGTGACGCCCGCGGCATCGAGTCGGACAACAGCGAGTTCGACTTCGAGGCCACCCCGCGCGACAACCCGACCAACTGCAACCTGACCATGATCGGCGCCAACAAGCAGGCCGGCGTGAACGACGGCCCCGACTCCGGCGTCCTCATCCGCCGCGGCGGCGATTACCAGTTGGGGAACAGCATCGTCCAGGACTTCCAGGACAGCGGCCTCGAGATGCGCGACGTGTCGACCGCCACGCAGGCCTGCAACGCTGGCCCGACATTGACCGGCAAGGTGTCGATCAAGAGCACCGTCTTCTACGACAATGGGTCGTCCCACACGGACGGTGCGGCGTGCGAAGAGGCGAAGGACAACGACGGGACGCTCGATACCACGCCAGGTGCGGACATCGGTGCATGCGCGGCGGCGGGTTGCAACTGCGACTCGGAGCAGCTGCTGCATCTGTTCACCCTCGATCCCATGTTCCCGGTCAAGAACGACAGCACGGTCAACGCCGATGGCTCGACCTGCCCGGGCGCCGAGGCGGTCAACACCGGGATCAGCTCTCAGTACCCGGCACTCGACAACGGGTTCTGTACCGGCGTCGAGACACCGCTCGTGTGCTGCACCGGCGCAGGGACGGGCACCTGCCGGCAACTGCCGGACGTGCGGCCGGCCCCATCAGCCGGTGCGTTCCCGCCTCCGTTCAATTGCAAGAACTTCAACCCGATTCTCGACAGCAACACGACTGCCAACTACATCGGCGCGGTGGACCCCGCCGCCGCGGGATGCGTGTTCACCGGAGCCACTGCACATTGCGACTGGCTCAGCAAACCGTGGATCGAGTCGGCGATCCAGTAAGCCGCAGATAACGGAGCGAAACTCCGGGGGTTCACGACGAGCGGAGGGAGCAGCCACGGCTGCTCCCTCCGTTTCCCGGCATACGACAACGTCGGAGGGGGCCGACTGCGATGCAATCTGGCTATGCCACACCCGCTGTTCTGAGCCTCGCGGCGCTGCTCTGCGCCGCGTGCTCGGGGGCAACCAAGCATCAAGAAGAGGGCGGCGCGACAAGCGGCGGCCAAGCGGCCGCGAGCCGACCGGCGCCGCAACCCGGCGAGGCAGCGCTCTTGGCTGCGGCGCAGCAAGCGCGACAAAGCTTTGCCGACGGTGCGCCGTCGGTGGACGCGCTGATGGACGCGCTCGTCCAAGCGCTCAGCCGTAAAGACATGAACGCGCTCGACCAGCTGCGCGTGAGCAAGGCCGAGTACGTCGATCTGATCGTGCCTGGTACGGTGCCGCTGGGGCAACCACCGCGGCAGGTCTCGGCGGAGCCGAAGGAGTTTTTCTGGAGCATGCTCGACACGAGGAGCCGCTACTTTGCCGACAACCTCGTCGCTCAGCTCGGTGGCCGAACGTATCGGAGTCATCAACTCAGGTTTTCGAAGCCGCCGAAGGAGTTCGCCTGGTACACGGCGCACGGCGAGGTGCGGATGGATCTCGAGGGCGAGGACGACGTCACCTACCACCTGCTGGCTGGGTGGGTTGCCGAAGTCGACGGGAAGTACAAGTTCATCGGATACGAGTACAATGACTGATCGCCCCATCGCGGTCAGTTCTTCCCCCGCCACCCGCTCGACGCCCCTCGTTCACTGGACCGCAACGCTCCCGTAATCGGACTGTAACGTTGCTTTGCTACCAACTCTAGATACCGCTTCGACATCGCTGCCGCCGCGGCAGCCCAGTGGTCTTTCAATGGCGCGTGGCACCGCACCTGGGAATTTCGACCCGCTCCTTTCGTACGGCGCCTCGGATCAGGGGCCGCAGCACTGGGTGGCGGCGCTCTTCAGCTCGTCGCTGATCTACGTACTGGTGGCGCTTGCGGTCGTGACGATTGGCACGGCGACGAAGCAGATTATCCAGGAGAAGAAGGTGGATCTGACCTTCGTCGAAACGGTCGTCAAGGAACCGCCGCCGCCGCCGGCACCGGTGGTCGAGGAGAAGCCCAAGCCGCCGCCGGCCGCTGCTCCCGTCGTGCCCAAGGACATGAAGATCCGCAAGCTCGATGCACCACCGCCGCCCAAGGAACTGGTGGCGCCGAAGAACGTCCCGCTCGAGAAGCCCAAGGAAGCGGATCCAAGCCAGGACAAGGGCGTGGCGGTGTATGGCGACGTCAAGGGCCCGGGTGACGCGGCGGGTCTGGAGGGCGGCATGGCGGGCGGCGTCGTCGGCGGGCACGTCGGCGCCATCGAGCTGCCGGAGGACGCCGACGCGCCACTGGCGGCGAAGGGCAACGAGCCGCCCCCCTATCCCGAGATCGCCCGCGCCAGCGGCAAGACCGATACGGTGATCCTCAAGGTCGTCGTGCTCGCCAATGGCAGCGTCGGCGATGTACAGGTCATGCGCGGTGAGGAGCCGTTCGCCAGCGCTGCCGTCGCGGCGGTCAAGAAATGGCACTACGAGCCGGCCAAGTACAAAGGACAGCCGATCACCGTGTTCCACATCATCCGCATCCCGTTCAAGCTCACCGTGTAATCGCGGCGCAAGTCTGCGCAAGGAGGCGCTATGGGGTTCAGTTGGACCGAGATGATTCGCCACATGGGCGCGCCCGCGCTCGCCGTCGCCGTGGTCCTGGCGGCGATGGGATTGGCGTCCCTGACCGTCTTCTTCGAGCGCTTCTTCACCTTTCGGCGCTCGCGGTCGGCGTCCAAGCGTTGCGCCGCCGCCATCGCGCCGGACCTTCAGGCCGGCCGGCTGAAGGCCGTCGTCGACGGCGCCGAGCCGTTCGTCAAACAGGGGCATCTCGCTCGCGTGATCCGTACCGGCATCACCACCTACGCGCATGCGCGCGAGACGCAGGATGTCTCCGGCCTGACGCCGATCGAGCGCACCCAGCGGCACATGGCGCGCTACATGGAAGACATTGGCGCCGATCTGCGGCGCGGCATGAGCGTGCTCGCTACCGTCGGGTCGGTGGCGCCGTTCGTCGGCTTGCTGGGCACGGTGCTCGGCATCATCACCGCCTTTCAGGGCATCGCATCGACCGGCTCGGGCGGACTTGCCGCCGTATCGGCCGGCATCAGCGAGGCGCTGATCGAAACCGCCTTCGGCTTGGCCGTGGCCATCCCGTCGGTGCTCGGCTTCAACTATCTGAACGGACAAGTGGTCAAGGACGAGATGCTGCTCAACAGCGCCGCCGGCGAGTTGCTCGACTTGATGGAGACCTGGGCGGAGCGCGAAGTGAGCGGCATCGCAACGGCGCCGGCGGTGAGCGCCATGCGGCCAGCGCGGGCGCTTGACGGCGGCCGCGCCTTCGAGGGCGAGGTCGCGCGGTCGCGGCCGACAGCGGGGAAGGCGTGACGTCAGACGGTATTCTGCAGTCCAAGCGGACAGCACGCGTCACGCCGGACATCAACATCACGCCGCTGGTCGACGTGGTGCTGGTCCTTCTGATCATCTTCATGGTGGTGGCCCCGCAGATGGAGCAGGACATCCCGGTGACGCTGCCAGGGATTTTCAATCCCGATCCCGACGTCGAGGGGCAAGCGGCGCCCGAGATGGTGACGATGACGAAGGACGGCGAGTTTCATATCGACAACCAGAAATACACACTCGACGATGCCGTCGCGCAACTCAGTGCCGTGCATGCGGCGGACCCCTACAAGCGATTGGCTTTGCGCGCCGATGCCGGGTTGAAATACAAAGACGTCCGGGAAGTGTTCTTCCGCCTGCAGGAGGTGGGCTTCCCGGGCATGTCGCTGATGGCCAGCCACCGCTACCAGGCGGGACGTGAATCATCGGTGCCGGCCGCCGCTGCGCAGCCGGCCGAGGCGCCGGCGGCGGGTGCAGCGGGCGGCGGCGAAGCGGGTGCTGCGCCGGCGGCGCCGAATGACCAGGGCGCCGCGCCCGCCGTGGCTCCGGAGGGCGCACCGGCGCCGGCTGCGAGCGGAGCGGAGGGATAAGCGCATGGCGATGAACGTCGGCGGCGGTGGTGACCGCAAGATGGTCACCCCGAACATGAACGTGACGCCGCTGGTCGATGTCGTGCTCGTGCTGCTCATCATCTTCATCGTCATCACGCCGCAGCTGACGCGAAAATTCTGGGTCCACACGCCCAAGCAGGAGAAGAAGGAGATCGAGAAGCAGGACCTGACCCAGGATCCCTCGCCGCCGCTGGTGCTGCGGGTCACCAACCAACGCCTGATCAACGTCAACGCCGCCGAAGTGACGTTCGACGAGCTGCCGGGGCGGTTGCGGCGTATGTTCGCGGCGCGCGATGATCACGTGCTGTTCTTCGATGCCGAGGACGACGTCGACTACGGCTTCGCGGTGGCGGTGTTGGATCAGGCGCGGGCCGGCGGCGCGGTGACCATCGCGCCGCTGATCGCGAAGCTCGAACCGCAGGCCGATGCTCCGCCCGCCGACGCCCCGGCCCCTACCGCCAACTGAGCGGCGCCGCCGAGAGACGAGGGAGCACGCATGAAGCGCCAGCGCATCGCCGCCGCCGTCACGCTGTTCGGCGGGTGGCTGCTCGTGCAGGTTCCCGCCAAGGACATGTCGTTGACCGACCCGGGTCATCCGATGGCGCCGATCACGTCCTACAAGAAGCTGCGTGAGTTCGAGGCCTACGAACAGTGCGAGTTCGCGCGCGCCAACTATCTGCAGGACGCCATCAACGAGGGATCCGACGCGATGTCGGCACAGGCGTCGAGCTTGCGCTGCGTATCGAGCGCGGAGCTGAACGCAACGCCCTCACCGGCGGCGACGCCGTAGCAGGTCACCGAACCCGAACCCGATCCCGATCCCGAGTCAGGACGGCTCGCTTCATCCGGGATCGGGTTCGGGATCGGGCTTTCGCGCGGCCTTTGCGGCTGGGTGGCGCGCCGCTACGGCAGCGCGGAAGGCCGCCCTCCGACGTCCCCATGCGCGTATGGCCGAGCCGCGTGGTTCGCGATAAGCGATAGCCTGAGGAGCAAGGGCGGTCATGGCTGACAAACCGGTTCGCTGGCGGCGACGCGTGCTGATCGCGCTGCTGCTGCTTGGGGTCGTGGCGGTCGCGACCCGCTCCTGGTGGGGGCGGCGTGGCGTCCCCGAGGGCAGCTGGATCCTGCTCGATCTCGAGGGCAATTACGGCGAAGACGTTCCGCGCGACGGCCTGGCGCGTCTGGTGGGCGAGCACCCGATGTCGCTGCTCGATCTGCTGCTGTTGATTCGCGACGCTGGCGAAGATCCGCGTATCGCCGGCATGGTCGTGCGCATCCGGCCGCTCGGCATCGGATGGGCGAAGGCGCAGGACATCCGCGACGCGTTCCTGCGCTTTCAGCAGAGCGGCAAGCCGCTGCACGCGTATCTCGAGCTCGAGCTCGGCGGCGGCACCATGGAGTACTACGTGGCCAGCGCGGCGCGGAACATCCACGTGCCACCCGGTGCGGCGGCGCCGGTCACCGGGCTCCTGGCCCAGTTCGTCTTCCTCGGCGGCGTCTGGGAGAAGCTCGACATCGACATGCAGGTGGTGAAGATCCGCGAGTACAAGACGTTCGGCGACATGCTCGCCAACAAGGAGATGTCGCCCTACCACCGCGAGATGGCCAACTCGCTGCTCGACAGCATGTACGGGCAGTTGGTCGATGCGATCGCGACGCAACGCAACCTCGAGCCCGCTGCCGTGCGCGCAGCGATCGATGCCGGTCCCGCCACGCCGGACGAGCTGCGCGCCGCCGGATTCGTCGACGGCGCCGAGTACCTCGACGAGCTGCGCACCAACCTGCTCGGCAAGGACGGCGAGTTTCTCTCCGCCGAGGACTATGCCAGCCGGGGACGGCCGCTGCAGGTCCCGGAGCCGGTGCGCCATCGCATCGCGGTCGTGTACGGCGTCGGCCCGGTCACCACCGGCGAGAGCCGTTCGAGCCCCTTCGACGGCGAGAGCAACATGGGCTCGGATACGCTGGTCAAGGCGTTCGAAGACGCCGCGAAGGACGACGAGGTCGAGGCGATCGTGTTCCGGGTCGACAGCCCCGGCGGGTCGGCGCTGGCATCGGATCTGATCTGGCGCGCGACGCGCGCCGCGGAATCCGTCAAGCCGGTGATCGTCTCGATGTCGGACGTCGCTGCCTCGGGCGGCTACTACGTGGCGGCCGGCGGCCGGCGCATCTTCGGGCAGCCGGGCACGATCACCGGATCGATCGGCGTCGTGCTCGCCAAGCCGAATGTCAGAGGCCTTCTCGCCAAGCTCGGCATCAACACCGCGGAGCTGCAGCGCGGCGAGCTGGCCGGAATGCTGTCGCTGACCGAGAGCTTCGGCCCCGCCGAGCTGCGGCGCGTGAACACGACGATGGACTACGTGTACAACCTGTTTCTCGATCGCGTCGCCAGTGGCCGCAGCCTCGACAAGGAGCAGGTGAACACGATCGGCCGCGGGCGCGTGTGGACGGGCGCGCAGGCGCGCGAGAACGGTCTGGTCGACGATCTCGGCGGCTTTCTGGCGGCGATCAACGGCGCCAAAGCGGCGGTCGGCGTGGCCGCCGAGGAGAAGGTGCAGCTGGTCTTCTATCCGGCGCGGCGCAATTTGCTCGAGCGTCTCGGCCGGTTGTTCGGCACACAGTTGCTCGGCGCCGCACCGCCCTGGTGGCGGACGCTGCGCCGCGCCACCGCGAGTTGGCAGTTCCCCGCCGGCAGCATCCTCACGCTCATGCCGGAGGAGATCTCGATCCGCTGATCGAACTCCAGCGGTGGCGCTACTCGACCGTGACGCCGTGCCAGAACGCGACGTAATTCGCGATCTGCCTGGCGGCGTCCTTCGGCTGCGGATAGTACCAGGCGGCGTCCTTGTTGGTCTTTCCGTCGACGACGACGTCGTAGTAGCTCGCCGTGCCCTTCCACGGGCAGATGGTGTGCGTCTGGCTCTCGCGCACGTACTGCCGGTTCACGGTCGTCGGCGGAAAATACTGATTGCCCTCGATCTCGACCGTCCGATCGCTGTCGGCGAGCACGGCGCCGTTCCAAATTGCACGTGGCATCGTTCCTCCTTTTGGAGCGCGGCAGCAACCTCCCGCACTCCAAAGTCATAGACCCAGGCGCTTCATCATTCGATACAGGGTGGTGCGTTCGATCCCGAGAGTGCGTGCGGCTTCGACGCGGTTGCCTCCCGCGGTCTGCAGTGCGGCGCGAATGCGGGCTGCAGCGGCGCGATCGAGTGCCTCCTGCAGCGTGCCGTCGCTGTCCGCTGCCGGCGGCGTACGCTGGGTGAGCTGCTCCAACAACAGATCTTCGGGGGTGATCTCCTCCCCGCGCGCCAGCACCACGGCGCGCTCGATCGCGTTCTCGAGCTCGCGCACGTTGCCGGGCCACGCGTGCCCGTGCAGCGCGGCCTCGGCTTCCGGCCCGAACCGCAGCGCCCGGCCGGTTTCGCGCTGCTCGCGCTCGAGGAACTGGCGGGCGAGCGGCAGAATGTCCGCGCGCCGCTCGCGCAGCGGCGTGAGGGCGATGGGAATCACGTTGAGGCGAAAGAACAGATCTTCGCGAAAACGGCCGGCGGCAACTTCCTCGCGCAGGACGCGGTTCGTCGCGCACACGATGCGCACGTCGACCGGCCGCGGCGCCGAGCCGCCGACGCGGAGGACCTCGCCCTCCTGCAGCACCCGCAGCAGCTTGGCCTGGAAGTCGGGGCCGATCTCGCCGATCTCGTCGAGGAAGAGCGTCCCGCGCGCGGCGCGCTCGAAGCAGCCGGCGCGCGCCATCAGCGCGCCGGTGAACGCGCCCTTCTCGTGGCCGAACAGCTCGCTCTCCAGCACCCCTTCGGCGAATGCCTTGCAGTTCACCGCGACGAACGGCTGGCCGACGCGGTCGCTCCAATAGTGCAGCAGGCGGGCGACCAGCTCCTTGCCGGTGCCGCTCTCACCCTGGATCAGCACCGTCGACCGGCTCGGCGCGACGCGGCGCACCAGCGCCAGCACCTCCGCGCTGCGCGGGCTCTCGGCGACGATGGCGTCGGGTGCGTAGCGGCCGGCCACCTCGCGGCGCAGTTCGCGGTTCTCGCGCTCGAGGCGGGTGAGCTCGACGGCGCGCGCCACCAGCGCCCGCAGCTCGTCGTTGTCGAACGGCTTGGCGACGTAGTCGAACGCGCCCTCGCGCATGGCGGCCACCGCTGAGGGCACGCTGCCGTGCGCGGTCAACAGAATGACCGGCAGCGCCGGCCGCGCCGCCCGCAAGCGGCGCAGCAGCTCGATGCCGTCCATGTCCGGCATCTTCAAATCGGTGACGACGACGTCGGCGCCATGTGAATCGATGGCGGCCAGCGCCGCGGCCGCGCTCGCACAGGTCGTGCATTCGTAGCCGTCGCGCCCGAGCGCCATCGCCACGACCGCGGCCATGCGGGCCTCGTCATCCACGATCACCACGCGCGGCTTCACGCCGCAATTGTCTCGCAGGGTTGCCGTGGCGCGCAACCCGTCGCGGCGACCCCGCGGGTCGCCGCGACGCGCTGCGCGCTCAGGCGGCGTCCTGGTCGGGCGCGCGCGGCCCGACGTTCAGCTCGACGCACGTGCCGGCTTTGATGAGCGCCGGCAACCAGCGCGCGGTATGGCGCTCGAAGGCGGGCTGGTCGGCGCGATCGATGCGCATCGAAAGGGCCAAATCGTCGCTCTCACGCAAGCTCTGGCGCACGTGCTGCCGGAGCGTCTGCAGGTTATAGGCGTTGACCTCGGCGATGAAGTGAAAGGCATCGCGCCCGGTCCGAATACGGGCATGGAGCATTCCGATCCTCCGTTGTGAGCGAGCCGCGAGCGGCTCGCGCCGTTTGGCACCGCGCCGGGGCGCGGCCAGTGGTCAGGGCTCCCGGTATCGGAGCGGGCTCAGTACGGAGGATCCGCGGCGGCGCTCGTGGCGGGAACCTTCTGGCGGCGCAGCACCCGCCGCGGTGCGGGCGGGGAGGGCGGTGCGGCAACGAGCGCTGCCGACCGCAGCAGATGATCCGTGTGCGGCAGGCGTGGCGCGCTGTCCGAGCGCGGCGGACTCCAGTCGGTATCGGGGTCGTCGTCATCGGCCGGCTCGGCGGCGACCGGGGCAAATGCCAGTGCCGCATGCCGGAGGGGGCCGCGCGACCGGGGCGCGGTGGGTCGCCCGGCGTTCCAGGCGCACACGATCAGCAACAGGGCCGGTAACGCCCACAGCCAGCTGGTTTCCCGAGGGCCGTTCCTCACACAGCCGGTGACGAAGTGGCGCAGGCGATATTCGAGGGCCAGCGCATTTCACGTGTTCGGCTGCCCAATTAACCAGCGATGCCCAAGATGTAAGCAGCTGAACCGCGGTTTACGACGACCCGCGGCGTGCCCCCACCGGACCGCATGGGTGGCATCGCTGTTGCTGATTGTGGTCCCGAGCCGCTCGTACGCAGGTCGTACAGCATCAACCACACCAGGCAAGGGGAGGGAAACATGCGGTTGAGAACGATAATGGGGGTCGGCATCGCGGTCATGGGGATCGTAGTGCCGCGAGTCAGCTCCGCGCAGACGATTCAGGAACGCATCACGATTCTGGAAGAGAAAGTGAAGGAACGGGCTGAGCTGCTGCCGTTCGACGTCCACGCGCTGGTGGCCACCGACTACCAGTACAGCTTCAACCGACCGGGCTCGCACGACGTCCAGCTGCACGTCTTCGACCTCAACGCACCGAGCTTCATGATCAACGACGCCGCGCTGTTCGTCACCCGGCAGCGCGAAGACGAGCCGTTCGGCTTCATGATCAGCTTCGACTTCGGCGAGACCAGTCAGGTCGTCAACGGCGTCGACAACCAGGCGATCCCATCGCTGCGCGAGGCGTATCTCACCTACAAGCTGCCGTGGAACATGGTGACGACGGACAAGCCGATCACCCTCAAGGCCGGTAAGTTCGTCACCCTGCTCGGGTACGAGGTGATCAAGACGTGGTCGAACTTCAACCCGAACATCGCCAATTCGATCTCGTTCGGATTCGGCATTCCGTTCACCCACACCGGCGCGATCGCCGACCTGCCGGTGCTCGATATGCTCACTTTCGATCTTGGGGTCGTGAACGGATGGGATGACATCACGGACAACAACAACGGCGCGACCTTCCTCGGCGGCATGGGCTTCGCCCCGGTCGACATGTTTTCGATGTACATCTCCGGTACGTACGGGCCCGAGCAGCCGAACCACAGCGGCTCGTCGAACCGCGGTGTGCTGAGCGCCAACGCAACACTGAAGGCGACAGACTTCCTCACCTTCGCAGCCGATCTCAC
>Ga0066388_100002921_pt1 | contig 10764 bp, 12 predicted proteins | sample PanSoiMetaGPlot6_FD_64539 | JGI IMG/M metagenome (GOLD analysis project Ga0066388, IMG submission 64539) | Tropical forest soil microbial communities from Panama analyzed to predict greenhouse gas emissions - Panama Soil - Plot 6 (Hybrid Assembly) | ecosystem: Environmental > Terrestrial >... | reverse complement strand
AGCAATGCCGGGCGCGAGCTGCGGGTAAACCAGGGAAACGTGTTGGCTATGAGCCTGCTATCGCAAGGCAGAACGGAAGAAGCTGAAGAAGTGTTAAGGCGAACCCTGACCGTAGATCCGCGAAATCCGTTTACCTTAAACAATCTCGGTTACACGATGGAAGCTGAGGGCGACCTCGAGTCCGCACTGCAGTATTACAACTCGGCTGCCAATCTGCGCTCTTCAGAAAAGATCGTTGTAGCTATGGACAGGCGGTGGCGTGGCAAGGACATCAGCAGCGTTGCCGAAAGTAATGCGCGCGCAGTTCAACGCCGGCTCGAGACCGAAGAGAGCGTTGCTGATCGAGTTGCCAGGTTGAATCTGCAGGGCGTTTCGGCCCTGAATCGCAATGACCGGCAAACCGCTCGCAAACTCTTTCACCAGGCGTATCGTTTGGATCCGGAAAACGCATTCGCACTGAATAACATGGGCTATTTGGCCGAACTGGACCGTGACCAGGAAAGTGCCGACGATTTCTATACCCGCGCAAAGCTGGCAAGTGGCGCTAACGATCGAGTTTCATTGGCGAATCGTCGCGAGATGCAAGGATTGCCTTTGGCGCAAGTCGCTGCCAGCAACGATGAAGGGGCAGAGTCAAACCTCGAGGCCCAGCGCCAGCAGCGCATCCGCCAAGGCGGGCCAATCCAACTCAAAACCCGCGACAATCGTCCAGTGATAGAACCTACCCCTATAACGGCTGAACCAAGCCAGACCAATCCCCCAGGCTCACCGCCCCCTCCACAATAGAATTCCAGCCCGAACCAGCAAAGTTACAACTCGCGATATGGCTCGTCGCGCGCCCGATTTGCACCGGATTGTGAGCTAATTTCCACAATCAATTAAGGTGTTTGTCTGATTGTGAGTTGCTCGTTGCCTAAGTACCTTGCCTGAAAATCCACTGAAAGCCTGACCCTGTCCGCTCTCCTAAGGACAGCCTCGCGTTGGCGTACGGGCGTTGGGTTCAGAGGCAGTCCATATGAAATTGAACTCTGCTGTCCTGACGGCAGCCGCACTGTTGTGTGTATTGTCTTTGGCAAAGATGTCTTATGCAGAAACAACGATCAGCTGTCCTGCTGGAACATACGACATGCTGGACTGGATGACCATGGACTCGGACCTCACTGCCAGAAGTCATCTGACCGGTAGTTCTAACCCGATTTTCAGTGCGATCTGGCCGGGTAAGTTTTACTGGGTCAAAGGAAGCAAGGGGTATCCCTGGGATATTCAACTCTACGACGACAAGTTCATTTATTTGTGGATCACGGAATATGCCTGGAACACCCCCACCACTTTTAAGAAATTCAGCAACAACACAAACATGCCGCTTGCGCCACGTTGCGCCAAAGGCGGGTTCCCGGGTTCCACAATCAAGGTGAGTAATACTGCCTACGACATCAACACCAGTTGCACTTCATCGACAAGACACGACCTGAAAAAAGGCATCAATCAGGTTTGGGGTCCCTATTCGACCACTTTCGGTGGAGACCTTCCGAAAAACATGTCCACCCTGGTTGTCAGCTATCGCTATAACTGCAACGACGCTTATCAAAGTTGCGGTGACAAGGAAGAGTATTACCTGAGCAAGCGATATGGGCTCGTGCAGTGGGTACACTATACCCTTGTCAAAGGCGGGTATCAGCAGCAGCAAAAGAGTCTGTTTAACGACCTCGTGGCGGGTACGGCAACACCAAAATTCCAGTGCTTCTGAACTGCTAGCTAGGAACAACATAAGAGAGTAGTGCGCATCCCAACTTTGTGTTGGGTGCGCTTTTTTCAATGCCGAATTTATGCATTGGAGACTTGATGGTTCCCCTTAGACCTGGCATTTTATTCGCCGCACAAGTTGTTTCCTTGCTTCTCCCGCTCGCGCCTGCAGCTGCGAGTGCCGGCGAACTGCAATTCAGGCCCACGACCACAGTCCAGGAGCAGCTGGCGAACAACACCAGCGCAGCCGATAATTTCAAGAATTCCAGCAACGGCAACATGGGTTCTACCCACGTTAGCAAGGTGAACGTTCATTCGTTGCTTTATCCAGGTTCGACCACGAGAATTTACGCTCACCTCATGCCATGGTGGGGCGATCCAAGGCATATCGACGTGGGCTACAACTCCCATGATCCCATGCAGATTCGACATCAGATCGATGACATGATCAGCCGCGGTATCGATGGAGTAGTCATAGACTGGTACGGCTTCCGCGATACGTTCACTAACGAGACCGTGCTGGGTTTTATAAGGGAAGTGGAACGGCACTCGGGATTTACTTTTGCCATAATGGTCGATAAAGGGGCAGTTAAACTTAGCTCTTGTCCAGGCTGCAGTCCGCAAGAGGCATTGAATGAGCAACTGCATTACCTGGAGCGAACATTCTTGTCGTCCCCATCATATTTGCGCGTCGATGGTCGCCCGGTAATAACCAATTTTGATATCGAGCATCATTTCCCGGCAACCGACTGGGGCTATGCCGTCTCGGACCTGCGAAGTTCACCCGTGCTCATCTTCGAAGATGCGGAAGGTTTTTCGCACGCGCTCTCAAGCGGCAGTTATGCATGGGTTCGCCCTTCAACAAACGACTTAGGAATGGGGTACTTGAGCAAGTTCTACGAAGCGGCTTTGGCACATCGCCAACTGCTCGCAATCGGGGCAGCATATAAGGGGTTTGATGACTCGATGGCGTCTTGGGGATTGCACCGAATTATGAAACAGGAATGCGGTCAGACGTGGCTGAAGACATTTGCAAAGCTGAACAGTTACTTCAGCCCTTCTCGCCAACTCGATGCCATGCAACTGGTGACCTGGAATGATTACGAGGAGGGCACAGAAATCGAAAGTGGCGTTGACAATTGCTTAGCTGTCAATGCCGAAATTGACAGGAGCACGGTTCGGTGGACGATTAGCGGTGAGGAAAATACTGTCGACCATTTTGTGCTTTACATCAGCCGGGGCGGACAAAGGCTCATGCAAGTTGATTCGATGGACGCGAAGACGAGATCGCTTGATTTGTGCGATTATCCGCTCGGGCGTGGCAAATACATAGCATACGTGCAGGCGATAGGAAAACCTATGATCAGGAGCCACATGTCTCACGCGCTCAACTACAACGGTCAATGCCGGTAATAAGTCTCTGAATTCGCCGAGGAAGCCGCTGAAAGCGATTTTTGGTCATCGTCCCGAGCGATTCCTGGGAGAACGGTTTCTTCCCGACCGTTCGTGTAATTTCTTAACAGCTTGTCCATGCGCTGTTGCGTGCGCAACAGCAGAGCGGGAGAGTTCTGGAAAAGTCTGGGTGCGGCGACCCGCACCAGTCGTGGCCTCATCGGAAACCAGCGCGGAAGTCTTCGCAGACGCGAAATTCTGGTTAAGAGTCCGAGATGGCGCTGTAATTGGAAGGTCTGAATGTATTGCCGAATGACTTCCGGCATGCTCATTCGCAATGCGGCAGAAAAATTCTGAATAGCCATTTCCATCTGACGTTCGGAATTATCGAGCAGCGCGCCGAGTTTGCTTGCGAGGCTCTGAACGTTTGCTGGTTCGAAGAAATCGATTGCCAGTCCTTCTTCCTCAGCCAACTGCCGGAAATCAGCGATGTCGGAGGCCATGATCGGAACGCCGTACGCGCAACACAAGTGCGCCACTCCACTCGATCCCGCCGAAGATGTGTAGGGCATAACTGCAACGCTGGTAGATTGAAACAACTTCGGAACACCTTCTTCACTGACATAACCGATGAATTCGATTTGTGGTTGTCGCCAGCATTGTTGTTTGACTGACTCCAGATACCCAGGAGTTTTCGGATGATCTGTGCCCGCGATAACGAGCTTGACACGAGGATTTCTCTTGGCCACCATCTGAAAAGCTTCGATCATCAGTTCCAGGCGCTTGTAGGTGCCCCATTTCCCGAACGCCAGAATCCACTGTTCCGGATTCCCGCGCTCACTAAAACGCGGATACTCCGGCCGTCCCGACAGGATTCCATGATTTCGGACGTAAACTGCTCCGCGGCCATAACGGTGGCGAAGAATGCTGCGATAAGCAGGCAACAGCACAGATACCGAATTCGCGCACAACAGCGCTTCGGTCGCCATAAATCCTGCTACGGCATATGCGATGGGAAACTTTATGCCGGCATCTTTCAAGTCAACCGTTTCCATCAGCTGATGCAGCGTGACGTGCGTATAAAATCCATTGCCGCGAGCTAATGCGGGGATAACGATGCCGAGAAAAGCGGGGAGAGGTTTTCCGCCAAAACTTGCGAAGCCCAGGTTGAACCAGACCACATCTGGTTTGCATTTTCTGATCGCCCGCAGAAGGCGCCACGGGTTTTTCAAACTGTTAAAGGACCAGCACCGCGTGACAGAAAATCCCCGCAACTCCGGTTCCGCATGCGACAAGTCATCGCCCAGAATTGTCAGCTCAAGACCGGGTACTTGTGCAAGCTCGCGGGCGATATGAAATCCGTACTCGTTCAGTGCCTGGCGGCTCGGCGGAAAAGCTGTGACTAGGCAGATTTTCATTGGGAACCGGGCCCGAAAAATGCATGCCTGGAGAGCTTTCCGAGCAGGGAAAAATACTGAAAAGCAATTTTCAGATCAGCTTTGCTCTGTCCAGCGTGACGCAAAGCAAATTTGAACGGTACCTCCACGGCTTTCCGAATTCGCCCCTTTACCAGAATTTCAAGCAGGATCTTGAAGCCATAAGGCTCCAATTCCAGCCCCTCGATGCAATCGCGGCGAACGATAAAAAATCCTGAAAGCGGATCTTTGATCTTCAATCCCCGTCTTTGCAGCGGTAGTGTTGCCGCCAAAGTGCCGAAGCGCGAAATCACCTGGCGTGCTACGTTCCAATTGGACACGGAGTCTTTTGCGACATAACGGCTCGCGATCGCGATGTCATTTCCCTCGGCAATGCCGGAGATTAACCCTGGCAGCAGCTCTGGTGGATGTTGCAGATCAGCATCCATTACCCCGAGCAGGGTGGCGTCGGTATGATTCCATCCGTGTAGCACGGCTCCTGAAAGTCCGCGCGCATCTTTACGAACAAGCAGACGAACACGCGGATCCCGGCGCGAATATTCCTGTACCAACTCCTCCGTTCCGTCCTGGCTGTCATCGTCAACGATGATGAGTTCGTAGTCGTTGTTCTGACGCGAAAGCGCGATCTGAGCGCGATCAATGAGAGTTGGAAGATTTCCGGCTTCTTTCAATGCCGGCACGACCAAGGCGAACTTTTCTAGCGTCGAATTGGGTTGCATAGGGTTTCGGCGCTTTTTGGATGAGCACTGCCCGAAAGACGTTGGTTCGATCAGCCGAGCTCATTCAGGAAAAATGAGGCAGGGCAATGGATTACGCGGCTGTGGCAGAGGGAAGATCAGCGGCGGAGGGCTGGTCCTGGTGCTTAATTCCGCAGTACGCGTTTACACGCCGCACGATCTCGCTTTGTACTTCCTCACGTGAGCCCGGAGGAATCAGGTCCAGCCCGGCCAGACGGCACAGTGCGAAATATGAAGCGCGATACTCGTGAAGGAAATCGATCGGATATTCGGGCTTTCGCTCCCTTGCTACCTCTGGCTCCACGTCAAGCAGGAAGGCTATATCCGGTTTCGGAGCGATATGTAGCACGAGCCTGTCGTACGCTTTTGTGAAGGCGTTTATTGGGAGCGTTGCTAACTGGTCGTAGATATAACGATCGAAAACCACAATCGAAGCACAGTCTGTGCGCGCCCTGTTCACAGCTGATCGAAGATTCAAGGCATCAAGGACATAGAGTGCGCTGCGAGCCAGCAGCAAATACCAGGCACGATTATTTTTGTCATTCCGACGCGCCGGTTTGCCGGGCGCGCCAACTTCGCCAGTGCTTTTTAAGAACTTGTGGCTGAAGCTGGCCCTCCATTTCGAGAGCCCAACTACGTCATCCCAAAACGTCACACGAGAAACATCTAGTCCGGCGGCGACAAGGCTGGCGCACAGATTTTCTATCTGCGTGCTCTTGCCTGATCCATCCATCCCAGAAAAAGTGATCAGCACTGGATGTGAAGCGTTTGGGGCCATGGACTGGACTTTGTTACTTGTTTGCTCCCGGTGGATTGGATGGGCTCGCCTTGGAGAGTCCATAAACCGTGCCAAGCGCGATTCCGGCGCCGGCAATCGCACCCATTTTGATCAAGATTGACCGGACCTGGCGCTGCTTTGCAGGCGCAATCGCAACACCAGCAGGCTGAGACGCCGCGCTTCCGGTGACTCTTCCGGCAGGTGCCGCAGCTGTACCGGTAGGCTCTTGCGCTTGATTCTGCACTGTGGCTTGTGATTCGGGCGGAAGCTCTTCTATCGATTTCGTGGCAGGTGCTGAATCCGGCAGGTGATTGCGATTCAAAATGTCCTGCGAAGCTTTGTTTTCCTGCTCTTCGCGATCGAACGGACGGGATGGGCTGGCTTGCTCTTGCTGCGGTGGCGGCGGTGGAGAAACCTGGTCCTGTGCGACTGCGAAACTAGTCACCAAAAAGCAGAGCACAATTGAGAGAAATTTTCGCGAGTTGACGGCCATAGTCCCTCCCCGCTCTAAGCTGCCACTGGCTGGACAACCGGAGTGTCTGGCACGCGATCCATGGCAGCGACGCTCAAATTTGTACTCGCTTCGGCGACTTCGGGCAGAAGCTCAAATACGCTGTCCATCTGCGTTAATTCCAGAACCGTTGCTGCTTCCGGGGAGACGGCGCCGAGATAAAATTCACCATCCTGACGCTTTACTTCGATCAAACACTCCAGAAGCACGTGGAGCGCCGTAGTATCGATCTGGCGCACATTTGAAAGGTCGGCGATCACACGAGGACGATCGTGATGAAGTTCACTGCTGATCCGCTCGGCGAAGAGTCTCGCTTGTGTTCCGCTGACGCGTTCTGGAAATCTAAGCACCATCTCGTGTGTTTCTCCTTACCTTTGAGGTCTCTTTTCGGAGACCCGCGTATCTACAGATGCAGCCTGAGCAACACGGGTTGACAGCACAGAGCTCATAAACGAGCGTGCAGCGCGGGTTACGCTGTGGTGAATGCTGGGCTTTCCAATTAACCTGCTGTCCTGAATCTCAATCTCGATCTCACGTTCCAGGTGGAAAAGCCTTCCATTTCCCGCAATTGTGTTTTGCAGGTGAAGACCCATGCCCAGGTACGTTCCTTCCAGCACGCATGACTGTTCCACGGTTGTTCCAGCGTCGATGTCGCAATTTTTTTCGATTGAGCTCAATCCGAGCGCCTTGCAAGCCGGACCGAGCGAACTGTTCGAGCCGACATAGACCGGGGGTTCGAGAATGGCGCTCGCATCAATGGTGGTGTTCTTGCCTAGCCAAATCCCGGCTTCGACTTCGCGGCCGACGGGGCGAATTGAGCAGCGCCCCAGCATGGCATCAAGCACGAGACGTCGAAAATCATTCGGGTTCGACAGCGGATTGAAGCAGCCCTCCATGGCGTAAACGCGCCGCTGCGGGAGCAAACTGCTCAAGCGATTGCGATACGATCCTTCACGCTCGCGAAGGCGCGCCGCTCGCACCACGACAAAATCGAGAGGCGTGTCCGAGCGGTAAAGCTGGGTCAAATCGCTTCCGGTCTGCTGATGTGCACGCAGCAGATCTGCTAAATCGAATTCGGCGTACGGGCCAAGGCGCGCCAGAATGAGCGTTTCCATCCCATCACGGAGATACTGGGAAACAATAGAATCCCATTCACTCCAGAAGAGGCCGCCGCGACGGGTTAGAGCACCGCTCGCAGAGGACTCTCGTGGGCTGGATCGAGCGTCTTCGAAAATCACCGAAACTCGATCCACTCCGAAGACATGCAGACGCTCAATCAAACGGTTAAGCAGGCTCTTACCCAGTACATCCCATAGCGGAATCGGCTTTCCCAAAAGGAGAAGGTTCGACCGACTGTTTGACATGAAGCGAGAACTGGTGGAATACGCCGAACCCGCTAGTGTAAGTATTGCGCCAATATACACAGAATCCTCAAAGCTCCGAGACCACAGTCTTTAAGTCGCGGCCTTAGGCATTCGAATGTGCCCACTCCCGCGAACGTGGCCGTCTAACCTCTGCAAGCATTTCACTGCGCTCCTCGTCAGCTAGGGGCCAGTCGGCCTGACCATCAGAGAACACGTTGGCCGTTTTGCGTAATCCAGAGGCTTGTCTTTCATCACGCGCATGACCCAGGAGTTCGCGAATGCGGAGCTTTGCTTTGTGCAGCTGCGACTTCGAGTTTCCTACCGAGCAGTCCAGCAGTTCGGCGATTTCCTGGTGCTCGTATCCCTCCACTTCGTGGAGAAGGAAAATTGTGCGATATCCAACGGGCAGCTCTTTAATCGCACGTGTTAGTGCGATCCGGTCAACAGAACCCACCAGTCGCCCATCGCGGCTGCCATATTCGCGCCGCACTAAACGCGCATCCTGGTTGTAAGGTTCGTCGAGTGAAATCTGCTTCAAGGCTTTTTTTCGAAAGTGCATCAGAACGGTATTGACCGCGATGCGATACAGCCATGTAGAAAGGGCTGAGTCGCCTCTGAAGGTTGAGAGCTTCCTGAATACTTGGAGGAACGCATCCTGGGTCAAGTCTTCCGCTTCCGCAGTGTTGTTAGTCATGCGAAGACAAACTGAGTAGATGCGGGCTTTGTGCGCGTGAAAAAGGGATGCGAAGGCGTCAGAGTCACCGCGTTGCGCGCGGCTTACCAGGTCAAGATCGGATTCGGTGCGAATGGTGTTTTGTAGGTCGGTGGTCACTTGCTTCTCCTTTCACAGCAGGGCCGCCTCGGGTTTAGTGGACAGGCAGCGTGACCCCCTGAGCCTATGAGTTGCCTGTCATCGGAACCATCCGGTTGAGTCCGTAAGCACCTGAGTTACTTGCTGTACCGGCGAAGTGAGGATCGGTTGTATGCGAATAGCAAAAAATGTGGCCTGAATGCGCGCTCGTAGTATCCGAATGGCAATGATCAAATGGAAATAGCGCTGAGAGGTTCTACAGTGATTCCGCCTATCCGCATACGGTCAATCGTGGATTGGAACAAACTCTGGTACTCAATAACTTTCAGCTTAAGATTCATTGATACCTCACCCGCGGTTGCAGATCAGATAAGGAAGCGCGCCACCTCGGGTAGAAAAGGAGATTGGACATGGACTGGGACCAGGTTGAGGGAAAGTGGAAGCAGTTGAAAGGGTCAGTAAAAGAACGCTGGGGAAAATTAACCGACAATGACTTCGACACGATCGCCGGGAAGCGCGATCAACTCGCAGGACGTTTACAAGAACGGTATGGAATTACCAAGGAACAGGCCGAAGCGGAAATTGATCAATGGCGGGTCGCCTATTCGGAACGCAGTGAAACGGAGGATCGCCGTCGCATCGCTTGACTCATACCGCTACAGAAAAGCCTGAATGAAAGTACAGATTCGTTGGGATTGCTGCTGTTGGAACAGGCGCTTATTCTCCGAAGATGAAAGTTGCCCTCTCTAACCCCACCTTTCGAGCAGGTGCCGGTCTCATGAAGAGGTCGGCCCTGCTTCTCGCCTCACTGCGATAACAAAACTCTTTCAGCTTTTGAGGTGGACGCTACCGCCTTTAATTCATCCAAACATTAGCGCGCAAGCGGCGCTGTAAATTTCATCGCGAAATCCCAAAAAAATGTCAGGAGGCCAACATGAAAGCAAATTCGTTAAGAGAACTATTCGTTGAGGAGCTGCGTGATCTGTATGACGCAGAAAACCAATTAATCAAGGCGCTACCCAAGATGGCCGAAGGGTCTTCATCGCCTGAGCTGAGGGAAGCCTTCGAGGAGCATCTGGAACAAACTCGCAACCACGCTACTCGGCTGGAGAAAATCTTTGCCGGCCTGGGTGAAAAACCCAAAGCCGAAAAATGCAAAGGCATGGAGGGGTTAGTAAAAGAGGGTAGTGATCTGTTGAAAGAGGATGACTTTGACCCCGAGGTGAAAGACGCCGCGATCATAGGCGCTGCCCAGCGGGTTGAGCACTATGAGATCGCCGGATACGGAACCGTTCGTACCTTTGCTGAGTTGCTGGCTGAGGATGAAGCTGTTTCTCTGCTTGAGGAAACGCTGGAAGAGGAGAAAGAGACCGATCAGAAGCTCACCGAGTTAGCAGAACAGATCAATGTGGTAGCACAGGAAGGCGAAGATGCGGGCACCGAAGAGGGCGAGGCGAGCGAGCAGACCGCTCGGCGCAGCCGCACCTCTACCCGAAGAAAGTCAGCCGCCTGAGCGACTAATGAACTCATACAGGCCGGCGCTTGCCGGCCTTTTCTCTTGGTGGTGCGCCCGGGCAGGGCGCATTCACTTAGAGGTGAAAGTCCTCGACCCACCCGGCAAGGGGAAGTGCTAGCTGAACGGCAAGGGTGTCCACCGTGAGGTGGAATCTGAAGGAAGCCGTAGGCAAAACGCTGGCTCGACGAACAGGAAGCGGAGAAAGGCGGCGCAGTGGGGTGAGCAGGCCACTAGATGCAAAGCCCGATACTTGCACGGAGCAGTGCGACGTAAATCCGACGGGCATAAGCGCGAAGGTGAGTGCGCAATACCCGGGGAGATCTGGCGGTCTGCCTGAGTGCTAGCAGTCCGGTTTAGGGGACGAAGGCCCGAACATGAAACACGGGAGTAGGACACCAGACCTCGATGCGAACCGATCAAGCCGGAGCGTCCGCAAGGGCGGCCCGAACAGGCGAAGGCGGCCGGAAGCTGCCAGG
>Ga0066388_100002920_pt1 | contig 10764 bp, 11 predicted proteins | sample PanSoiMetaGPlot6_FD_64539 | JGI IMG/M metagenome (GOLD analysis project Ga0066388, IMG submission 64539) | Tropical forest soil microbial communities from Panama analyzed to predict greenhouse gas emissions - Panama Soil - Plot 6 (Hybrid Assembly) | ecosystem: Environmental > Terrestrial >... | reverse complement strand
GGACGCAGGAGGGCGGGTCGGTCTTCGAGGAACGAGACGATGGTCGACTCGATACCGATCCGGCACGGACCGCCATCCAGTATCAGCGGCAGCTCGGAGAGCTGGGCCTGCACGTGCGCGGCCGTGGTCGGGCTCACGCTGCCGAACAGGTTGGCGCTGGGGGCCGCGATTGGGGTGCGTGCCGCGGCGATGAGCGCACGCGCCACATGATGGTCCGGTATGCGTACGGCCACCGACGGCAGCCCGGCGGTAACGATGTCGGGCATGGCGGCAGCCTTGCGCAGTACGAGCGTCAGCGGTCCGGGCCAGAAACGCTCCGCCAAGCTCATCGCGGCTGGCGGCATGGTGAGTGCGACGCGTGCGCCCATCGCCAGGCCGTCGATGTGGACGATCAGCGGATCGAACGACGGCCGCCGCTTGATCGCGAACACGCGCGCCACCGCTTCGGCATTCGTGGCATCGGCGCCGAGCCCGTAAACGGTCTCGGTTGGGAAGGCCACCACGTCGCCGCGCCGAATGCGCTCGGCAGCATCGGCAATGGCCTCGGATGTCGCAGCGCGGATCATCCCAATTACCTCCGTTCGATGAACCACAAAGACACCAAGACACCAAGCCCTGCGATGTCTTCTTGGTGTCTTTGTGTCTTGGTGGTGAAGCCAACGAGGCAGCGCTCGACCTGGCCCATACCGGGTGCTACGCCCGCCAAATGGGTAAATGGCTCGCGCTTCTGGTGCTGCTCGCCGCCGCGGGCTGTAAGCGCTCCAGCGGTTCGATCGACCTCATGCCGCCGTTCAGCGACGACACCGTCGTGGGGCAGCTCACGGCGACCTGGGTCGATACCGGACGCGAGCGCACCTCCGACACACAGGGCTCGCTCCAGCACCAGGTCAGCGTGCGCATCGACGCCCGCAACCGACTGTCGGACCCCGTCTACCTCCGGTTGCGCAATCTGCGTTTGATCGCAACCGGTGGACCGGTGGCCGCCCCCGAGGCGACGGCGGCATGCACGCTCGCGCCCGGCATGACGACCGGGGTGGTGAAAGGGCGGGTCTGGCTGCCGGCGTCAGAGGCCGACTCGGTGCGCAGTTTTGAGATCGATCACGTCGCCGTCCCGCTGAGCGAGCGCGGCCGCGCGTTCTACCGAGAGTTCCTGCTTCGCCAACGCCCGAACGACGCGGCGGCGATCGACGCCGAGCTGGCGGCCTTCGCCGCCGCGCCGGCGTGCGTGACGGCAGAGGACCGCTAGAGCAATCGCCCTTTGCGCGCCGATGCCGACCCACCCGGCGTGCCGACGAAACCGCGGTCGTGACTCAGACGACCAGCTGCAACTTGTTCTTCGCCGCCTTGCCGACCTTCGTCCGACCGAAGCGACTGGCCAGGTGCTCGAGGAGCTCGCGTGCGACGGCGCGGTTCTCGCCGCGCTCTTCGGCGAGCGTGAAGGCGACGTAGTAGATGTCCTCGGGCTCGAGCACGCGCTCGCGGCGCAGCCGATCGGCGAGCGGGAAGGGTGACGCGCCGAGCCCGCGGAAGGTCTCGACCGCCGCGTCGTTGCGGCGCACCGTCGCGTTCAGCGAGTGGCGGTGCGATTTGAGCGTGGTGAGCGCGAACGCATACCGCGCTTCGTCGTCCCACGCCGGCGTGTCCTTGAGCAGCGTGAGCCAGCGGGCACTCTCGACAAAGCGTTTGCTCTTACGCAGCTTGTCGGCACGGACGCGGATCTGCTCCTGCAGCCAGCCGGCGTCGAGCGCATGCAACACGTGTTGCAGCGCGGCGTAGAGCCGGTCCTCGCGCTGCTCGAGGGCGCGCTGCATCTTGTCCCACAATGCCGTCAGCGTGTCGCGCTTCCAGCTCCGGTCGTGCAGCAGCACGATGTCGGCGATCGTCCACGCCTGGCGCTCGTCCTCGCTGGACAGCAGCTCCTTCATCAGCGGCAGCCGCGCAGCCGGCAGCGATTTGAGCGTCGCCGTTGCCTGGTCGCGCCGCGCGTAGCTGTCGTCGGTGAGATAGCCGATCAGCGTCCGCACCACCGCCGCGGAATCGAAGCCGCCCAGCTTCTGGATGGCGAAGCGTTTGACGACCGGCTGTGGGCTCTCGGCGAGCTGGTTGAGGCGGTTCAGATAGCTGCGGTCGAGCGGCTGGTCCTCGAGCAGGCGAACCGCGGGACGCGTGATGCCCGCCTCGTCTTCGTCGTCGAGCAATGGCAGCAGCGTTTCGACCTCGCTGGTGGTGAGCGCCTTTCCGCGCAAGCAGTTGACCAGCGCACTGAGGGCGTGGGTCCGGACGACGTGCGGCTCGCGCGCGTCGAGCATGGCGAACACCGGCTTGCGGGCTTTGGCGTCGGCGAGCGCGCCGAACAACTTGGCGGCCGCCACGAGCCGTGTGCGATGCCCTTTGGCGCCGGTTGCGAGTCGCTCGGCTCGCCCGAAGAGGTCGGCGCGCTCCTTGTCGGTGAGTGTTGCAACGCCGGCTACGACCGCGTCACAGGCGGCGCGGTTGGTATCGAGCTCGTCGCTGGCCATGAGCTCGAACAGGATATCGAGCGCGGCCGCGGTGCGGACCCGCGCGAAGAGATCGATCAGAGCCGTCAGTCGGCGGCGGGGTGCGTCCTTGAGCGCGCGCTTGCCGGCGCTCACTGCGGCGGCGCCGTAGGGCACCAGGATCGCGACCGCACGCTGGCGGACCGGCTCGTCCTCGGCGTCGAGGAGCGGCATCACGCGCTCGAGGGCGAGCGGCGTTTTGACGTGCTCGAAGTAACCGAGGGCGAAGTCGCGCACCAGCACGTTCGGGTTGCGGACCGCCTCACCGGCCGCGCGTGCGACGCGCTCCTCGTCGACGCCCAGCTGCGTGAGCACCACCAGCGCGGCGCAGCGCGCCTCGATATTCGTGCCCTCGAGCAGGCCGATCACGCCTTTCAGGGTTGCATCCACGCGCGGGTGCCTAGCAAACCGCGGCCGGTTCCACCACCTAGGTGACCGGCGCCGCGGCGCGTGTGTCGGATCAGCGGCGGTCGCCCTCGTCAGAGGGCGTCGAGGGCCGTGAGCGAATCGAGGTCCATGAGCGCGGTGCAGCTTCGCGCCAGGCCGGCACGGGCGATCGAGGCGGCCTGCAGCGTCGTTGCTGCGGCGGTCACGGCCGCGCCGATCCAGGTGTAGAACGCGTGCAGCCGGTATTGTTCCCACGCCAGATCGAATGTCGGCGCGGCGACGCCGTGTTCGGCGAGTGTCGCCAGATACAGGCCGATGAGGTTGCGCTGCTCCTCGCGGCGCAGCGCGGTGGGGACCGAGTTGATCAGAAAGTAGGAGACGTCGCGCATGCCCTGGCCGCGCTGCACGACCTGCCAGTCGAGGAATCCCACGGCGTCGGGCAGGAAATACAGGTTTCCGATGTGTGCATCGCCGTGCAGGAGCGTCTGCGGGCCCCGCGCCCAGGCATCCTCCAGCCGGTCGCGCGCGGCGGCGACGCGCGCCGCAGCGGCGCGCAGCTCGGCGGGCACGACGTCCGGAAACTTGCGCAGACCGGGTGCCACGCCAAGCGCGCTGACGCAGCGCTCGACGCGGTAGTTGGGGTTGTGGGCGCGCGAGCGCAGCCAGGCCAGATCGACGCCGAAGCGCGGGCTGTCCCAGAACGCGGCATGCAGGCGTCCGAGCGCGCGCACCACGCGTTCCGCATCGGCGAGGCTCACGCGCGATCCGACCGTGGCGAAGCGCGCTTTCCGTGCGGCGAGATCCTCCAGCACCAGCGCGAACGGCCGCGCGCCGCTGCCGGCGGCGGCGTGGAACGCGCGCGGGACTTGGACCGGCAGTGCGGCGGCGATTTCCTGATAGAAGCGCACCTCGGTCGTCCCGAGATGCATGAGATTGACGAACAGACGCGTGCGCGCGTCGGCCGGCGCGAGCTTGACGAAGAGCGTCGGCGGCGGTGCCGCGCCTCGACCCGGTTCGTCGTAGGTGAGACGGAGCCGGGCACGGTCGGTCGTGCCCGCATGGCTGTCGAGCGCCTCGACGGCACCGACGCGCACACCTGGGAACGCTGTCTGAAGTGCCTGGGTAAGCCATGCGGCATCGAGGTCACCGACGCGCGCCGGGATCGTCGCTTGCCCTCGGCGAGTACGCTCCAGCCCCAGCCAGGCCGCTTCGCGCAGCAGCCGGGCTGCGGTCACTGCGCCGTCGCGCATGGCCGGACTTCTCTCATCGCATCTCTTCACCACAAAGACGCAAGGACACCAAGGATCGCGAGAGTTGTTCGTATCGTCTTGGCGCTCTTGGTCGTTCAGCAAGGAAACGGTTGCGCCGAGGGTCCTTTGGCGGCAGAGTCCGGTCGTGGACGAGTTGCTGTGGTACTTCGCCTACGGGAGCAACATGTGCGCCGATATTTTTGTCGAGCGGCGCGGGATGCGGCCGTCGGCGGCGACGTGGGGATGGCTCGCCGACTTCCGTCTGTGCTTCGATCTGCCCGTTGGGCCCGGAGAGCGCGGCGTGGCCAACCTCATTTGCGAGCCAGGTACGCGGACGTGCGGGGTGCTCTATCGCATCAGCGCTGAAGAGGGGGAGCGTCTTGACCACAGCGAGGGCGTGCCGGCGGGCTGGTATCGCCGCGTCGCCGTCACGGTCAGCACGGCCGAAGGGTGGATTACCGCGTTCACCTATCAGTCGGTGTTCTCATCGCCCGGACGCAAACCGTCGCGGCGCTACCTGGGACTGCTGCTCGATGGGGCGCGCGCGCACGGGCTGCCGGTCGAGTACCTCGCGGCGCTCGGCGCCTTCGAGCTGGCCGTCGACGAGCGACCCGAGTACCAGGACTGACCCGCGCCGTCAGCGCGGCGCGTGATGCTGCGCGACGACGTCGCGGTGCAGATAGCGCGTCGGCCGGTCGGTGTAATGATGCTGCCGCACGGTGTCGGGATTGAGCCACTCGACCAACGCCGCGTAGCCCATCGTCTCGGAGTCGTCGGTCAGGTAGTGCGGCACCACCGCCAGCACGTGGAAGCCTTCGTGCAGGTGGAAGGTCAGGGTGTGGTCGAGGATCTGGCCGTGCACGACCGCGATGACGTAGTCGGGCGCCGACATCTCGCGCGCGTGATGGTGGTAGTCGCGCAAGCGCGCGCCGCCGCGCATGCGGTGCAGCTTGAGGCGCTGCACCACGTCCTTCTGTGCCTGCAACAGCTTGTGGCCGAGACCGTGGCCCTGCATCGCCGGGTCGACGATCGCCTCGACGCCATACAGCGTGTGCCCGTGCTGCGGGTCGTGGTTGGCGAGCGTGCCCTGTGCGGTGAACTCGTCCCAGTCGTCGAACATGTCGTAGTGATCCCACTTGATGATTAGTGAGGACGACATGCCGACGACGCGCTCGTCGTCGCCGAAGACGGCGACGAACTGTCCCTCGGGGAAGACACGCAGATGCCCGCCCAGCTGCTCCGGGCTCCAGGGACACGTTTCGGGGTACACGCGCCGGCACAAGTCACCGATCGCGGCGAAGTCATTCGGGGTGGTGTTGCGAAGGCGAATTGCCGAATCAGTTGCTGCCATCGCGCGCGTTGTACCATGCGGCCGGGCGGCCATCTACCGGAAGTTGCGTTCCGCAGTACTGCTGTGCACTCCGCGCTTGTTGGCTGGCGCAGTCGCATGCAATGGGAATGGCGATCGGAGGAAGACAGGTGGACTACCGCGGAAAGATTGCAATCGTGACCGGCGCGTCGTCGGGCATCGGCTACGTGACCGCCAAGGCGTTCGCGCAGCGCGGTAGCACGGTGGTGGCGGTAGCGCGGCGCGAGCCGCTGCTGCAGCAACTGATCGCCGAATGCGCCGCCGCGTCGCCCCGGTCGGAATACGTGGCAGGTGATCTGGCCGACCGCGCGACCGCCGAGCGGGTGGTGACCGACACGGTAGCCAAGCATGGGCGCCTCGACGTGCTGATCAACAACGCGGCGATTTCGAAACACAAGCAGATCTACCACACGTCGGTCGAAGAGGCGGAGTACGTCATGCGGCTCAACTTCATGTCGTGCGTGTGGACGACCTTCGCCGCGATTCCGCACATGCTGCGTTTCGGCGGCGGAACGATCGTCAACATCTCCTCGTTCGCCGCCAAGGTGTCGCCGCCGCGCGAGTCGCTCTATGCCGCCTCCAAAGCGGCGCTCAACAGCTTCACCGAGGGCCTGTGGAACGACCTCAAGGGCTCGAACATCCACGTCGCGCTGATCAATCCGGGGCCGATCGACACCGAGATCTGGCTCAAGGAGGACGAGCCGCCGACCTACAACGGCAAGAAGTACCCGCCCGAGATCGTCACCGACGCCATCTTCGAGGCCATCGAGAAGCGCCGCTATGAGATGACCATCCCGAAGCGCAACCCGATGCTGATCACCGCGCGCCTGCTGCGCCTTCTCGCCCCCGGCGTGCTGCGCTTCGGCATGGCGAAGACCGACCCGGTGCCGTACGACGTGATCGAGAAGGCGCGTGCCCGCGCGCAGGCGGGCAAACGGCTGGGCGACACTTCGGAGTGAGGAGTGAGGAGTGAGGAGCAAGAACAGAGTCAGGAGCAAGCAAGCGTGACTTCAAGACCTTCTTGCTCCTAACTCCTAACTCCTCACTCCCCGCCAGGGCAGCCCGCGAGCACGATGCCGTCGCGCACCTCGATAGGCACGGCGGTGAGGAATTGACCGCAGGGGGGGCCGGCGACGCATTCGCCGCTGGCCGGTTCGTAGAGCGCGCCGTGCGTGGCGCATTGGATGTATGCGCCGTCTTCGCTGAAGAACTGATTCTCCACCCAGTCCATGGTCATTGGGATGTGGCAACAGCGATTCAGGTACGCGTAGAGGGTGCCGCGGTAGTTGACCAGAAACGCCTCGAGCTCGCGGCCACCGCAGGCCAGCACGAACTTCTTCGTCCGGCCAGGCGTCAGCTCATCGGCGCGCGCCACGGCGATCGACGGGGCAGGGGGATCGGCAGTCACGCTCGCCTCCATAGCAGTGGCGGGACCGCGAACGGGAGTGGGGGTCCGGCCTTGCGGCCGAACACCAAGCTGGTATGAGAGCGGCACATTCCTGTTCGGCGAGGAGCGTTGTGATGAGGACGATGTGGGCATGCTTCGCGGTGGTGTGCGTGTTGCTGGCCGCGGTCTGGACCGAGGCCAAGGAAGGAGACAATCCCGTGGTGCTGATGAAGACCTCGATGGGCGACGTGAAGATCGAGCTCGACAAGGGCAAAGCGCCGGTCACGGTCGAGAATTTTCTCGTCTACGTGAACGACAAGTTCTACGACGGGACGATTTTCCATCGCGTCATCCCGGCGTTCATGATTCAGGGCGGCGGCTTCGACAAGGACATGAACCAGAAGAAGACCAAGGCGCCGATCAAGAACGAAGCCGGCAACGGTCTGAAGAACACGACCGGTACGATCGCCATGGCGCGCACCAGCGACCCGAACAGCGCCACGGCGCAGTTCTTCATCAATACCAAGGACAACGCTTTCCTCGATCACCGCAACGACACGCCACAGGGCTACGGCTATGCGGTCTTCGGGAAGGTGGTCGACGGCATGGACGTGGTGAAGAAGATCGAGCAGGTGCAGACCACGACGCGGGCGCCGCACGAGAACGTTCCGACCACGCCGGTCATCATCGAGAGCATCACGGTGGTCCAGTAGGACACACGAACCGGGGCGTGGCGTCAGCGGGAGTCATATTTGATCTCGACGGCGTGATCGTCGATTCCGAGCCGCTCCAGCATCAGGCCTACAACCGGGTGCTGGAACGGTTCGGCGTTCGCGTCGAACGAGACGAATACGGCCGCGAGTGGATCGCCGCCGGACGCGGGCCGGAGTACGCCGTGCGCACCTATGCGCTGCCGGTCGCGGCGGAGGAGCTGCGGCGGCTCAAGGATCCCGTGTATCACGCGCTCCTGCGTGAAGCGGCGGCGCTGGTCCCCGGCGCGAACGCGGCGCTGGCGCGCCTCAGCGCGGCCTTTCCGGTGGCGCTGGCGACCAACTCGAACCAAAGCGACACGCGCTTCATCCTCGACCGGTTCGATCTGCGGCGCTTCTTCACCGCCATCGTCACGCGCGACCGCTACCGCGATCCGAAGCCCGCGCCCGACGCGTTCCGGACCGCCGCCGCCTGTCTCGACCTGCCGCCCGAGCGCTGCGTGGTCATCGAGGACGCCTACAAGGGCGTCGTCGCCGCCACCGATGCGGGCTGCCTCTGCATCGCGCTGCCGCACGGCTACACCGCGGACAACGACTTCAGCCGCGCGCACAAGATCGTCGCGAGCCTCGATGAGGTGACGGTGGAGCTGATCGACATCTTGGTTGGCAATGGCGCCGGCGCGCACAGCTGAAAGGACACTCGCATGTCGCCCGAGCTGATCGGCCGCTTTCTGGTCACTGCCTTCTTCGCCGTGGTGTTCCTGCAGTCGGCATTGGACAAGCTGACGAACTCGGAGGAGAACCTCGAGTTCCTCCAGTCGCACTTCAAGGACAGTCCGTTTCCGCCCGACATGGTGCGCATGCTGTTCTGGGTTCTGACCGGCCTCGAGACCGCCGCCGGCGTCCTGTGCGGGCTCGGCGTGCTGTTCTTCAGCTTCCGCCACGAGGGCAAGAACCTCGCGTCACTGGGCATCAGCGTGGCGGGGCTGGCCCTGCTCAGCCTGATGGTCGGACAGCGCTTCGCCAAGGACTACGCCGGCGCCGCGGTGGTCGCCGCGTATTTCGCCGTCGCGTTGCTAGGGCTCGGATTGTTCAGCTAGCGAGGGGTATCGTAGCGGCGACCTTCAGGTCGCCATGGCGCTGCGGAGCAGCGCCCGAGCGCGTCGGGGCGAGCTCCGCTCGCCATGGCGACCTGAAGGTCGCCGCTACGGAGATGGCGTTAACCGCGCCCTGACATCCCCCCAAGCAGCGATGGCAAGCGCTGAACGCCAAACGCTGAACACTCAACGCGCGCGCCGCAGGCGCGCGCTCCGGGCGCTCAAGGGACGTCCCAGGTATCGCCGCGACCGAACAGCTCGTCGAGGTCGCCGGTTCCCTGCTTGGCCTTCGCTTCGTCGAGCTGGCGATTGATCGCCTGGTCGTACGAGGGCCGTTCGACGGCGCGAAAGATGCCGAGCGGGGTGGGGAACTTCGGCGGCTGCATCGTACTGAGCAGGAACGCCAGCGCGTCGTCGGATTCGTCGTGCACCAGCAGGTCGGCCTCACTGACGCCGTCGCCGAGCGTGACGACTTCGAGCTGATGCCGGTTCATGCGAACGCCCTTGTCGCGGTTCTTGCCGAAGATCAGCGGCTTGCCCTGCTCCAGAACCAGCGTGCTGTCGGCCTTGGTGTCCTTCTCGGTAAGCGGCGACCACGCGCCGTCGTTGAAGATGTTGCAGTTCTGCAGGATCTCGATGAATGAGGCGCCGCGGTGCTGGCTGGCGCGCCGCACGACCTCCTGCAGATGCTTGGCGTCGACGTCGACGGTGCGGGCGACGAAGGTGGCTTCGGCGCCGAGCGCGACCGAGATCGGGTTGAGCGGGTAGTCGATCGAGCCGAGCGGCGTTGACTTCGTCACCTTGCCTATCTCGGAGGTCGGCGAATATTGCCCTTTGGTCAGCCCGTAGATGCGGTTGTTGAACAGCAGGATGTTCACGTCGACGTTGCGGCGCAGCACGTGCAGCAGATGGTTGCCGCCGATGCTCAGCCCGTCGCCGTCGCCGGTCACCACCCACACCGACAGCTCCGGCCGCGTCGCCTTGAGGCCGGTGGCGATCGCCGGGGCGCGGCCGTGGATCGAATGAAAGCCGTACGTGTTCATGTAGTACGGAAAGCGGCTCGAGCACCCGATCCCGGAGATGAAGACGATGTTCTCGCGCGGGATGCCGAGCTCGGGCATCAGCTTCTGGACCTGGGCGAGGATGGCGTAGTCGCCGCACCCGGGGCACCAGCGGACGTCCTGGTCGGTGACGAAATCCTTGCGGGTCAGGATGGGCGCGGGCGTGTTGCTCATCGGCTGGTCTCCAGCATGCGCGTGGCTTTGGTGACGATCTCGCTGACCTTGAACGGCTGCCCTTGGATCTTGTTGAGGCCCACCGCATCGACCAGGTACTCGGCGCGCAGCAGGCGGACCAGCTGGCCCATGTTGAGCTCCGGCACCAGCACGCGCTTGAAACGGCCGAGCACCGCGCCGAGATCGCCGGGCAGCGGATTCAGGTAGCGCAGGTGCACGTGCGACGCGCTGTGGCCCTGTTCGCGCAGGGTGCGGGTCGCCGCCTGGATGGAACCGTAGGTGCTGCCCCAGCCGATCACCAGGAGATCGCCTTCGGGTGGACCGTTCACCTCGATGGGCGGGATCTCGCGCACGATGCCGGCGATCTTGCGGGCGCGCACGCGCACCATCTGCTCGTGGTTGGCGGGTGCGTAGCTGACGTTGCCGGTGAGGTATTCCTTTTCGAGACCGCCGATGCGGTGCTCGAGACCCGGCGTGCCGGGAATCGCCCACGGCCGCGACAGCGTCTCGGGATCGCGCAGGTAGGGGAAGTAGCCTTTCGGGTCGGTGCGAAACTCGACGCGGATCGGCGGCAGGTCGGCGGCGCGCGGGATCGACCACGGCTCGGCGCCGTTGGCGAGATAGCCGTCGGACAGGAAGAACACCGGCGTCATGTAGGTGACCGCGATGCGCACGGCTTCGAAGGCCATCCTGAAGCAGTCGGCCGGAGTGGCCGGCGCCACGATCGGAATCGGCGAGTCGCTGTTACGCCCGAACATCGCCATCAGCAGATCGGCCTGTTCGGTCTTGGTC
>Ga0066388_100002919_pt1 | contig 10765 bp, 10 predicted proteins | sample PanSoiMetaGPlot6_FD_64539 | JGI IMG/M metagenome (GOLD analysis project Ga0066388, IMG submission 64539) | Tropical forest soil microbial communities from Panama analyzed to predict greenhouse gas emissions - Panama Soil - Plot 6 (Hybrid Assembly) | ecosystem: Environmental > Terrestrial >... | reverse complement strand
ATTGGAATTTCGCGTTCGCCGCCGCCTCGACGCTGGCATCGCCGCAGCTTCTCTCAATACGATTCAAGACAGCGCGCGCTTGCGCTGCGAAATAAATGAACCTACGATTCCGGGATTGGCGACAGCCGCGCGCCAGTAAACCTGATCGGGTCGCATGTCAGACAGGCTACCGGAAGCAACCGATGGCACGTCGCATAAGCGGCGCATGGAAATTTATGCATTTCTGATCGTCACGGCCGTGCTGATGCCGGCTCTCGCCGTCGCGACTGTCGGCACGTGGGGCCTTGTGGTCTGGACTTACCAGGCGATCAACGGCCCGCCCGGGCCACCATCGAGATGAGGCCGGCCGTGGTCGACACACCGTTCACGCGCAACGTCGACCGCCGCGAGCTGCTCAACGGCCGTTGGGCGAGGTGCGGCGACGACCGGCCGCAGGCTTCCGCCGAAATCGCCAGCATTCTGGTGCGGGCAAAGCCGGACCGGCTCGACGCCGCGGCGCGCGCCATCGAGGCGCTGCCCGGCGCGCAAGTTTACGCTCGCGACCCGAAGGGCAAGCTCGTCGTGGTGGTCGAAGCGCCGGACGTCGGCGGCATCGGCGCCACATTGAATACGATCTCAATGATGCCCGACGTCGTGACCGCGGCGCTGGTGTTCCAGGGAACCGACGACGGCTGACGTCGCACATGATAGGAGGACGGCAATGGGCCAGAGCCGGGTGGACCGCCGTGCATTCCTGAAATTGGAAGCTGCCGCGATGGCGGCCGCTGCGGGAGGGATAGCGACTCCGCTCGCCGCGCAAAATCTCGTCACCGATCGGGCCGTCACCGAATTGAAATGGAACAAGGCGCCCTGCCGCTTCTGCGGCACCGGCTGCGGCGTCATGGTCGCGACCAAGGACGGCCGCGTGGTCGCCACCCACGGCGACATGAAGGCCGAGGTCAATCGCGGCCTGAACTGCGTCAAAGGATATTTTCTCTCCAAGGTGATGTACGGCCACGACCGCCTCACGCATCCACTCCTGCGCAAGCGCAACGGCAAATACGACAAGAACGGCGAATTCACCCAAGTGTCGTGGGACGAAGCCTTCGACGTGATGGCCGAGAAGTTCAAGGACACGCTCAAAAAGCGCGGGCCGAGCGGCGTCGGCATGTTCGGATCCGGCCAATGGACGATCTGGGAGGGCTATGCCGCGAACAAACTGTTCAAGGCCGGCTTCCGCTCCAACAACATCGATCCGAATGCGCGTCATTGCATGGCGTCGGCCGTCATGGGGTTCATGCGCAGCTTCGGCATGGACGAGCCGATGGGATGCTATGACGACTTCGAAGCCGCCGATGCATTCGTGCTGTGGGGCTCGAACATGGCGGAGATGCATCCGATCCTGTGGAGCCGCGTGACCGATCGCCGGCTCAGTGCCCCGCACGTTCGCGTCGCCGTGCTCTCGACCTTCGAGCACCGGTCGTTCGACCTCGCCGACACCGCGATCGTGTTCAAACCGCAGACCGACCTGGCGATCCTGAACGCCATCGCCAACCACATCATCATGACCAACCGCGTCAACAAGGACTTCGTCGACAAGCACACCGTGTTCAAGCGCGGCCAGACCGACATCGGCTACGGCCTGCGGCCGGAGCATCCGCTGGAGCAGAAAGCGTCGGGACGGGCGAAGGCGGGGGACGCGACCGACATCACGTTCGCGGACTACGCCAAGTTCGTCTCGGAATACACGCTGGAGAAGGCCGCCAGCATGTCCGGCGTGCCGGTGAACCGCCTGCGCGAGCTCGCCGAGCTCTACGCCGATCCGAAGACCAAGGTCGTGAGCCTCTGGACCATGGGCTTCAACCAGCACACGCGCGGCGTCTGGTGCAACAATCTCGTCTACAACATCCACCTGCTGACCGGAAAGATCGCCGAGCCCGGCAATAGCCCGTTCTCGCTGACCGGCCAGCCGTCCGCCTGCGGCACGGCGCGCGAAGTCGGCACGTTCTCACACCGCCTGCCCGCCGACATGCTGGTGGCCAACAAGGCTCACCGCGACAAGGCGGAGGAGATCTGGAAGCTGCCGGAAGGCACCATCGCGCCGCAGCCGGGCTATCACGCCGTGCTGCAGAACCGCATGCTGCGCGACGGCAAACTCAATGCCTATTGGGTCCAGGTCAACAATAACCTGCAGGCCGCCGCCAACGTCAACGAGGAGGCCTATCCCGGATACCGTCATCCCGACAACTTCATCGTCGTGTCGGATGCCTATCCGACTGTGACGGCCGAGGCCGCCGATCTCGTGCTGCCGACCGCGATGTGGGTGGAGAAGGAAGGCGGCTACGGCAACGCCGAGCGGCGCACGCAATTCTGGCACCAGCTGGTGAACGCTCCCGGCGAGGCGCGCTCCGATCTCTGGCAGCTGATGGAGTTCTCCAAGCGTTTCAAAATCGAGGAGGTCTGGCCGGCCGAGCTGATCGCCAAGAAGCCCGAGTACAGCAACAAGACGCTGTTCGACGTGCTGTTCAGGAACGGTCAGGTCGACAAGTTTCCGCTGTCCGACATGGCGGCAGACTTCGAGAACCAGGAGTCGAAGGCATTCGGCTTCTACGTGCAGAAGGGACTGTTCGAGGAATATGCCAGCTTCGGTCGCGGCCACGGCCACGACCTCGCACCCTTCGACGCATATCACGAGGAGCGCGGATTGCGCTGGCCGGTGGTCGCGGGCAAGGAGACCCGCTGGCGCTATCGCGAGGGTTACGACCCCTACGTCAAGGCCGGTGCCGGGATACAATTCTACGGCTTCCCCGACGGCAAGGCGCGCATCTTCGCGCTGCCCTACGAGCCGGCCGCGGAATCCCCGGACAGCGCCTATCCGTATTGGCTGGTCACCGGCCGCGTGCTCGAGCACTGGCACTCCGGCTCGATGACGCGGCGGGTGCCGGAGCTGTATCGGGCGTTTCCTGATGCCGTCTGCTTCATCCATCCCGACGACGCGGCCGAGCTCAAGTTGCGCCGCGGCGACGAGGTCAAGGTTCAGTCGCGGCGCGGGTTCATCCGCACCCGGCTGGAAACGCGCGGGCGCGACCGCATGCCGCGCGGCGTCGTATTCGTGCCGTGGTTCGACGAGAGCCAGCTCATCAACAAGGTGACGCTCGACGCCACCGATCCAATATCGCTGCAGACCGACTTCAAGAAATGCGCCGTTCGCATCGAGCGCGCGTGAGGGCCGGGATTATGGCACGCAATCCTCGACTGCTGGTCGCGGCAATCCTGGTATCGTTGGCCTCGACTCTCGCCGCCGCACAGACGTTCTCTGCGCTGCGCGGATCGACGCCGCTCGACCAGGAGGGGCCGGCCGATCCGATGACGCCCGAGCAGAACAGCTCAGTGCGGGAACCGCGCAATTACCCCGAGCAGCCGCCGCTCATCCCGCACTCGACCGAAGGCTACGAGGTCAGCGCGCAAGCCAACAAGTGCCTGTCCTGTCATGCGCGCACGCGCATACGCGAATCGCAGGCGCCGATGATCAGCATCACGCATTTCTCCGATCGCGACGGCCAATTCCTGGCGTCGATTTCGCCGCGCCGGTATTTCTGCACCCAATGCCACGTTCCGCAGCATAACGTACAACTGCCGGTCGCCAACGATTTCGTCGACATCGACACGCTGCTGAGCCGTTCCGCGCCCGGAGCGCCACGATGACGACGACCACGGCCGCGCCGCGGCCGTCGTTCTGGCGCCGCGCGCTCGGGTTTGCATCCGACATCTGGCAGGTGCTGCGCCGGCCGAGTTCGGTGTTCAGCCTGGGCGTTCTGGTACTCGCCGGCTTCGTCGCCGGAATCATCTTCTGGGGGGCATTCAACACCGCGCTGGAGCTGACCAATATCGAGCCGTTCTGCACCTCCTGCCACGAGATGCGCTCGAACGTGTTCGAGGAGCTCAAGACGACCGTGCATTACACCAATCGCTCCGGCGTCCGTGCGCACTGCCCGGATTGCCACGTGCCACACAAGTGGACCGACAAGATCGCGCGCAAGATGCAGGCGTCGAAGGAAGTATGGGGAAAGATCTTCGGCACCATCAACACGCGGGAGAAATTTCTCGATCACCGCCTCGAACTCGCTTCGCACGAATGGGCGCGCATGAAGGCGAACGATTCGCTCGAATGCCGCAATTGCCACAGTGCCGAGTCCATGGACATCACGCGGCAAAGCCCGCGCGCGGTCGATTCACACCAGCGGTTCCTGTTTACGGGCGAGAAGACTTGTATCGACTGCCACAAGGGCATCGCGCACCACTTGCCCGACATGCGCAATGTCCCGGGATGGCAATAGCCGTTCGCTCCCGCCCGCCGTGCACCCCACGAGATCCGTGCGCCGCCGAAGCTATCGGCGTTGCCCGGCCTTGCTCCAGAAGCCCATCGCGTCGGTCCAGGCCTTTTGCCACTGTTCCGCGAACTGCGCGTAGGCCTGGAACGGGTTCATCGGGCCGTTCTGGAAAACGTTATGGGGCCAACCGCCGACGGGGCCGAGGTCGGACATGGATTTCAGCTTCGACATCATTGCCGATGGGTTCGGCGATTTGATCTGCTCCTCCCATGCATCCATCATGTGATCCATGGTCTGAATCTGCATCTTGGTGATGCTCTGCATTTGCGCCCGAGTGGCCTCGACAATCTGCTCGGGCCAGCCCAGCGCCCGTGCCGCCGCGGCCATCTTCTCGATCACCCGCTCGCTGTTCTTCTCGCTGCTGTTGATCGTCTCCGTACGCCAGGTCGACATCGCGTCGAACGCGGCGTTCACCGCCTTGCGCGCCTCCTCCGAAAGCCCGGGGGCCGACATCGGATTGAAACTGCGGGCGCTCGTCTCGGCGAACTTGTCCGGCATGGTACGTCTCCTCTCGTTGATTGTCAGAACCCACCCTGGGAAGCCTGGCCAACAAAGGAAGCCAGCATTTGCTGGACACATCCTAAACGATATAATGCAACATCTGCTCAAATAGTTGCAGACCTACGCCAGTGTCCCGATTCCGCAGCCCGCCCAACACAGTTGGAAGATTCGCGTCCGTTGTTGCCATTGCAGGTCTGGCGCTGATCGGCAGACCGCCGGCCGCCGATGCGCAAATGTTTCCGGTCAAACCGCTGCGGATCATCGTACCTTACACGCCCGGCTCGCCGAACGACGTCATGGCGCGGCTGCTGGCGCAACACCTGCAAGGCAGGCTCGGCCAGGCCGTCGTCGTCGACAACAAGCCCGGCGGCGGCACGACGATCGGCTCCAAGGCGGCCGCGATCGCACCGCCCGACGGCTACACGCTGCTGTTCGCCAGCTCGGCGCTGGTGATCGAGCCGATCATGAACCAGCAGGTGGAATACGATCCGCAGAAGGACCTTGCCGCCGTTGCGTTCGTGATGCGCACCTCCACGCTGCTCACCGTCAACGCGCAGGTCCCGGCCCATTCGGTCGCGGAATTCGTCGCCTATGCCAGGGCCAACCCGGGCAAGCTCAGCCTCGGTTTTGCGCAGGGCACGGTGTCGCAGCTGCTCGCCGAATACTTCAACCGCCTGCACGGGCTCGACATCACCAGCGTCCCCTATCGCGGCGGCGCGCTTGTCGTTCCCGACATGCTGGGCGGCCGCATCCACGTCTACTGGCCGACGCCCGCGACGGTGCTGCCGCTCATTCGCGAGGGCAAGATCAAGGCGCTGGCGGCGACGAGCCCGCAGCGTAATCCCGACCTGCCGGACGTACCGACGATGAAGGAGCTCGGGCTTGACCAGCTGTCGCTCGAATTCTGGGCCGGGATGTGGGCGCCGGCCGGCACCCCCGCCGAGGTCGTGGACCAGCTCAATGCTGCGATCAACGCGGCGCTGCAATCTCCCGAGATGAGGGCCAGCATGCACAAACTCGGCTTCGAGCCTAGGATCGGCTCGGCGCGGGATTTCGCGACGTTTGTTACGGCGGAAATTCCGCGCTGGACCGCGGTGGTGAAAGCATCGGGGGTGAAATCGCAATGACGATGGAAAGAAGCGCCGTTGTCATCGGCGCCGGCATCGGCGGGCTGACCGCGGCGCTGGCCTTGCTCAAACGCGGGATCGATGTCGAGGTTTACGAACAGTCGCAGGAGCTCAAGGAGGTCGGCGCCGGCATCCAGATCAGCTCGAACGGCACGCGCGTGCTGTTCGCGCTCGGCCTCGAACCGGCACTGGCGAAAGTGCAGGTTCGCCCGGAACGCCGCGAGCTGCGCCACTTCAGCACCGGCGAGACCTGGAACTGGTTCGATCTCGGCGACAAGAGCATCGAGCGCTTCGGCACGCCGCACCTCATGCTGCATCGCGCCGACCTGCACGGCCTGCTCGCCGACGCGGTGCGCGCGCTCAAGCCTGACGCCATCACGCTGAGCAAGCGCTGTGTCGCAGTCGCATCTCACCCCGGGCACGCCGAGGCGACCTTCGCGGACGGCAGCATGGTCGAGACGCCCTACCTGATCGGCGCCGACGGCATCCATTCCCGGGTGCGCGTCTGCCTGTTCGGACCGAGCAAGCCGGTGTTCACCGGCTGCATCGCCTGGCGCGGTTTGATCCCGATGGAAAAGCTGCCGCCGCATCTCGCCCGCATGGTCGGCATGAACTGGCTCGGCCCGCACGGCAATGTGCTGAACTATCCGGTGCGGCGCGGCGAGATCATGAATTACGTGAGTACGTCGGAACGCGACGATTGGCAGATCGAGTCCTGGTCGACGGTGGGCACCAAGGAGGAGCTGCGCAACGATTTCCGCGGCTGGCATCCCGACGTGCAGCTGATGATCGATCGGATCGAGACGCCGTACAAATGGGCGATGATGATCCGTGAGCCGATGGAAACCTGGTCGAAAGGCCGCATCACCCTGCTCGGCGATGCCTGCCATCCGACGCTGCCGTTCCTGGGCCAGGGCGGCGTGATGTCGATCGAGGATGGCTACGTGGTCGCGGCCTGTCTCGACAAGTATTTCGACGAGCCGGGGACGGCCTTCGCCCGCTACGAGGAGATCCGCAAGGAGCGAACGACAATGGTCGTGCGCAAGGCGAGCGCCAACAAGGCGAGCGCGTTTGCGCCGGCGCTGGCCGACAAGGATCGGATCGCCGACGAGGTCGCGCGCGAGTGGCAGCAGGTCCGCTTGCGCGAGCGGATGGACTGGCTCTACAACTACGACGCCACCGCGATCGCGATTTGAGCGCAAGGCGGCTGGGCCGGGAATCGGGTGGCGCGCCGGCGCCCGACGGGCAGGATGCGGCTCGCTTTCAATCAAGAGACGCCGATGTCGCATTGCATTGCCAGCAGGACCTACGGGAGCGTCAGCGCTGAGCGGCAGCGGGAGATGAGCGGCCTGGAATTCGTGCAAGGGCTCGCCGACGGGACGCTGCCGCTGAACACGATGGCCGAGACCCTCGGCTATGAGGTGGTCGAGGCGACGCGTGGGCGCGTCGTCGTCACCGCCACGCCGAACGGCCGCCACCTCAATCCGGCGGGCACGGTACATGGCGGCGTCGCCGCCACGCTGCTCGACACCTCCATGGGTCTCGCCATCCACTCGACGCTGGAGAAGGCGGTCGGCTCGACCACGCTCGAGTTCAAGATTTCCCTGCTGCGGCCGATCACGCCGGAGACCGGCCTGATCACGGCCGAGGGCGTCGTCCTGAGCTGCGGTCGCAGGGTCGGCACCGCCGAAGGACGCATCACCGATGGGCAGGGACGCCTGCTCGCGCACGGAACGACGACCTGCCTGATCTTTCCGAACTGACCTGATCGAGCAGGTCCTACGTCGCCAGCCCTGCCAGCGTCGTGGCGGGATCGGTCAGGGCCTGCCAAGTCAGTGCGGTGGCGAGCGCGAGCGCCTGCTCAAGCTCGGCGGGCTTCACCTTGTCGCGGGTGTCGGCGGCGGTCAGCAACAGACGCAGATTGCTGTCGGCCGTGTTGAACCCGGCGATCAGCCGCAGCGCGGGAATGCCGTGCGCGGCGAAATTGGCGTGATCGGAATTGGCCATCAGCGGCAGGTGCGTGGCGAGCGGAAGGTCGGCGCGCGCCGACGAGCCTGGTTCAGGCGAGTGTCCGGCGCGCGCACCTATAGAGTGGCCGCGCTGGCCGCTCGCTTCGCTCGCCAGCGCGGCGCGCGCAGCACTCTCTCGGACCCAGGCATCGAGCCGCTCGAAGCCGGAGGTGAGCGCGGTCAGTCCTGAAGCGCCGGCAACGGAGTCGAGATTGATGTCGATCAACATCGAGCGCCGCGTCGCCGCGTCCATGCGCTCGAGCCAGAGGCGCGATCCGAGGAGGCCCCATTCCTCGGCGCTGAACAAGCAAATGCGCAAGCCGTGCGGACACTCCGATACATGCGACGCCAGCCGCCGCGCCAGCGCCAGCGCCACCGCGACGCCGGTGGCGTTGTCGATCGCGCTTTCGCCGAGGGGATGGCCGTCAATATGGGCGCTGACCACGATCCAATCGCCGCCGCGGCCCGGCAAGTCGGCGATCAGCGTGCGGGTCAACGCCGGACGATCCTCGGCATCGATGACGACGCGCACCATCGGCAGCGTTCCATTCGGCAAAGGGCGGAGCGCGTCCGCCGCCTCGGCTGCGACGCCAAGGGCGGGAATGCCGAAGCCGCCGTTGCGGCCGGTCGAGCCCGAGACCGGGCCGACGCCGGCTTGCGGATGCGCGATCAGAAAGCCGGCCGCGTCCATCTCCTGCGCCCACGCGAGCTTGACGCGCCGGTGCACGTGCCCAGGCGCGAACGGATATTCGTGACGCACTAAGACGATGCGACCGCGGATGCGGTTTGCGTGCCGCGCGAAATCTTCGCGCCGGCCGAGGCCGAGGTCGAGCACGTCCGCGACGGTGCCGGCGGTGGAGGCGGTGCCCAGGAGCGGGGCGCACGGAAAGGAAACGCCGGTGCTCGCATCGATCAGTTGCGCGGTACGGCAGCGCCAACCCGGATAGGACACGGGGTCTTCGCGAACGTTGGCACCCGGCACGGCGGCGAGCCGCGCCCGCGCGAAGTCGAGCGCCGCGGCTTCGCTCGCGGTGCCGGCGAGGCGGCCGCCGAAATCGCACAATGCCTGGAAGTCCGCCCACATCGACGGATCGCCTTGATTTGGCGGTGACCCGAGCGATACAGCGGTCGTCACGGCTCGCTGATCCCGACGGATTTCGCGATGTCGGCCCAGCGCGCGGTGTCGCTTTCGATCAGCGCCTGAAACTGGGCGGGCGAGGCGCGTGACGCGGTGACGCCGAGGGGCACGAGGCGCGTCGCGAACTCGTCGGACTCGAGAATGGCCTTGAGCTCCTCGGTCAGCCGCGCGGCGATCTGCGGCGGCAGGCCGGCGGGCGCCAGCACCCCCCACCAATGCTCGACGACGAGATCGATGCCGGCTTCCCTGAACGTTGGAATGCTCGCCTGCGCCGGCAGCCGCGTGATGCTGGCGATTGCGAGTGCGCGCACGCGGTCGAGCACCGAGCTCGCGGTCGCGAGCGTCGTGAAGCCCGACTGCACGTGACCGGCGACCAGGTCGTTCATGGCCGGGCCGGCGCCACGAAACGGCACATGCACGAGCTTGATGCCGGCGCGGGCCTGAAACAGCTCCGCGGTGAGATGGGTGGCGCTGCCGATACCTCCCGAGGCGATGGTGATCTTTCCGGGGTCGGCCTTCGCCAGCGCGACGAAGTCCGCTACGGTGGCGGCCTTCACCGCCGGATTGACGAAGAAAAACATCGACGCGGTGCCGATCAGCCCGATCGGCGTGAAGTCGCGCACCGGATCGTAATGGACATTCTTCTGGATCGCCGGAATGATGGTGTGCGGCATGTCGGCGAGCAGCAGCGTGTAGCCGTCGGGCGCGGACTTGGCGGCGACCTCGATGCCGAGCCGGCTGCCGGCGCCGGCGCGGTTGTCGATCACGATCGGCTGGCCAAGCGACTTCGCCAGCCGCTCGCCGATGAGACGGCCGAGCACATCCGAGCTGCCGCCGGCCGCGTAAGGTACCACCAGCGTGATAGGGCGGTCGGGATAGGACTCCGCCGCCAGCGTCGGGCCCGAGAAGACGATAAGGGCGGCGAGAGCGAGCTTGAACTTCATTTCGATTCCTTCTTTGCATCCCGGACCTGTGACCTTACCACGCACCGCCTCGCCTCTGTCTTGCGGCACGCCTGGAAAAGCGTGATGATCTGAAAAATTTCATCTGGGAATCCCGGTAGCCGGGCCTGGGAGGCTCCATGATTTTCGCACGCGCGCTCGTTGCGCCGTTCTTCGCCGCGTGTCTGCTGGCGAGCAGTGCCGTTTCGGCGCAGACCTATCCCAACCGCCCGATCACGCTGGTGGTGCCCTACCCGCCCGGCGGCGCGACCGATGCGATCGCGCGCGTCATCCAGGACAGCATGTCGCAATCGCTCGGTCAGCAGCTCGTCGTCGACAACATCGGCGGCGCCGGCGGCATGATCGCCGCCGACCGCGCGGCGCGCGCCGCGCCCGACGGCTACACCGTGCTGCTGCACCAGGTAGCGCTGGCGGCAGGCATGACGCTTTATCCGAAGCTCGCGTTCGACGCCGAAAAGGATTTCGTCACGATCGGCCTTATCAACACCGCCGCTACGACCCTAGCGGCGCGTCCGACGCTGCCGCCGAACAATTTCGCCGAGCTCGTGAAGTGGATGAAGGCGCCCGGACAGAACGCTAAGATTGCGCATGCCGGCGTCGGCTCGTTCAGTCATTTGGTCGGCGTGCTGCTCGCCGAGGAGGTCGGCGCGACGGTCAC
>Ga0066388_100002917_pt1 | contig 10767 bp, 10 predicted proteins | sample PanSoiMetaGPlot6_FD_64539 | JGI IMG/M metagenome (GOLD analysis project Ga0066388, IMG submission 64539) | Tropical forest soil microbial communities from Panama analyzed to predict greenhouse gas emissions - Panama Soil - Plot 6 (Hybrid Assembly) | ecosystem: Environmental > Terrestrial >... | reverse complement strand
GTTTGCTCTAGCGGCGGTCGCCCCTTTACCGGTTTGTGGCGTCCGGCGCCGCCAGCTCAATTCGTAACTGCTTAAGAAATGAGTCGAGCTGCTCGTCTTGCGTGTAAAAGCGAATGCCGGCGGCATCCCAGCCGTAAAACCCGGTCGATGAGTTAGCGCAGTCGATCCAGGCCTCCACCTTGATTCCACCCTCCCGGGTCCTCTCCAGGCTCAGCTCAAAAGAGGGCTCAGCAGGCTCAAACAGGACCCTGTGGCGCTGCTTATTTAGCAGTTCAGACAACAGCCTGACCAATTTGCCCGCCTCATCCTCCGGTCGCCGGCAGATTAGGCAGTTCTCTGCACCGTCCACACCGCTGCGCAGCTCAAGCTTCCGGTGACCGCTCAGCAGGATCAGGTCAACCGCTTGCCAGAGCTCACCGCCGGCGGCCGGTTCTGGCTGGCTGAAACTGCCTGCCAGAAGCTCCAGCGAGCTCGAATTCTCCTGATCTTCGGAGTAAAGCCTGGCCATCTTATTTGCCGATGCAGAAGTTCGCAAACACCTTGTGAATCACCTCTTCGCTGACCGCCTCGCCGGATATCTCCGACAGAGCATCCACTGCGGCTTTCAAATCGGTAGCCAGGCAGTCTTGCGGCAAACCGCTCTTGAGTGTGCTCCGCACGAGCTGCAGCGCTGCCACAGCCTTCAGACACAGTTCAGCCTGCCGGGCGTTAAGCGAGGACCGGCCCTGGCGTGCGCTGTCGCCCTCAAAAACCCAGCTCTCAATTGCCGCCGTAAGCGCCGGCAGCCCCTGCCCGGTTTTAGCCGAGATGGCCAGGGGACCGATGGAGAAACAGCCATGGTTGCCAAGACCGGCGACGCTCGCATCCGGTGTCAGGTCGACCTTGTTGCCGATGCAAAGCAGAGGCCGCCCGCCGACCAGGCGGCAGATCTCCTCCTCAGGCTCACCCCAACCAGCACTCAAGTCGCAGACCAGCAAGACTAAGTCGGACTGATTGATCGCCCTGCCGGTGCGCTCGATGCCGATCCGCTCAACTTGATCCACGGTCGGGCGAATCCCTGCCGTATCGATCAGGATGACCGGAATTCCACTTAGATCTAAAAGCTCCTCCAGCGAGTCGCGGGTGGTTCCCGGAACCTCGGTAACGATTGCCCGCTCAAACTTGAGAAGCTGATTTAGCAAACTGGATTTGCCGGCGTTCGGGCGACCGACTATAGCAAGACGTAAGCCTTCGCGGAGGAAGCGGCCGGAGCGTGCAGTATGGGAGAGTACTTCCAGTCGGGCCAGGCAGTCCTCGGTTACATCATGCACCTGGTCGCTGGGCGTGTCGCCAACCTCCTCTGGAAAGTCGATGCCGGCAACGATCCCGGTCAGGAGCTCAACCAGGCTTTTGCGAATTGCGCTTATCTCCTGGCCAAGATCCCCGGAAAGTGCTGAGAGCGCCAACCTGCCCTGCCGGCTGGTCTTGGCTTGAATGAGATCGAGCACCGCCTCCGCCTGGGTCAGGTCGATGCGCCCGGAGAGAAAGGCACGCTCGGTGAACTCTCCCGGGCGAGCCAGTCTGGCCCCCTCTCTGAGACACAGGTCCAGGATCTCCCGCGTCACCAGCGAGCCACCGTGGCAGTTGATTTCAACCAGATCCTCGCCGGTGTAGGTTCGCGGCCCCCGATACGGGATGAGAACAACCTCGTCCATGACGGTTAGCGAGGCCGGGTCATAAACGTAGCCGTGCCTGGCTAGATGGCTTTGCCAGCCTTCCCTGGCCGCAACAACAGAGCCTTTCGTAGACTCAGGAAGCTGCGCCGAGAAGATCCGGTCAGCAATCGCCAGCGCATCCGGCCCGGACACCCTGACCACGGCGATGGCGCCGGTTCCCGGTGGGGTAGAGATAGCTGCAATCGTCTGAGTGGCGATCATGAATTGAGAATGTAACATATCTCCACATATGGCTCTACGGGCTCCCTCTGCTCTTCCGGTCTTTGAGCGGGAAAGGCGTTTGAGATTGCCCTCCCCGGGTACAATGACTGTGTCAACCGCACGGTTGACTTAAGGACACACTCTCAAGGCTCGGCGTGGAGGATCGGCTTGATTCTTAGTAATGCCGCGACCTAGCCCGACACCAGTCTTGGGGTGTGCCCTTCTTTTACTGCTTCTGCTTGCTGTCGCCTCCAGGGTCGACCCGGTTGAGAGCTGACCCGATCGACGGCTTTTTTATTGTCGGTGACTCCAAGAGCCAGCACCGCCTGGAAGCACCCTGCCGTTCAGCAGATCAAGCGGGCGGATTGCTGGCCGCTATTGAAGCAGGATCCGATCAGCATGCTTGCATGGCCACAATTGAATATGCAAGAACGGCTAGTCAGGAGCTTCCGCCAATGTGGGCGCCCGCTTGGTTGGCAAATAGGTTAAGCCGGTACGCCCTCACGCCATGCAAATTTGGCTTTCTATGGGCAAGTACTTGAACTGAACTGGAGCCAGTGGTAGTATCACTCCTTGTTTTTTAGCGCCTTCAAGCTGGGAGAGATCAGCATGAATAGAGCAGATTTAGTGGATGAAGTTGCAAAGGCTACCGGGCAAACCAAGCTCAACGTTCAGCACGCAATTTCAGCGTTACTGCATTCGGTTACCGCAGCCCTTTCCAAAGGGGAAAGGGTGACCCTTGTCGGCTTCGGGACCTTCGAGCGCCGGCAACGCCAGGCTCGCATTGGCGTGAATCCTCAGAACCCGAAGCAGAAGCTGAGGATTGATGCCGCCCGCGTACCCGCCTTCAGGGCCGGACAGGAGCTGAAGGATGTGGTTGATGGCAGAGCCAGGCTAGCCGCACTGCCCAAGGCGGCCGCCGCCAGCGCCAAGCCGAAGAAGGCTGCCAAGCCGACCGCGGCCAAGAAAAAAGCCGCACCGGCCAAGAAGGGCGGCGCAAAGAAGCGCCGGCGCTAATTGGACCAGCGCTCTTGCGAAGAGACTGAGAAGTGGGGAGGGGCCGCGGCTCCTCCCCACTTCGTATGTCTGACCAGTTGGATGACGCAGCGGCGATGCGCTCCTTATCACAAAGGTCAGCGAGCCAATGACGGCGAGGAGCCGTCGGCCGGCGAGCGCCTTGTCGCGCGGAGGCATCGAGGCACGAAGATGCCGGAGCGCATATTTATTGACCCGCCTACTCGGCCTTGACCAGATAACGCAGGAAGAGAAGCCCAATCGCATTGCTGACCGCGTGCGCCAGAATCGGGGCCCAGAGAGTGCCGGTATAGGTGAGCAGCCAGCCCTGGAAGAGACCTGCACCAAAAGCCCAGAGTCCATAAGGAAAGAACTGCAGGTTCGGACAGTGAAACAGCCCAAAGATGGCGCTGGAGCTAAGCAGGCCAAACTGCTGCTGGACCACACCGCGGAAAAGCACCTCCTCACAGAAGCCAGAGACCACCGCCACCAGAAGTGCATCGGCCCAGGTGATCTCGGCGAAGATCGGGGCAATCTGCTGGACCACAATCTGCCGGAAGCCGGAAAGCGCTCCGACCGACTTGCCCAACCACATCAGAATCAGGCTGCTGAGAGCCAGGCCGAGACCACAGGCCAGTCCGATGATCAGCTCTCTAGGCTTGGCTACCATCGATGGTGCCAGCTGTATTCCTGACATCCAGCTCCAGACTGTAGCTGCAAAAAGCAGGAGCGCCTCGACAATCAGCGTGATATTTAATAACGTGACCCGGTCGATGGACCTAGTCTCCATGTGTGAACACAACCTCCGGTTTGAGCTCGGCTGTCTCGGTCTGCCGGCACAAGGCTACGAACACCCCTTCACAAGTCACCAGGAGTAGATCGTCGCAGTGCTCAGAATCGAGAGCCAGCGACTGACCCATCGAAAGACGACGAGCCTCGGCCTTGTCCAGATTCAGGCAATGCAAGCCCAGGGCCTGCGCTGGTGAGATCAGGGCTGCTGTCAGATTTTTCTCCGCCGCCATCTTTGCCAGCTCTTCCAGGCGAAGAGCATCGCTCAATCGAAATGGCCCGGCCTGCTCGCGCAGCAAAGATTTGAGGCAACCACCGCAACCCAGCGATTTGCCGAGATCGCGTGCGATCGCCCTGATATAGGTGCCGGCTGAACAGGCGATTCTGACTTGCACTACCGGCAGTATCACCTCCAGGATTGAGAGCTGATCGATAGTAACTGTCCGGGCCTTGATGTCTACGGGACTCTTTCCAGCTCTGGCCAGTGCATAGAGTCTCTGTCCCTGATGGTGGATTGCACTGTATAACGGCGGAGTTTGCTGGCTCACGCCAACAAAGGAAGCGATCGCCCTTCGAATCTCCTCAATCCCGGGAATCTTATCGTTCTCCCACAGAACCTCACCTTCAATGTCATCCGTGGTGGTTGCCCTCCCGAGGAGAATCTCCGCCAGGTAAACCTTGGTGCCCGGCAGAAAGCGGAGCAATCGGCAAGCCTTGCCCAGCGCTACCGGCAAAACCCCTTCTGCGAGGGGATCCAGCGTCCCTCCGTGCCCGACCTGCTTGATCCCGACAAGTTCTCTTATCCGCGCTACGACGTCGTGAGCGGTCATGCCGGCCGGTTTGAAAACATTGAGAAACCCGAAAGTCATCGCGAACTAAATTTCGCCGCGGGAGATTTTGGCTATGATTTGCGAAACCTTGGCCCCGCGCTCTAGTGAGTTATCCAAACGGAAACTAACCTCCGGTGCAAAGCGGAGCTGCAGGCGCCGGCCAAGCTCGCCTCGTATCCAGCCGAGATGGTCGTTGAGCGCCTCCATGGTCCCCTGCTGAGCCGTCTCGTCACCAAAGACGGAGATGTAAATTCGCGCTGAGCGACAGTCGCCGGTCACCTCCACATCAGTGACCGAGACGATGCCCGCTACTCGCTCATCCTTCAAGTCACGTCTGAGCAACGCGGACAACTCCCGCTTGATTTGCTGGGAGACTCGGAGTGAACGAGGAGCAGACATGATCGACACCTCTTGCCCGAAACATTAGCGACCTCAGCTAGCGCGTCGGTTCGCGCCTTGTTTCCTGGATTGTATAAGCATGCACCAGGTCGCCTTCCTGGAGGTCGCTGAACTTCTCAATCCCCATGCCGCACTCGAATCCCTGTGCCACCTCCCGAACGTCATCCTTGAAGCGCTTTAGTGTATCCAGCTTGCCCTCATGAATGAACTGTCCGCCCCGCTCAATGCGGATAAGTGAACCGCGCTGAACCTTGCCGTTGAGGACATAGCAGCCGGCGATGGTCAATCCCTTGCCGATCTTGAAGATCTGCCGTACCTCGGCGGTGCCGGCCAGGACCTCCTGCCTTAACGGCTGTATCAGCCCCTGAATTGCCTTCTCCAGGTCGTCGGTAATCTGATAAATGACGGTGTAGGTGCGAATATCAACACCTGCTGCCTCCTGGACGCGATTAGCGTTTTGATCGGGCTGAACATTGAAGCCGACGATGATGGCATCCGACGAGGCTGCCAGGTTGACATCGGTCTCGGTGATGTCGCCAGAGGCGACGCGCACCACGTTCACCTGCACCTCATTGCTCGTCAGCTTCCGGATCTGATCAGCAATCGCCTCGGCCGTGCCCTGCACATCTGCCTTGATGATCACGTTCAGGTCTTTGACCTCTCCCTGCTCGAGCAGATCGTGCAGTGACTCCAGCGTTACCCGGTGCCCTCTGCGATCAGCCTCGACCAGCTTGCGCTGTTCAACCAGCAGCTTGGCTGACTGCACGTCCTCCACCGCCTCGAAGCGGTCACCGGCTTGCGGCACCTCGTCAAGACCCAGCACCTCAACCGGCATGGACGGCCCGGCTGCCTTTACCCGCTGGCCGCGATCATCGAAAAGCGCTCTCACCCGCCCGGACTTGCTGCCGGCGACAATGAAATCCCCCTCGCGCAGCGTCCCGTTTTGAACGAGCGCGGTGGCAACGGCACCTTTGCCCCGTGACAGCTCTGCCTCAATGATCGTGCCGATGGCCGCACGATCCGGATTGGCTTTCAGATCTTGGATGTCGGCAACCAGGAGAATCATCTCCAGGAGATCATCGAGTCCAACGCGCTTCTTGGCTGAGACATTGACGGTGACCGTGTCTCCCCCGAACTTGTCGGGCAGGATGCCATGCTCCATCAACTGAGTCAAAACGCGTTCCGGATCGGAGTCAGCCTTGTCGATCTTGTTGACGGCAACAATGATTGGCACACCAGCAGCCTTTGCGTGATCTATAGCCTCAATCGTTTGAGGCATCACACCATCATCGGCTGCCACAACGAGAATGGCGATGTCGGTCGCCTTGGCCCCCCGGGCTCGCATGGCCGTGAATGCCTCATGACCAGGTGTGTCCAGGAAGACAATCTGGCGCAGGCTGCCGTCCTCACCGGGCACCTCCACGTGATAGGCGCCGATGTGTTGGGTGATGCCGCCGGCCTCGGCATCGGTCAGCAAGAACTTCGTCTGTCTGATGGCATCGAGCAGGCTGGTCTTACCGTGATCCACGTGGCCCATGATCGTGACCACCGGTGGGCGGGAAACCAGCGAGGCTCTGTCCTCATCGGATAGCTCCTCAGCCTCAACCGCTTCATGCTCGGCGGCAATCGCCTCTTCACTGGCGATCTCATATTCCATCTCGGTTGCCAGATCTCGAGCTAGCTCCAGCTCCACAAGCTGGTTGACGGTCCTCATGAATCCCTTCATGAACAGGCGCTTGATGATCTCCGTCTCGGAGACGCTCATTTTGTCGGCAAGCTCCTTGACCGTCAGAGATCCGGTCAGGGCAATCACTTTGGGGACCTCAATGGTCACCGCGGCCGGGCGCGACTTCTCCTCTTTCTTGTGGATGTGCCGCTCGGACGGTGGCTGTCTGTGAGACTTGGGTGGACGCGGCGGCGTCGCCCGAACGGACGGGGCGGCAATCCGAATCGGTACCGATGGCGACAGCGGGCGAACCGGTTGATTGCTCAGCGCACCAGGAAACCCGCTCTTGTCTCGGGATTCCGTGTCGGTTTCATCCCCTTCTTGTCCCGGTGCAGCCGTTTCCAATTCCGGCTCGCTTTCATGGAGCGGCAAACCAGCCGGCACTGTCTCCGCCTTGCCCTCAGCCGGTCCGGTTGTAGCCGGCGACTCAACCTTGCCAGCGGCTGGTTGGCCGAAAGGCTCCATGGGCAGGCGGCGTATCACTCGCGGACCCAGTCTGGCCGGATCTACAGCCTCTTCGACCGGCGCTCTTGCTGGAGGCGGGGGCGGCGGTGGCGCCTGGGCAGCTGCTGGAGCCGGCTCAACCACTGGCGGCGCTGCCGGATGTGCCTCGACCGGTAGCTCGGCGCCGGGGGCAGCCGCAGGCGGTGTCGGCCGGTAGCGTGACAAGACCCTTGGCTTAACAACCACCGGTTGCGGTGGAGGAGCAGCTTTTGCTGCTGTCTTGGTTGTCTTGACTGCTTTGGCTGGCTTGTCCTGCTGCTGCTTCTTCTTGCCGAGCGCAGCAATCAAAAGGCCGACTACGTGACTGTCAATCGTGCTCGAATGGCTCTTTATGTCGTAGCCGAGCTCGCGCAAAGTATTAATGAGATCCTGGTTGGGCAAATTCATCTGCCGCGCAAGCTCGTAAATTCGGACACGATCGTTCATTCACCGCCCTCCTTCCTTAGTATTTTGGCACGTTTTTCCGGGTTCTGTGCACATCCCTTTGATAACCAGGATAAGTTGTGGTTCAAGAGGCCACTGGATCGTGCGCCTTTTTGTCGTCTCTTTCCGCTTTCGTCCTTCCAGCGCAACCTTAAGCCTGGTGCCTTTCAACGCTTGTTCAACGCAGGCTAACGAACGACACAGGTAAGCCGATCGACCCATGGCAGTCGACTCTCCAGGGTGATTGACGACCACCCGCCCATTGAGATGATCTACGCCCAGCCGGATAAGCTCTGACTGGGAGCGCATTTGTCTGCAGGACACACACAAGCGCAAACGGAGCTTCTGCTCCTTTTCATCTCCGTGAGCCAGTGTTGATGCCCTCCCTGCTTTCCAATGAGCTCCCTCTTTGAGCGAAATGATTCGTAAAGGATTCTTGCGGACCGCTCCAACGCTTCCGCCTTTGAGCAATTTTTAACGTTCGCTTGAGGCTCTGCCGGAGCGCAATCCTAGGGTAGCTCGTCAGCGCCGAGACCAGCGTTCAGCTTCTTGTAGGTGCCGCCTGTCTGGCTCTCAGACTTGATGTCGATCTTCCACCCGGTAAGTTTGGCAGCAAGGCGAACATTCTGTCCGCCCCGGCCAATTGCCAGGCTGAGCTGATCATCGGGCACAATTACTTCAGCGCGCCGACCGCCCATCTCTGGTGGATCGTCATAGAGAGCCACGGTGGTAATCCTGGCCGGGCTTAAGGCGTTCGAGATGTAGTCGACCGGATCGGTAGAATAACGGATCACGTCGATCTTCTCATTTCGCAGCTCAGCGACTACGTTCTGAATGCGTACGCCGCGTGTGCCAATGCAAGCGCCAACTGGATCCACGTCCGTGTCCTGCGAATGCACAGCAATTTTGGTTCTGTATCCGGCCTCCCGGGCAATTGATTTGATCTCGACCGTGCCGTCTTCAATTTCTGGCACGTAAAGCTCGAAGAGCTCACGCACCAGCTCCGGGTGCGCCTGGGAGACGATTATCTGGGGAACTCGCCCTGTCTCTCTCAACTCCAGGACATAAACCCGCACCCGGTTGCCGACGCGATAGGTTTCGCCGGGGAGCTGCTCTCTGGACGGCATACAACCCTCGACACGCCCCAGGTTCACGATCACGTTGTTGCGGGAGTTGCTGATCACCTCAATGCGCTCGATCTGACCGGTAGTGCAAGTGCCCTTGCGAGCCTCAAACTCCTTCTTGATCAGCTCCTTTTCCGCTTCCCTGAGCCGCTGGGTAATCAGCTGCTTGGCGGTCTGTGCGGCGATGCGGCCGAATTCGGAGAAATCCGCGGGCGTCACCTCGATCTCCAGCACCTCGCCCACGGTTACGTCAGGAATCAAGTCCTGAGCTTCGACCAGGCCAATTTCGTGATACTCGTTGCCTACTTCTTCGACGACCTCCTTGGGAGCAAAGATGCCGATCTCCCCGGTTTCGTTGTCGAATATGGCCCGCACACCTTCAACATCGTGGTCAGGAACCTTCTTCTTGTAGGCAGCGACAATGGCATCACATACATAAGAGATGAACTCTTCCTGGGGAATGTTTCGCTCTCTTTCCAGCTCTTCTGCTGCTTCGAGCAGTTTGTCACCAATCTTGATCAATTTCGGTCCTCCGGGATTACATCTTAAGGTGAGTGATTAGCAGCGCTTCAAGGCCGGTCGCCGGCTCATTGCCTGGAGCCGCGGCAATCTCTAGTGCTTGTCCTCCACAAGAAGGCGCACTGAGACGAGTTTTGTCAATTCAATCTCCAGCTCCTCCATTCCGACAGCAGCCTGGCTCAGGTCGTGGACGGCACCAGGCTTGGCTTTAGCTCGCCCCGGCCGTAGCGGGAGGATAGCTCTTGGCTGGGCTATGGTCAGATGATCTGTCGATCTGGCCTTCAAGGTGCCGGCAAACACTGTTCCCAGCCCAACAATCTCTTCCCGCGCCTTAACCTCAACTGCTTGACCGGTAAAGACGGCGAACTCTCTTTCAGTTTTCAGCTGGCGATCGATGCCGGGGCTCTGAACCTCCAGCAGGAAAGGTCCATCGATTAGCGGTGGGACCTGGCGGTCCAACATCTCCTCCAGCTGGCGGCTGACCTTCTCACAATCAGCGAGACCAACCGGGCCACCGGACCGGAAGATCGTCACTTCCAGACTACGTTTACGCCCCTGCTGCCCGAGCCGGGCATCAACCAGGCAAAGTCCAAGCGGCTTCACCACGCTCTCGGCGATCTCGATGATTTGCTCGATCGCTTTGTCTACCAATGTCACCGCTCCTGCCGGTATTACTGTGGCGCTGCCAGGACCGCTCGTAGAATTTAGGCAGGCTCTTTGCTCAAAAATCTGAGCGCCGCCTCGCTCGGCAAAGGCGGCGGGCCGCCGGCCCCGAGCCTAAGCCGAGCAGGTAAACTGCTCAGGCCAGTGCTCAAGAGTTCAAACAGCATAATGCCGTAGACTAATTTCTCAGTCTACGACAAACAAGCGTTTTCCTGTGGAGCGTTATGCTACCATGTCAAGCCTTTCCGGGCCAAGACTTCCTTGGCCAGAAGGTAAGTTACAGTTCATATGCCGGTCCAGGTCACTGTTTCCAACCGCCAACGCCGTGTCCCCTTGGATCTTGGCTGGGCACGCCGAATGACTGAGAAGCTCGTTCATTCCCTCTTTGAGAATCTGGTCGGGCGCCCGGCTGCCCATCTGCCGCTTGCGGCTCTAAATGACCTGGGAGAGCGTGGCAGCCTGAGCCTGACCTTTGTCTCGAACCGGGCAATCAAGGAGCTAAACTTGCGCTGGCGCAACCAGAATGCTGCCACCGATGTTCTGTCCTTCCCGCTCGGTCTCACGGCACCACCGGCGGGGCTTCCCTGGGAGCTGGGCGAGGTGGTGATCTCGGTGGAGAAAGCGCGGGAGCAGTCGGATGCGCTTGGCCACAGCCTGGAGCGAGAACTTGCCTTCTTGTTTGCCCACGGTTTTTTGCATGTCCTGGGATTTGATCACAAAACTTTGGAAGAGGAGAAGGAGATGTTTGGCCGACAACACGAAATCCTGGAGAATGCTGGCTTCAGCCGCTGATGATGCGCCTTTTATATAGATATCCTTGTTCCCGGTCCTCCAGCATGTTATGGTCTTGACTTGTGCGG
>Ga0066388_100002916_pt1 | contig 10768 bp, 12 predicted proteins | sample PanSoiMetaGPlot6_FD_64539 | JGI IMG/M metagenome (GOLD analysis project Ga0066388, IMG submission 64539) | Tropical forest soil microbial communities from Panama analyzed to predict greenhouse gas emissions - Panama Soil - Plot 6 (Hybrid Assembly) | ecosystem: Environmental > Terrestrial >... | reverse complement strand
CTTTATCCAATCAATAAATGATTCGGTCTCATCGACGAAGCCAAGACGGATGAGCGCGTAGAGCGTGAAGCTCGCATCGCGCAACCACGTGTATCTATAGTCCCAGTTTCGAACTCCCCCGATGCTCTCTGGCAACGAAAACGTTGGTGCCGCTATCAGCGAACCATGTTCGCGACTAATAAGGAGTTTTAGTAGTAAAGCTGACCGGTGGACCATCTCCCGCCAACGACCTTTGTAATTTGACTTGCCTATCCATGACTTCCAAACCTGTGCTGTCTGAAGACAACTGTCTTCAGCAGCTCTGGGATCCGGGTGGTGACCGTCAGGACACAGACCACTCAGCACAAATGCAGCTTTTTCGCCAGCACCCAAGGTGAAGTCCGAGATGATGTCCCCGGCTTGCCTGGTCATTGGGGCATCCGAGTACAGTGACATCGGAGCGCACTTGCTCTCCTCAGGAAAGAACGTGACGCATTGGGGTGAGAAGTCCAGTCGGTGCGCAGATGTCGCGTACTTGAAACGTGGCCGACAGCACATTTCGAATCGGACATTGCCGCGGATTACCGAAACAACGCGCACGATTTGATTCGGACCTGCGTCGTCGTGGATGGGCATGCAATCTATCACTTCAACCACGCCTTCTTCGGCCAGGAACCGAGTTATCAGATTGTTGGTATTCGGCAAATAAAGCTGCCGTGCCCGCATGTTCGCCAACCGAGGTCGAATTTGAAATCGACCGCCCTTCTGGTCATCGAGCAGAGCGGCAAACACGGTCGGAGAGTCGAACTCCGGATAGCACATGAAGTCGATCGACCCGTTTATGCCGACTAGTGCAATCGACTGCATGTTGCCGATCACGCCGTAGTTTTCGATTGGTTCAAAAGCCATACTGCAACGTTAGAATTTGTGGACGCCATCTGACGCTGCAACGTTAGAATGCACCTGAATTATCTAGGCGCAATGGTGACTGCCTGGCTGGTTACGGCTTGCAGGCATGCGCGGACTATCAACGTTGATCACTCAACGTCACGCAATTTCACTGGTCGAAGCCCAGCAGTGGTCTCACCTATGCGCCACTTGACCCGTTGAGAGAGGCGCGGCGCCGAAATTGACACTGAACCGCTTACACCACACGGAGACAGCGCGATATTTTGAGAGATCCACATCAGATCCAAGCGTGTAATTCTGGTCACCGATATTGCCCTTGATCGAGCCAAGATCTACAAAGCCAGCTTTCGTCACCGATTCGCTATCGCTGGCGTCATCAGCAGCGACGAGATAGACATGAACATCCGGGCCATTTGACGTCTTGAAGTCTGTGAAGCGCAGCACGCGAGTGCCATCGGCTAGCTGATAGACCGTAGCAGTTCCACTCGTCGGGTGTGCCCCTGAATGGAATTTGCCCGACGCGAGCGGTCTCGCTGCCGAATTCGCCGCCTGCGCAGTTGGCAGTTCTTCATGGACCCGTTGATTTACGAACAGACGTTCGGGACGGAACGCATACCAGGTCAATAAGAGCACAACGGCAATCACGGGAAGAATGATTTTGTATTTCTGCATTGGCTGACTCCTTTTCAGTCGTTCGCGACTTATAAATATTTAATGCTGTATTTTCTGGAAAGTGCCTCAATTTGCTCTTCTGATGGGTCTCCAACCGCATACAGAGCTGCCAGTTCCACAAAATAATTATCAAACTGGCCCGGTAATATTGTATCTAAAAGCCTGCTGGGCTTATTCCCAATGTTTGTAAAACCATGAGGAATTCCCCTTGGCAATAACGCCATGACTCCTGGAACCGCTTTCATCTTTTGGTTTCCAAGCGTGACTTCAATTTCTCCTTCCAAGAGATAAACAAGCTCATCTTCGCGTTCATGAACATGAAGCGCGACACCTTTTCCCGGAGGTGTAACAAACTCCATAACAGAGAAGACACTATTCGTGGCGCTACTCTTGATTTTATGAAAAATTTGACTGCCCGCTATGTTTAGTTGCTCCCCGGAGTCGGGTAAGACAACAACCGGCTCTTGGTGAAATTTATCGTCTTTTATCGTTTGTGTCGTTTTGTCTACCGTAAGTGTTTGCATCTGACTATTCCTTTCGATTGTTGGTTGTTAAACTGTCATCCCAACGTCCCCATCCAGCCGGCGATGGCCCGTCCGATCTCGTCCGGCGAATCCTCCTGGAGGAAATGGCGCCCCGCGACCGTGACCTCGGTCTGCGCTGGCAACCTGCGGGCGAAGTCGAGATTCGCGCCACCGGCGATGAGCAAACCGGGCTCGGCCTTGACGAACAGCTTGGGTACACCGCTCGTCGCCAGCCAGTCCGCGTAGGCGGCCGCGATCACAGTCACGTCGGCGGGCTTGCCCTCGATGGGGATCTGCCGCGGCCACGTTAGCGTCGGCCGCCGCCCCTCGCCGGGCTTGGCGAAGGGCTGTCGGTATTCAGCCATCTCCTCGACGGAGAGGGTGCGCAGGACGGCCTTCGGCAGGATCTGTTCGATGAAGAAGTTGTCTTGCAGGACCATCGTTTCGCCGGTTTCGGAACGCAGCGCCTTCAAGACTGGACGCATATTTAACTTGTCCCAGTGGTCCCACGCCTGCGGCTGCACGATCGCTTCCATGTATGCTATACCCTTCACGGCCTCGCGGTGGCGGTTGGCCCAGTCGAAGCCGAGGGCCGAACCCCAGTCATGGATGACGAAGGTGACCCCCTCGTGCACATCCAGAGCCTCGAGTAGGGCGTCGAGGTAGCGGCGGTGCTCGACGAAGCGATACGAGCTGGGGCCACTGTTAGGCAGCTTGTCGGAGTCGCCCATTCCGATCAGATCTGGAGCGATGCAGCGGCCTAGTCTCTGGAGGTGCGGCAACACGTTGCGCCAGAGGTACGACGAGGTGGGATTGCCGTGCAGCAGCACAATAGGGTCGCCCTCTCCCACCTCCACGTACGCCATCTCGCTGCCGAGGACCCGTCGCCGCTGCTTTTGGTATGGAAATGCCGCAGAGATCTTTTGTTGCGTTTTACCTACCGTAAGTGTTTGCATCTGACTATTTTTTTTGAATGTTGGTTGTTGAAGTCTCATCCTCAAAACTGAAAGCCTGTCGTAATGCTTCACATTCGCGCCAGCTGTCTCTAAATTGCGATTGTACGTTCGCCAGATTTGGTAACGCGACGGAAGAGGTAACCCTAGCTACCTCTTTCGAGTGACCCGCCGCAATTACAGAACTCATCGTTCGCCAGTCGCGACCTTAGGTTTAACCAAACGTGCCGTGAATCGTAGCGGCTAACCGATCATGGCTGTGTTGCAGATTTCAGACGCTGCTGTAATCCGCCGCTCGATTGAAGAAGAGATGTACCCTGTTATGTCCTCTGATCGCCTGGTTCGCCACTGAACTCATGTCGGTGCACTGTAACCCCGGCCGTGATTCACTTTCAGGAAAGTTTGTTTCTGAAATTCGCCGGAGCCTTCCCTCGACAGCGCGACTCTTGCGACGTCTTGCTTCAGCAGATAGAACGACGCCGCGAACAGAACGAGATCTTTCATCAGAAATGCAACTTTTTCGGTCATAGCGGGGAACCCTCCCGCAGATACAGCCCAGCCATCCGGGATGAAGGGAATGATCGTGAAGGTGGCGACAAAGGAAAAACATGCACCGAGCGCTCCGAGAATTCCCAATTTCTTGTTCCAGAAGCCCAGAAACAACAGCCCACCAAATAGCCATTCGGCTACACCCAGGAAGTAAGTGGCTCCCCGAACACCGAAAACCGGATAGAGCCAGAAGATTAGAGGCCCGTTGCTAATGTAAGGAAGCAATCCCTGGGCTTCATACTGGAACCACTTCTGATAGCCGAAGAACAAGAAAATGATCACCATCGATGCGCGGATCAGATGGTAATCAAGGTCGCTCTTGAGAATACCGCTTTTAACTAAGAGATTTCTAAGATGATTCATGCCTGACTCCTTTGACGTCGTTGTTGAAACCGTTTTTAGGCAAACGGATTGTTCCTTTTTTCACAAGCAACCAAGCGCTCTCGCGAGCGTTCTGGCTCCGCAAGATCATTCGCACTCCTTACTGTGGCATCAGTTGCTTTGGCTTTGGGACTGTATCTTCGTCAGATTTTGTAGCGCCACAGAAGAGGCAGTGCTGGCTACCTCTTTCGCATGACAAGCGCGTTCCTTGGACTACGCCCTATCGCGCGGGCTCTCCAGACGGTGAACACCGCCCGTGTCCGCAACGAAGACGACATTTGCGCGAGCGATGAAAAGTCCGCTTTCAACGACTCCCACCACTCGCCTGATCCGCTCTTCCAGCGTTGCTGGATCAGTGATTGGACCAAAGCTGCAGTCGAGAATGCGATTGCCGCTGTCAGTGATGAAAGGCCCGCCGGTTGCGGACTGGCGAAGCCGCGCGCTGGCACCAATCGATTCGAGAGCCGCCTGAGTTGCTTCGAGGCCAAAGGCGACCACCTCCACCGGAATTGGTGTGCGTGCACCGAGTTGATCCACCACCTTCAAAGCATCCACGACGATTGCGAGGCGCCGACTCGCGGCGGCAACGATCTTCTCGTGCAGCAACGCGCCGCCGAGTCCCTTGATGAGGTTGAGCGTACCGCGTTCCACTTCGTCCGCGCCGTCGATCGTAAGATCGATTTGGCGATGTTCAGCAAACGACGTGAGCGGAATGTTCGCAGCCTTCGCCTGGGCAGCTGTGCGCTCCGAAGTAGGAATGCCGATGAATTGCAATCCCTCTCGGTGTCGCCGACCTAGCGCCTCGACCGCGAAGGTCGCTGTCGAGCCGGTGCCGAGCCCAACTACCATGCCATCCTGTACGAGTTTCACGGCTGCTTCGGCCGCGGCGCGTTTGAGAGCATCCCGACCAGTGCCAGACTCGGAAGCCGACGGATTCATGCCTGAGCCGCTGCTGCTGTAGCGTGCGTGCGGATCGCGGCCATCGCGCCCGCATAATCTTTTGCGCCGAAAATCGCCGAGCCCGCGACGATGGCAGTTGCTCCGGCGGCCGCGGCCTGTGCCGCCGTTGTCCTGTTCTCTCCGCCGTCGACCTCGATGATGGGATGGACATCACGCAGTGCACAAATCGCGCGGAGTCGTTCGATTTTCGGCAGCATTTCAGAGAGAAAAGGCTGACCGCCAAATCCGGGATTCACAGTCATCACCAAAACGATATCACAAAGATGAAGCACATATTCGATGAGCTCCGGCGGAGTCGCCGGGTCCAGCACGACGCCGGCTTTCTTTCCCAAATCTCGGATCCGGCTCAGCGTCCGATGTAGATGGATTGTGGAACCGGGCTCAGCTTGAACCAGCAGATGATCGGCTCCCGCTCTGGCGAACGTATCAATGTAACGCTCCGGTTCGACGATCATGAGATGCACATTCAGAGGTTTAGCGGTTGATCGTCGGATCGCTTCCAGCACCACAGGTCCAATCGTGATGTTGGGCACGAATCGGCCGTCCATCACATCCACATGAATCCAATCAGCGCCAGCCGAATCCACCGCGCGCACTTCCTCGCCCAAACGCGTGAAGTCTGCAGACAACACCGAAGGTGCAATGAGGATCGACCGCGCAGCGGACGCCGGCGCGCTCGCCTCAGAATACTCGGTTTCCACTACGAGCTGAGATCGAGATCTCATATCGATTACGACTCGCCGGCTGCAGCTCGATCGACAAACCATACAAGCTCACCCACGGGTCGCACGCGTGCTGCGGGAACCTGGCCGCCGCCGGCGCGGATTGCGCGGAAAATCGGCTGCTTCTCGCTGCCGGCCACGAGAAACGCGACGCGCTGGCTGCTTTCGATCACTGGATAAGTCATCGTGATGCGCACCTCGGGCCGTCCGTGTGAAACGGGCGCCACCCACCGTTTACGTTCCTCTAGCACAGGTTCGCCAGGCAGCAGCGACGCTGTATGCCCGTCGGGACCCAGGCCTAACAGCATCACGTCGAAGAGCGGCCTGGCCGGATCGAGAATCGTTGCGCCATAAGCACGTTGCAGAACTCGTTCGTATTGCTCAGCGGCCTCTTCCGGGCTTCCGTCGACTGGAATTGGGTGAATGTTCTCTGGCGGCACAGAGACCTTCGCAAACATCGCCTCGCGCACCATCCGATAATTGCTGTCCGGACTGTCGTAGGAAACGAATCGCTCGTCGCCAAAATACCAAGACGCAAGCTGCCACGGGAAACGGTTCCTGAACTCATCCGACGCGAGCAGCTGGTAGAGCGTTTTCGGGGTCGATCCGCCTGATAGGGAAACCCGAAAGCTCCCCTTCGCCGCAACCGCGGCCGACGTAATCCATTCAGCCACATGGCGGGCGAGCGCTGTGGGATCCGAATATATTTCGATGTGTCCGGTCATACAACTGCTGTCAATTTGTCTCTCGTCAGTATCGCAATAGCAAGTCGTTAGGCCAGCTGTCTCCACGCTCGGCCATCGTGCGCCAGCAACTCGTCGGCTGCAGCGGGACCGTCTCCGCCCGCTACATAGTTCGGAAAATCCTGCGGCGGGTTATTCGCCCAAGCATCAAGAATGGGCTGAACAACCGCCCAACCAGCCTCGATGTTATCGGCGCGCTGGAATAAGGTCGCGTCGCCGATCATGCAGTCATAGATAAGCGTCTCGTAGCCGGTATTTGGCGCGGCGTTGAAAAAGTCCTTGTAACAAAAGTCCATGGTGACGTTGCTCAGCCTAACGAATGGACCGGGACGCTTGGCCGCGAACTCAAGGCCAATGCCCTCACTCGGCTGGATACGCAGAGTCATCCAGTTGGGATGCATTCGCTTCACATCTGTGCCGCGAAAAAGTATATACGGTGCCTGGTGAAAGTGGATCGCTATCTCGGTAACTCGGCGCTTCATGTACTTGCCAGTGCGAAGATAGAACGGAACGCCAGCCCAACGCCAGTTATCGATCTGTAACTTGCAAGCGATGAATGTCTCGGTGTTGGAACCTCGAGCGACGTCCGGCTCCTGACGATACGCGCGCACGGATCTGCCCGAGACGGTACCGGCGTCATACTGGCCACGCACTGCATCGTCAAGCGCGCTTACAGCATCGAGTGGCCGTATCGCTTCGATTACCTCAGCCTTCTTGTTCCTGACCGCATCGGCATCGAAGGAAGTTGGTGGCTCCATCGCCGTCATCGCCATTAGTTGAAATACGTGATTCGGCACCATGTCGCGTAGCGCTCCGGTTTTCTCGTAAAACTTTCCGCGACGCTCTACGCCGACCGTCTCCGCAGCGGTGATCTGAATGTGGTCAATATGTTCTCGATTCCACATCGGCTCGAAAAGACCGTTGGCAAAGCGGAGCGCCATAATGTTCTGGACCGTTTCCTTCCCGAGAAAGTGATCGATCCTGTAGATCTGATCCTCTTGCAGATGCTTCAGGATTTCGCGGTTAAGCGCTTTGGCCGAAACCAAGTCGTGGCCAAAGGGCTTTTCAATAATCACACGCCGCCATTGGCCGTCCCTTTCCGTCACGAGACCCGCCGCTCCGAGGCCAGCGACTGCCACACTGAAAAAGCGGTCCGCGATTGCGAGATAGAAGAGACGGTTGCCCGCGGTACCCGCTGTTTCATCCAGGCGAGCCAGATGCCCATCAAGCCGACGATAGGTTTCGGGATCGTTTAGATCGCCTTGCAAATAGCTCATCCGTTCGGTCAACCATGACCAGCCAGTTTGATGCATGTGGTCGACTCTCACCTCGCCATCGGCGCCGACGAATTCTTGCACACTATGGGCGAGATCGGTGCACCATTCCTCCGTCGTTTTCTGGGCGAGATCCACGCCAACCAGCTGGAATTCGTTAGGCAGCCGCCGGGCAGTCACCAAGTTGTAGAGCGCCGGAACGACCAAACGCTTTGTCAAGTCGCCACCGGCGCCGAAAATGACCATTGCACAGGGCGGCGCAACTGGCGCGCCGTCAGGCGCAAACGTCGAGACACGCTTATCGTTGGTCGGCGTTTCCATTGCAAGGTTCTCCTCGGAAGAACGAGTAGCAGCGGCATCCGAAACGGTTGTCATCGCACCATAAAGAAGTTCGGCGTCGGGTTCAACGGGTTTTGGTCATTGCGGCGCAGTTCTTGCACCGCCGTTCTCATCTGCCGAACTGTTGCGCTTGCTGTCGCGCGACCACCTGACGCAAGCCGCCGCTAAAATTAAACAGCTCCATGTTGAGAATGAGCCACGGAATACGTGCGATGGGCGAACGTGGTGAAAAAATTCGCCGGATGTTCGTGCGCTTCGGTTTACTCGTTTTCATAGGTTTGTGTTAGTGCTCAAAAATTACGACGTGCAAGATAGGCTCGCGATCAACCAGTAGGTAGATTTGCCCATCAAGCCGTAGAGGGAGATCGCGCCACCCCTTTTGAGGGATACAAAACCCCACTGACACGGCCTGTCCAGCGCCTTAAATATCTCTCGAAGGATTGGATCATGCACTCCGCGGCCAACAGTCTGACTGAGAATCGTCGGACGCGATTCTTCCATGGATACCGCAATGAAGACGAAAAGCTCCCCCTCTAACCTGCTATGCGTTTTGATTTGCTTCACCGAAACATTTTCGGATACGGCCTGTCCGTAGGGTTCCGTCATTGCCGCAGCGCTCCCGAGCTTTTTGGAGATACTTGCATGAAAAAGGCAGAAGGCGTTTCCGAGCAGGCAACACCCGTGCGCGTTAGCAAAAGTGCCGTCGATCAGGAAGCCACCTTTTACGCCGCATCGCCGGCAACGAAAGAAAAATTATGAACGATCTAAAACGCATTCTGTTAGTGGAAGACGATCCGAAAGATGTCGAGCTTACGATGACTGGGCTCGCCGAGTACAATCTCGCCAATGAAGTTGTGATCGCGGGCGACGGCGAAGAGGCGCTGGATTACCTGTTTCGTCGCCGCAAATACCAGGACCGTCCCAACGGAAATCCGGCCATCACGCTGCTCGACCTCAAGCTGCCGAAAGTCAACGGATTCGAGGTTCTGGAAAAAATCCGAGCTGATGAAAATCTCAAGATGATTCCGGTAGTAGTCCTTACCTCTTCCAACGAAGAGCGTGACCTGGTTAGAAGCTACAAATTAGGTGTGAACGCCTACGTCACAAAGCCGGTCGATTTCCACGAGTTCATAAATGCAGTAAAAGAGTTGGGCATATTTTGGGCCATGATAAACGAGCCGCCGCCCGGCAGCGTGAAGAAACCATACCCTAGTGCGGGATAAATCACTCTCTGTATCGAGGGAATGGAAAGATTTGTCGCCGAAGGCAAAGTGGAATGGGTCGATGCGATGCGACCATTCGTCGCAGGCGGAACAGCGGTTCCGCCGAATCAAAAAGACGTCGCGAAACGATTAGGGACCTCGGTCGAAAATTTGCGCGTGCCGCTTTCCCGCTTGCGTCAACCCTATCGGCGCAGAGATAGCAAGCACGGTATCAAATCTCACAGATATCGATGATGAGTTGCATTATGTTTACCAAGTTTTGACGTCATGACCTTCGCTGAATCCCAAACGAAGCCGGTTGGAGTTTGTGCGACGTGCGGAAAGCCGATCACCCATCCTGGCCCGGACGGCGAATGTATACGTTGCCTTGTAAGCTTTGGTTTTCTTGCTGGCGAGCACGAAGCACAGCGCGCAGGTGATAGCGATCGACCGGTTCTTGGTCCGCTGCGTTACGCTCACTTCGAAGTCGAAGTAAACAGCGACGGCTTTCCTCTCATACTTGGCTCCGGAGCAATGGCCGTAACTTACCGCGCCAAAGACACAATTCTAAACTCCACGGTCGCGCTTAAGGTAATCGGCAGAAAACTGGCGGAGAACCCAACTGCGCGTGCGCGATTTTTGCGGGAGGCGCGTGCAGCCGCGCAGATTCAACATCCGAATGTGGCCAGGGTAATCCATTACGGTGAGCAGGATGGCGAATGCTTTTATGCGATGCAACTCGTTCGTGGCGAAACGCTCGAAGCCCGGGTCCACCGTGGCGGGCCACTTGCTTTAGCCCTGGCCTTGCAAGTAATCGAACAAACAGCACGCGGTCTTGTCGCGGCAGAAGCATGCGGTGTTGTTCATAGAGACCTCAAGCCGTCTAATGTGATGATCGAGTCAGACCCAAGCGGTCAACTCATCATCAAGATAATCGACTTCGGCGTCGCCAAAGTTATGGCCGCTGACGCGACTGCTCAAACACAAGCGGGATTCATCGGCACTCCTTCCTTCGCAAGTCCGGAGCAATTTGACGAAACTGGGCAGCAGCGAATCGACACACGATCCGACATCTATGCTCTGGGTGTTGCATTTTGGTATCTGCTGGCAGGGCGCACGCCATTCGCAGGTAGTTCAATTGAGGAAATTCGAACAAGGCAGACGCGGCGACTTCCACTGGAGCAGTTGAAGAGTGCACACGTGCCACTGCAAGTCGTCGGCTTGTTGAAATCAATGTTAGCTGTTGATCCTGCGCAGCGACCGCAGACGGCGCTCGCACTACTTACAGCCGTTCATCGTTGTTATGTTCGGTTCGAGCCCGGCGCGCGCCGGCGACGAAAGCATCTGGTGTTCGCCGGAAGCGGATTGGCGCTGGTCCTTGCCGCTATCGGATTTGGAAGTTGGTTGCACCAGCGCGCACTATTCTCTGAACAAGCCGAACGCTCGATTGCGGTCTTGCCTTTCGAAAATCTAAGCGACAACGAAGAAAACGCGTACTTGGCGGAGGGGATACAGGATGAAATCCTGACGCGCTTATCGAAGATTGGGGACCTAAGAGTAA
>Ga0066388_100002915_pt1 | contig 10771 bp, 8 predicted proteins | sample PanSoiMetaGPlot6_FD_64539 | JGI IMG/M metagenome (GOLD analysis project Ga0066388, IMG submission 64539) | Tropical forest soil microbial communities from Panama analyzed to predict greenhouse gas emissions - Panama Soil - Plot 6 (Hybrid Assembly) | ecosystem: Environmental > Terrestrial > Soil... | reverse complement strand
AAGGGGCGGTCAAATGCCGAAAATTGGAATCGGGATTGTCGGCTGCGGCGACATTGCCCGCGCGCGCTATTTCCCGGCGATCGACTCAAGCCCCAATTTTGAGCTCAAGGGCCTTTATTCGCGCACATCGGCGTCTTGCGAGCCTCTCGCGAAGCGATACGGCGGCAGGATCTACGGCTCGCTCGAGGACCTTCTTCGTGCTCCTGATATTGAAGCGGTCGTGATCGCGACGCCGCATCCAAGCCACGCTGAGCTCTCCATTCAAAGTCTCGAGGCTGGGAAGCACGTCCTGAGCGAAAAGCCCATGGCGACGTCGTTGGCCGACGCCCGCCGCATCGAGGCTGCGGCCGAAAGGTCTCAACGAGCGTTCATGGCGCTCCCGTTCGACGAGAGCCCTCCCGTCAGAGAGGCGAAACGTTTGATCGAAACTGGGCAAATCGGCCGCGTGAGCTCCGCCGACGCTGTGTTGGCGCATCGCGGACCGCAGCATGCGCCCTGGTTTTTCGATCGCGACAGGGCTGAATGGGGCGTGCTCGCCGATCTTGGCATCTATCTGATCAGCCAACTGATCTATTTGCTCGGACCGGCCGAAAGAGCATTTGGGCGCGTTAGCACCGTGTTTCCGGAGCGAGTCTCCCGCACTGGTGAGACGTTCAAGGTTACCGTTGACGACAATGTCGCTGCGGTCGTCGAATGGCCGGATCGCACCCTCGCAACGATGCGCGCGAACTGGTGCTCATCGTCCGATCATCGAAACGTCATTTGCGAGACGAGGATTTATGGAACGAAGGGCATTATTTTCATCAATCCCGCGTCGAAGGCGAATGCAATCGTAGCATTTTCGCCTGAGCATGCGATCGAAGGAGCAACGCCGATCGAATACAACGGCATGACCAATTGTTATCGGCCTGCGCTCGGGTCGTGGGACGGCGACCAGGAGATTCTGCGTTCGTTCTCGAAGCGGATCAAGGACAGTTCGGTCGAACGAAATTGGACCGCGAGCGCGGCGCGACAGCGTCAGGTCATCGAAATCATCGATAAGTTATACGCCTCTTCGAGAGAAGGCTCGGCTATGAAACTCGAGACAAACTGACGCGATTCGGTGTAGGTTTTCACTTGACCATCGTCCCCCCGCGTTAAAAGCAAATCGCGCTCGGAGTGTCGATTTCGTGGCGCCGTCCGGTCCATTCGAGTTCGCGGCCGTCTTGGCTGATCCGGAAGCATGTAAGGTTGTCTGAATCCTGATTAGCGACGATCAGCCAATTCCCATCTGGAGAGGCGGCGAAATGTCGAGGGTTGCGTCCTCTGATATCGATGCATCCGCGTGAGGCAAGCTCGCCGCGTTCGGATTCGATACTGAAAATGGAGAGCGAATCATCCATTCGGTTCGCCATATAAACAACATCCAATTTTGGATGTATGGCGATTTCAGAGGGAACCGGCGGCGTGCGGCCGAGCCCAGGCGCGGATATGACACTGCGCAGTTCGAGCCCAGGCCCTTCGCTTCTCATAATTCGGGCGATGACCGAAACGCCACCCGAATTTTGATTGCTCACGTAAATAACGCCGCGGCTATGCGCCATATGTCGAGGTCCAAAGCCGGATGGGAGCGGGAGCGCGTCAACTAGTTCGAGCCGGGCAGGAGAGCCGAGACAAATTTTGTACAGGAGGACAAGATCCCTGCCCGTGTCGATCACGAGCAGCTCATCGTCGTCCAGCAACAACGAGGCGTGAGGGCGGGACCGCGCCTGAGAGCGGTCTTCGCCTCGCGCTGAAGCGGGTAGCGCAGCCATCGCAAGCCGCTGCAGAGGCGCGCCGGATCCGGTGAGCGAAAGCATTGTGACGCTGCCACCATGGTAATGGGCGACGAACGCGAGGCGACGATTCCAGTCGATCACGAGATGGCATGGCGCGTCGGCGCCGGTCGCCAAGCCGGCAATGAAATCGAGAGCGCCGACGGCGTTCGTACGGTAGGAGACGAGGTCCCCGGCGAATTCCGGCTCAGTGATTGCCCATAGGTGACGTGTATGCTGGTCGTGGACGAGGAAGGACGGGTTAATCTGCCACTCCTTCGGGCCGAAAACGATTTCGCCGGACTCAATGTTAAGTTCAGCGCGACAAATTCCTGCACCATGCGCGCCCGGAGCGCCTGCCCATGGCGAGGGAATGCTATACGAGCCAACGTAGAAGGCGATCGTATCTTCGCGCTGATCGGTCAATTAACGCGTTCCGCTTGTGATGAGGTCCGCCTCGGCACGATCAGCGGCCGACATGGGCAGTGCGATAGGCCGACGACGCGTTTGCGAGAGATAGACGCCCTTGATGACCTCCAGCGCGCGGAAAGCCGCGAGACCTGTGACCGTCGGTTCGCGATGCTGCAAGATCGCGACTACGAAGTCGCGAAGCTGATCGGAGTGGAAATCCGGAAAGCCTGGCCGATCGCCTTCCGCCGCCGCCCATTCGTTCACCGTGGTTTCTGGATCGAGCGGCCACTGGTCGTTTATTGCCTGAGTAAGTTCAGGCGACTCCGTTAATCCTAGAGTGTAGCCCGCGGCGCCATGCACCGCCAACCGGAAGCCCGGCGCCTTTTCAATAGACTCCAGGGTCGTGGTCGCGGTGATCGTCGCCAGGGCGCCGTTTTCGAAGCTGACAACGGCGCAAGCCGAATCTTCGACGTCGATATATTCGCCGTGCTTGAGCGCCGCCCAGCGGCCGTAAACCTCGGTCGGCTCTCCGACCATCCATAGAAGCATGTCGATCATGTGGATCGCCTGGTTCATCAGCGCACCGCCGCCCTCCCCCTTCCAGGTGCCTCGCCAGGCGTCCCGAGCAAAATACGCCCGGTCGCGCCCAAGCAGCGCGATGCATTCGGCGACGGTGATCCGGCCGATGCGCCCTGCCGCGATCGCGGCGCGCATACGCTGAGCGGCCGGGAAAAAGCGACGCTGAAACACGCCACCTAGTTTAACGCTGCGGGCCTTGGCCGCTTCGAGCAGCGAATACGCCTCCTCCAACGAGGCCGTGATCGGCTTTTCGATGATCACGTTGACGCCGCGCTCGATTGCGGCCATGGCCGGCGTGAAATGCCGCTTGTGATCGCTCGCCACCGTTATCGCGTCCAGCTTCACGGCTTTCAGCATCTCTTCGACGCTCGCGAAAACATGCTTGACCGCGTGTTTGGCGGCCGTCGCGCGGGCGCGCTCGAGATCGACGTCGCAGACCGCCGTCAGCTCGGCCCCCCCAATGAGCGCTAGGGCGTCGGCATGCATGTTGCCGATGCCGCCGCAGCCGACCAAGCCGAAACGTACTGTCTTCATGATCTATCCATTCCTCTCGCGGTTTGTGCTTTCGGGCCGCGCTACGCCCGCCAATTCGAACGCTTTGGACAGCACTTGGTAGGACTGCCGCGCGGCTTCATAGGGATCGTATTGGCCGACGCGCTGCCGGAAGATGCTGATCTCGACCGAAACGCTCCCCGAATATCCGGCCGCAGCCATTTCTCGCAAGAATCCGACATAGTCGAAGTCGCCTTCCCCCGGGATGAGAAAATCGAAATTCGGAACGACGCCGCGCTGGTCCTTGACCTCGCAAGCGATGGCGCGCGGCGCGAGCGCCCGTACGACTTCGGGGATCGGAACACTCTGCACGGCGAAATGGCTGATGTCCAGATTGAGGCCGAGAGCGTCGTCGTCGACCTGATCCAAGACCTGCAAGGCGCGTTTGCTCGTGCAGACGACCGTCATTACATGCGGCTCGAGCGCGACGCTTGCGCCGAGGCCGCGGGCGATTGCGGCGATCTTGCCGAACCGATCCACGACGATCCCGCGCTCGCTTTCCCACCTCTCTTCCGACGAGACCGGAGGCAAGCCTGCGCTATCCGCCTCCGGCCGCGAAGCGGTGACGCTGATCGGCATGCGCTGCCCGGGTTCTTGCAACTCGGCCGCCAGAGCGAGGCTTTTCGTCAAACGATCGCACGCGGCGCGCCACGCCTCGCCCTCTACCAGGATAGGCGCGTTCGCGGTGAGGCTCGTAATGGTCACGCCGGCGTCGGCGGCGATCCGCCGCCATCCGGCCGCTGTTCCGGACGCAAGCGTCATGACGTCCGTCCGCCAGCCCTCGCTGATTGTCACCTCGACCGAGTCGAAGCCCAGCCTTCCGCAATGAGTCACGGCGTCGCGGAACGAAAGGGTCGGCATCGACCAAGTATTGTACCCTAGTTTCATCTGCGCTCCGTTTCTCGTCGACGTTCCCGCTCAAATCTCTACGAGAACCTCATCGCCGGCCGCGCCACGCAGTATGTACTCGCTAATCGCTGCGCCAGCGCGCGCGGAAAGAGCGGCGGCCCGCGGCCTCCGGCGTCTGGATGGTGAGGCCGCCGTCGACGGTTAGGACAATGCCGGTTATGAATGACGCTTCGTCGGATGCGAGAAAAAGCGCAGCATTGGCGACGTCCTGGGGCTCGCCCCAACGGCCGACGAGATAATTGTCACGGATTGACTTCGCCTCCTCCTCGTCTAACGCCGCAGCGGCGGCGGGCGTGAAAATCGCGCCCGGCGCGACGACGTTGGCGCGAATGCCCTTAAGCCCATAGTCGAGGGCGATGTTGCGGGTCAGCGCGTTGAGCCCGGATTTGCTGATCGCATAATCGATCATGCTCGGATTGGCGACGGAGGCGTTCACCGAGGAGATATTGACGAATACGCCCGCGCCGGCGGCGATCATGCCCGGGATAAAAGCCTGACAACTGAGATAGACCGATTTGAGATTGGTCCGCATCGTCTCGTCCCATTGCTCGTCGGTCACTTCGAGGACATGGGCGAAATGTCCTATGGCGGCGCTGTTGACCACGATGTGGACGCGGCTGAACTCGGCGGCCGCCGCGGTGATCGCCTTCCAGGTGGCGCGAAGGCCGATGTCGCCATGCACCGCCGCAACGCGTCGGCCGAGCTCTCGGACGGTGGCGACCGTCTCGTCAAACGCCGAATTCGCGAAGCCGGCGAGAACGAGGTCCGCGCCTTCACGCGCGAAAGTGCGCGAAATCGCGCTTCCGATTCCTGGCCCGATGCCTGTGATCACCGCAACCTTGCCGGCCAGCCGATCCATCCTCGCCTTCCCTCAGCTGGTCGCGGTCTGCGACGCGGGCGCGACGCTCTCGCCATCGACCCAAACGGCCTCGAGACGCAAAGCCGAATCGAGCTTGACGAGACAAGCCCTAGCGCCGGGCTCGATCCGGCCGAGATTCGACAGGCCCAGATATTCCGCCGGGCGGGCGGCGGTCATGTCCGACGCCTGTTCGAGGCTCAGTCCAATCCTCACGAGATTCTGGAAGGCGTCGAGCATGGTGATGGCGCTGCCCGCGAGCGTCGTCCCGTTTTCCAGCGTGATGCGCAGACCCTTCTTGATGATCCTATGTCCGCCCCATTGATAATTCCCGTCCGGCATGCCCGCTGCGCTCGCGTCGGTGATTGCATAAAGACGTGGGATCGCGCGATAGGCCGCCAAGAGCACGGTCGCATCGACATGCACGAGATCGGAGATCATCTCCGCAAACCGCGCCCTAGCCAGCGCGTAAGCGGCGACGCCAGGGGCGCGATGCTCCATTTGCGACATCGCGTTGAAGAGATGGGTGACGCCGGAGAAGCCGAATTGGAACGCCTCCTCGAGGAGATCGGGCGTCGCGATGCTGTGTCCCACCTGAACGCGGCAGCCCGTTGCGGCGAGCGCTTTGGCGACATCGTAACCGCCCGGAATCTCCGGAGCGACCGTCGCGACAACGATCTTGCATTTCTCCGCCCAGCGTTTCACAAGCGCGACGTCACCATCGAGCATATAGGAGACGTTCATCGCGCCCGGCTTCCGCGGATTGACAAAAGGTCCTTCGAGATGGGCGCCCAAGACGAACGCCTCGCCCGGCCGCCGCGCCTCGGCGATGGCGGCGATGTCGGAAAGCGCCCGTTCGATAACGCGAACCGGCCCGGTGGCGGTGGTTGGCGCGATGGCGGTCGTGCCGTACGACGTATGGAAGCGCACGAAATTGCGGATTCCTTCTTCGCCGTCCTGCCAGTCGGCGCCGCCGCCGCCATGGACGTGAAGGTCGATGAAGCCCGGCAGAATGAGGGCGCCTTCGAGCTTGGCGTCCGGCGCCAACGCCTCGCCGCGAACCGCGACTATCTCGCGGCCAGCGATATCGACCCGGCCTTTAATCCATCCGTCGGACGTAAGTATTGTACCTTCTGGGGTCTCCGTCGCCTTCGCGTTCACGACGTCTCCTCCACTGTTTGTCCGAAAAGAAGCGCGCGCTCCTCCGGCGCTCTGCCGCTGGCGACGAGCCAGCAGCCGGTCATCGCGTCGCCTTTCGGCTCGATGATCGGCCGGCTGGCCTTTTTCACCAGAAGCGCCCGTAGCGGCGGCACCAGACCGCCGGCCGCGAAAACTGGCTGGCCCTCGTCCGCAATGACGCCGATCGTCGCGGCAAGAAGCTCGACCGCCCGGGTCCTGATGCGCTGAGCCGACGCGTCGCCCGCATCCGCTCGCTCGAGGACGATCGGGGCGAAGGCCGCTAGGCGACCTGGGCCCAGATCCCGCATCCAGCCGGCCCGCAGCTTCTCGACCCCGCCAATGGCGGAAAGTACGGCGCGGCTCAAGCCGTCCTGCGGCGTGACGCCGTCGAAGGCGGCCAGACAATGGCGTAACGCCTTTTGTCCCATCCAACTGCCGCTGCCGCGGTCGCCGGCGAGCCAACCCCAGGCGTCGCGCTGGATTGACCAGCCGTTCGCAAAGAGCCGATGACCGGCAACGCCGGTGCCGATGATGATCAGGCTGCAGGGCGCGCCCGCGCCCGCGCCAATCAGTGCGGCATAACCGTCGCTCATCGCGCAGAACCGCGCGAAGGGCGGCAATGCCGCTAGGAAAGTCCGTCGGCCCTCCTCGATATAGGCGCCCGCAACGCCGGCCGCGAAGACAACTCCGTTGTAACTGTCCTCTCGCCAGCCAATCGCGGCGCAACATTGGCGCCAGAGATCGGCGATGCTGGCGATCGCCCCCTCGAAATTAATCGAGGGATTGCATGGACCACCCGCCGCTTCGGCGAACGCGCGCCCGTCAAAGTCGACGAGTCGGGCTCGGCTTCGCGAACCCCCGCCGTCGAGGCAGAAGTAATGCTCGTCCTGCGGATTTACGGTCGTCGCCAAATCATCACCGTCAGGCGCGCCGTCCGCGGGGCCGATCCGTTCGAGCCGCGACGCCGCGTTCCGTACGAACGCCTTGATCAGCCGTACGCGCTCGCCGGTCAGCCGGTGAGGCGAGTATAGGCCGCGGCGAGAAGGAGAATGATGACGCCATAGAGAATCTGACGGATCGGTTCCGGCGCGTCAAGCAAGGTGAGGATGCTGTTCAGCACGGTCAGGATCAACGCGCCGACGATCGTGCCGGAATATCCGCCGCGGCCGCCGAAGATCGACGTGCCACCAATGATCACCGCAGCCACGGAGGGCAAAAGATAGATGTCGGCCAAGCTGAGGTCCGCCGCATCGACGCCGCCGACGATGACCAAACCGGCCGCCGCCGCCAGAAGGCCGCAGACAACATAATTGACGAAAAGGACCCGCCAAACGCGGATGCCTGACAAGTGGCAGGCCTCGCTGTTGTCGCCGATGGCATAGAGCAGCCGGCCGTATCCCGTGCGACGCAGCACGAATATGATCAGGACGGCGATCGGCGCCCAAAGGAAGAGATCGTTCGGAACGACGCCCAAGTACTTTCCCGCGCCTAGGTCCTCGATGAATTGCGGCACATGGGGTCCTTCAGCCATCACTTTTTGGCTGTAGACGACGAGCATGCCCTCCGTCATCAGCCCAGTTCCCAGGGTCATCACCAGCGGCTGCACGCGCAGGAGCGCGATGCCGACGCCGTTGATGAGGCCAACGCTCAGCCCGACGCTGAGACCGTACAAAACAGCGATCACGCCGCCGAGCGTCGAATGTGTCCCCATGAGATAGGCCGAGGCGGTCGCGACGCTAGCGACGGAAAGGTCGATGCCGCCCGTCAGCATGACGAGCGTCTGACCTCCCGCCATGATTCCGAGCGGCGCAGCGAATAAGACCATATTCGAGAGCCAGGTCCTGGTAACCGTACCGGGGCGCGCCGCTTCAATCCCGGCGACGAAGACAGCCAGCAGAAGGATAAGCACGATGATCGTATGCGTGCGCAGCCGCGCGATGATTCGGCCGCCTGCGAAGCCGGGGACCGCGCGTGAGAGCCCCGTCTTGGCTTGATCGGTCATTTTTGAGCGCGCGCTAAGGTCACGAATCCGCCGATCATCACGATCGCCACAATCAGGACGCCTTGGATCACCTGGCCGAAATTGGGATCGATATTGAGAAAAATCAGATCGGTCGGGATCAAGGTCAGCACGAAGGCGGCCAAGATCGGACCCACCATTCCGCCGCGGCCGCCAGCGAGGCTGACCCCGCCGACGACGACGGCGGCTAATCCGCTGAGCGTATAATAGACGCCGGCGAGCGGCGCGCCGATGCCAGTGGTCATGGTCAGGCCCAGGCCGCCGACCGCGCTGAAGAGGCCCGAGAATATATAGGCGGCGAAGCGGGTACGTTCGACATTGACGCCGCTACGGAAGGCGGCGATGCGGTCGCTGCCGATCGCATAGAATTGCAGGCCGAGTTTGGACCGGCGCAGGGGAAGCCAAATCGCGCTGACCGAGACGGCGAGAAGGATCAGCGCAGTCGGCAACCAAGTCGTGAACAAGGTTCCGGCGCCGAGATTGAGGAATTCCTGCGGCGCGCCACCGCCGGGCTTCTCGAGGATGAGGAGCGCGACGCCGCCCCAGATGGACCCCGTCGTCAACGTCGCGATCACGTCGGGAACGCGAGAGAGCACCACGAGCAAACCGTTCACTGCGCCGATCACCGCGCCGATGGTGAGAACCAGGACTGCCAATGCCAGCGATTCGCCGAAGCCCCTTCCTTCCATCATGCTGGCGGCGAGCACATTGGCGACCGCCATGGCCGACCCGATCGAAAGATCGATCCCGCCGGAAATGACGACGACGGTCTGGGCCGCGGCGGCGAAGGCGAGCGGGAGAGCGCCCATGGCCAAAGATTGCAGATCGAAATCGGAAAACTGCGGATGGATAAGCACGGTGAGCGCCAACGAGGCGATCAGCAGCGCGGGCATGCCGAACAAGCTCGGATGACGGCGCATCGCCCGGCGAAATTGGGCGCCCCAGGACTTGCTCGAAGGGGCAGCGGCAAGGCTCATTGCGGCGGAGCCACTCTCGGCAGGCGCGTTCATGACGCTGCCAGCAACTGCGGCGCAAGCCCATGCGCCGCGCGCAAGAGACTGGCTTCGTCCGCATCCGCCGCCGGCATTTCAGCGACCACGCGGCCGCCGAAAAGGACGATCGCGCGATCGCAGGCGAGTGCAATCTCCGGCAGTTCCGAAGTGAAGAGCAGCACGGCCGAGCCCGCCGCGGCCAACTCGCGAACGAGAGCGTAAATCTGCCGCTTCGTGCCGATGTCGATGCCGCGGGTCGGGTCAAAGCACAAAAGCGTGTTGAAGCCGCTGGCGAGCCAGCGCGCGATCACCACTTTCTGCTGGTTGCCGCCGCTCAACTGGCGCAGCTCAGAGCTGGCGCGAGTGTCGATCTGAAGCCGCGCGACCGCAGACGCGACGCGCGCGCTCTCCTTGCGCATGCCGATCAGCCCCCAATCGCGCAGACCACCAAAAGCGGGCAAGGAGATATTCTCTCGAATCGAGCGCTGCTGCAGGAGCGCGAGCAGGCGATTGGCCGGCACGAGCACTAGGCCGGCGCGGATCGCATCCGCGGGATGGCGGAGTTTCAATTCTCGCCCCCGCGCGAAAATCGCGCCTTCGTCGTACCGCCGGCTGCCGGCGATGCAATCGAACAATTCCTCCTGACCTTGGCCCTCAAGAGCCGCCACGCCCAAGACCTCGCCGGGATAGAGCTTGAACGAGACGTCGTTCAGCAGCGGACCACGACGCAGCCCACGTACTTCCAGAGCCGGCTCCGCGTCGCGTGGGACGCGATGGCTCGTGACCGTCGAAGAGACAGCGGCGGCCACTGTGGCCGGATCGGCGCCCAGCATGAGCGCGACGATGCGATCCTCGCTTCCATGCGCGCGCTCTGTCACGCCGACGGTCACGCCATCGCGCAGCACCGTCGCCCGGTCGCATAGGGCGGATATTTCGGCCATGCGATGCGAGATGAAAATGACGGCGTGTCCTCGGCCGCGCCAACGCTTGACCATCGCGTAAATCCGCTCGGAAAGATCCGCCGGCAGCGAGGCTGTAATCTCGTCGAGCAGCAGCATAGCGGGCTCGGAGGCGAGCGCGCGGGCAAGATCGATGAGACGTAGGGTCGGATAAGGTAGCTCTCGGACGATGTCACTAAAATCGAGATTGTCGACGCCAAGTTCGCCGAGCCATTTTCGCACGGCCTCGATCGAGGCGCCTGCGAGCCGCATATTCTGGGCGACCGTCAGATCCGGTACAAGAGCCGGGTCCTGATAGACAGAGACGATGCCGGCTTGGCGCGCTTCCGCCGGCGAGCGGAACGTCCTTGCCGCGCCCTTCACCAGAATCTGACCTGAATCGGCTGGAAAGACGCCGGTGATGATTTTCACCAACGTGCTTTTGCCCGCTCCGTTCGCCCCCATCAGCCCATGGACTTCGCCCGGACGGACCTGAAGCACCGCGGCTTTCAACGCGACAACCGAGCCGAACCTTTTGGCTA
>Ga0066388_100002914_pt1 | contig 10771 bp, 12 predicted proteins | sample PanSoiMetaGPlot6_FD_64539 | JGI IMG/M metagenome (GOLD analysis project Ga0066388, IMG submission 64539) | Tropical forest soil microbial communities from Panama analyzed to predict greenhouse gas emissions - Panama Soil - Plot 6 (Hybrid Assembly) | ecosystem: Environmental > Terrestrial >... | reverse complement strand
GTTCTACGTGGAGAACCTCGGGGCGGCGCTGATTGCCGACCGCGGCCCCCGCGGGTATCAGGTGAATCTGCACGGGCTGCAGCTGAACATCACTCCGATCATCGACAGCCAGACACGCGAACAGCACTACGGGATCGAGCACATCGCCGTCGATACCGACGACTACACGGGGACACTCGCGAAGTTCCGCGCGAATGGCGTGCGCGTGCTCGAAGAGCTCCCGTCGACCAACGGGCGGCGCGTGGGCTTCGTCGAAGCGCCGGACGGGGCCCAGATCGAAGTGATCGAGCGGGTGTAGGCCCCCGCCGGGAAACACAGTGTGCCCCCGATCGGAGGCACGCCGGACTAAGGCGACGATCGTCCGCCCTTCGCGGCTTTAATTTCTGCAAGTTCGGTGGTGACCCCAATTGGGGCGAGATCGTTTGCTGGTTGTGGGGCCCGCTATGTCTTCCTCCGATTAGACCCTCAGACGCGTTTCCACAGCCTCTGGGACGGGATCCGCAGGGCGCGGTTGAACTTGCTGGAGGCATTCTCCCAGGCGATGATCGCGGTCAACTCCACCAATGCATCGTCGTCATAGATCCGGCGCAGCCGCGCGAAGAGGTCGTCGTCGACCTCCCGGCCGCTGAGCGTCATGCAATCGGCGTATTCCAGCGCGATCCGTTCCGCCTCGCTGTAGAGCGGGCTCCGCGCGTAGTCGGCGAGGGCCAGGATCTTTTCGTCCGAGAGACCCAGCTGGCTGCCGACGGCAGCGTTGATGTCCTGTCAGAACTCGCAGCCGTTCAGCGCCGCCACCCGGCGATTGATCAGCGCAGTGAGCTTGCCGTCGATCAACCCCGAGCCGTCGATGCCGGCCCACATTCCCCGGGCCCCACGGAAGATGGACGGACGACGGGCATAGACGAGATGATTCAGGAGCGGTGCCCCCCACGTCTTGGCTTGCGCCGCGAGCACTCTGGCTGTGTATTCGTCAGTGACACGATCAGACTCAACGCCCTCGATGCGGGCTATGGCTCCTCCATCCGGGTGAAGCATGCTGCGCCTCCCGTTTGGTATCAATGCCAATCTCTTGACAGATCCTGCCACCACTGGAGGTCGAGTTCCTTCGCGCTGCGGATCGGAAGCAAAAGCCCCGGAAGAAGTTGCTCTTCCGGGGATTTCTTCGTGGTTGCGGGGGCCTGCTTCGGATCTAGCGCATAGACCGTCCATCCCGTTCTTTGTGGAGGCGTTACCGCATGAGCGCTCTCGAGCGCCTCACCGAGAGTGTGACGTTGAGCGTGTCTTCCGGCAATCCGCTCGAGGTGCTGCCGCCGCGCCAGCCGTGCCGTGATCGTGCTTCTGGGCTCAGGCTTGCAGGCGAAGACGGTCGCGGAGCTTCTCCACATTACGCGCGAGACCTCAGCCTGTTCTGAGTGCGATCGTTACCGAGCGGCTCATCGCGCTGATCGAGGAGCTGGAAACGGGGCGGCGTCAGATGGCGTGGGCGAATTTCGAGGAGCTGGTGAAGCTGAACCGGGCGTGATGACCGGCGCGCGAGCGCCCGGGGACCGTCAGCTCGCCGCCAGGCGCGGCGAGCGGTCCCAGTGGTGGGTGTCCCACCCGCAGAGCACGCACGAGAGCCGGTAGTTCGTCCCGAAGGGCGTGTCCGTCCGGCGGCTGATCAGCGTCTGCCAGGTGAGGCGCAGGTAGCCCGAGCCGCACTTCTGGCAGGCCACCTTCGGAGCGGTCGTCATGGTCGTCGTCGTCATCGTCGCTTCCTCCTTGTCAGGGTTCGCTGCCTCGTGCTGCTGGTGGCGCGCGCCTTCACCGCGCGTCCCAGCCGACGTAGTACATGGCGCCATCGAAGTGCCGGATCCCGGTGCCGCCGCCGCTGCCGGACTTCTCGACGTCCGGGTACGTCTCGGCCAGGCGGTAGAACATTCGCGCCCGCAGCGCCTCCGCCTCCAGGCGGAGCACCTCGGCCCGGGCCGAGGCGCGGTAGTACTCGCTCGACTTCAGGGCCAGCTGGGCATCCAGCAACAGTGCCGCGTCGTCCTGCACCTGGACCGCCCTCTCGTAATCCGCCGGGTTGCAGCTCGTCGGGGCCGCCGTATTCCTCTCTTCGGGCATCGTCGTTGCCCTCCTTTCGCCCACTGGAACGAGCCATGGGGCCGGTTGCTGACATCGGCCGCCGCGTCAGATCCGATGCGTCATCGACGTTCGGAGGGGGTGAGCGCTTGCCGTCCCGAGGTACAGGCCCCTAGAATCCGAGGCACGGTGATGCCGCAGAACCGCGTGACATCGGCGCAGAATCCCTGGCATTGCGGGATGGCGGCGGGCTCGCTACCGCGGTTACACCCCGCCGGGGACCTGCTGGGCTCGATCGCCCGGCGCCTGCACGACTGGCCCGACGACACGCCGCTGCGCCTGCATCCCGAAGCCGAGCGCCTCCGCCGTCTGCTCGACACCGTCGCGGGCTATCCGGAGATTGCGCCGGGCAGCCTGCCGTTCGATCAGCCGTTCCGCGTCGAGGCGGCCGAGGCGCTCGACCTGGCGCTGGCGCTCGATGCGTGGCCGCCGCTGGCCGGTCGGCACAGCCTGCGCGCCGAGCTGCTCTGGCTCGACCGCGTCCAGCGCTCGGGTCGCCCCGTGGCCGGCCGCGCGCTCGACGCGGCGGAGTGGCTGCAGCTCGTCGTCGCCTGGCTCATCGCCGGCCTCGCGGCCCCCGAGCAGTCCGAACCCGATTCCGACATCGTGCTGCTCGACCTTCTCTACGACCCGGAGGAGCGGTCCGACGCCGGCGGCTTCATACGCAGCGCAGCGGCGCTGCTGGCTCAGTCCCCACCTCACGACGCCGGCGCCTTTGCCGACCCGACCGCCCACCGGCGCGCCGAGAACCAGCTGGGCGCTCGCGCACAATGCCTCTGGTGGTCTCGCCGCGCTGCCCCGATCGCGGGCGCGCCGAGCCCGGAGATCGGCCTCGACGAGAGCCGCTGGACGGTCGAGGTGACGTTTCATCGCGTCCAGGCCTGGATGACCACCCCGCCCGATGGCTCCGATCCCGCGGGCCCGGACCCGCGGCTGCGCAGTCTCTTCGGCACGATGGTGCGGGGGGGCAGCGATCTGCTCGAGGCCACGATGTCGGCGCTGCGCTCCACCCTGCTGGCGCGGCTGGGACCGGGCGCGCTGCTGGTCGATGGCGGCGCGCGCCTCTGCTTCCGCTGCCCGCCGACGCCGCAGGGCCGCGCCGAGCTGGAGGCGGCGATCCACTCGACGATCGACGGGCTCCTGGCCCCGAAGGGCGGGCTGGCGCGGCGCTACGCGGGCATCCTCGCGCTCCTCACGCGCCAGCGGTTCCTGCGGCCCTGCGACGAGAACGCGCCGTCGCTCGAGGCGCTGGAACAGCGCCAGCGGCTGGCGTGGTCGGCGCTACCGCCGCTGTCGGTCACGTTCGTCGAGCGCACCGACCATGATCCGCTCGACGCCGGGGCGGGGCCGGTGCGTGTACCGATCCGCCGGCACTGGGCCATGCCGGTCGAGGCCTCGCTGCCGCCCGCCCCGCACGCGAGACGACGTCGCGATTTCCGCATGACGTTGCCGGCACGGCTGCGTGCGGAGATCGGCGTGCAGGCGCCCCGCGAGCGGCTGCTCCGCGTGCGCTTTCGCGACGCCGCCCACGACGTCGCGATCGCGAAGCTGCCGAGCGGGATGACCATCTTTCGTCAGATCCTGGTGGGGGACCTGAATCGAATCGGCGCGCTCCTCTCGCGCCCGCGCGAGACGGCGTTCGATGCGGAGGCGACGGCCCGCCGCAGCTTCCGGTTCACCGCGCACTGGCTGTCGGCGGTGACGCGGGCGGTCGTCGCCGTCGGCAAGTCGGACCTGCTGGAGGTGCTCGTGCTCGGTGGCGACGATCTGGTCATCGGCTCGCGCCTCGACTCGGGAGATCTCCAGGCGTTCGCCGCGGCCCTGCACGCCGAGCTCGCGCTCGTCAACGCCGAGCTGCCGCCGTGCGACGGAGTCTCGTTCTCGGCCGGCCTGAGCAGCCGCGAAGGCCAGGACACGAACAACCAGCATTCGCTGGACGCGGCGTTTCGGTTGCGGGACGCGGCCAAGCAGCACTGGCGCTGCACGATTGACGGCAGTGCCCCGCAGCCGCCCGCGGCGACGCTCACGAGCTTGCCGGGTCCCGGGCCGCTGCGCTCGAGCCTCGTCGCGGCCCCGGCCGATGACTTGCCGGCGAGCGCGATTCCTGCTGACGGAGCCGGCGCCGTGACCCGCCGGCTCGACCTCACCCACGATGCCGAGGTCGACGACAGCCCGTTCTCGCGTTTGGCTGCCGCGCTGAGATCCTCGGCGCCCGATCTGCTTCAGCCCGTGTCCGATGGCGGCGAGCGTCCCCGCCGGTTCGAGCTAGTCGCCGAGGGACAGAGCGGTGGCGGCGCGCGCCTCACGCTCGTGGAGTTCGAGGTCGCCACGCGCGCGCGCTGGACCATGCGCGCGTCGCGCTGCGCGAGCTGCGCCGACGGAGTGCCAACAGGCCAGCCGGCATGAGCGACGACTTCGCGGATGTCGAGTTCGTCGTCACGGCGGCGCCGATCGTGGACTGCCCGCGGCCTGTCGTCGGGGTGGACGGGCCCGTCATCGGCGCGGACGTGAGCTACGACCACCACACCACCGGCGAGGTCGTCAATCTCCAGGCGGTCCCGACGCACGTGCTGCGCCCGCGCACGCTCGCGACCACGATGCTCGACGCCGACGCCGTGCTGAGCGCAGCCCTGGTGCTGCTCCGCGCGGGCGGCGAGGAGGACGCCATCCAGACGGTGTGGCCCACCCTGTTCGAGGCGGCGCACCTCTGCGATCACCTCGTTCCGTCGGGGCGCTATCCCGCCGCCGAGCGCGCCGGCCTCGGTCTCTACTGCTGGCTGAAGGATCGCGGCTTTGCCTCAGAGGGATCGCGCGCCAGCGTCTTCCGTACGCTCACCCTGACGATCGTGGACGCCATCCGCGACGGTGTGCTGCCGTTCGATCTCGCCTACCTCGAGCGACTGGACCGCATGGAGCACGAGGCTCGCACGGCCATCCAGAACATCATAGGGCGAGTCACCCTGCTGTCGCCGGAGGCGTACGTGGACCCCCTGGCGCTCTACCACGTCGTCGAGACCGACCTGTCGCTCATCGTGGTCCCGCGCGAGGACGGTGCGGTCGGATATCACATCGGCGTGCATCCGAGCGCTTACGGGCGGATCGATCTGCGGCCGATGCTGGCCGCGCTCGCGGCGAAGGAGCCGGGCTGGGGTGGCCGCGCCAACACCGGCGGCTCGCCGCTCGAGACCGGCTCTCGCTTGCCCGTCGCCACGGTGCTGGCCGCGCTCCAGGCCGAGGCCTGACACGAGGACGAGACGATGGCCGACCCCGTCGCGCTGATCCAGCTGGTGAGCGAGCAGACGATGCAGAACGTGGTGCCGGTGCTGGCGATCAAGCCGGCCCGGCTGATCCACCTGCACACGCCACCCACGGCCTCGCGCACGAACGACATCGACAAGGCGCTGCGCCAGGCCGGGGTGCAGGCGGCGACGTTGCTTCATGTGCTCCCCGTGATGCCGACCATCGCGGAGGTCGCCGCGGCCACCGGTGAGGCGATCCGCAGCGCCCGCGATGCCGGTGAGCGCCCGCTGGTGAACCTCACCGGCGGCACCAAGCTGATGTCCATCGGGGCCTTCGATGCCGCGCGCACCGCGGGCGTGTCGTCGGTGTACGTCGACACCGGTCGCGAGCAGTTCATCGACGGCGGCACCGGCGCGCCGATCCAGTCGGTGCTCGGCCCGGATCTCACGTTCACGCCCATCAAGAAGCAGCTCAAGGTCAATGTCATCGCGGTGGCCAACGGCCTGGAGCGCGTCACGAACACCAAGGAGTGGTCGAGGTACGTCGCGCTCGCGCGGCACCTGCTGAACGCGCCCGGAGACGAGGATCGTTGCTGGCGGGCGATGCGGGGCAAGGACGGGCTCGCCGGCCCAACCGGTGAGCCGCGCACGTGGACCGGCTGGATCGAGCTGAGCCGGACGGCCTTCGATCTTCCCGACGGCGTCGCGCAGCACGCCGCCGAGGCCGGCCTCGTGGAGCCGATCGGCAAGCAATGGAAGCTGCCGACGCCCGACGTCAAGAAGCTCCGCGAGCTCGCCGTGACCGAGCAGAAGGAGCAGCGCAAGCTCGATGGCCGGATGTCCGAGGGCGAGCGCGTGAACGTGACCAACCACGTGCGCAACCTGCGCAAGCAGCTCGCGGGCCTGATCGACAGCACCCAGCTCTCGCTGAACTTGCTGTCGGGCGGCTGGCTGGAGGTGGCCCTGGCGGACGTCGCGAAGGAGAGCGGCCGCTTCGAGGATCTCCGCTGGTCGGCACGGACCGGCGGACGGGGCTGGGGCGAGGAGGAGGAGCAAGACCTCATCGGCGTGCAGGGCGCGCAGCTGGCGCTCTTCTCCTGCAAGCGCGGCGGCGCGCGGGCCAAGCTCCCGTCCGAGATGGAGATCATCCAGTCGCGCGCGCGCTTCGTGGGCGGCGCGCTGACCCGGCGCTACCTGTGCGTGGGCCGCATGACCGACGACGCGGCGTTGCGCAGCGCGCTCCAGCGGCGGGCCGCGGAGCTGGGCATCGGTCTGATCACCGCCCAGATGCTGCGCGAGCGCCTGCCGTTCTGGGAAGCTGGCTCCGAGGCCTGACTCAGCGTAGCCCGGGCAAGCTACTGCGCACGGCGCCGCCCAGCACGAGCGACACCGTCTGATTCGTCGCCGTCCCGGTCAGCTGCAGGAGCCGGGCGCTGAGTGAGCCGCCCGCGCGCGGCGGATCACAGAGCGCCGGAGGATAGCGGCGGTACTGCACTTCACGGTGCTGCCCGGAGCGAGGAACAGAAGCGCGTTCCGCAGATCGCCCTCGTTGTGGATCGGGTAGCCCTCGACCTGCTGGATCAGATCGCACCGGCGCAGACCGGCCAGCGCCAGCGGTCCGCCCGGAGTGGGCTCGACGAGCAGCGCGCCGCGCTCGAGCGCCGGTCCCTGGCTGCTGCCGACCCTTTCTACGATGTCGTCCGAGACCGAGACCACGGCGCGGAAGCCGAGCTGGCCGCGGGTGACGACGCCCCGGGACACCAGCTCGGACGACACGCGGCCCGCCACGCGCGAGGAGATCGCGTAGTAGATCAGCTCCTCCCGGCCGAAGCTGTTCACGCCCACCACCTCGCCGCGCATGTTCAGCAACGGACCGCCAGAGTTGCCGTGATGGATCGTCGCGTCCATCTGGATGAGGTCACTGTGCTTGCCGCCGAGCGAGCGCCCGACGGCGCTGACGATGCCCTTGGTCACCGTGGGCCCGCCCTCTTGCCCGAGCGCGAATCCGATGGCGACCACGTCCTCGCCGACGGCGACCCCCGGTGCGAACTTCAGGGGCCGGTTGAGGATGGTCGCGAGCGTGCGGAGGCGGTCCACGCGGATCACGGCCAGATCGGTCGCGGGGTCGGCGCCGATGCGAGTCGCCGCGAACTCCGTTCCCTCGCCGGCGAACTGCACGCGCAGGGCCACCGTGGGCCAGTCGGTGAGGCACGGGTTGACCACGTGATTGTTGGTCAGGATGTAGATCGACGTCAGCTCGCTGGCCGGCGGGCGCCCCGCGCTCGTTGCCACGACGAAGCCGCTGCCGGAACCGCGCGGCTCGCGACGACAGCGCTCCTCGGTGGCTGTCGACTTGGAAGGTGCCGGCCCCGGCTGTCCTACGCGCACGCGCACCACCTGCGGCGACGCCTCGCGGACGAGATCGGCGACCGACTGGCCGGCGGCGAGCGCCGGCATCGCGATGGTCGCAACCAGTCCGAGGATCGTCGTGATCGTGCGGAGCCTCATGGCGACGAGGAGCATCGCACTCCCAATCTGATCTCAGCCGCGTCGCATCGGTGCGGTCAACGCGACCGCGATGCCCGCGACCAGGACACAGCCGAGCACCGGCGCGATGCCGGCGTAGGCTGTCGAGGCGAGTGTCGGGCTCAGATTCCCCGCCCAGGCCCGCCACGCGGGCTCTGCCCACGGCGGCAGCGCGTGTTTCCACGTCTCCGGCACCCAGACGACGTAGAGCGCCAGCAGGACGATCGCCATGACGGCCCACAGCTTGAGCGCGACGGCGCTCATGCCGCCGCCTCGTCGGCGACGAAGCCCACCCAGCGGGCGCGCCGGGCGCGCGGGCCGACGTGGAAGCGGAACGCGCGGCTCCACGGGTCCACCACCAGGCCGAGCTGCCAGTCGACGCCGAACGTGCGACGCTGCGTGAGGCGATCGACATGGGACATCCGCACGCTCATGCCAGGGTGGCTGTGATACCAGCCGAGGAGGCGCAGGTCGCCGCGCCGGGCGATCGCGCCATGGATCTCGAGCCAGTCCTCGGCGCGGATGTCGATCCGTGCCGCGGACGAGGGCGCGTCGGGCGCCGGCAGGACGTCGGTGACGACGACGAAGCGTTGACCGTCGGGATCGACGTGGTAGCGCCCGGCCAGTCCCCCGCCCCGCTCGACCGCGGTCCAGTAGGCGCGATCGTCGTCGACCGGATCGGCCGTTGCGACGGCGCGCCACACCGCGGCCATCGCGCTGTCGAGTACGTACACACGCAGCTCCGCGCCGAGGCCCCACACCCGCGTGGTGCGCGTCTCTGGCAACGGTGCCGGCGACGGCTGGGCGGACTGCACTCGCTGAACGGTGAACGTCATGCCGCGATAGCCGGCCAGCCGGGCAGGATGCGCTCCGCGTCGCCGCTGAGCTCGATCCAGTGCGGTCCGCGCGCCGTTCGTGTCTCGAGCAGGTGCAGCGGTGGGATACCGAGCGCCTCCAGCGAGCGATCCAGGATCGCCGGTGGCGTCTGGAGCGAGATGGACTGCATCGCCTCGATCTCCGGATCGGTCGGCCACGGCCCGGGACTCTTCGCACATCGCTCGCAGAGCAGGTCCCGTTCCCACGTGCGATGACGCGCCCGCATGAGTGGTCGCTCGGTGCCGCACCCGAGACAGCGTGCGGCGAGCAGGAAATCGCGGCCGAGATCGAGGGCCACCTCGCCTTCCCAGCGGCGGGCCAGGAGCTCCAGCGCCGCGCCGGCGGTCAGCGCGCTGGTGAGCTCGGGCATCTCGACCACGCCGCGCACCGGCATGTGCATCGGACAGCGTGGCGAGCGTCGCACGGCCAGGCGGTGCAGGCTTGGACCGTTCCCGGCCAGAAACGTGCGCGAGCCGCGGCGCGAACGGTCGCCATGCAGCAGCCGCAGCGTCTCGCGCGCCATGAGCGCGCCGACGATCGAGGTGGTGAGCCCGAGATTGGGCAGCGGGGCGCCGGTGCTATCGCGGCGCACGCGATGACACGAATAGTGGCGGTTCATGTCCGCCCACTCGGCGGCGCCGAAGTCGCACGCGACGCACGCTTCGCCCTGGACCAGCACGTTGCCGTCCCAGGCGTAGATCCCGCCGAACACCGCCGGGACGTCGAGCGCCCACGCCGGCGCGCCAACGCCCGCCCTCGCGGCGGAGGAGTCCAGACAGCCGAGCACCACGTCCACCCGGCGATAGACGCCCCAGCCCAGCTCCGACACGGCGTCGGTGTGCAGCGGCACCAGGTGGAGTGGTCGGGCCGGAGCGCGCAGGGTCAGGCGCTCGGCGGCCACGTCGCACTTGCGCCGTCCCTCGTCGCCGGCCCGGAACAGCACCGTGCGGCTCAGGTTGGAGGTCTCGATCACGTCGTTGTCGATGAGAGCCAGGTGGCGCACGCCGTGGGCCACTAGCTCGGCGGCCACGCTGTTGCCGAGGGCACCGACGCCCGCGACGAGGACGCGCGCCCGCTCCACGCGCGGCTGGTCCCAGCCGGGAACGAGGCGCTGGCGATCGAAGGCGCCCGCGGTGGCCCCGGGACGGCGCGTGATGATCATGGGGTCTTCCATTTCCGCGTGATCGTCATGGGCCGCCGCTCGCCGCTGACTCGCGTGATGGGATCGGGAAACGCGATCGTGCCGCCGAGCGGAAGACGTGCGCGCTCCTGGTTGTACCAGGCGGCGGCCGCGACGTTCGCCGGATGCCCGGGGTTGGTGACGTCCGTGTGGTAGAGCAGCATCCGCGCCACGCGAATCACGAGGAACGCGAGCCCCTCTTCCTGCTGCCACGTCGTGCCGAGACAGATGCGTCCGTCGGGGAAGACGTTCGGGTGATAGACCGGTGGCGTGCTCGTCATCCGCGCCGCCGGCGGCGCGAACGGATAGGCGTCGGGCAAGCTGAAGCGCACGAAGTGCTCCGCGCGCTGCTGCCCGGGCGCGATGAAGCTCGGCAGCGAGTAGCGCACGAGGTAGCTGTCGGGCGCCTCGCCACCGGCGCGCCAGTCGATGATCGGGCCGCGGATGTTGTGCATCTCAGCCAGGTCGCCGCGCAGGCGGGCCAGGCGCAGCTTCTGGCGCGCCGTCAGTCGCGTGCCCTGGACGTTCGTCATCGCGGCGTGTCCACCGGCAGCTCCGCGATCGACGGGCCGCCCAACATCCGGCGCAGCCGCTGCGCGGTCACGGGCAGCGCCTGCCCCGGCTGGCTCGCCGGTGCGGGGTTCGCGCTCTCGAGCGCGCGGAGCCGGCTCTGCAGCTCCTGGTTCTGCCGCTGGAGCTGGCGGATCTCGACGAAGCGCTCCTGGGCCAGGCGCGTCGTCTCGTCGAAGGCGCGGCAACGCTCGCAGGCGGCTTGCGCGGGCGCGGGCGGCGGGGGCGGCGGCGTCTCGGTGCGGCGACGGAT
>Ga0066388_100002912_pt1 | contig 10772 bp, 8 predicted proteins | sample PanSoiMetaGPlot6_FD_64539 | JGI IMG/M metagenome (GOLD analysis project Ga0066388, IMG submission 64539) | Tropical forest soil microbial communities from Panama analyzed to predict greenhouse gas emissions - Panama Soil - Plot 6 (Hybrid Assembly) | ecosystem: Environmental > Terrestrial > Soil... | reverse complement strand
CTGCGGGGCCGGCCGGCGCTGCTGCGTGGCTCACCTTGATCTGAGGCTGTGCGTGCGGTTAATAGACGCTGCCAGCGGTGGTTGGGGGGCAAGTTGTGGGCGGTGTGATTGTCGCCAGCGCGCGTCACAAAGGTCATCGCAGAGGGGTCTTGCTGAGCCTGTGTGGGGTGAACTTGGCGCTCGTGCTGGCCGTCGCCGGCAGGGCGACGGCCATCTCTGACCTCATTGCCCCGTTGACCGGTCACTTGCTGGGCATCGGTCTTGCCGCGAGCCTGGCGCTGCTGACGCGCCGGCTGTCGCTCTTGATTGCGGGCACGCTGGCGACCTTGCTGGTGCATGCGGGTCTCGGAGTTGCAAGCTGCTGCCGGCCGCCACCGGCCCCGGTCGTGCACACGAGCGCGCTCGGCAACCTTGCCCCGCCCGGCGTTGCGTCCGATCTATCCCTGCTTGCGCTCAATACCTGGCACCGCCACGGCGATCTTTCGCGTTTGACCGCCTATCTGACGCGCGCCGATGTCGATCTTATGCTGTTGTCGGAATTCGGGCCGAACAAACGCGCGCTGCTCAAAGACCTAAAAGCGAGCCATCCCTATCAGGTCGCTTGTGTCGGCGAATGGGCCTGCTCGCTGGCTTTGCTTTCGCGCCTTCCCCTCGAGTCGGCGGGCGCGGGCCATATTGGCAGCGGCAAGCTCGCCTTCGTCTGGGCGCGCCTCGCCGGCGTCACCGTCATCGGCACGCATCTTGTTCGGCCGACTCGCGATCCGTGGCGGCACCAGCGGCAGATGGCAGAACTCGTCGAATTCATCGGCCGCATCCCGGGGCCGGTGATCCTCGCCGGCGATCTCAACACCACACCGTGGTCGAGCAGCTATCGCACGCTGCGGCGTGCTGCCGGGCTGCTGCCGACGCGACGGCTGAACCCGACTTGGCCGGCCTGGCCGCTGGCGATCCCGCAGCTCGCACTCGACCACATCTTCGTGTCGTCCGAGCTCAGCGTCAGCGCCGCCGGTACGGGACCCCCCGTCGGCTCCGATCATCTGCCGATCTGGGCCGTCGTGCAGCGCCGGCCCGCCTTCGATCGCGGCAGGACCCTCGTGCGCGGCCTAGCCTTACGCTCGGCACCGACGCAGCCGCAATTCGGCCGCCAGCTCCTTGCTGACTTCGGCGGCGAACATGCTGGCGCGCGAGATCTGCGCCGGTGACAGCCCGCGGCCGTCGGGGCCGCGCAGCGATCGGGCGGCGGTGTCGGCCTCGCGTTTGCCCTGCGCCAACTCTTCGCAGCTCAAGTCCTTCTTGCGGCTGCGGAAGGCAAACAGGCGCACACCCGAGGCGTGGGCTTGCGCCGTGGCGGGCTCTTTCACCCACTTGCGGTCCTTGTCTGCAATCATGGACTTGAGCACGGCTTGGCGCTGGTCCACGCATTCGGGCGTGTCATCGAGGCAGGCAAGCCCGGCTCGGTTGTCGTCCGGACCAAACAGTGCCGAGCAGCCCGCGCCAACTAACGTGACAGCGCCGAGTGCGGCGAACGCCGCCTGCGCGAGCAGGCGGCCGATGGTTGCTCGCATCGTTTCCTCTTGAGGTTCGCGCGCGGAGCCCATAGAAGGCAGGCATGGCAGGGGTGTGGCAATGCCTCCTCCCCACCGTTTTGGTCTCGCAAGTGCTACGAGATTCGCCGATCCTGTTGAATATGGCCTTAACGATCACCGCTAACACGGAGTAACGGCCCATGCCCCACGCTGTTCGCATCCACCAAGCCGGCGGCCCGGACGTGATGCAATGGGATAGCGTCGAGGTCGGCGCTCCCGGGCCCGGCCAGGTGCGGCTCAAGCAACATGCGGTCGGCGTCAATTACATCGACATCTATCAGCGCTCGGGCCTCTACAAATTGTCGCTGCCGTTCGTCGCCGGATCGGAGGGGGCGGGCGAAGTGACCGCGGTCGGGGCCGGCGTCAGCGACTTCAAGGTCGGTGATCGCGGCGCCTACGCCGGTGCCGCCGGTGGTTATGCGGAAGAACGGCTGGTGCCGGCGGATCGCCTCGTCAAGCTACCCGACAGCATCGACTACAAGACCGCCGCTGCCATGATGCTGCAGGGGATGACCGTGCGCTATCTGCTGCGCGAGACCTACAAGGTCGGCAAGGGCACCACCTTGCTGTTTCACGCCGCTGCGGGTGGCGTCGGCCTGATCGCCTGCCAGTGGGCGCGTCACCTCGGCGCCACCATTATCGGCACCGTCAGCACCGCTGAGAAGGCCGAGCTCGCCAAGGCGCATGGCTGTACGCACGTGATCAACTACAAGAGCGAAGATTTCGTGAAGCGCACCAAAGAGCTGACCAACGGTCAGGGCGTCGATGTCGTCTACGACGCGGTCGGCAAGGATACCTATCCCGGCTCCCTTGATTGCCTCAAGCCCCTCGGGCTTTGGGTTAGCTTCGGCAACGCCTCCGGCGCCATCACCAACTTCGACATCCTGCAGCTATCCGCCAAGGGCTCGCTGTATGCGACGCGACCCACGCTCGGCACGTACGTTGCCAAGCGCGCGGATCTGTTGGCGAATGCCAACGAGCTCTTCGATGTGGTGAGCAAGGGCGTCGTCAAAATCAACGTCAATCACACCTATCCGCTGAAAGCCGCCGCGCAGGCGCACAAGGACTTGGAAGCGCGCAAGACCACGGGCTCGATCGTGCTTCTCCCCTAACATTCTTGGTGCGGGGGCACGCACGCCCCCGCTTGCTGCAACACCCCCGGCGAGGAACAGCAAATGGCGCAAAGGCCTATTGAGCTGCACTATTGGCCGACGCCCAACGGGCACAAGATCACGATCTTCTGCGAGGAAGCGGGCCTGCCCTATGAGATCAGACCCGTCAACATTGGCAAGGGCGACCAGTTTAAGCCGGAGTTCCTGGCGATCGCCCCGAACAACCGCATGCCGGCGATCATCGATCCCGATGGACCGGGCGGGCAGCCGATCTCGATCTTTGAATCGGGCGCAATCCTGCAGTACCTCGGGCGCAAGACCGGCAAATTCTATCCCAGCGACGAGCGCGCCCGTGTCGAGGTCGAGCAGTGGCTGTATTGGCAAATGGCCAACCTCGGCCCTAATTGCGGCCAGGCGCATCACTTCCGCAACTACGCCCAGGAAAAGCTCGCCTACGCCATCGATCGCTACACCAACGAGGTCAACCGGCTCTACGGCGTGATGGACGCGCGGCTCAAAGATCGAGATTTCCTGGCCGGCGCCTATTCGATTGCCGACATGGCAAGCTACCCCTGGGTGCGACCCTACAAGAACCAGGGCCAAGACCTCGCCGACTTTCCCCACCTGGAAAAGTGGTTTCAGCGCCTGCACGACCGGCCGGCGGTCGCCAAAGCGGTCAAGATCGGCGAGGAGCTGCGCGCCAACTACAACCTTGCCACCGACAAGGAGGCCCAGAAGGTCCTGTTCGGTCAGCGCGCACGGCGCTAGCGCACGCGCTAAAGACGTCAGCGACCTCAATTGACGGCGGCGAGCCCCGTACTCCAGATCACAATGACGCCGTCGTCTCCCGCCGAGATCAGTCGACGTCCGGCATCGGCAAATTCCACCGCCCGCACCGGCCCGCTGTGCCCGCGCAACACCCGGGCGTTGCGCATGGCACGCAGGTCCCAAAGCTTGACCAAGCCGTCGCTGCCGGCGCTGGCCAGCAACGGCCGGTCGCTGGGCGTGAAGGCCATCGCGGTCACCCGGCCGTCGTGCGCCCGAAACGAGCGCTGCAGGCGCGAGGACGATGTCGACCAGACGCTGATCGAGCCGTCGATGCTGCCGCTCGCCACCCAGCGCCCGCCCGGAGCAATTTCGAGCGCACTCACTCCGGCCGGCGGGCCGCGCCAAGTGCGGCCGAGGCTGCGCGGCTCGGTGCGCCACACTCTGATCAGGTGGTCGGCACCGTTGGCGACCAACAGCGGCCGCGACCTCGCCGCGGCCACCAAATCAGAGCCGGGTTCGCCTGCCTCAGCCAGCGCCGCGGCAATCGAGGGTTCGCGCAGATCGAACAGCGTCAGCGGCGCCGCCGGGCTGGCGGCGACGAATTGATTGGGGTCCCCGGTGAAGGCGAGGGCGCTGATCGCTGCCTCTTGCAGATGATAGACCTTGAGCCGCTCCGCACGCTGTAGGTCCCAGAGCACGATCACGCCCGCCTTGTGACCCGTGAGTGCGCGGCGATCGTCAAGCGCCAGCGCTGTCGCCGGCCCCTCCTCGAGGTCGATCGTGCGCAACAGCGTGCCGGACAGGCTGTGCCAAACCCGAAGCGTTGCGTCCGCACCCGAGGAGACGATCCAGTGGCGCGCGTCATCGCTGGCAAGCGCGCTTACCGCGCCGTTGTGTCCGCTCAAGCGGCCGATCTGGGCGAGATCGGTGACAGAAGTAGACATGAGCTCGGCGCTGCGTCCGGCATCGGGGGGGAGCCTGCTTTGATAGCTGACCGCCAGCCAGGCCACGCCCAATCCCGCCACCAGCTTGTAAAGCACTGACCGCCAGTGTCGCGAGGGCAAACGCAAGCGCCGCGGACGACGCTCTTTTGCCGGCGCCGGCTTGTCCTGCGGCGGCTCGGCCCGCGGCTTGGCGGCCGCAGCCTCCTTCTTGCCCGCAAACAAGCGCGGCACCGGAGCCGGCGCTTGCGTGTAGGGTACGCGACCAAAGCCAAACAGCCGTTTGGGGCTACAGACGACCTCGCTTGCGGCTGGTTCGGCGCCCCGCTTCTTGCCGGGCTTGCGCTGGGCCGCAGCCGGCGGCGCCTCGTTCACCGCCTTGCCGGCGAGCTTTCGCGCCGGCTTGCGGTTCTTCAAGGCATCGATGAAATCCAACAGCTGGCCCTGGGGCTGCGGCGCATCCGGCGGCAGCGGCACCAGGGTCTGCTCCTTGTCGGGCGGCCGCACATCGGGCTCGTCCTTGCCCGGTAGGGCCGCGGGCGCCTCGGCGCGTTTGCGCCCCAGCGTGCGCACGAGCGCGAGCCGCTGGCCGAGCCCCGCACCGGCCCGCTTGGGGTCGGGCGCCAACAGCATGCCGCGCCACGCGGCGATCGTTTGCGGCCGCTCCGTCACCTCGAGATTGAGCGCCTTATCGATCGCGGCCAGAAACGAGGCGCGGTAGGCGCTCAAGGCCGCCTCGCGCGCGGCGATATAGTCGTCCGAGACCATGCGCGAGGGCGAATCCGGTGGGCGCTTGCCGGTGATGGCATGATAAAGGGTGGCACCCAGCGCGTAGATATCGCTCCATGGCCCCTGCTTGCTGGCGTTGGTGGCGTACTGCTCGTAGGGGCTGTAACCCGGCTTCACCAGGGCACTGACGGTTCTGGAGATCATCTCGCCGCGCGCCGAGCCGAAATCGATCAGCACGGGCGAACCATCCTTGCGAATGATGATGTTGTCGGGGGCGATGTCGCGGTGCAGGAAATTCCCCCTGTGCACGAACTCGAGCGCATCGAGCAGCGGCGTCAAAATGCGGTCGAGTTCGGCCTGCCGCGGCGCGCGCTTCAACTGGCCGAGCCAGGATTTGAAACTGGCCCCCTCCTCGAACGAAATCACCATGTAGCCGGTATCGTTGGCGAGGAAGTAGCGAAAGACGCCGACAATGTTGGGATGCACGAAGCGGGCGAGCGTCTGGGCCTCGGAGATGAAGCGATCGAGGCCCCAGCGGAAGTCTTCGGCGCAGCCCTGCGAGCGCGGCGCCGCATTGCTGGTGCCGACACGGGCGGCGAAATCGGCGGGGAAATATTCCTTGATGGTGACGAGACGACCGAGGGCGATTTCCTCAGCCAGATAGGTGATGCCGAAGCCTCCGGCACCCAATACCCGCTTGATCCGGTAGTCGCCGACCAGCTCCGTGCCTTCCGGCAGGGCCAGAAGGTTCGTGCTGGACGCCGGCTTGGGTTGCATCGCCTTCCCCATTGCGGCCCGTACGAGCTTGCAGGGGGCAACCCCGCGACAGATTCGGCCTTCTTCCCGGCGCCGACATGCGCCCCCTGTTCCGCCCGCACTCACGAACCGAACGCGCTAGCATTACAGGCAATAATATGGCGGAACAATGAGGCTGTGCGGGCACTGGCAGCAAATGTGCAACACTCAGGCCGTGCGGCCATGCTGCCGCCGTCATACTCTTGCAACGATGCACGCGATTCGTGCGGGGTGTCAGCAGCGATGCTGGCGTGCACGCTGGCGCGCTACGAAAACTGTGCGCGGGCTCGCCGCGGTCGCGCCGGGCTCGCTGCCGCCGCGCAACCAGCAGCGCGCGCGTTTGTGTTGACCGCAGTTGGCGTCCAAGACGTGTGCAACCTCGAAACACGAGGCGATGGCAACGCTGACGCTGTCGCCAGATGCAGGGAGACGAGCATGAAGGACCACAGACGCGGCGCCAGCGCAGCGCCCGGAGCGTCGATTCCCAACCGCATCCTCGGGACCTTGCGCGACGCGCTGCAGGCGGCCAGTCGCGAATCGACGGGCGAGGTCAGCGAGGGCCCGCGCCTGGAGCCGCCAAGGCCGTTCACGAGCCAAACGGCGCCGCGCGCGGAGCCGCAGCTGACGGCAGCGCCGGCAGCCGCAAGTGAGGCGCGGCAGCCCGTCAGTGCAGCCCAAGCCCTGCGCGAGGCCAAGGCGCCAGCCCCCGAGCCCGTGGCGAGCAGCGAGGCAAACGAACCGACAACGCGCATCGTGCGCGGCGCCGGGGCAGCGCTCAAGCCGGCGAGCAGCCTCGACGCCGACGAGGTCGGCAGGACGCAGGCGGTGCGCGGTAAACCCAAATTGGTCCGCTCCGGCTTTCACCAGGATCCGGTCGTCGGCTGGGTGGTGGTGGTCGGTGGCCCGGGTCTTGGCGCCTTTCGCTCGATCTATGAGGGCAACAACACGCTCGGTCGCTCCAAAGGGCAGCGTATCCCGATTGACTTCGGTGATGAGTCGATCTCCTCGGAGGAGCAGGCCTACATCCGCTATGATTCGATCGATCGCCAGTTCCTGTTCATTCCCAACTTGGCCAAGACCAACATCGTCTCCATCAACAATAAAAAACCGACCGGGGCCGTGCCACTTCAGGCCATGGATGTGATAACGGTAGGCCACACCCAGCTCGCCTTCGTGCCGTTCTGCGGCGAGGAGTTCGACTGGTCGGAATTGACAGACCTCAAGGAGTAGCGGTGGCGTTCCACTATGCCGCTTGCGCCAGCCAAGGCGCGCGGAACTACCAGGAGGACGCGGCCGCCATCCGCACCGGAGCCGGCGAGCAAATCCTGGTTGGCGAAAGCCATGCCGGCAGCGCCGCCGAGCTCACCCTGGCGCTCGCCGATGGGATGGGGGGACACGCCGGCGGCGCGGTCGCCAGCGAAATTGCCTGCCGCAGCTACCTTGCCGCCATGGCCGCCTCGACGGGCAGCCTGTCGGGCCGCCTGGAGGAGGCCCTCGGCCTCGCCAACGCCGCCATCGCCGATTACGTCGCCGAGCATCCGGCCCTCAACGGCATGGGCTGCACGCTGGTCGGCGCGGCCTTCGGTCCCTTCGGCGTCGAATGGGTGAGCGTTGGCGATAGTCCGCTCTATCTGGTGCGCTTGGGCAAGATCGAGCTCCTCAACGAGGATCATTCGCTGGCGCCAGAGCTCGACAAGCTGGCGGCGGCCGGCAAAATCAGCCGTGCCGAGGCCCGCAGCGATCCGCGCCGGCATTTCCTGCGCTCCGCCTTGACGGGCACGGCGCCCGAGCTGGTCGACCGACCTCAGCGGCCGCTGCGGCTTGAACCCGACGATGTCATCGTCCTCGCCAGCGACGGCATCGGCACGCTCGAGAAAGAGGAGATCCTGGCCACCGTCGAGGCGCATTCCGCGGCGGGCCCGGCCGACATCGCCGATCAGTTGTTGCGCGCCGTCGCGGCCAAGGGCGAGATCTATCAGGACAATACGACCATTGTCGTGGTCGCCGTCGGCGCCGCCTGAGCGGCGCCAAAACCCGCCAAGCGAGCGGCCCTCGCCGGCGGGCAGGTCCCTTTGGCTTGCCGCCGTGACAGCGACCCGCTTCGGCGCTAGGCTCAAGGGGGCAGATGCCGCTCATTGCCAAAGCAAGGGCGGCCGGGGATGGGTCGATCATGCGAAGGGGTGGCAGCTGAGCGCAGCCTTCGAACGATGCCCAGGACCTTGCCGGTCGCGCGATGGCGCTGGTCCGCTCGCGCGATTTTTTTCTGGGTGGCGCGGAGCAGGCAATGCGAGCAAAAGTACAGGCAATTGAAACGCTCATCTGTGATGCGGGTTGGCGCAACTACCACTTCGTCAAGCTGACCACCACCGACGGTGTGGTGGGATGGAGCGAATTTGACGAAGGCTTCGGTTCGCCGGGTGTCGGCAGCATCATCGAACGGCTGGCGCCGCGCGTGGTTGGGCAGGCCGTCGGCCAACACGAGCGCATCTACGCCGAGCTTTATTGTCTGACCCGGCCTGGCTCAGGCGGCGTCGTGGCTCAGGCGCTGGGCGCCATCGAGAATGCCCTGTTGGATGCTAAGGCCAGGACCCTGGGCGTGCCCTGTTTCGAATTGCTGGGCGGCAAGGTGCGCGATCGCATTCGCGTCTACTGGTCCCACTGCGCCACCTGGCGCATCAACCGTCCGACCTACTACAAGCCGGCCATCACCGACCTCGATGGCGTCAAGGCCATAGGCCAGGAAGTGCGCGAGCGCGGCTTTAGCGCCCTCAAAACCAACATCTTCCTCTATCAGCCCGGTGGCCGACATCCGCGCGGCTGGCGGCCGGGCTTTGGTGATCCTTTCGCACCGGAGCTCAATGTCGACAGGCACGTTCTGAGCAATCTGCGCCTGCATCTGGAGGCCATGCGCGAGGGGGCGGGGCCGAACGTCGACCTGCTGCTCGACCTCAACTTCAATGCCAAGACCGAGGGCTATCTCAAGATTTTGCGCGAAATTGCCCCCCTCGACATGTTCTGGGTCGAAATAGACAGCTTCAGCCCGGAGGCGCTGGGCTACGTGCGCAGGCTGAGCCCGCACCCGATCTCCTCCTGCGAGACCTTGCTGGGATTGCGCGAGTTCATGCCCTACTTCCGCGAGCAGGCGATGGACGTGGCGATCATCGACACGCCCTGGAACGGGGTATGGCAATCGATGAAGATCGCGGCCGTGGCCGAGGCGCACGAGGTCAATGTGGCTCCGCACAACTTCTACGGACACTTGTGCACCATGATGAATGCCCACTTCTCGGCCGCCGTGCCCAACCTGCGCATCATGGAGACCGACATCGATCGCCTCGGCTGGGATGACGAGCTCGTCAGCCATCCGCCGGTCTATGAAGACGGCCACCTGCTGCTGCCGGACCGCCCGGGCTGGGGCACCGAGCCCAATGAAGCCGCCATTCGTGCCCGGCCGCCGAAGGCGCACGGCGGTTTGCTCGATGACGCCGACAAACCCAAGTCTTAGGCAGGCACGTGAGTTGGGCGGTGCTGCGGCTCGGAGCGATCGCGGGGATTGTTGCCCTCCTATTAGAGGGCTGCAGCAACAATCCCTATCCCGCCCGCGAGCGCCAGCAAAAGATCCTCTACTCTTCCTTCAGCGAAGCACCCAAGACGCTCGATCCGGCGGTCGCCTACACCACCGCCTCACACATCATCACCGGCAACGTCTACGACACGCTGCTCGAGTATCACTTTCTCAAGCGTCCTTACGAGCTGATCCCGGCTCTTGCCGAAAGCGTGCCACAGTCGGTTGCGCGCCCCGATGGCGGCAGCTCGTACCTGTTCCGGATCCGCGACGGCATCTTCTTTCACAGTGATCCCTGTTTCGCGCTGAGCCAGCCTGACGGCCGCTCGCGCAAGGTCACCGCCTCGGATTTCGCCTTTGAACTGGCGCGTCTGGCCGACCCCAGCGTGAACAGCCCGCTGGCCAGCAGTTTTACGCCAGTCGTGGGTTTTAGCCAATTTGGCGAGCGGCTCGAGGCGCTCCGCCGCGCCGAGCCGTCCTTCTCGGCGCTGCCCGTGCATGAGCAGTATCGGCGCGCCGGTGGCATTGCCGGCGTCTTGGCACGCAACGACTTTGAGCTCGAGATCACACTCAGCGAGGCCAAGCCGCAGATCCTCTACTTCTTCGCCATGCCCTTCACCACGCCGGTGCCCTGGGAAGCGGTTGCCTACTACAATGGCCAACAAGGGCGTGAACACTTCGCCGATCATCCCGTCGGTACCGGGCCCTATCGCCTGGTGCTCTACGAGAAGCAGCATCGCATGCTGCTCGAACGTAACGACGCCTGGTACGGCAGCACAGCCTCGTTGCCACAGGCGCCCGGCGCCACCTTTCCGCGCGAGATCGATCGTCAGGACATCTTAAGTACGCAGATCGATGGCGACTATGCCGGCCGTCGCCTGCCCTTCATCGAGCGAATCAACTTTATGCGCGAGCGGGAGGATATCCCCCGCTTCAACAAGTTCCTGCAGGGCTATTACGACGAGGGCCATATTATCAAGGAAAGCTTCGACGCCGTCGTGCAGAACGATGCGCTGTCACCGCAAATGGCGGCGCGCGGCATGCGGCTCGACAAGACCGTCGAGCCCAGCATCTTCTACATCGGCTTCAACATGGACGATGCGCTCGTGGGCGCTCCGGCCGGCGAGCCAGGCCGCAAACTGCGGCAGGCAATGAGCCTGGTGATCGACTCCAAGGCCTATCTCGACCTCTTTCTCAACGCCCGCGGCGTGCTGGCGCAAACACCGCTGCCACCGGGGATCTTCGGCTACGATGCGACCTACAAGAACCCGTTCCG
>Ga0066388_100002911_pt1 | contig 10773 bp, 13 predicted proteins | sample PanSoiMetaGPlot6_FD_64539 | JGI IMG/M metagenome (GOLD analysis project Ga0066388, IMG submission 64539) | Tropical forest soil microbial communities from Panama analyzed to predict greenhouse gas emissions - Panama Soil - Plot 6 (Hybrid Assembly) | ecosystem: Environmental > Terrestrial >... | reverse complement strand
GCCGACCCAAGAGCGATGGAGTGCGGCGTGTCGGCGATCGTCATCAGGGTCATATGATGCGATACCAGCCAGCTTTTCCACCGGGCAAGTGGGCCTGGTAATCGTGAGTTGTAGGCAGACTCCGCCGCCGATGATGACTCCTGCGCTTTCAATTTTAGATCATCCAAATTGGCACAAATGGTTCTGTGTCAGCGGCAATAAAGCGATGCAAAGACGCATCGCACTTCGAAAGCCTCGCGAAATATGGCATCCGCGTTCGCTAGTTTTCGCTCCCAATGCTTTTGGAGTTTGAATCCTTGCATCTTGTCCACGGCCTCATCTTAAAACAATTCCGCTGTTTGCTCCGGTATCTTGATGATTTGTCCCAGCGCCTTGCGCAAACGAAGCGACGCACGCGGCGCGTAATCGAGATTGTTGTTGTTGAAAATGACGTGCAACTCACGTGCTTCATTCGCCAACTTCCTGCTGCGCCGTGCGACCTCAGCAATTTCGTTTGCACTGTAATCGTAATCGAAACGCGCAGCTACAGTCTTGCCAGTGATGTAAGCCTTCGCATTGCGTCCATGCAGCCGCAGATATGCCATATTCGAATTCGTCACCTCATCGACGTCCGACGGCATGACCATGAAATGATCCGACGCAGGGGCGTCCACGTTCACAAAAATTGCGTGATGCTTTTGCAAGAAATCAATCGTCGATTGCAATTGATCACCGATTACCCAATTACGGTTTCGAAACTCAATCGCAAGATCGTAATCGCTTAGCATTTCAATCGATTGTTCGAGCTCGGCTAATTCATGTTTGCGCGGAGAAAACGCGGGCGAGAGTTGTAAAAGCAGGACGCCAAGCTTTTTCGCATCGCGAAAAATCGACGTCGCGCGCAGAAAAGCTTTGACCAGCGCTTTCTGTAAGTCTGGCGTCGATTTCACGTTTCCCCTGGCATCTATCTCTGCGCGTCGTTGTAAATCCGGCGGCAAGAGCTTTGCCTTTGTCGAGTGGAATGAAAACAGTTGGTGTAACTTTACATCGAACGTGAAATCATTTGGCGTCGCCGCACACCAGCGTTCCACCATTCTCGGTTCCGGCACGGAATAAAACGTCGAGTTCACCTCGACGATGTCGAAATGCTGCGCGTACCATTGAAGACGCTCGCCAGCCGGCATCTTTTTCGGATACCAGCGCTCGACGAACCCGGGGTCCGACCAACTGGCTGTGCCGACGAGAATTTTCCCGGTTTCTGCTTTGCCAGAAGATTTCTTTGTCATGCATCAACGAAGTCACAGGCGGCGACGAACGCAAATGAGATCGCTTTTTTTACCTCGTTTCGATCGACGAATACTTTTTCGATTTGCACAACGTCGATACCGAAATTATTTTGAAAATGCGGGGTGGAGCAGCCTGGTAGCTCGTCAGGCTCATAACCTGAAGGCCGCGGGTTCAAATCCCGCCCCCGCAACCAAATTTTTCAATCTCGTCGTATTAACTGATTCGCACTTGCCGCCGCATATCGCGCGAGCAAGATTCACGCTCCGCAACAGCGAGAGAAAAGATCCAGCGTAGCTCAGTGGTAGAGCGGTCGGCTGTTAAGGGAAAAAGGGCGTTTCTGACATGTATCCGAAATGCTCTCTACATAGGTAAACTCGAAACGCCCTTCGACCCACTTTATCAGCGTCAGTATCAGATTCAGTATCAGATCGACGTTGACTGGTAAGACCAATCGGCGAACGACCGATTTCCGAAACGCCCGCCCGTTTCACAGGCTCGCACTGCGTAAAATTTTAAGAAAATGCTCAATTCTTACCAGTAGTGCTAAAAACCTCATCGCAGGGATGCCGTAGAACAACCAGACACACCGACACACGTTCACATATCCACAATATGAAAAAGAAAACTGAAGCCAAGATCGCTCGTTCAGAGCGCGCGGTGATCGCCCGCATCAATCGCAAGCTCGCACGCGACGGTGAAAAACTGCACAAGGCGAGAAGGCCAGTGCAAATCTGGACCTCGCCAGTCGATTATTACGTCATTGACGATAGCAACTGCATCACCGCAGAAGTCCACGATCTTGAAGATTTCGCTCGCCAATGCGACGCGCTGAAAAAGTGGGAAACCATTGAAGGCTGGGAAACTGTTCAAGGTTGATGCGGCCTAAACTGATAATTGACGGAGTCCCCGTGGTCATTAACGGGACGGCAGTCTATAAAAACCAACTTTCGCCTGCGGAAACCAAGAGCGGTCGTCTGCAACGCGGTTGCCTGCAATTGTTCATCGAGCACGAACGTGCTAGCACGATTCCGACCAACGGACGCTTCATCTTTTACGAACTGGTGCAGCGCGGCATGATCGAGAAACATTACGACGACAAAAAGCGCCAACCAAAAGACGATCTCTCGGATGCTTTGATGCATCTGCGTGAGCGCTGGATTATCCCGTGGGACTGGATCACTGACGAGACACGCGAAGTCTGCGACTGGCGTTATGCCCACAACGCGGCGCAATATCTGATCGACACGCTTCCAGCGATTCGGATTGATTGCTGGGACGGTGACTTGCCGCCGCTTACGATTTGCGAGAGCCGCGCGACCAAAGGCGTGCTTGAGAATATCGCCAGCAATTATCTCGCGCCGATTACGGCGACCAACGGGCAATGTGGCGGATTTCTCGTCACTGACATTGTGCCGCTTCTAAAGAGCAATGACCGCCGAGTGCTTTACATCGGCGATTTCGAGATACGCGGTCCAGCCGATCAGATCGAAGCTAACACTCGGCGCTACCTCGAAAAGCACGCCGGGCGCGAATTTGACTCGGAGACGTGGACGAAGATTGCGTTAACCGAGGCGCAGGTTGAGGCCGATAAATCGCTGCTTGAACTCAAGATCGAGAAGACAGACAAGCGCTACAGGCCGCCAAAGCCATACGAAGCGGTCGAATGCGAAGCAGTCGGGCAAGCACGATTACAGGAAATTTTTACCGATGCGTTGGACGCACTGCTGCCGGAACCGCTAACGGACGTGCTAGCACGCGAGCAAAGTCAACGCGCCGTGGTCGAGAGAGCTTTACGCAGGTTTCACTGATTGGTCGTGGGCGCGCGTCACGCAAACTGACTCTTGAAGATCGCTACAATGTCCCGCCGACTGCTCGCGCTGCAATGCTTTTGAAATCCGGGCCAATCCGTTCGGCGCAATGAATCGTTTTTGATTGCCAGAAGGCGAATGATCCGGCCAGCATGTCAGATGTCCTATGCCAATGGACGACGTAAAGCCGATCTACCTATACGCGCAAGGCCAGCGACGCGGGCCTTACAAAAAAGCGGAAATACAAGCGATGTGGGACGGCGGCCAAATCACTAAAGACACAGTGTACTGGCATGAGGGTATGGCCCAGTGGACTCCGATCTCCGGTTTGTTCGCTCTCGTCACGTGTCCGGCTTGTAAGCGGGAAGTCAGCAGCGAAGCTGATCGCTGTCCCCATTGTGGTCAGCCTATCAAACGCGGATTGCTCGGTCGCGCTGGCACAGAACGGGTACTCAACATAGGCTGTCTAATCATCCTTATGATTATCGCGTTCTTCGTCCTTGTCGGTTCATGCTCAGGGCTGTTTCGCTAGCGCCATCATCTACGCTTCCGTATGCACGTTTACGAAGTCCGCCCGCGCAAAGATAAACGCGGCTTTGATCTGATCTCTGATGCGCTCCATTCGGGCCGGGCGCTACAGCCCGCTGCGTCTGTCGTCGAACTGAATCGCCTCGACAATCTCACCCGCTGAGTAATCGGATTTCGCCTTTACTGAACCCTTGGCGTGTTTTGGCGTAATCTATTGCCTGTCGCCGACTATCAGGGCCAACAAACACTGGCTCGACTCCCGGCGTCTCAAACACTTTCCAGCCGCCGCGAAACGGCCTCACTTCGATGATTTTCACACAACCACTTCGTAACGCTCGCCACCTTCACTCATAATCTCGTAGTCGTTATCACCTGATGCTGCACCGGATTTGGCCTAATTCCGGTTGCTCCGTAGCTGATTACCCTACCGTTACGAAAGGCAACTTCGTAATCTCCCTTGTCCCATCCCCATCCGCTCGCAAGTCGGTTGGAGTATTGATAATAAGAAACATCGCCCACTTGGCGGAATCCGTCTGGACGTCCCAAAATTGCTGTGACCTGTCCTGTCGTCATTCCCGGTTGAATCTGTGAGATTTTCTCGCCAGTTGTGCATGCGGTAAGCGCAACCGCGATGATCGCAAAGAATATCGTCGCTTTCATGTCGCGGCGGATTCTGCTGCTCTTGCACTCCACAAGGCAAGTCCAATTTCGCAATCTAAGACGCTTTACGGCTCACGGTGCTTTGTGATTGAATGCCGCGCCATGTTCATCTTTGAAATAATATTTTTCTTGTTGTCGTTATCGGCGTGATAGCGATTGACCATCGGCTGCACAAATTAGTGCAAATTCAACGCGAGATTCACAAAGAGCATCTCTTAGCCAACGCCGCGCGGACTGAGATCGTAAAAGCCCTGGCAGTGGATAGTGGACAAGTTGGCGGTGATGAAATGAATCTAACTTCACTTCAGCACGCTTTACGGCTCACGGCGCGTTATTTGCCGAATGGCAGTCAGTCAGTAATAACGTGATGCGTAAAGAATTTGCGCAACCAAGCGGTCAGCCCGCCGCTTCTAACTGAACACGCACAGAGAGACCGCGAAAACTCGTATCTGCTCATCGTTCCTTCCGTCAGCCTAACGATCCACTCGAAGAGATTTTCCTCAGATGTCTCTACAAGAAACCCATTAACGTTTAAGAACGCAAGCCCCGCTTGAAGTGCCGTCCTTTTGTTCCCGTCGTAAAACGCATGATTCTTTGCAATGTGAAAGGCGTACGCTGCGGCCATGTCGAACAAATCCGCGCTCGCGTCGTACAGGTACAGATTTTGCGGAGCGGCAAGCGCCGAATCTAGTAATCCGTCGTCAGCGAGTCCACTCTGGCCACCGTACAACGCGATCTGCTCATCGTGATATTGAGCAACGTCGCTCTTTGCCAAAAACAGCGGGCCAGAGTCCAACCCAAACTCTTATGCCGCCGCGAGTTTCTTGAACGCACCGGAGTATTTTTTGATAGTCCAGCGTCCAGCCTTTTTCGCTTTAGCGTGACTGGCAAAACGAATGACGCGCGTGCTGCAACAATGCTTAGTTGCCACACGGCCTTCGCTCTCTCTATGAATGGCTTTTGCTGTCGCGTTCATTCTGTTTCGCAGGGAGACTATACGTATATGCGCATAGAGTAAAGAGAAACTTAGTAGTAATCCTAATGTGGCCATCAACCCGACTCGACTGTGCCTCAACGCTTTTGAAACCGCGCTAGAATGCTCGCAGAACCTCAGCCCGCTTCTGGCGCTCGCGCTCGCTGCCATTTCCGTTTAACAGTGGGGCCGCTAACTCTTCCATCGCGTCAGCAAAGCAGCGCATCCACTCATCTTTGCCGTTGGAAATTCCTGCCGCCTCGCAGGCGCGTCTTTCGGCGGTCGGCACTAACTCACTCCGCGCCCGCGCGTACTCGCAGTTGTGGCCGGGCGGACATGGCACACGCTCACCGTTCACCAGCGTTTCAGGGCAATCGCAGTAACGTTCCTCAATCGCGGTATGCGTTCCGTTCTTCGCCTTCGCCAGCGCGCTGCTCTCAAGCTCGCAATCCAGTAACCAGTCATCGAAACTGACAGACCGCCGATTGCGGTAGGTCTTGTAAATCCATCTTTCACACCGAACGCTGGCACTCGGATGCCGCTTCGGTTCAGCTTCGCCATTGTGAGACTTTCGAAGACTCCAACCTACTGCCATTGAATTTCATCAGGTGCCAGATTTCGGGTCCGCTCAGTTTATTGCGCTCAAGCAGTTCGAATGACAAGCGCGAAATTTGCGACCAATTTTTTTCAACCAGCAATTCAGCCATTCGCATTGCGTAGCTCACAAGAAATTCTGCGGCGGTATGATCGCCGTCGCTCAATTGCAGCGCGCACGAAAACGCTTGGGCGTGATCGTCGCTCGCCTTCCAGTTCGGTTCTTCCTGCATCCGGTAGCCATACCAGCGATCAACACTCGCTTTTCCACAGCAGCAGGCAATGGCGCGCTGGAGCAACGTCTCGCGCTTCACGATTTCTGTGACCTGCGCTTGATTTAACTTTTGCTCGTACTCGCAAGACAACGTGCACTTATCAAGCTCAAGAGACTTGACCGGAATGCCCGCCGCATGAAATCCAAACGCATGTCCGGCTTCGTGATAAGCCTTCACTTCGGATTCAGTAACAGCGTTCATCGCGATCGATGTCGATTATAGGAAGCGGAACGCGCCGGGATGAAGTGACCAGCGCGCCCGCTCTTCGGCTGCAACGGCTATGCCATGAGCCATTGTCGCCCGTTACGCCAAAAGGTCGCGTGCGAAACTTTTCCATACCACGTCAACCGCTTCGGTTTGGATTCGCGCAAGAATGCCCTCCAAGTTCCGCACCCTGCCAGCCGCACGGCGCGCAATCGGATCATCAGCGATCTGATCGTGAGAAAAATTCAGGTGCTTTAATCGTGCGGTTGCCTCTTCCAACACCGCTCGCGCATTCTCTTTTGCCTCTTCCAATCGAAACTGGCAGGCGCTCAGTAACACTTTTTTCGCAGTCGGAAACTCAGCTTTGAACGTTGTCCACGTCGAGCCGTACGTTTTCAGCGCCGTTGTCGAGTTGAACTCCCGGCGCGCATGCTCGCAACCGGGCGCTACTGCCAACCAATCAGCAAGCGCGCTCTCAATCGCGTGCATGTCATCGCTCGCGCAGGCCGCATTGAAAGCCCTGTATGCTTCTCGCTCACGTTCAAAAACGCTCTTCAACGCTTCCAGCAACCGATTGGTTTGCGCTTCGATCTCGCGTCTGCGCTTCTCAAGCGCCGCAAGCCGCTGTATCGGATCAAGGTTGTCGGCGGAGACGATATCCTTCGGCGGTGAGATCGCCGCGCGGACCTTCTCTAAAACCGAGGGCATCGCGATTACACGCCTGAAAATCGAAATTTACTCGTCGCCAGTGATCGCGCCTTCGGCTGCGGCGGAGATCGCCTCCACTCGTTGTATGCCTTGGGATTTTGCTGCGCGATTAACTTGATCGCCGCGCCTTCAGAGCGCATGCCTTGCCTCATCAAGTCTTTGACGCCCTCTTGAACATTGGCGCATTTCCGCGCGCAAAGAATTTGATCCTCTGTTGGTTTCATAGCTACTAATTGTGGTTGTCTGATCTGTGGTGGTTGTTATGAGTAACGCGCGTTACTCATAGGTTGTTCTCCCGTTTGAATTTTGCGAAAATCGGCCCAGCGCGCGCCATCAAAACGTCACGAATTTCATCTACATTCCGGCCACAGCACGCCTCAGCCACTGCCGGATCGCAGAGAATGTAGATGACGCTGCGAACAAGCGCGCGAGCTTCATCGCTCCAAGGGAAAAAAGTTGAAGCAACGACAGGCAAGGTGTTACGATTATCAGGCATTTAAGGTTCCACCTCCACCTGCCGTTGCCGAAAATCCGTTTGAACCGTTCCCGTTCATGGCGGCTGCCTGAAAATGCCCCGGCAAAAAGCGAAGGATTCTGTTCATTTCGATTTTGCCCAGCTTCACCGCTTCACCCGGCGATAACCCGCACAGTTTAGTCGGCACGAAGTGTTCCACGAACTTCATAATTTCGCGCTTTACGATGCTATTTCCGATATCAACGCTTCGATTCACCTCAACCCGCGAGATGTAGTGACCACGCTTAACGTCCAAATCGAACTGCTCGCGCGCTGCCGCAATCTTGTTCTTCTCGATGATGCTTCGCTCACGCGCAGTCGGATCATAAACCGCAGTGATCCCGGCTCGCTTGAATTGACGATCCCGTAGCCATTGTTCCCAAGCTTCCACCTCGTACCGAAGATCACCTTGCGAGTGATTCGGCGGATGCCCCGGTGACTGAAAGTAATGACACAACGTCCCGTAGCGAATGCCCAAACGCGCCGCTAACTGCTGTTTTGAACTAACGTAACGACTTCTCGGCATAAAAACATTTACGCACTGATTTCAACACCCGGCAGATTTTTGGTTGATGGCGCGCGGCGACCGTGCACGGGAGCCAGCATAAGCAAAAAGATTCCTTTGTAAGTATCACGGACCGAGCTACTTGTATGTGGCTGGCATGCCTAACGAGTAAAGCACTCATGGCATGTGGTCCTCCGTGATGTCGAGATACGATGCGGCGTCCTGCCGGATAGCCTCGGCTTGGGCTAACAACAAAGGCTCAGAACAAGACTCTTGTACCTCTCGCTCTGAGCGAAGCGCGATGACGAACTCGACCGGGCATTCGACAATGCGTTTGCCGACGCGAGCAGTAATGAACCCGCTCAAGGTGACGCGGTGTCGTGTCGAATATGTTTGTCTGGTTGAGGCGCAGTGCTACGGCTCGCGAGATACCGCTCAATCACAATCTGGCCCAGGTTACTCATGCTGCGCCTCTCTTTGCGCGCTTCAATTTGAAACTGTTCAGGCACAGGAATCGTGATTCTTCGGAACTTAGTCGTTTGCATCAATGCTCATTAGATTTCATCACCACGTGAAGTCGTTGTCAATCAGAAAGCACCTTGCTCTAGCCGGCTGATCCGGGCATACTGCCTTTACCGTACCTCGTTGTAATGCGGTGGCGGGTGTAAACAAAACCTCATCCGGTACGATGCATCTGCCACCGCGCGCTTTTCGGTTGTTACTAGCTCGAATACCACAGGCATTGTTGGTGCAATAATAATTTCAACACCTTAACCGCACCATGGGTGCCGTGGTGGTGGTGGTGCGGTACTTAAAGGTACCGCACACCACTACACCACTACCTTGTGCGATTTGCGCACCTTTGATCTTGCACTTAGCGCTAAGCACGGTCATACGGCCCGCGTTTTTGTGGTTGGCGAATCGTACCAGCATCTATCATTTTAGCGAGCATCTCAAAAACTGTTCGCCGTGGTATTCCCAGGTATTCGTCTGCTTCTTTCACGATTTCACGTGCAAGCATTGGGTGGTCAATGAGATCGCGAAGCTTATCCATGGAATGCAACGGTGGTCGTCCAGCTTTCCTTAACTTTGTTGGGTCAAGCACGTTTTCGACGCTAAAAAGAGGATATTCCCAGCGCACCACGAATTTCTCGCGCGGAGGATGATTTCGCAGCGTCATCTCGACGGTGAAACAATCCCGTTCCTCGTGTGCGGTGAAATTCAGAATTGAATCAGGATCGCGAGCAAACACGCCGCTGCCGCCGATGCGGTCAATAGACTCTTTTGTCGCCTGGTTACCTTTTGAATAATGCGCACCAAAAGCCACAGCCGCACCTGTACGTACGGTTAATTCTTCGATTTCGTTCATTAAAGAGGCGACGTCACTGGTCTTGTTTTCGTCGCGTCCGAGCAGAACCTTGTAAATGGGGTCAATAACAATAAGGGCGTAAACACCTGGCTGAATCAGCCGGCGTAGTTCATGCCATTTGACGGCGTATCCGCGAAGATTCCAAATATCAAACAGACCGGGGTCGATTGTAAGCTGACGTTCATCGCAAATGGTTACAATGCGCTTTATGAAAAATGGTTTTGCTAATTCGAGATTGATGTACAAGACGCGCCCTTTTCTGGTCGGATAATCACTGAACCAGACCGCGCCTGTGGCAACAGAAATGCCGAGATCAATCAACAGCCATGTTTTATAGGATTTTGAACTACCGCCCAAAACGAGTTTGCCGCCTTGGTGCAATACTCCATCCACCACATCCGGCGGCAGGGGATTCGGTTCACTAATCAGTTTAGCTCCATCCTCGATCAGTGGTAGCGTACCGACGTCTGGATCAGACGTTGCGGCATCCATCCACCACGAAACCCTGCGACATTCATCCGACTTGTTCGGTGCACCGTCCGTCCATTTTTTCGCTTTCGTGGTGCGTGTCATTTAGATTGTCTCCGGGTCGAAGTGATAAACGACCTGGCGTTTTCCGTTGTCCCGCAGACCATCCGGCATCCGTACGAATTGTGACCGGGTCCATGTGGCAGGATCAGCGCCTAACGCGACACAGGTGCACATGAACTGCCTGAGTTGTTCTTCAGTCCGGTCCTGACAAGCGAACCAACCGTGAAGGGATTTCGAACCGCTATGGACAACAAGTGTTAACGGTGCGTCATCCGCTAAATGCAAGAGCAACGCAGCATGCTCATCGCAATCGCCGGAATCAAATTCAACAACGAGAAACCGCCGCGCGCCAGTGATTGAAAGCGCGTGACTGGATTCCTTGCCGTCTTGTGTGGGACCGCGCCATGCCGTCATTGGTGACGGGACAATCACCGCCAGCCGGGGAAGAGCGCCGCGCCATTGCGAACGAGGGCGAGTGGCAAAATCGGATTGTGTTTTGCCGCAGCACAACAACGGATTGCCGGGGAAAAGCACGTCAATGATTTCTTCGGTGTGCGTTTCGCCTGTTTCGATCCGCACGGGCGAGAGTTCCCAAAGATCGACAAGCCCGGCTTTCGATTCCCCAACTACTTCCCGGCGCTTTTCGGGATCAAACTTCGGCCACGGCGCGGGCAACGCTGTCACGCATGGTTGGCCCGGTTGCCACGCACACAATTTGCTGCGCTCAACCGCACGTTCGATCTCCCCGTGCCGCACTCTTTCAGTGGCAGTCGCCGCCTGAAGCAGCACGATAATTTCGTCGGCGTCGCGGTAAGGATGAAGCACGCGCGCAACGCGA
>Ga0066388_100002910_pt1 | contig 10774 bp, 7 predicted proteins | sample PanSoiMetaGPlot6_FD_64539 | JGI IMG/M metagenome (GOLD analysis project Ga0066388, IMG submission 64539) | Tropical forest soil microbial communities from Panama analyzed to predict greenhouse gas emissions - Panama Soil - Plot 6 (Hybrid Assembly) | ecosystem: Environmental > Terrestrial > Soil... | reverse complement strand
CGGCCCGCGCCGGGCATGCCCAGGTACGGTGCGGACTGACTCTTCAGGTTCGACGGCGATCCCGGGAATTCATCGTGGTGCCACGAGACGGAGGATCCCGAAGCGGCCGGGGAGAGGATCCATGGCGGCATACGCGACCTTCCCGCCCTGCTTGAAACAGGAAACACACCAGTCGCTTCCAGTCACGTCAGGCAAGACCTAGAAATTTGAAATTTACGCAATCTTATGGCGCTGCTTCCGGCCAGGAATCAACGCTTGACGTCGACAGCTGACGTATTCATACTCAAATTGTGTGATTTCCGCCAGAATCGTCGGCGAGTCCTCACCATCGCGGCCTGACATCTCCTCGAAGATCATCTAATCGCCGAGCTTTCTCGCCCTGGTGCTGCTGAGCCGGTGATCCTGGCGGGACGCCCGGCATTGCCGTGACGATCAACGCCAAACGGGGGTGTTGCTGAGCGGGGATGTGAGTTCGCAGTCTGTGCCGTCCATCACGGGGGCCCACTATGCATGCCGAAAATGGCCGTGGGCGGAGAAAAGGAAGTGACCGGCGTTGAGTCGACGAAATGTAATAACAGCTGCCATGGCCGTGGCCGGACTGGTCATCGCGACCGCCGCCGGCGCTGTGTCCCCGACGGCGGCCCAGGCGACCGCGGCCCAGGCGCAAGCGGCCCAGGCGCAAGCGGCCAGGGCAACGGCGGCCAGGGCAACGGCGGCCCGGGCGGCTCAGGCCCTGCCGGGGCCGGCCATCAAGCTCATTGCGGCCCAGCGCAACATTACCGCCGAACGATTCGGGAACCAGGTGGCCGTGGACCCGGGCATCTGGGTCGCATCGCTCGGCGCACCCTTGCAATTGAACGTTGGCCGCGTAAGTTACAAAGATCCGGTCACCATCACCCAGGTGATAAGCCAGCCGGGGCTGCCGCCAGCGATGAGGCCGCTGCCCGCCAGCGTCCTGGACGGCTGGAACGGGCTGAAGAACTTTGTCAGCCTCACCGTCAAGAACAAGGCTGGCAAGGTCGTCGCCGCCACCCGGCTGACGCTCTGCCCTAATTCGTTCGATCCCGAGCGGACCAGCCCCGATGGCCCGTCCGAATCGCCGTACCCGCAGCAATGCTCCGCCATGGACCCGTTCCAGATCGGCATGGTATGGGGCATAGAGCAAGGCTGGGCCGTCGACCCGGCCCAGACCGGGCGCACCTACACTCTGGCGCTGGGGACCTATCGCGTGACCGAAACCATCACGTCGGCCTATGCCCGGCTGTTCGGCATCCCTCCGGCCGACGCCACCGCCACCGTCGCCATGACCGTGGTGAGGGGAACCGCGTGCTGCGCCGCCGGGCGGCTGCATCAGCGGTCGGCCGCGCTTCGCCAGCTGCCGGCCGTCCCGGCGATGACGAACCCGCCGGAATCCGCGCTGCCCGACCTGGTCCCGCTTCCGGCCTGGGCGATAAGCACGACCCACGCCGCGCGCCGTGATCTGCTCAGCTTCTCCGCCACCGTCTGGGTCGGCGGAAACGGGCCGCTCGACGTGCAAGGCTTCCGGGTCAAAAGCTCGCCGGTCATGTCGGCGTACCAGTACTTCTGGCAAAATGGCCAGGTTATCGGCCGGGTTCGAGCCGGGACCATGGGATTCGACTCGCAGCCCGGCCACAGCCACTGGCATTTCGAGCAGTTCGCCGCCTATAAGCTGCTCCGCCCGAGCGGAAAGCTCGCGCTCCGCAGCCAGAAAACGGGTTTCTGCATCGCACCCACCGACCCGGTCAACCTGCTTCTCCCCGACGCCGTCTGGCAGCCGTCGTTTGTCGGCTTTTCGGGCCAGTGCGGCACACCCACGGCGTTGTGGGTGCGGGAGATGATGCCGGTCGGCTGGGGGGACACCTACTTTCAGTCCATAGCGGGCCAGGCGTTCGACATCACGAAGCTGCCGAACGGCACGTACTACATCGAGGTGATCGCCAACCCGGGCCACCTGCTGCACGAGACGAGGGCCGGGAACGACGTCACTCTGCGGAAGGTGGTCATCAGCGGAACCCGGGGTCACCGCCACGTCAAGGTACCGGCCTGGAACGGGATCGACCGCGAGGGGTGAGCCGGCCGGGCACCTGATATTGATCATTTACCGGCCGGTAGCGGTTCCGTACATTGGCCATAGGCGGCGGATACGGTCAGCCGCCGGTGCCGACCGCGTTGATGAGGGACAGGTGAGATGCCGGACATCCTTTCGGACTATGCCCAGAGCCAGCCGGACAAGCCGGGCGTTATCAACGATATGCCGGACGGGACCGTCGTGGTGTGGACGTACGCCGAGCTTGATGCGCAGTCCAACCGGATCGCGAACCTGCTGCTCTCCCTGGGAGCCGGACCCGGCCGTAAGGTCCTGTGGTGCGGGCCGAACTCGCCCGAGGTCGTGGCGGTCATCAGTGCCACCAGGAAGATCGGCGCGGTGGCGGTCCCGCTGAACTACCGGCTGACGCCGGAGGAGGCGCTCTACGTCATCGACCACAGCGACGCCGAGATCGCCTACGTGGACTCCGAGTACGCCCCCATGTTCGCCGCGCTCCGCGGTCAGCTGGACAAGGTGCGGCACATCATCGCGGTCGGCGGGCCGGCCCCGGACGGGATGCTGACCGACGCCGACATCGCGGCCGCGCCGGCCGGTGCGCCCGACGTCGGAGACGCGGAAGGCACCAGCGGGACGATGATCTACACCTCCGGCACGACCGGCAAGCCGAAGGGCGCGGTCCGGGCCGGGGCCCCCGATCCGGAAGTTCTCGGCGGCCTGCTGAACCTGTTCGGCTACCGGCCCGACGACATCTACATCACCTCGGGCCCGCTGTACCACAGCGGGCCCGGCGCGTTCATGGGCGTCGGCATGCTCTTCGGCCAGACGGTCATCGTGCAGCGCAAGTTCGACGCCGAGGACTGGCTGCGGCTGGTGGACAAGTACAAGGCGAGCTCGACGTTCTCCGCACCCGCGCTGATCCGGATGATCTGCGCGCTGCCCAAGGAGGTCAAGGACCGCTACGACCGCTCCTCCATGCGCGTCATGCTGGCCAACGCGGCCCCGTGGAGCTACGCGCTCAAGCAGCAGTACGTGGCGGACTTCCCGCCCGAGTCGCTGTTCGAGATCTACGGGTCGACCGAGCTCGGCGTGGACACCGTGCTGATGCCCGAGGACCAGATGCGCAAGCCCGGATCGTGCGGCAAGCCGGCGCCCGGCATCGAGATCGTGCTGTTCGACGACGACGGCAACGAGGTCACCGGTACCGGACCTGACCATCCGGGCGAGGTTTTCGTGCGGTCCAAGGGCACGTTCGACGCCTACTACAAGAACGACGCCAGCTATCGGGCGAACAGCCGCGGCGACTTCCACACGGTCGGCGACATCGCGTACCGGGACGACGAGGGCTACCTGTATATCTGCGACCGCAAGACCGACATGATCATCTCCGGCGGGATGAACATCTACCCGGCCGAGATCGAGGCGGCGCTGGAACAGCATCCCGAGATCTACGACATCGCGGTGTTCGGGATCCCGTCGGACGAATGGGGCGAGATCGTGCACGCGACGGTCGTGCGGTCGCCGGGATCGTCGCTGACCGCCGCCGAGATCACCGAGTTCGCGCGTGACCACCTGGCCGGCTACAAGGTGCCGCGGTCGGTGGAGTTCGCCGCCGAGCTGCCGCGTACCGGCTCGGGCAAGCTCCTCAAGCGCCAGCTCCGCGCGCCCTACTGGGCCGGCCGGACCGCCCGGGTCGGATAGGGCCGGGAGCACCGGCCATGAGCCGCCGAGCGAAGATCGTGGCCACCCTCGGCCCCGCGACGTCCGGTCCCGGGCAGGTCGCGGCGCTGGTGGCAGCGGGCCTGGACGTGGCCCGGCTGAACATGAGCCACGGCGACCACGACGCGCACCGGGCCGCCTACGACGCCGTCCGCGCGGCCGGCGACGCCAGCGGCCGGAGCGTGGGCGCGCTGGTCGACCTGCAGGGTCCCAAGATCCGGCTGGGGCGGTTCGCCGCCGGGCCTGTGACCCTGGCGCCCGGCGAGGAGTTCACGATCACCGGGGAGGACGTGCCGGGGGACCAGCACGAGGTGTCGGTCAGCTACCCGGGCCTGGCCGGTGACGTCCGGCCCGGCACGCGGCTGCTGGTGGACGACGGGCGGGTGGTGCTCGACGTGACCGAGGTGCAGGGGCCGCGGATCCGTACCCGGGTGGTCGTGGGCGGCCAGGTCTCCGACCACAAGGGCCTCAACCTGCCCGGGGTCAGGGTCAGCGTGCCCGCCTTGACCGGCAAGGATTCCGACGACCTGCGCTGGGCGCTCGCCCTGCGGGCCGACATGATCGCCCTGTCGTTCGTGCAGGCGCCGGAGGACGCCGAACCCGCCCGCAAGATCATGGACGAGACGGGCGTCCGCCTGCCGCTCATCGCGAAAATCGAGAAGCCGCAGGCGGTCGCGGCCCTGGATGAGGTCGTGGCCGCGTTCGACGGGATCATGGTCGCCCGGGGCGACCTGGGCGTGGAGTTCACGCTGGAGCAGGTGCCGCTGGTGCAGAAGCGCGCGATCAGGCTGGCCCGGCAGGCGGCCAAGCCCGTCATCGTGGCCACCCAGATGCTCGAGTCGATGGTCAGCGCGCCGCGGCCGACCCGGGCCGAGGCGTCGGACGTCGCCAACGCCGTGCTCGACGGCGCGGACGCGCTCATGCTCTCGGCCGAGACCAGCGTCGGCGCCTACCCGGTGGACGCGGTGGCCACCATGGCCCGCATCATCGAGGCGGCCGAAAGCGACTGGCCGTTCGCCCCGCCGGCCAGCACGCCGGATACCACCGGCGCGGCCATCGCCCGGGCCGCGGCCGAGGTCGGGGCGGCGGTGGGGGCCAAGGCGCTGGTGGCCTTCACCATGACCGGGGAGACCGCGCGGCGGCTGGCCCGGTGCCGGTCGCCGATCCCGCTGCTCGCCTTCACCACCCAGTCCGCGACCCGCAGCCAGCTGGCGCTGACCTGGGGCGCCGAGACGTTCCTCGTCCCCGCCGTGGCGCACACCGACGACATGGTGCGGCAGGTCGAGGTGGCGCTGCGCGACATCGGGCGGTGCGCGGAAGGCGACCGCGTGGTGCTCGTGGCAGGCAGCCCGCCCGGCACGCCGGGCCGCACGAACGCCCTGCGTGTGCACCGCATCGGCGACGCCATCGAATCCTGAGCCCGCGCCGGCGCGCTCTTCACGCCAGCTCAGGGGCCAGGCCGAACGCCCCGAACAGGCCCGGGTCGAGGAACACGACGATCCGCGCGATGCGCGATCCGCTGCGGGTCAGCATCTCGATGCCGTTGGCTCGGTACACGCCGTCCTGGCCGCGCCGGTAGGCGGCCAGCGCGGGCTGGCCGTTGGCGGCGGTCGGGATCATCGCGAACTCGCCGGGCCGGCGCAGCAGATGGGTCCGGAGGAAGAGACCGATGTGCTCCCGCCCGGCGAACCAGACCGGCATCGGCGGCATCTCCAGCACGGCGTCCTCGTGCAGGAGCTCGGTGAGCGCGGCGACGTCGGCGTTCTGGAACGCCGTCGCGTACCGGTTGAGCAGCGCGAGGTCATCGGGATCCGCGGGTTCACGGATCTCGTCCTGGCTGGGTGCCGCCTTTTCCAGCTGAGCCCGGGCCCGCTGCAGCGCGCTGTTGGCGGCCGTGGTCGTGGTGCCGAGCAGCTCAGCGACCTCCGCGGCCCGCCAGCCGAGCACGTCGCGCAGGATCAGCACGGCGCGCTGCCGGGGCGGCAGGTACTGCAGGGCGGCGATGAAGGCCAGCCGGACGTTCGTCCGCGACGCGGCCACCGCGGCCGGATCCGCGGATTCGGGGCGCAGCAGCGCGTCGGGAATGGGCTGGAGCCACGGCACCTCCGGCGTCCCGGCGGCCAGCGGCCCTTCCGGGTGGTCGCCCGGCGCGCCCAGGCCGGACGGCAGCGGCCGGCGTCCGCGCGTCTCGATCGCCCGCAGGCACGCATTGGTCGCAATCCGGTACAGCCAGGTCCGCAGCGACGCGCGGCCCTCGAACTGGTCGAAGGACCGCCACGCCCGCAGCAGCGTCTCCTGCACCTGGTCCTCGGCGTCGTGGACCGAGCCGAGCATCCGGTAGCAGTGCGCCAGCAGCTCGGCCCGGAACGGGTCGGTCAGCCGCGCGAACTCCGCACTGCCTATCCGCGAGGCGCCCACCCCGGTCTTCGCCCCTGCTGACATCGCCACTCCCGTCGGTCGTCGCCCGCGCGTTCCTCGTGCCCGTGCCCCCTTATACCGACCCGGGCCAGGGGCAGAACTCACCGGCCGGCGGCACGGTGAGTTTCCGCGACCGCCCGGATCTGTCAGGTAGGCGGGCACATCCGGCCCGCACCTCTACATGAAAGCAAGGAGTTCGTCATCGTGACCATCATCACTGACAAGACCGTCCTGGTGACCGGGGGCAACCGCGGCATCGGGCGGGCGCTGGTCGAGGAAGCCCTGAACCGGGGCGCGCAGCGAGTGTACGCCGGCGCGCGCCAGCCCTGGACCCACCCGGACCCGCGCGTCACGCCGCTGATCCTGGACGTGACCAGCGATGCGCAGGTCCGGCGCGCCGCCGCCGACGTGGCATCCCTCGACATCCTCGTCAACAACGCCGGCCTCGCGCTGTACGACGACCTGAGCGACCGCTCCGCCATCGAGCAGAGCCTGGCCACCAACCTCTATGGCCCGTACGACGTGATCCAGGCCTTCCTGCCGCTGCTGACCCGCTCCCGGGGAACCATCGTCAACAACCTGTCGATGAACTCCCTCGCACCCTTCCCGATGATCCCGTCCTACTCGATCTCGAAGGCGGCCGCGTTCTCCCTGACCCAGTCGCTGCGCGCGCTCCTGGCCGACCGGGGCGTGCGGGTCTACGCCGTCATGACCGGGCCCACCGACACCGATATGACCCGCGGCTTCGACATACCCAAGACCTCGGCGGCGTCGGTCGCGCGAGCCATCCTCGACGGCGTGGAACAGGACGAGGAGGAGATCTTCCCCGATCCCATGTCGGAGACCGTGGCCGAAAGCTGGCGCAGCGGCACGCTGAAGGGGCTCGAGCGCCAGTTCGCGGCGGTCGCGGCCACGGTGCCCGTCCCCGAAGGACGCAGGCCATGACCTCCGGCGACGGGCCCGGCCGGACCGTCATGGTCGTCGGCGCCAGCCGGGGCCTGGGCCGCGGCATCGCCCGCGCGTTCGCCGAGGCCGGCGATCACGTGGTCGCGGTGGCCCGGACCGCCCCGGCCCTGGCCGACCTGGCCGCCACCAGCCCGGGCCTCCGGACCGAGGTCGCAGACGCGGCCGACGAGGCGGCGGCGTGGCGCCTGCTCGACCAGTACCGGCCGGAGGTCCTCGTCCTGGTCGCCGGGGCCAGCCCGGTCATGCACTCGCTCCAGCACCAGACGTGGGAGACGTTCTCCGTCAACTGGCACGCCGACGTCAAGATCGCGTTCAGCTGGCTGCGGCAGGCCCTGCTTCAGCCGCTGCCGCCGGGCAGCCGGGTGGTGGTGGTGAGCAGCGGCGCCGCGATCAACGGGTCGCCGGCCAGCGGCGGATACGCCGGGGCCAAGGCCACCCAGCGGTTCATCGCGGCCTACGCCCAGGAGGAGTCCGGCCGGGCCGGGCTGGGCATCACCGTCACCGCGGTGATGCCCAGGATGACCCCCCTCGGTGACGTGGGCAGGCACGGGGTCAGGGCGTACGCCGCCCGCGGCGGCCAGACCGAGGAGGAGTACCTGGCGCAGCTGGGGGAGCCGCTGACCCCAGAACGGGCCGGGTCCGCGCTGGTGGACCTGGTCCGGGCCGACCCCGCCACCGTTGCCCCCGGTTACCTGCTCACCGCCGCCGGCCTGCGGCCGGTGCCATAACGGCGTCACGACGATCTTGCCGGGTACGTGGCCTGCTTCCACCTGGCGCAGGCCGGCGGCGACGTCGGCCAGCGGGCAGACCCGGTCGACGACGGGCCGGAGCTTGCCGTCGTCGATCAGCGCGGCGACGGCGGTGAGCTCGGCGCGGTCCAGCCGGGTGGGCAGGACGCGCAGCCGCTGCCGGACGACGGTGTTGACCGCGACCAGCGTGAGCATCGGGCCGATCACGCCGATGAGGTGACCGGGCGTGCCGCCCGAGTTGAGCACGAGGGTCCCGGCGGGCGTCAGCGCCCGGCGCACCTGGCTCAGCGGGCGGTTGCCGATGTTGTCCAGGATCAGGTCGTAGCGGGCGTCCGGCTCGGTGAAGTCCTCGGCCGTGTAGTCGACGACGTGGGCGGCGCCGAGCGAGCGCACGAGCTCCAGGTTCCTGGTGCTGCACACGCCGGTGACCTCCGCGCCGAGCGCCGCGGCGATCTGCACGGCGTAGCTGCCGACGCCGCCGGCCGCGCCGTTGACCAGCACCCGGTGCCCGGCCCGCGCCCGGCCGACCCGGCTGATTCCGCGCAGCGCCGTGGTGGCCGCCACCGGGACCGCCGCGGCCTGCTCGAACGTGAGGCCCTCCGGCTTGGGCACGAGGAGTTCCGCCCGGCCGCGGGCGTATTCGGCGAACGCGCCCGGGCAGAAGCCGAACACGTCCTGGCCCGGGCGCAGTCCGCGCACGTTCGCGCCGACCGCCTCCACCCGGCCGGCCGCGTCGATGCCGGCCACCCGGGACTTGGGCCTGGTCAGTCCGGTGCCGCCCATGAGCCGCGCGATATAGGGATCGCCGCGCAGCATGTGCCAGTCGTACGGGTTGAGGGCCGCGGCGTGGACCCGGACCAGCACGTCATCGGGTCCGATCCCGGGCGGCTCTGTGTCGGCGAGCCGCAGGACGTCCGGCGGTCCGAACCGGTCTTGGACGATCGCTTTCATGGCTTCAGGATGGCCGGCCTGCGTTGAGCGCTGGCGGAAACGCGGTTGAGATACTGTTGGACAGGCCGGTAAGGATCCACGCTGGTCAGGGACGAGGCGGGCGGTGCGAATTCGGCTGCTGGGCGAGGTCGGTGCCGTCACGGATCAGGGCGAGCCGGCGGACGTCGGGCCGGCCAAGTGCCAGGCGGTGCTCGCGGCGCTCGCCCTGGCGGCCGGAACGGTCGTGCCGGAGTGGCGGCTGGTGGACCTGGTCTGGGGGCAGGACCCGCCCCGGACCGCGGGCCGGACCCTGCAGTCCTACGTGGTCCGGCTGCGCAAGGGCCTGGGCCACGACTCGATCGTCCGGGTCGGCGCCGCCTACCGCCTGGACGTGACCGCCGACTCGGTCGACGCCCTGCGCTTCCAGCAGCGGATGGACGCGGGCGATATCGAGGCGGCGCTGGCCGAGTGGACCGGACCGCCGCTGGCGGGCCTCGCGGTCCCGGGCCTGGCCGCGACAGTGGACGGGCTGGTCGAACGCTGGCTGGTCGCGGTGGAGACCGATCTGGAACGCCGCGTCCGGGCCGACGGGGCGGCGGCCATCGGCCCGCTCACCGAGCTGACCGCGCGCTACCCGACCCGCGAGGGACTGTGGGCGCTGCTGATGACAGCGCTGTACCAGGCCGGACGCCAGGCCGACGCGCTCGCGGCCTACCGCACGGCCCGCCAGCACCTGACTGGGCACCTCGGCGTGGAGCCAGGCCGGAGGCTGCGCGAACTGCAAGCCCGCATCCTGGACCACGACGAGCGCCTCGGCCGCGGTCGGCCGGCCCGCGCGGCCGCCGCGGACGGGCCTCCCGGCAACCTGCCCCGGCGGCTGGGCCGGCTCATCGGGCGGGAACGGGACCTCGACGTCATCGCCGGCGCGCTGGCCGCCGTCCCGGTCGTCACGCTGACGGGTCCCGGCGGGATCGGCAAGACCCGGCTCGCGCTGGCGGCGGCCCGGCAGGCCGAGGCCGACGACGGCGCCTGGCTGGCCGACCTGACCGAGATCACCGCCGCCGGCGACGTGCCCCGGGCCGTGGCCGGGGCTCTGGGCATCAAGGAGGGCACCGGGCTCCCGCTGAGCCGTTCCATCGTGGCCGCCCTGCGTCCGCGCTGCCTGCTGCTCGTGCTCGACAACTGCGAGCACGTCGTCGACGGTGCCGCGGAGCTGGCCCAGGCCATCGCCGAGGGATGCCCGCAGGTGCGGATACTCGCCACATCGCGGCAGCACCTGGGGCTCAGCCACGGCTTCGAACGGCTCATCGTCGTGACGCCGCTGGACCCGGTCGGCCCGGGCGCCGAGCTGTTCGGCGAGCGCGCGTCCGCGGTCTCGCCCGCCTTCGACGCGCAGGCCTGGCGCCCGGCCGTCGTGGAGATCTGCCGCCGCCTGGACGGCGTGCCGCTGGCCATCGAGCTGGCGGCGGCCCGGACCACCAGCCTGACCCCCGCGGACATCGCCGGGCGCCTCGACGACCACCTCCGCCTGCTGGCCCGCGGCCCGCGGGCCGGCGCCGGGCGTCACCGCACGCTGCGCGCCACCATCGAGTGGTCCTACGACCTGCTCAGCCCGCCGGCCCAGCGGCTGTTCCAGCGGCTCTCGGTCTTCGTCGGCCCGTTCGGCCTGGCCGCCGCGGAAACCGTCACCGCGGACCCGGCCCTGCCCGCCGCCGACGTCGCTGACCTGCTCGGCGACCTGGTGGAGCGGTCGATGCTGGTGGTCGAGCCTGGTTCGTCCTTCCGGATGCTCGAGACCATGCGCCAGTTCGCGGCCGGGCGCCTGGCCGAGTCCGGCGACGCCGGCCCGGTGGCCGAACGTCACGCCCGCTGGTGCCTGAGCCAGGGCCGTCAGATCCAGCGGCTGCTGGCCGGCCCGGCCGAGGTC
>Ga0066388_100002909_pt1 | contig 10774 bp, 5 predicted proteins | sample PanSoiMetaGPlot6_FD_64539 | JGI IMG/M metagenome (GOLD analysis project Ga0066388, IMG submission 64539) | Tropical forest soil microbial communities from Panama analyzed to predict greenhouse gas emissions - Panama Soil - Plot 6 (Hybrid Assembly) | ecosystem: Environmental > Terrestrial > Soil... | reverse complement strand
CTCGCCGAATCCATCAAGATCAGTTCCGGCAAGTATAGCTTCGCGTCCGCGGGAACGGGGACCAGCGCTCATTTGTCCGGCGAGCTGTTCAAGCTGTCGCTCGGCGCGGATCTCGTGCACGTGCCGTTCAACGGCTCGGCGCCAGCGATCCAATCGGTACTCGGTGGCCACACCCCGTTCGGCTTCGTCGTGCTCGCGCCAGCCGTGCCGCACATCAAGGCGGGCAAGCTGCGCGGGCTCGCCGTCTTGAGCGCTCACCGGTCCCCCGCTCTGCCCGATGTGCCGACCATCTCGGAGGCGGGATTTCCTGGCCAAGAGGCCGACACCTTGATAGGCGTGCTGGTACCGGCCGGAACGCCCAAGGGGATCGTCGATCTACTGCACGGGGAGATCGTGCGAATCGTGGCGCTACCGGACGTTCGCGAGCGCCTCGACGCGATCGGCTTCGTGCCGGTGGCAAATCAGCCGGATGAGTTCGCCGCTATCATCAGAGCGGAGTCCGAGCGCTGGGCCAAGGTCATTCGCGCAGCCAACATCAAGGTCGAACCGTGAAGGGTGCCTGATAACGCTGTGTACGCCTTAGGCCACGGCGCACGGCTAGATGTGATCAGACACATCTACAAAGTCCCAGAATAACGACGTAACATCGACAAAAAGGGGTGGGCTTGTCGAAGATTAATAAGCAATCGCGGTACAAGCCGGCAGGCAACAAGGGCCAGACCCGTGCCTTTGTGTGCCTCGCAGATCTTCTTGCCTACTATGGGCGAGTGGCGCCTGGCCGCACTGCCATCCTGGCGCCTGGGCGGCCCTCGGCGACATATGGCGCGCTCTGGGCGCGCGCGAACGAAACGGTTCGCGCGTTGCGGAGTCTCGGCGTGAACCGAGGTGACCGTGTGGCGGTGGTATTGCCGGACGGACCGGAGGCCGCGGTGGCGATAATCGCCGTTGCTGCGGGTGCGGTCTGTGCGCCGCTTAACTCGCGTTTCACCGCGGACGAGTGGCAGCGCTATTTCAGCGATTTGCGGGTATCAGCGCTGTTGACGCGCCCGGACATAGATTCGGCGTGCCGAAGCGTCGCGCAGAGCCTCGGCATACCTGTCCTCGATCTGCCGCCGCGGCCCGGCGACGGGCTCGGCGCGCTCAGGGTTGTCGGCTCGGCACGGCGGCGCACCGCCGATGGCGAGTTGGCGTCCAGCACTGATGATGCGTTCATGCTGTTGACCTCGGGCAGTACGTCGCGGCCGAAGCTGGTTCCACTGACCCATGCCGCGGTCTGTCTGTCGGCCTATAATGTGGGCGCGGCTTTAGCGCTTGGATCTCGGGACCGATTGCTGAACGTGCTGCCCCTGTTCCATGGGCATGGCCTGATCTCCGGGGTCATAGCCGCGTTGGCCGCCGGCTCGAGCGTGGTCTGCCCGCCCGGCTTCGATCCCGCGGCCTTCTTCGGCTGGCTCACGGAGTTTCGCCCAACCTGGTACACGGCGGTTCCGGCAATCCACCGGGCCGTTTTATCGGCGTCAACCCGCCACAAGCGCGGGGCCCAGCGGTCCTCGTTGCGGCTCGTTCGCTCGGCCTCTTCGACCCTGCCGGCCGAACTGCTCGGCAGCCTGGAAGCCCTATTCGGCGTGCCCGTGATCGACACCTACGGCATGACCGAAGCTGCTACCCAGATTGCCGCGAACCCTTTGGCGCGCCGCAAGCCTGGTTCAGTCGGCCAGTCCGCGGGGGCCGAGATCGTGATCCTGGACGGCAAGGGCCGACGGCTATCGGCCGGGAAACGTGGAGAGATCGCGCTGCGGGGTCCCACCATCACGAGAGGGTACGACAATGATGTCGCGGCGACCGCGGCCGCATTTCGGGACGGCTGGTTCCGAACCGGCGATCTTGGATATCTGGATGAGGACGGATACCTCTTCATCGTTGGTCGCATCAAAGACATCATCGATCGGGGAGGACAGAAGGTCGCGCCCGCGGAGGTCGAACAGGCGCTGCTGAGCTGCCCAGACGTAGTCGAAGCCGCCGTCTTCTCCGTGCCCCATAGGCAGCTTGGCGCGGACGTCGCCGCCGTCGTCGTATTACGTCAGGGCACCAAGGTCACTGCAGATAGTCTCCGAGACTTCGTCCGCGAACGCTTGGCCAGCTTCAAGGTCCCTGGTCTGATTCGCATTGTGCCGGAGATCCCAAAAGGGCCAGCCGGAAAGATCAAGCGCGGCGAACTCGTCGCCGCGCTTTCAATAACGCTCCCAACGGCGCGAGTGGAACGCAGCGGCAAATTGGTTGCGCCCCGCTCGCAATTGGAACGGCAACTGGCCGATACCTGGATGGAGCTGCTGGAGTTGAACCAGATCGGCATTCACGAAAACGTCTTCGCGCTCGGCGCCGATTCAATTACGGCGACGCAGATGCTTTCACGTCTGCGGGCGCAGTTTGGCGTCGATTTTTCGTTCAAGGACATTTTCGATGCGCCGACGGTTGCGGCCCTCGCGGCTCGCGTCGAATCGTCGCAAAGGCATCCCGCTGCCGTATCACCGAGTTCGTGCGATTCGCCGCCGGACAGCGCGCGCGCGGAAGGAGATAGTCCCCCGCCGATATCGATTTTGCAGGAGCATGCGCTATGGATCGAGCGGGAGCTCCCTGGACTACCCCAGCTCAACCTGCCCTTCGCCTATCGGCTGCAGGGGCCGCTGAACGTTCCAGCGCTCGAGCGAAGCCTGGCCGAGGTCGTGCGCCGGCACGACTCCCTGCGCACCGGATTTGCCTGGCGAGACGCGCAACCTATCGCCGTCATCGTTCCGGCCGTCGATATCAATTCATTAATCGCGTTCGAAGACCTTGCGGCCTCGGCGCCCACCGGCAACGCTCGGACCAAGCCCCTCCTGCTCAAAAAGGCGGAGTTGGAAGCCGAGCAAGAAGCGTTGACGCCTTTCGACATGCACCGTCCGCCTTTGTTGCGGGCGCGACTGTTGCGGCTCGGCAGCGACGACTACGTTTTGCTTCTGACCCTGCATGATCTCATCGCCGACGGCTGGTCGATGGCAATCTTCATGGAAGAAGTCTCGCAACTGTATGCCGCGTTTGCGGCTGGGCGGCAGGCGCAGTTGCCCGAACCGGTGCTTCAGTTTTCCGACTTCGCTCGCTGGCAGCGTCGGTGGTGCACCAGCGATGCAGCAAGGCAGCAGTTTACCTACTGGAAGGAGCGCCTGCGAGAGGCCTCGCCTCTATTTGCCGCCCATCATGGTGTCGGAGACGCGCTGCTGGCCGCAGACATTGCGCAGGAACCGATCCATCTATCCACTGATCTGGTCGCGCGCCTGAGCGCTTTGAGCCATAGCCAAGGCGCAACACTGTTCATGACATTGCTGGCCGGCTTTAAGACGTTGCTGCTGGCCCGCAGCGGACGCAACGACATTTGCGTTGCCACCGCGGTGGCTAACCGGTCTCAACCGAGGACCGAGCGCATGATCGGCCCCGTCGGAAACGCCTCGCTCATTCGCACGTGGCTCGATGCCGATCTGTCGTTTCAGGAGGCGCTCAGGCGCGTGCGCGATTCGGTCTTGGAGACCCACGCCAGGCAGGAGCTCCCGTTCGACATTCTTGCCGCCCGATTTGCGCAAGAAGACGATCTGGATCCAGCATCGCTCATGCAGGTGTTTTTCGTCCTTCAGAACGCGTTTCGGCGCCCGCTCAAACTACCCGAGGTGGCAGTCCGACCGTTCGGTTATCGGGAAGGACAACAGGTCATGCCGATCGATCGCACTTGGCTCAGGGTGACGCTCAGGGAGACCCCATCGGGCATTACCGGCACATGCCGCTACAAGGCCGACTTGTTCGAGCCGAACACGCTCCAGCATTGGGTTGCGGAGTATAAGACAATCTTGGCCAAAGCGGCCGCAAACCCCGAGACGGCGCTCGGCCGGTTGGCCGTTCGTTGAACGATGCGGTCGGATGATTACGCTAGCTCGCAAAGAAAAAGTACGCTGAACGGCTCCGTGCCAGCGCCCCGTCACGCGCAAAGTCCGGGAAAGCCGCAAGCTTCCTGCCAACTGACGATGATTCAAGGAATATTAGGCTTGATTATCTTCTCCATCCGGTTAACATTTCACGTCATCAGTAGCGCATAAGAGATGCGGTTGCTCTTCGGTCTGGCCACTGAGATCAAGGGGGGTAAGCAATGTGTCTAACCAATACCGCAGATGTTATCGACTACAGCAAGTTGACTGCCGCGCAAAAGAAGAAGATTCGCGCCATGAAGCTGAAGCTACGGGCGCACAGGAAAATCCTTAAGAAAAGGCTAGACGACCTCGACCGAGGGCTTCGAAAGCTCGAGCGAAAATCACGATGACGCCCGTCTCAGCAGGGGTGGTCAGCGTGTAGATCAGGTACGCGGCACCAGAGGTGTTCTGTTCCGCAGACCCGGGACGGCCGCTGCTCGCTCCTGCGACCTTTTTCAAGCCCGCACCTCGATGAGGTCGTCCGCGGCCAGCTGGCTGACGAGATTTTCACGGTCGCCGAAAGCATCGAGCGTCCTCGGATCCGCCCAGTCATCGAGCAGCGTAAGCGCATCGACAACGACTGGAGCCACCTCCATGATCCGGACGTTGTGAAAGCCTGCCGGTAAGGTGACCACGAGTGAGGTGTCGCGTTTGGGCGGAACGGCCTCTCCCGAGCCTGCATCGAAAATCGATCGGATATCGTAGGCACAGCGCAGCGGAACGACACTACGGCGGTGACGGATGCCTCTCTCCGGCCCATCGCACTTGCCTTTTTTCGCCGGCATCTCGTGACCTTCAACCACATTGCGGACCTCGGCCATTGCGAGCTCGCAGGCGGCGACATCGGGTAGATAGGCCGGCTTGGGCGGCTCGCACTGCCAACGGACCGACAAGAATTCATGGAATTCGCGAGCGTTCGCGAGGGTGCTCTTGCTGGCCGGCTGGCTGACCTCGACGAACTCGCGCAAAATCAAGCTTTGATCGGCGCCAAAAATCTCGAAGGTCCGGGGGAAAACGGCGATGATCCTTTCGAGCCGCTTGTTACAAGCGAAGCGGGCCTGGAGACGCAGCACCCCTTGATCGATTCCTTGCAGGGCTGAGTCGAGAGGCGCATCGTCTTGATCGCCGAAAATGGCCGCAGTGCTGCTCAGATATTCGAGCAGGCTAATCTGCCGATCCAAAAGTCGATTAGACATGGGCATGCCCGACTGGCTTGGCGAGACGCGCACGCACACGTGCGACATCGTCGAGGAGTTCCGAAAGGGCGTCCAATCGACCGTCACGCTCGATTATAATGTTTGCAGGAGCGTGGCGCGCGAGCGCATATTCGAGAAGATCGAGCACCTCGTCAGAGACGGGGTGGGAATGGGAGTCGACAAAGTAAGATTGAGCGAGGAAATGCTCCTCTACGGTGACGCCCCCCGCCAAGTGCACCTCTTTCACGACGCCCGGCGTAAGGCAATCGAGGAACTTGTAAGCATCGTATCCATGATTTCGAGAATTCAGCAAAAGGTTCTCAACATCGAGCAGTAGGCCAGCCTGCGTCTCACCGCAGATCAAGTTGAGAAAACCCGCCTCCGACAACTCCGAATCGGGCCAGTCGAAAAGGTACGCAATATTCTCAAGCAGGAAAGGAACTGGAATGCGTGACTGGATACGTCGCACTTTGGCGATGATGGAGGCGGCAACGGCCTCGGTTTTCGGCACCGGCAGGAAAGTACCGAGATCTCGGCCGGGCACGGCGGTGAATGAAAGGTGTTCGCTGTAAGCCGGAGCCTTGAGCTGCTCGACGATTTCGGCGACCTGGTCCAAATATCGCTCATCCAGCGGCCCCTCCGTACCGATGGACAAGCCGACCCCGTGGGCCGTCAACGGGATGCGGCCGACTAGATCATAAATCGCAGCTCGGACTGTGCGTCCTCTATCAAGACAATGATCGACGGTGATCTCAAGGACGTCAAAACTGGCAAGGTGGTCACGCGCCCACTGGTCAATCGCCGCGTGATACGCGATGCCAACCGCCGGATATGGCTTGCCTGTTGTCAAGCACTCTCCGCTATCGCACGGGCACTGCAAAGGAGGACGCCGAAGGGGTCGTCCCAGTAAGCGAGAGACGCGAACTCCTAATGTCACAGTCTATAAGTGTTGGCGATCGCCCCTCAAGAACAACTGACGCTGTATCGCCTCGTCCTATTCAGGACTGACGACCTCTCCCTTCATCATACACGCGCTATCGCGCTCCCCGCGAGCGGCGTTTGGGCGCTGGACCATCCCTTCGCCGTCGTTCGTCTCCACGACGCGTTCCATGCTGGCGGGATCGTGCAGGACCTCGGGACTGGGACGGACGTTCATTAAATGGCATATCGAGTTTGGGATCGATTCGGTAGATCATACCGCCAATGCTGGCACCGTTCGCGGTGACGGTTACGACAATGTCACGCTTGGTCGCGGCCTTGGCATTAGCCTTGGTGAATGGCTTTCCCGCCTGGACATCGAATATGACGAGCCGTTGCTCACGGGCCTTCAAACGCGCGCCGCCCCGGGGCAGGTCGTGCGCGATCCGCCAGCCGCGCTGCGCCAAAAGAGGCGGCAAGACCACCAAAACGGCGATCGTTGCGGGGCCACGACCGGGATTACGGACCCATAAACCTTTGCCATGCAGCCCGGTCGTGAGACCTTTCGCCCCGCCCCCGCCTGGCACCAAGACCACGTTCCGCTGACCGATATTGTTGTCATTCGGTACGAGGCGCCAGTCTTCAATCACCTCACCTTCAGCGATGTTTTCCACGTTGCTTGCATCGCCAGCCGCTGAGACAATCATCAGCATGAAGTCGTGACCCCAAGCATTCGCCACGGGCGTCCACTCGAATGGCCCGACGGTTTTCTCTTCGGCATTGTTGGGCCGAAGCGTCCCAGCCGATAATTGCGGCGTGGTGAAAGGCTGCAGATCGTTCGGCCAGAGCAGGCCGGCAGACGGCTTGCAGTGATAGCCTTTCACGATGACATCGTTGGCGATCGATGTGCCTCGATTCTTAATCCGCACGTAGGCAAAATTGGTCTGGCCCAGCGCCGGCTCCTGGTGACTGTTTGAACCGTCCGGATTGCGCCGGTTCCAAATCGTCGTAGCTGCCCAATATTGCTGGACGTACTGATATTCGCCCGCCCGGCCATCGTCGATGTACACATCGACGCTCGGCGGTGCGCCCTTATTGAGGTGCTGCTTCTCGAACGCCCAGGCGAGCACCTTCCCATAAGCGCCGCCCACAACCCCTTCCGACGTCCAGTCGCCGGCATCAGCTGTTTGCAGCGCCTGGAGGAATTCGGCGGGCGAACCCGGATTGCTTTGCGGACTGAGCGACTGGATCGCGCGCAGTATCAAGTAGGTCATATAGCGGGCGGCGAACTCGCGCCGGTTGATACTGCTCGCATCCCCGCCGATGGATCGGTAAGCGCGAAATAGCGTGGTGGAGAGGATTTGTTCGCTGAAGTACCCGCTACCGATGCGCCCATCGGTGCCTTGATCCATGCCTTCGCCCCAGCCCCACGTTCCGATCTCCGCCTCCCCCTTGGCACCTTTGCCACCTCCGCCGCTGATGCGCACAGAAGGCGCACGCGTGTAACCCGTGCCAGGGTTTGCCACAGTCACTTTGGTCACACGCCCATCAACGATATCCTCAGGTTTAACCCGCGCCGCGGCGATTCCAGTACCCGTGGCTCCGCCGCCCGAGAGTTCCACTTTCAAAGGACTGTAGCCGCTGCCACCGTTGGTTACGGTCACGACGGCCAGCGAGCCGTTAGCGATTTGTGCAGTCGCTTTGGCAGCTCTGCCACCCCCTCCGGTAATCCGCACAGAAGGCGCGTGCGTGTAGCCCGTGCCAGGATCTGCTACGGTCACTTTGGTAATGCTGCCCTCGATAATATGCTGAGGCAGTACGCCCGCCTTCGCTGGCCCACCTCCGATAAAATTCACCGTCGGCGGGCGGACGTAGCCGCTTCCGCGATTCGTTATGGTCACTCCGGTCACCGAGCCGGACGCGATCTGCGCAGTCGCAGCGGCGGCAGCCCCACCGCCGCCGCTGAAGTTCACCAAAGGCGCACTCGTGTAGCCGGTACCTGGGTCTTTCACCGTCACTTGGGTGACAACGCCGCCGACGACATGTGCAGACTTTACGACGGCTTTGGCTTCGTTAACCCCACCACCCGCGAGACTCACCGTCAGATAACGTCGTCCGGGGTCGGTTACGTTCACGCTGGCTACGGACCGCTCTGCCACTCCGCGATCGGAGCGTCGAACGATCACTGATGGCAAGAATGGAAGGAAAAGGAAGCGGTCAGGCACCTGACAATTGTGCCACGCCGAAAGATAGTCGGTCAGGATCATCGCGAAGCTATCACCCGCGCTGTGCGCAAATTTGAATTGGTCGTGCTCTATATGAGACCAGAGCGTTCCGTGCCCGCCCAATTCGTGAAGGGTCACGCGCCAGTCGGTCGCGATCCCGATAGGGTCGGAAACCTCGATGTTCGCCACCGCGAAGGCACCTCTCCCACCTCCGCCGCTGAATTTTATCACCGGCCCCACTAGATAGCCCGTGCTAGGATTTACGACAGTCACTTTGGTTATACGGCCGTCAACGATGTCCCGAGGCTTTACTTTCGCCGTCGCTCCACTGCCTCCACCGCCCGATAGCTTCACCCTCGGCGGACTCGTGTAGCCTCTACCGGGTTCGGTTACCGCCACTCTGGCCACCGAGCCGCCCTTGAAGTCCGCAAGCGCGTAGTAAACGGAATCGATGCCTTGGCCATGGCCAATTAGCGCCGAGTTGACGACATTGCCGTCCGCCCAGGGAGGTCTGAATGCGCGATGGTCCACCTCGACCGGAAATCGAGTGTGCTTGAAGTAGCCATGAGGCCCCTTCACTTTGAATCCGAGATCCTCGACGAGGCGAAAAAAGCGATCCACGTGGTAGTACGCGTTGACCGCGGCAAACTCGTTGGTGCGGACATGCCAGATGTCAAAGTTTCTGCGTCTGGGGCGTGTCGGCGGTTCGAAGTCCGGGGCGGTTTTGTTGGTCACTTTCGCAAAGGTACCCTCCAACGGCTGCCTTCGGGCGGTGCGCTTGAGATTGTGGAGCTTCTCTAGTTTTCGATGAGGGTTCAGGAGCCTGTTGCCCCGGTCGGCCGTCGAGGTCGCAGACCCGGCGCTGGTCACGGGATCATAGGTGAAGACGTTCCCCATAACACCCGAGCTCAATGCACGAACACAGAGAATCGCGTTGGTCTCCACATCTACCAAAACGCGCCAGTTCATCTGGGTGCGCCCATAAGGCAGACGGAACACGAGTTCAGCGACGAGATACCAGTTCCCATGTCGGATCGAATCGGCCAGAGCCGGCACCGGTAGCGTGGGCGATCCGCCTTTCGTGCGCTCATTTGCATCGTAGCAGTAGATGAAGAATCGGCCGCGGATGAGTCGTGGTGGGGTCACCGCGTCATCGGGGCCCTTCGCGATTTTGGCAGCGCCGCCGAGGATTTCAGTCAGCAGATCAGACCTGCGGACTTGAGATTGCTGTGTCCGCCTGGCCTTGCGCCGCGACGATGGACCATCAATCTCCTCGGCAGTTGCAAACAACCGGCGGTAACGTTCCAAGGCCTGCAACGACGGCAGCTTCGCATCGATCCCTTGTACGCCGGTGTCGGTCGCTGCGACCACACGCGCCGGGGCCTGTTTGAGCGTGACCGTAATTCCTGCGCCCCACACAGGCGCGTTAAGATAGGTCTGACAGTACACGTACGTAGCCGAATCGAAGGAAACCTTTTCCTCGCTAAAGCGGTACTCTACGCCTTGTTGGCGCGGATCCACATATGACACCGGCTGATCTATGCTGCGCACGGCTTCCGGCGGCAAATGCAGATTTTCGGCGATCTCGCGGATGTACGCTTCAGCCGCTGCCCGCCCGCGCAGCTTCTCAATGGCGTGGAACTTGTCGAAGTAGAGGATTCCCCGGATCCGGCCGGTGTCATCCCATGTCACAGTAGCCTTGAGACCTGTGTCGTAATCCGTTCGCATGACGTAGCTCTCCACGGTGCGAAGCGTCCCTGCGGTTTGTGCGCGCTGGACTCATCTGCGCCTCACTGGTCGATTCACCTCGAGAGATGAAACCACCCGCTCCGGGGATACGCGAGCGACAGCTCCGCAGGATTCGGAACTGGCGAGACTTTGAGCAGGCCTTGAGCGCCGCGTGCCAGAGTGGGCTTCATCGCTCCTAAAAAAGCGCCAGTTTGGTGACGAGCGTATCAGTTTGGAGACAATAGGCAAACAGATCGCTATGTGGTCATAGATCACCATCGACATCGCGACTGTGTGAAGCAGCGTCATTCTGCGCCTTGAGATTGCACGCTCGCACTGTGCTATATTGCTTCAAACAGCATTTCGCGCGGCCATAGCCGATGACAATTGCTAGGCGACGGCGAGAATTCATTGCCGCACTGGGCGGGGCGGCAGCGTGGCCGTTAGTCGCCCGCGCCCAGCAGGCTAAGCTGCCTACCATTGGATTGCTTGGCGGGGCCACCTCTTCGGCCCAGGCCCAATGGACTGCCGCCTTTGTTCAGCGACTGCGCGAACTCGGTTGGGTCGAGGGTCAGACCGTCGCGATCGAGTATCGCTGGGCGGAGGGACGCTTCCAGCGCTCACCCGCGATCATCGCCGAGTTTGTTCGGTTTAAGGTCGATGTCATCGTGACGCATTCGACCCCGAACGTCCTGGCCGCCAAGCAAGCGACATC
>Ga0066388_100002908_pt1 | contig 10775 bp, 11 predicted proteins | sample PanSoiMetaGPlot6_FD_64539 | JGI IMG/M metagenome (GOLD analysis project Ga0066388, IMG submission 64539) | Tropical forest soil microbial communities from Panama analyzed to predict greenhouse gas emissions - Panama Soil - Plot 6 (Hybrid Assembly) | ecosystem: Environmental > Terrestrial >... | reverse complement strand
TCGGGTTCCAACGGCGCGTCTGGTGGCCGAAATGGACGCCGGCCTCCAGCAGCTGCTTCATGGTGACGACAGCCACGGGGTCTCTCCCTCGGTTGTGACCTCGGCCCGCCGCGCCCGTCCCGGGGGACGAACGACCGTGGGTGGCGGGCGTGCGAATTCTCGATGCGGGCCGCGACCCGCGTCCGAGTGGCATTCAGTGTACCGGAGGGCCTGTCAGGGCAGCCGCTCGGACTCGACCCGATCCGGCCGCGCCATCCGCACCGCGACAACCATCCGCCCGCCGTCCACGCCGAACCCGACGGGGAACCCACCGGGGTCGAGGCGCCGGACGACCCGACCCGACGCCCGATCGAGGACCACGATCTTCCCGCCGTAGGTCCGGATGACGACGGCGCGGGACGTCAGCAGCACCCGGGTTGCGAGGATCGGCACCCGGAGCGGGGTCTGCCACCGCGTGGCTCCTCGACGCGCGTCGACGAGTGTGACCGTCCCGAAGTGGTCGCAGACGGCGACGTCGTCGCCGGCGGCGCCGGGGACGACGCCGGATTCGAACGATGCCGGCGCGGGGACGGACCAGCGCTCGGCACCCGAGGCCAGATCCCGTGCCGCGATGCGGGCGGCGAAGTTGCCGTTGCCCTCGCCCGACACGACGAGCCCGTTCCGGATGACGGGAGCCGACGCTCCCGGCCCGACCGTGGAGTCCCAGCGCACCGCGCCGGTTGCGAGGTCGAACACGTGCAGATGCTCCTCGTCGCCGGTCCACAGCACCGCGCCGGCGCCTGCCGTGGCGTCCGCGGCCGGCGCGGCCCAGATGTCACCCGGGAGCTGTGCCGACCACCTCGCCCGTCCGGTGCGGACGTCGAACGCGGCCACGATGCCGCGCTCGGTCGTGACGAGGGCGATCGCGGCCGAGCCCGCTCGTGTCAGCACGGTGCCGGCGGCGTGCTCGCCGACGCTTGCTTCCCAGCGTCGGGCGCCGGATTCACGCTCGAAGGCGACGAACCGGTCGTCTGCGCTCACGAGGACGGTGTCGACGTCGAGCGCGGGCTCGTAATGCGTGACACGCGCGACCTCGGCGCGCCAGCGCTCGCGACCGGTCGCGGTGTCCAGCGTGACGATCCGGTTCCCGCCCATCGCCACGACCGCGTCGCCGCCCCGGACGGCGAGCGAGAACGGCCAGCTCGCCTCGGCGCGCCAGGTCGCGGCGCGGCCGGGACCACCGGTGCCCGTCGGCGCGCAACCTGCGGCGGCGGCCACGGCGGCCACCACGGCCAGGACCGCGCGTGCCGGCGTCACTGGGAGCCGGGTCATCGTGACACCACCGGCAGATCGCCGAGCGCGTGCTCGACGCGGGTGATCAACGTGGGGACGACGACCCCGCGCACCCCCTCGACGACGCCCACGCACGGCGGCGGCCGCCCCTCGAGCGCGGCGCGCACGACTCCGAGCGCTCGCGGGTCGTGCGGGATGTTCGCGTGGTCACCCAGCGGACCGCCACCCACGTCGACGACGACCTTCGTGGCGTCGGGAACGTCGACCTGCGTGGCCGGCACCAGAAAGTCGTCCGAGGCGCCGACCGTCGTGAAGTCAACGTGGTCGGGCAGGCGGTCGTCCCAGAGGTCGCGCAGGAAGCGCGAGTGCTCGTCGAGCTGGCGGACCGACGGCGCGTCGGCCGCCGCGCCCGGGATGCGGCCCTGGGCGGCGTCGATCACCGCGTCCCCGACGGGGCTGCGCCGCCAATCGGCCACCGCCGTGGCGAGCGGCGCGCCCTCGTGCGGTGACGACAGCGTCACGACCGTCCCGATGGGTGGGTACTCGGGATCGGCGGCGTCGTAGTAGTCCTGGAGGAACACGTCGACCACGACGCCACCTTGCGAATGCGCGATCAGGTCGACTTCGCGTCCCGGGTGCTCGCGCTGCATGCGCTCGAGCTGCTCGGCGAGGCCGAGCCCGGCCCGGCGCAGGTCGCCGTGGGTCTGCGCCGGCGAGTACGCGCCGCCTCCGGGTGCGTACGAGAAGTAGGCGACCTCGTCGTCGTGGTAGCCGAGCGCACGAGTGTCGAGACCGAACGTCGGATCGTCCGGCGCGCCTGCCGAGTCGATGCCGCCGACGGCCATGAGCAGATGTCCGGACCCGCCGGTGCCGTCGGCGGCTGGGCCGCCCTCCGAGCATTCGCGACGGTGGCGCCACCAGTCGACGGCCCCGCCGGTGACCTCGACCGCCACCGACGCCGCGATCCCAGCCGGCGATCGGTCGAAGACGGCCGCCGCGACGCCCGCCAGGCCGCGCCCCGCGGCCGCACCGGCGTCGGCGACGACGCGAGCCCAGTCGGCGGCGGTGCCGGCGACAGCACTCATCGCATCCCAGCCCCGGCGACCGCCGTCGGCCGCGACCCCGGCGGCGTCGCCGATCGCGCCCGCCAGGTCGCCGGCGACGGCCGCGACTCCCGAGCCTCCCGAGGTCAGCGATCCCGACGCGAACCCACGGCGGGCATCCCAGGGCTCGGCCGGCAGCTCGTCGACGGGTACCAGACGGACGAGCTGGGTGAGGTCGCAGACCTCGAGGAGCTGCTGCGGGTCGAGGTAGCGGTCGCCGAGGCGGACGCCGAAGTGCAACCCGCCCCCGTGGTGCTCCGGCCCATCTCCCCCGGCGACACCGACGACCTGGCCGCGCCCGACGCGGTCGCCGTCGCGCACCGCGATCCCGGCGAGGAACGCGTACGTCGTACGGAGCCCGCCGTCGTGGGTGACGACGACGTGCAGCGAGCCGGCCACCGACCCGGCGAACACGACGACACCGTCGGCGGCCGTCCGTACGGGGGTGCCCGGCGCGGCCGCGAAGTCGACGCCGCGATGTCCCGGCCCATACGCGAACGCGGGGGCTCGGAACGCCTGTGTGATCTCGCCGTCGACCGGCGGGAGCCACGCGCCGCAAGCACCGGGCGCGGGTGCGGCGCCGGCAAGCCCGGTCCGGCGCGCGACCAGGAACGACGACGCCGCGAGACAGAGGACGAGACAGACCGCGACCTCGCGGCGCGGCCGGTGCAGGCGCATGGGCGCTCCCGTGGTTCGAGCACGACACGGGGAAGCGCCGGGGAAGGTGCCGCGGAGCGAAGCTCGACGCGACGCCGGCATCGTACCGGCCGCCTACGACGATGAAAAGGCCGACCGCGGTCAGAAGAGTGCGTCAGCGCACGCGGTCGGCTTCGCTGTCGGCGAGCCGGGCGCGCAGCTGGAGGATGGCCTTGGTGTGGATCTGGCACACGCGGCTCTCGGTGACGCCGAGCACCTCGCCGATCTCCGACAGCGTCAGCCCCTCGTAGTAGTAGAGCGCGAGCACGAGCCGCTCGCGATCGGCCACCCGGTTGATCGCGTCGGCGAGCAGCATCTTCATCTCGTCGACCTCGAACGCCTCGACCGGGTCGTGCGCGGCATCCCGGCCCGGCTCGCCCACCATCGACTGCCCCTGCCGCTCCCCGCCGGCGGCCAGGATCTCGTCGAGGGCGACGAGCCCGACGAACGAGATCTGCGACAGTGCCCGGGCCAGCTCGTCGCCCGTCATGCCGAGCTCCCGGGCGAGCTCGGCGTCATCCGGTGTCCGCCGCAGCTCGTTCTCCAGCTTCGAGTACGCCCGTTCGATGGCGCGCGCCTTGGCCCGCACGGACCGCGGCACCCAGTCGAAGGACCGGAGCTCGTCGATGATGGCGCCCTTGACACGCGCGATCGCGTAGGTCTCGAACTTGAAGCCGCGGGACGGGTCGAACTTGTCGATAGCGTCGATGAGCCCGAAGATGCCGTAGCTCACGAGGTCGGCCTGGTCCACGCTCTGCGGCAACCCGGATGCGACCCGACCGGCCACGAACTTGACGAGAGGTGCGTAATGGAGGATGAGCCGCTCGCGCGCTTCGGGCGTCTGACGCTGCTTGTACTCGCGCCACAGCTCCGCGACCGCGTCGCCGCCGTTCTCAGGCACGAGGATGCGTCGCGTCGTAGACCGCGCGGAGGCGCTCGCGCGTCAGGTGGGTGTAGATCTGCGTGGTCGCGAGGTCCGAGTGCCCGAGCAGCTCCTGCACGGCGCGGAGGTCGGCGCCGCGCTCGAGCAGGTGGGTGGCGTAGGCGTGGCGGAGCGCGTGCGGATGGAGCGGCTGCCCGTCGGGCAACGGGTGACGGGCGACGATGCGGCGGGCGTCGCGGGTGGTGAGACGCCGGCCCCGGGCATTGAGGAACACGGCGTCGGCCGGCGTGCGATCGGTCACGAGGTGCGGCCGGCCGTGCGCGAGATACCCGCGCACGGCCGCCTTGCCCGGTTCGCCGAGCGGCACGCGCCGCTCCTTCGAGCCCTTCCCCAAGACGGTGAGGAACCCGCGCTGCGTGTCGACGGACGGCAGCGTGAGCCCGCAGCACTCGCTCACGCGCAGGCCCGCCCCGTAGAGCACCTCGAGCACCGCGAGGTCCCGCCACGCGACTGCGGCGCCGTCGGCGTCATCGGCCTCGAGGTCGGCGGCGGAGGCGGCCTCGAGCAGACCCTCGGCCTCGGACTGGCGCGGCACCCGGGGAAGCCGCGCCTCGCCTTTCGGCGCCCGGAGCGAACGCCCCGGGTCCGTGGGGATCACACCCCGGCGGTACAGGAACCGGAGATAGGCCCGCAGCGAGGCCGCCTTGCGGGCGATGGAGCGCCGGGCGAACTGCCGCGTGGCGAGGTACGCGAGGTATCGGCGCAGCGTCGCCCGATCGAGCCGGTCGGGCGTCGGGCACCCACCCCGTTCGGCCCAGGCGACGAACTGACGGACGTCGGCCTCGTAGGCCTCGACCGTGTGCGCGCTCGCCCCTGCCAGGGAAGCGACGAACTCGTCGACCGCCCAGCTCACACCACACCTCGGGTTTCTCCCCGCCCGCGCAGGCACGTTACCAACCGACCTCGAGCGATTCGTGCCAAACCGGCGCCGCGGTAGCCGTCGTATACGTGCGGTACCGTGCGGCTCACCGTCGAGGTCGCCGCGGTCACGGCCCTCCCGTCCACGATTCTCGGGAGGTCGTCCGTGCTCGCCTCGGTTCGCAGCGCGACGCTCACAGGCGTCGACGGCCGCGTCGTCACGGTCGAGGTCCACGTGTCGACCGGTCTGCCCAGCTACCACGTCGTCGGGTTGCCCGACGCCGCGGTACGCGAGTCGAGAGAACGCGTTCGTGCCGCGTTGCTCTCGTCGCAGCTCGAGTTCCCCCAGCAACGCATCACCGTCAACCTCGCGCCCGGCGGTGTGCGCAAGACCGGCGCCGGGTTCGAGCTCGCGGTCGCGCTCGGTCTGATCGCCGCCACCGGTCAGCTGGCGGACGGCGTCCTCGACGGCATGGGGGTGCTGGGCGAGCTGGGGCTCGACGGCTCGGTGCGTCCCGTGCCCGGCGTGCTTGCGCTCGTCGACGCGCTCCAGCGCGCCGCGACCGAACGTGTAGTCGTGCCGACGTCGGACGTCGCCGAGGCGTCGCTCGTGGACGGCATGGACGTTCGGGGCGCCCGCAGCGTGGCCGAGCTCCGGGCCTGCCTGAAGGGTGAGAGCGAGTGGCCCGAGCCGCCGCCGCCGATCGTCGTCGGTCGGAACGACCCGCCCGATCTCGACGGCGAAGCTCTCGACGAGCCCGTCGACCTCGCCGACGTGCGCGGGCTCCCTCGTGCCCGGCGTGCCCTCGAGGTCGCGGCCGCCGGCGGCCATCACCTCCTGCTCACCGGGTCGCCCGGCACGGGCAAGACGATGCTCGCCCGCCGCCTCCCGACCATCCTTCCTCCGCTCGAGCAGGACGAAGCGCTGGAGGTCACGCGCATCCACTCGGCCGCGGGTCGTGCTCCTACGCACGGTCTGGCGCGCCGGCGCCCGTTCCGGGCGCCGCACCACACCGCGTCGACGGCCGCGCTCGTCGGGGGCGGCTCGTCGCGAGTGCGGCCGGGCGAGGTGACGCTCGCCCATCGGGGCACCCTGTTCCTCGACGAGCTGGGCGAGTTCCCACCGCACGGACTCGACGCGTTGCGACAACCGATCGAGGAGCACGTCGTGCGGATCTCGCGACAGGCGATGTCGGTGGTGTTCCCGTCGGACTTCCTCCTCATCGCATGCTCGAACCCGTGCCCATGCGGGCGGGGCGGCCCGAGCTGCGAGTGCACAGAGATACAACGCGCCCGCTACCGCCGCCGGCTGTCGGCGCCGTTGCTCGACCGCTTCGACCTGCGCCTCGAAGTGCACGCCCCTGAACCGGGCGACGGGCCGGGCGAGCCGTCGTCAACGGTGCGTGCGCGCGTCGCGGAGGCCGTCGCCCGACAGCAGCGGCGCTACGCCTCATGGCCGTGGCCGCGGAACGCCAAGGTCCCCGCCGGCGCGCTGACCGACCAGATCCCGTTGACGCCCGGGGGCGACGACGCATGGCGGTGGGCGATCGGTCACGACTCGCTCACCGGGCGGGGCGCCGCCAGGGTGCGCCGCGTCGCGCGCACACTCGCCGACCTCGAAGGCACCCCGGTGGTGGACGAGCGGCACGTGACCCTGGCGGCCTCGCTGCGCGAGGACGTGCCGTGACGACCGGTCGGGCGCGCCACGAGGCAGCCGACGTCGCCGCGGCCACCCTCGTCTGTCTCCCCGACATGGGACCGCGCCGGCTGCGCGCCGTCCTGGATCGATGGCCCGATCCCGGCGCCGCGCTCGCCGCCGTGCGCGACGGCAAAGCCGGCATGGCACTGTCCCACGACGTTCGGCTCGTCCGCGCGCACGAGCGCGACGAGCTCGTCCGGAGATGGGCGCGGGCGGCGCGCATGCTCGACCTCGCGCCGGAGCTGACGCGGCGCGGCACGTCAGTCGTACGTGACGGCCAGACCGGCTATCCGATCGCGGAGGACGTGCCGGACCGGCCGGCGGTGTTGCTCGTTGAAGGAAAGGCACCTGACGCCCTGCTGCGGCCGCGCGTCGCGATCGTCGGCACGCGCTCGGCATCGGTGCACGGTCTCGCGGACGCGCGCGAGCTCGGAGCGTTCCTCGCCCGCCGCGGTGTGACCGTCGTGAGCGGGTTGGCGATCGGGATCGACGGTGCTGCACACGAGGGCGCGCTCGACGGCGGTGGCGGCGTCGTCGGCGTGGTGGCGACCGGCCTCGACGTCGTGTACCCGCGCCGTCATGTCGTGCTGTTCGATCGCGTACGCGAAGCGGGGGTGCTGCTCAGCGAGTCGGGGTTCGGCGCCGGCGCCAACCGATTCCGGTTCCCCGTGCGCAACCGCATCATCGCCGCGCTCGCCGACGTCGTCGTGGTCGTCGAGGCGACGCGCCGCGGTGGCGCCCGCATCACCGCCGACTACGGCCTCGAGTACGACCGGCCGGTCCTCGTGGTCCCGGGCTCGCGCCGCAACCCGTCCGCCGAGGGATGCAACGCGCTGCTGGCCGATGGCGCCCAGCCTCTCCTGGAGCCCGACGACGTGCTCGTGGCACTCGGGCTGACACCCGGGTCACGCCGGGGCTGGGGCGCGCCGCCGCCGCGGCCGACGCCCGACAACGCCGGCTCGCGCATCCTCGAAGTGTGCGGAGGTGACGCGGCCTCGGTCGACCAGCTGGTGAGCCGAACCGGGTTCGAGCCCGAAGCCGTCACCGTCGGGTTGCGCGCGCTCGAGCGGCAGGGCTGGGTCGAGCACCGCCGGGGCTGGTGGTGGCCCCGATGAGCGACGCGCTACTCGCCGGTGAACTTCGGCTCGCGCTTCTGGAGGAAGGCGACCATCGCCTCGGCGGTGTCCTTCGACGCGAAGTTCATCGCCTGGGCGGTGTCCTCGAACTCGAGCGCCTCGGCCATCGACACCGACAAGGACTGATTCAGGAGACGCTTCGAGATGGCGAGCTGGATCGGCGGCAGCGCGGCGAGACGCGCCGCGTACTCGCCGACCACCTTGTCGAGCTGCTCGGGAGGCACGACCCGGTTCACGATGCCGATGCGCTCGGCCTCCTCGGCGTCGATGATGTCGGCGAAAAACACCAGCTCCTTCGCCTTGTGGAGGCCGACGAGGCGGGGCAGCAGCCACGAGCCGCCGAAGTCGACGTTCAGCCCGCGCTTGGAGAAGATCTCGGAGAACCGGGCGCGCTCCGAGGCGACGACGAGGTCGCAGCCGAGCGCGAGGTTCAGGCCCGCGCCGGCGGCCACCCCGTTGACCGCGGCGATCGACGGCTGTGGGAGCGAGTGGAGGCGCAAGGCGGCGCGCCCGACAACGCGCATCTGCCGGAAGGTCGAGCCGATGCCACCGTCCTGGGTGGAGAGATCCGGGTTGTCGCCGGGCGCCAGATCGGCGCCGGAGCAGAAGCCGTCGCCGGCTCCCGTGACGACGAGCACGCGGTCGCTCGGCGTGTCGGCCACCTCGTCGAACACGTCGATGAGCTCGCGCCACATCGGGCCGTTGATGGCGTTCTTCTTCTCGGGGCGGTTCAGCGTGACGGTCACGACGCCGTCCGCGCGTTCGACGATGAGGGTCTCCATGCGGCCGCTACCGTAGCCCCGTGGGCTTCAACCCGTTCCGGAAGCAGGTGCGGCGCTCCTCCGACATCGTCATCGTCGTCGCCGCGCTGGTCGTGGTCGCAGCGCTCGTCGTCTGGGCCGTGCTACCGCGTTGACCCCGGGTTCGGCTCACTCCTCCAGACGGGTCTCGCGCGCGAAGGACACGATGTCGCCCGCGACCTCGTGCAACTCGCGCTCCGGCGCCGGCTCGTCCGTCACCCGCGCCGCCTGCATGCGGTCGAGGCGGAACGTGCGTCCGCCGTCCCGGAGCCGGCACCACGCCATGAGGTACCAGTGGTCCTGGCCGCCGGCGAGCCCGTACGGCTCCACCTGCCGTCGTTCCGTCTGCTGCCCGGATCGGTCGACGTAGTCCAGCTCGAGCACCTTGCGCTCGGCGACCGCCGTCTCGACCGCCCGCATGACCGGGGTCGCCTCGAGGTGACCGCGCTCCTGCAAGAGGTGGATGCGGGCCACGAGCTCGCGTGCGCCGTCGCGGTTCGTGGCCGACATGGCGGCGACGAGCTTGCGCAGCGCGGACCGGGCCGCGTCGCCGAACGGGATCGGGCCGCTCGCCGCCAGCGCCACCGCGACCGCGGTGGCCTCGTCGGCGCTGAAGTTCAGGGGCGGCAAGCTCATCGACGGGTCGACGGAGTACCCGCCGCCGGGGCCGGGCGTCGCCCAGATGGGCACGCCGGACTGCTGGAGGGAGGAGATGTCGCGCTCGATGGTGCGCACGCTCACCTCGAACCGCTCGGCGAGCTCTCGGGCCGCCCGCGCCCGCGGCGCCGTCGCCCGCAGGACCTCGACGATCGCGTAGAGGCGGTCGGTGCGGTTCACCCCGACAACCTGCCAGATGGGGTGCCAGGATGGAATGTCGTCCGCCACCGGGGGTTGCAACCACCATGACCGAAGGACACCGCATCACCGTCACGCCCGCCGACGTGCACGTGGAGGTCTCCGTCAACGGCGTGAAGGTCGCCGAGTCGGACCGGCCCGTGCTGCTCGAGGAGACCGGCCTGCCCACGCGCTACTACCTCCCGCGCGAGCACGTCCGCGAGGAGCTCCTGCGAGCGACCAACAGCGAGACGACGTGCCCGTTCAAGGGCCAGGCGTCGTACTGGTCCGTGCACCTCGACGACGAGGTCCACGACGACCTCGTCTGGAGCTACGACTCGCCGATCCCGCGGGCCGAGGGGGTCAAGGGGCTGCTCTGCTTCTACAACGAGCGGGTCGACCTCGTCGTCGACGGTCAGGCCCTGGCGCGGCCGGAGACGCCCTACTCGCGTTAGAACGCGGCCTCGAGCACCTCGACCGTGAGCTCGTCGGTCGACACGCGCGTCACCGACGCCACGTCGAAGCGCAACGTCGAGCGGTGCGTGCCGTGCTCGGCGAGCCAGCGGAGCGCGAGATTGCGCAACCGGCGCTGCTTGGTCGCGGTGACGGCCTCGAACGGCGCGCCGAACTTCGTGCTCGCACGCGTTTTCACCTCGCAGAACACGAGGGTGTCGCCCCGGAGCGCCACAAGGTCGAGCTCGCCGTCCCGGCATCGCCAGTTGCGGTCGACCACCTCGTAGCCGGCGGCTTCGTACCAGCGCGCCACCGCGTCCTCGCCGGCGACTCCGAGCCGGCGGCGCGGGTCGACCCGCCGGCGCGGGCCCGAGTCGGGCACCGTTACAAGTCCTTGCCGGCCAGCTCCTCGACGTTGACGTCCTTGAACGTCACGACCCGCACGTTGGCCACGAACCGAGCGGGCCGGTACATGTCCCATACCCATGCGTCCTGGAGGTTGAGCTCGAAGAAGACGCGGCCCTGCTCGTTCTTCACGTCCATCTTGACGTCGTTGGTGAGGTAGAAGCGCCGCTCGGTCTCGACGACGTACTGGAACATCGGGAGGACGTCGCGGTACTCCTTGTAGAGCTGGAGCTCGATTTCGGTCTCGTACCGCTCGAGGTCCTCGGCGCTCACGCGATGCTCCTGTCAGGGTCGCGGGCTCAGGCCCGCCGCTCCCTGATCTTGGCCGCCTTCCCGACCCGGTCACGCAGGTAGTAGAGCTTCGCCCGTCGCACGTCGCCGCGGCTCACCACCTCGATGCGGGCGATGATCGGCGAGTGGACGGGGAAGGTGCGCTCGACCCCGACGCCGAAGCTGACCTTGCGGACGGTGAAGGTCTCGCGGGCGCCGCTGCCCTTGCGCCGGATCACCACGCCCTGGAAGACCTGCACGCGTTCCCGGTTTCCCTCGACCACGCGCACGTGCACCTTGAGGGTG
>Ga0066388_100002907_pt1 | contig 10776 bp, 6 predicted proteins | sample PanSoiMetaGPlot6_FD_64539 | JGI IMG/M metagenome (GOLD analysis project Ga0066388, IMG submission 64539) | Tropical forest soil microbial communities from Panama analyzed to predict greenhouse gas emissions - Panama Soil - Plot 6 (Hybrid Assembly) | ecosystem: Environmental > Terrestrial > Soil... | reverse complement strand
TCTGTTGCCCGGAAGGGCTGCTTGATTACTGCATATCCTGCTGTGCGATCTGGCGAAGGGCTGCGGCGCTCCGCAAACGAACGTAGCGATTGGAGTCACGCTGGCGGATCTCGTCCAGCGCGCGAAGAATGCGCTGCTCGGTTTCCCGGCTTCCCGGCACGGCCTGCGGGGCAACGGCTGGCACGGGAAGATCGGAGTCCTGCGCTTCCGGAGCCATCTCAGGCATTTCACCGCCGGCTTCCATTGCGCGAACAAGAAGATTGATCGCTTCCACGCGAACACCGGGATTCGGATCGCGCTGGAGCGCGTCCAGCAAAGCATCACGCACGGCAGGCACGCCAGCCATGTCGCGAAGGGCGTCAATCGCCTTCAAACGTACCGCAGGATTCTGATCTTTGCGTGCGGCGGCCAGCAATGCGGCCCGAGCCTTCTCGTCCCCGACAGCGGCACGCAACGCTTCAACGCAATCGAGTCGCACACCGGCATCGAAGCGGTCGCTGTTGCTGACAACGAAAGTAAGAACTTGGCGCACATCGGCGCTGTCTTCATCGCTCGTCAGCGTCATCGGTTGTTCAGCATTCAGCTGCAGCTGAATCTTTCCGTCAGGCCGGGAGAAATTGATCCCCGAGACTTCCATCTTGTTAAGAGTGTCGGGCTTAATTCTTGAATCGGCGAACACTTTCACCGCAGAGCCATTGCCGCTGCCAGTCGGCAACCACTGAATCGCCTGTGTACCGACAATCGCGCCAACCAGCAAAAGCGCAGCAGCGCTCCACGCCGGCCGCAATGCCATCCAGCGGCGCACCCAGCCAAACGGCTGCCAGCCCTCATCCACCTTCGGAGCAGCAAGCTCGTCCAATTTTTCTGCTAATTCACTGCGGCACTGCGAGAGGAGGACTCCTGAGGATTCGAACTGGTCGGCGGTCTGCGGCATTCGATCAATCGCAGACTGCAAGGCGCCTTCCTCTGTAAGTTGGGCACGACACTCAGAGCAAGCGGCAAGGTGCGCGTCAATCTGCGCGCGCTCTTCTGAAGTAATTTCGTCGCACATGTAGAAAACGAGGAGCGGAGCAACATCCTCGCAGCGTATGAGTTTGGAAGAGCCGCTCATCGGAGACCTTCCAGTTCGCTGCGCAATTTGCGGGTCGCGCGGAAAAGGGAATTCTTTACGGTTTCTTCGGTTGTGCCAAGTGCATCACCAATAGCGCGCAGCTTCAATCCCTGATAGTGCTTCATTTCGAAAACAACTCGCTCGCGTGGCGAGAGCCGTTCCATCGCCCGCGCGATGCGCGATTGAATCTCTTTTCCCATCAAGCTGCGTTCTGGGTCGAGCGTCGGCCGATGCTCTTTCTGGTAGTCGAAGAAATCCCGCGGGCCTTCTTCCATACGATTCGGATGAATCTCCGGCGCCTGATCCTCCGGCCGCGCCTGGCGGCGGCGAAGATGGTCGAGGCAAACATTCGTGACAATGCGGTACAGCCATGTATAAAAGCTGCATTCGAAACGGAAGCGGTGCAGATTGCGGTAGACCTTCAGGAAAGCTTCTTGGTAAACGTCGCGGGCGTCCTCGGGGCGCTTCATCAGGTTCAGCGCCAGCCGCAGCACATCCCGGTCGTAGCGGCGAACCAACTCCTCAAAAGCGGCGCGGCTACCTGCCTGAGCCTCAGCTACAAGGGCCCTCTCGTCTAAGTTGGGCAAGGAGGTCACCGTTGAGAGAGCGGCTGCAGAGCCGCCGGAGCGGCCGCTATTATCGGCCAAAGCCAACACCCATCGGGAAAGTGGCATATTCGCTTTCTCTTTGCGCCTTGACGCCCCACAACCTGTTGAACAGGAGCACTTTAGCGCAAATCCGTGCCTGCGGCCAGACGGAAATCTCCGCGACCTCTGTCCGTTTGGACGCAACGGCACCCACCGGGTGAGCAGCCACCTCCTTCGTATACAACGAAATCAGCGGCCTTTTTGTTTCGGATTGTGGAAATCCGCCTGGAGGTTGCCTCGTCTCAGACAGACTGCTCGGAAGCCGCCACTAGCCATTTCACAAGCGGCCACGCGAACAGCGTTATTAAAGCCCCCGAGGCTGCATATCCATTCATTCGGTAAAAGCTATTTGGCTGACCAAGTAGGGCCAAACCGGAGACAAGCAAGGAGGCACTCATCGTGACCAGAAAAACTCCCAGCAAATTGAATTTCGCGATCCAGCGCACGCCCAGAACAATCGCGCCGAGCAAAATGCAGCTGGCCAAGTATTTTTCGGCGAAGTCTCCGCCGCTGCCCCAATCACGAACCAGTGTTGCCGCGCTCACGAGAAAAATCGCAATGCGAAACGCAACAGGCTTGACATACGCCGCGATGAAGCCGGCGATTGCAGCAAGCAACGCTGAATAAAGCAGCGCATGAGAAATCGCAGACCCAATCGTGGAAGCCAACGGCAGTTTTGCGCTGAAGTCGTTGCCGAATGCCGCCGGCAGCAGCCGGTGCGCCATCTGCCAGTGTGCTGCTGCCCAACTAAGCGCGCTTTCGAGGCCGATTAGCCCAGCCAGGCCGCCGATGCCAATCAGGAGCGCGTCCCGATAGTACGATCCGGACATCCCCGACCAGCCCGGCAATCGCTCTTCGCCAAATGCTTTGCGGCAATAAAACCAGGCCAATCCAAAAACCAAGATGAGTGCGCCCGCGGCAAAGGCAGCGCCGAGCAGGATGCTGATCGTCGCAACCAGGTACATCGCCTTCAACGGAATCGCCGTTTGATATTGTTGCAGGATTTGCGTCAGCCGGTCGCCGAACGCAACCGTAAGCGCAAATCCGACAACAGACCAGATCGCCCAGAGCGAAATCCTTTTCCATGGAATCGACTGTGCATCATCCGTGCGGAAATTCTTGAAGAAAATGATGAACATCGCCGCGCCAAGCGCCACGTAAGAAAGAATCGTGCCCACAAAATAAAGAGTCCGCGAAAGTCCTTGCTCTTCCTGTTTGCGCGACCATTCGTCTGGAATCTTCACGTAATTGCGGTAGCCGGTCACTTCGTTGCCGAGGACTTTCAAATCGATGCGCGCGAAGGCGTGCCCGTTCGCCGCGTTATCTCCGTCGAGAGCCGCGTTTTGCTGCCACGTCAGCGTGTGATCGATCCGGTGCGGTCGTTTCTTCGAATCGGAATCCACCAGCGCCCAATGGCTGAGATCGAAATGTTTTTGCTCTTTCAGATATTTCTCTGCAAGCGCTACTGTTTCTTCTTTGCTGAGCGTTGCCCCAGGCGCATTTTCGGCGAGCGTGTGATGAATAGAATGTAACGAGCCATCGGACTTGAGGACAACAAAATACTCCTCCGGATCGCTGTCCTTGAAGTACCGCGTGCCCCAAAGCGGCACGGGAATCTGGTTTTCGTAAAGTTTGTTCACCGCCGACACGCCGATCTTTTCACGCAGAAATTCGTTGGCAGTCGCATCGCTGTTGTCGAGGAAAAGAGTGGCGTGATGATACGCGCCCGGATCGACTCCAGTGTTGCGCAAAACCTTGTCTGTCAGCGCTGCCGCATCACGCACGTTTATGTTGAGCTTCAGATAGCTGCCAATGCGTTGATGGTTCAGCTTTAGAGCCGCCACCACCCCCAGAACGCCACAAATGGCAAGTACCGCCATCGCTCTGCCGCTCAAAGGCTGGTAGCGCGAATCAACTTGTGTTTGCGGCTCAGGCTGCTCAACAATTTCCGCCGGCATTTCAGGCTGAGCCTCCGCTCCGTTTTGCAGATCTTCGACAGCTTCAAACTCGCCACGCTTCAAATACGACGTAAGCGAAAAAAGCAACGGCGCGGCAGCGGCGAGACCGACAACCACGCCGGAAATCTTGAAGTAAAGATTGTCCGAGCGAACGAGAAACAATCCAACCAGTGAAGCATCCACCGTGTAGTGCCAAATCAATGTCGCAAGAATGCCCCACCGTAACATCACGAAGCCCGCAACGATCCCGATTAGCCCGACTTCGATGCCGCGGATGTACGCCGGCTCTTGCGGGTAGTTGCTGTGCAGGAATCCCCAAAGGAATGCAGGCACAATGGCGGCAATCCACCGAGAGCCTGTGAATTTTGTGAACAATGGAATTGCGAACAAACGAAAAGTGAACTCTTCGTTCATCGAAGCCAGCAGTCCAATCGCGACGCCGGAAATCCACGGGAAGCCCGTGTTGACCGCGTCCGAATAGTTGACTTCCTGCGGCGCCCACGCGCCATAGTGCGAGGCCACGACATAAAACCCCACAACAAATCCGATGTGCGCCGCCGCAAGCGAAATGCCGACTACGGCCGAAGAGAAGAACTCCTTCGATCGAAATCCTCGCCACGTGAACGTCTTCGAAAGCCTGAGATTGCCCGGTTGCGACCTGCGGTATAGCGGTTCGGCCGCGGGAAGAACAATCGTGATCGTGAAAGCCGTGAATACCGCGATGCCCAATGCCTGAAGAATTTGCAGAAGTACGAACCCGGCGTAGGTTTCTTTGGTGCTGTAGTTTGCGCCCCACAGCGGCCATTCATTTAGCGATTGCAGAAACAGCAGGCCGGCTGCGAGCGCCCCGAGCTTGATCGCCAATCCCCACTTGGTTTGGCCGCTCTTTGTGAATTGAATTGCGTACCAGATTGCGACTCCCAGCAACCCGAAGTAAATCACGAAGAACACAAGAGCCAGCGTGTTGTTGCCGGAGCGCAACCGTTCGTAACCACGCTTCCACTCCTCTGGCACATGGAGCGTTTCTTCGGTGCCGCTGGGTTTGTCTCCCGCAATGTGAATCTTCTCGCGATAGGGAGCGTCTTTGACTTTCACCCCATTTTTTTCCCACGTGAAGTCCCAGTCAAGGCGGTTTGGTTTTTTCTGTGAGTTTGCTTCTTCCGGGAGAAAGCTCCATTCGTTCGAATTCTTGCCGAGTTGCGTAGTGAGAAAGCTCTGCGCCAGAGTTTGCGCAGCAGCCCGATCAAGTGTCGCTCCCGCCTTCGCCTCCGGCAATTTGTGCGCGTAGCCCACGATTTGGCCGGAAGGGCTGACGCGAATCTGATATTCCTCTTCCTGCAAAACGCGGTAGAAGCGGACATTCCAGTACCACAGGCTAATTTGCGACGCGGCGAGCTGATTTGCCTGCTGCAGCCCGAGTTCGCGCTCTAGATAAACCTTCTCTTCTTCTTCCACGCTGAATTCAATCGAAGACCGGTATCCGCCGACATTCTCCCCAAGCCCGCCAAGAAACGCCTTCGCGCGTTCCATCGCTTGCGGGCGGGAAACTTTAAAATCAACGGAAGCTTCGGGGAAGGCGCGAAAGAAATAGCGCTGGGCGAAGAAAAGGCCGACGATTCCGGCAAGGACCCAAAGGATTAAGGCGCGCTTTTCAGACCCCGTCAATTTGGTGCTGGACAAGAGATTCCTCCCCAAAATGCCAGACCTGCGGAGCCTGTACTGTAGTAATACGCAGGCCGCGGGCGCAAGTTATCTCGCTCAGGAAGTTTTTTTGCCCTGCTCCTGCCCGCTCGCAGCAGCCCCAACCCATCATTTCGGAGGAAACAACCGCGGCCCTACAGCTCTCGCCTAAGCCGCCCGTCATTTCGAACGGAACGAGCAGACGCTTTTGTTTTTCCGATTCATTCCGATGAATCTATCGGCTGTGAAGAGAGAAATCTCTTAGATTGCAGCAGCACCTATCCAAACGGTTGAGCGAAGCCCTTTCCCGGCTCATCGTGTTCGGTAATGGTATAAAAGACGTTTATGGCAAGCGGACTCCAATCTCCCGTGCAAATGATCAAGGGCGTCGGCCCGCAGCGCGCCGAGCTGCTCGCGAAGCGCGGCATCCATACTCTGGAAGATTTGCTCTCCTATTTGCCCTTCCGTTATGAAGACCGCATCAAGTTTTCCCATGTAAAGGACGTCCGCCCAAATGCCGTTTTTACCTTGCGCGTAACTGTCATGAGCGGCCAGGCCGTTCGTACGATGCGCGGCCGCGACGCCATCTATCACCTGTTGGTGCAGGACGAAACGGGCTCCTTGCCCTGCAAGTTTTTCCACGGCGGCTATCTCGAAGGCCGTCTCAAGCCCGGCCAGCAATTGATTCTTCACGGCAAATCGGAAGTGGACAAGCAGCGGCCCGCTCGCGTCGAAATGGTCAATCCGCAAATGGAAGTGATCAGCAGCGACGGGCTCGATTCGACCGAAGTTGGCAGAATCGTCCCAATCTACGAAGCGATTGGCACCTTCGGCTCGCGCGCCATCCGCCGCGCAATCTATGGCGCGTTGCAGCAACTCGATCCAGCAATGCCGGACATTCTGCCAACCTCCCTTCGCGCAAAACTCAAATTCCCGACGCACCGCGAAGCCGTCGTACAGACTCATTTTCCATCGGCCGAGGAATCGCTCGACGCACTGAACCAATTTCAATCTCCCGCCCAGCTGCGGCTCATTTTTGAAGAGCTCTTTTTATACCAACTCAGCCTCGCCCTCGATCGGCGTGCCACGCGCAAAGAAAACGCCATCGCCTTCCGCGTTCGAGAAGACAGCGTGCGTGAAGCGCTGAAGAAAATCCTGCCGTTCAAACCGACCGCGGCGCAGAAACGCGTACTGGCTGAAATCGCTGCTGACTTGGAAAAAGCTTCTCCGATGAACCGCCTGCTGCAAGGCGACGTCGGCAGCGGGAAAACCATCGTCGCGCTGCAGGCCGCAGTAATCGTGATCGAAAACGGATGCCAGGCCGCTTTGATGGCGCCGACTGAAATTCTGGCCGTGCAGCACTTTCTTTCCGCGCGGCGCATTCTCGAAAAAGCGGGATACAAAGTCGAACTGCTCATTAGTGGAATGAAATTTGCCGAAAAGTCCGCCGCCTTGGAACGAATTGCAAGCGGCGAGGCGCAATTAGTGATCGGAACCCACGCGCTCATAGAAGACAACGTCGTCTTCGCAAAACTCGGTTTTGTCGCAATTGACGAACAGCATCGCTTCGGCGTCCTGCAACGCAAACGCCTAATGGACAAAGCAGCGACGTACGGCCACGCTCCGCACGTCCTTGTGCTGACCGCCACGCCAATTCCACGCACGCTCTCGCTTACTTTGTACGGCGATCTCGACGTTTCCATCATCGACGAACTTCCTCCGGGGCGCACGCCAATCGTCACGCGCACGGCCACCGAACCACAGCTGCCCGGTGTTTGGGAATCGCTTCGCCGTGAAGTCGCGGCAGGCCATCAGGCCTACATCGTCTATCCCGTTATCGAAGAATCGAAACTGGAACTGAAAGCGGCTATGGAGGAATACGAACGGCTTTCGAAACAAGTTTTTCCGAAATTGAAACTCGGCCTTCTGCACGGCCGCCTTTCCAGCGAAGAAAAAGAAATCGTCATGATCAAGTTTCGCTTGAATGAAATTCACATTCTGGTCGCGACGACCGTCGTCGAAGTTGGAGTCGACGTCCCCAATGCAACTGTCATGGTCATCGAGCACGCAGAACGATTCGGCTTGTCACAGCTGCATCAATTGCGCGGACGAATCGGTCGCGGCGCGGAAAGATCGCATTGCATCCTCGTCGCTCCGGGCCACATGAGTGACAATGCCCGTGCGCGCCTCGAAACCATGGTTCGCACCTCGAATGGATTTGAAATCGCCGAAACCGATTTGCAACTCCGAGGCCCGGGCGAATTTTTCGGCACTCGCCAGTCCGGCGACCTGGGTTTTCACATTGCCAATCCGTTGCGCGACCGCGAACTCCTCGATTTGGCCCGCAAAGAAGCTTTTGCCCTTGCAGAGGGCCCCGAATCACAAAACGAACTAAAGCAAATCCTCCGCGCCCTTCCCCCGCACTGGCACCGCCGCTACCATTTGGCGCGCATTGGGTAAGAACATGCGCATCATCGCCGGAACATATCGCAGCCGCATCCTAAAAAGTCTGAAAGGGCTGGCTCTTCGCCCGACGAGCGACTATCTGCGCGAAACTTTGTTCAATGTTTTGGGGCCCGCCGTCGGTGGCTGTCGTTTTCTCGATCTTTACGCAGGAACGGGCGCTGTGGGAATCGAAGCTCTAAGCCGCGGAGCCGTCGAAGCGGTCTTTGTAGAAAATCATGCCGCCGCGGCGAAATTGATTCGCGAAAATCTGGCTTCACTTAAAATCGGTACCGGAGTACGAGTTATCGCTGCAGACGTCACGGCCGCGCTCACAAAACTTTCCTCGCTCGGCGGGCATGCTTTCGATTTCGTTTTTCTCGATCCGCCCTACGCCGAGGAACACAAATACGAATCAGCAATGAATATCCTTCGAACCTCTTCTCTCTTATCTCCGAATTCCGTCGTAATCGCCGAACACCGAAAATCCTTTGCCCTAGCCGATTCTTTCGGCGATCTTCAAAAAGTACGCACACTAAAACAAGGCGACGCCGTTTTGAGCTTTTATCGATTGAATCGCCAGTCAGACAGCTGACGCCAGCGCGCTCAATTGTCATTCCGAGTCCCAGCGGTTTGTGCTGGGCGAGGAATCTGCTTTTTCTTTCCGCGCCAAAATAAGTCAACGGACCAGCTAACCTCCCGCCCGCTCGAACCATCTATTCTCTTTTACCCGCACTGACACCCCGCCCGTGCGCGATATAATTGGGGTTTCATGTCCACGACGCAAACCGCCAATGCCTTCGACCTGCTCGGCCAGGGCAACACCGCGCCGCCAACCGTGCATTTGCCGGGCCTTGGTGAGCCGCAACTCGAAGTCAGCTGGGGTGAATTCCGCCAAAGTTTTTCCAGCAGTGTTTCCGCCGCGCTTAGCCGTTCTATCGAATCACGAAAATTCCTCACCGCCAGTTTTTTCAGGGACGCCTGGGTTGAACGCAAATTCCCGCGGCGCGCCGTCGCCGCCGCCGCATTGTGGCATTTGGTCTTGATCGTGATGCCTTCGCCGCAAATTTCCGGCCCGCGTCATATTTCCGCACTCGATAACACTGTACTGACCTGGTCCGGGCCAATCGAAGATTTGCCGCTGCTCCAAATGCGCGGGGACAAACCAAAACCTTTCCCTCGCGGCGAACCGGAAAAGCCGCCGCCGCCGAAAGGCGCTGACGCGTTTCATCCGAGGCAAAGAATTTTCACAGACCCGGTGCATCCGAATCACCCGAGGCAAACTCTGATCAACCCGCAAGCGCCTCCAGACGCGCCGAAGCTTTTGCCGAACGTGCCCAACATCGTACAAATCGCACCAGCTGCTGGACCTGCGCGGCCGAAACTCGAAATCAGCGAGCGCGTTCTGAAAAGTTTGCGGCCCCACCAGAAACGCGCTGCGAAAACTGAGGTCACCGCGCCCGCACCCGAAATTCAGAATAACGAAACGCGCCCAGCCGACCTCACCATCGCAGCAAACCAAAATGCGCCTGCGCGTCCGCAACTCGAAATAAACGCAGGCTCGGTTCCACTCGCCGCAACGCGAAAACAGATCGGGGACGCAGGTGCCGCCCCGGAAATGGCCGCATCCTCGGCCTCGAACGGTGCAGCGTCCACGTTGATTGCGCTTTCCGCAACCCCCGGCCCGTCGGCGCCAGTTGAACCGCCGCAGGGAAATCTCGCTGCGCGCATCGCGATTAGTCCAGAAGGGAAACAGCATGGCGTGCCGGGCGGTTCGCCAAACGCTACGCCTTCAAATGGTGGCAATGGCGGTGATCATTCGAGCGGCGGAGGATCCGGCTCGGGCGGAGGCAACGGAAAAAATGATGTCGGCGTAAGCATCAGCGGAGGAAATCCGAGCAGCAACACCTCCGGCCTTGGCGGAGCGAAGCCGAAACTCAATCTCTCTGTAGCGCGACCGCGTGCAGGCGCTGGCAGAGATGCCAATTCGGACGCTCCTCCCGTTCGAACGGCCCCGCCCAATTTCGCAGATCTTCCTTCCGGCGTAAAACCCGAAGCGATCTTCGCTTCAAAACGTGTTTACACCATGCACGTCAACATGCCGAATCTGAACAGCGCCACCGGCAGCTGGATCATCAATTTTTCTGAGTTGCGCACCGATCCATCCGCGCCACGAACCGCAATCGGAAGCGACGTCGCCGCGCCACTCGCCATCAAAAAAGTTGATCCGAAATATCCGCCCACGCTGGTTGCGGAAAACGTCGAAGGGGAAGTCGTTCTCTATGCGGTCATCCGCCGCGACGGATCAGTGGACAGCATCCAGCTTGTAAAAGGCATTGACGTGCTACTCGATGAAAACGCGATGAAGGCATTCGCGCAGTGGAAATTCCGCTCTGCTGAAAAACAGGGGGACGCCATCGATCTAGAAGCGATCGTCCACATTCCTTTCCGGATTTTTGTGAATCGCTAGTCGCCCGGCTAAACGTCGCACAAATCAACCGCTTCGCGCAACGAAGCCAAAGGATCGCGCGTCGGCACAAACTCGTGCGCAACGTATCCTGAATAATTCTTTGCCGCGATTCCGCACATCACCGCGTCCCAATGCACTTCCTGTGTGTTGTCCAGTTCATGCCGACCGGGCACCCCGCCAGTATGAAAATGCCCCAGCCACTGGATGTTCTGCTGAATCGTGCGAATCAAATCGCCTTCCATGATCTGCATGTGGTAGATGTCGTACAAAAGTTTCACGCGTGGCGAATTCACAGCTTCCATCACGCGCACGCCCCACGCCGTGTGGTCGCACATGTAATCATGGTGATCCACTTTGCTGTTCAGCAGTTCGAGGCAAATCGTCACGCCGTTGTCTTCGGCGATTTTCTTCACGCGATTCAGCCCTGCGCTCGTATTTCTCGCGCCTTCGTCGTCGGACATTCCCGCA
>Ga0066388_100002906_pt1 | contig 10776 bp, 6 predicted proteins | sample PanSoiMetaGPlot6_FD_64539 | JGI IMG/M metagenome (GOLD analysis project Ga0066388, IMG submission 64539) | Tropical forest soil microbial communities from Panama analyzed to predict greenhouse gas emissions - Panama Soil - Plot 6 (Hybrid Assembly) | ecosystem: Environmental > Terrestrial > Soil... | reverse complement strand
TAGGCGTAGTTGCCCCATATCCATTGCTCGGCGGCCATGAAATCCTTGATCGGGCCTCTTCCTACGACCTCAATCTCGCGCTCCACATTTCGGGGCGTAACCAGAACTGTTGCGGTCGCCGACTTGTCGCCACAGATGGCCGTCACGACGTAAGAACCTGGGAGCTCGGCAACAAACGCCCCGTCCGCATAGATTGACGCCCCGTCTCCGCTGAGCGTCCACCTGACAGGAACATTCCTCGCGCCTGTAGAGGTGGCTTTGAAGCGAACAACGTCGCCGCTGCGGGCGCTCGTCGATTTGGGTTCGACAGCTAGGCTCTGAATCTTGACTGCCTCTACTGATACCTGTACCGACGTATTTATACCTTCGCACGTGACCTTAATGGCTGCCTTGCCTGGCGCGATCGCTGTCACCAGTCCGGTCTGGTCTACCACGGCTACGGAAGGATTGGTGGACGACCAGATATAGCTCACATCTTGTCGAGGATTTCCGTTGGCGACGCGAGCCTCGGGTCTGAGCTGCACCGTCCCTCCTGCTGCCATTGATCCAGCAATCGGAGAGATTTCGACGGAGGCGACGGGCTGTGGCTTGACGGTTATTTTGGCTCTACCAACTTTGCCGCCGATGGCTGCTCCGACTTCAACCTCGCCCGGACCAAACAGACTGACGTTGCCGGCGTCGTCAGTAATAGCCAGGTCAAAAGGACCAGCAAACCATATGACCTGTTTGGCATCAATCGCGTTTCCGGAGGCGTCCCTGGCAACCGCCTTGAATTTGAGTTGCTGCCCGACCTGAGCTTCAACCCTGGCCGGCGTTATCTCAACCGCAAAGACTACGTCCGGTTTGGGCGGTTCCTGCCCGGCCACCGCAAGGCTTGCAACCATCAACGTCACGACCAGAACTTGGGCCCCAACCTTTATCAACCCTGTCATTGCCTGCCTCCTGACACTTGCCTGCCTCCTGACACTTGCCCTCGCTTCCTGCTGTGACAAATGCCTTACCGCTCACATATCCTGCCCTACGGTCTTCCCTGAAGTGAGCCTGTATTCTATTAACCGAGACTACCTTCTGGGCTCTGAACCAGTCAAGTTTAGCGTCTTTACTGCCTGTCTTTATTACATCGGCATCTTATTCGAATCGTTCAAATTGAGCGATAGTGGTCCCCGTTTCGGGGTATCTGAAAACGCAGGCAATCAAATTCAGATACCCCCATTTTGATTACTCTTCTCTAAATTCAAAGTATTGTTATAATCAATCGCAACCAGGCAAAAAGGAAGGCGAGCAAATGGAGATGAACGGGAAGAATGCAGGCGAAATCGCCCAGGCCCGAGGTATGCTAGAGGCCCAGCAAACCAAGCTTCAGCAGATACGGTCGGCGATGCAGGAGACAAAGTCGGAGATGCTGGAACTCGATCGTCGTCATCACGACCTTCGAGCAACGGGTGATATCAACAAGATGATGGCGATCAAATCCAGGTCGATCGCCCTCAATAAATCGGTTTCGGGTCTTACTACTTCCGAAATGGAATGCGTGCAGCGAATCCAATCAATGGAGCGGTACGTGGACACCCTGTCCAAGAAACTGGAGGGCCTTCGCCACGAAGCGAGCCGCCTCGCCGAAGAAATCGCGGTTGACGGCATTGCGCCCGATGTAAAGGCAAAACTCCTGTCCCTGGCGAGCCGCATCAAAATGCAGATCGAAGCTCTCGAGGGAAAGAAACGCTCGGGGCCAATAAGGCTATCGTAGAAGGATCATCGCACGAAGGGATGCGTGCGCGTCCGGTCCGAATCACGTAAGGTCACGCGCGATCACGGAAGGGCAGGCACGATCACGCAAAATCACGGCTCACCCTCTAGAACAAAGCTTGCCCAAAATACCGGATCCTCCGGCAATGCAAGTGTGCCTGCGCCAACGTGGAGCTTTATCTGTCCGCGCCTCAGTTCACCCAGCAGCTTTAATTGAGCCGACCTGAGTGCCCGCGCTTTGCCGGCGCCATTAAGCCCGGCGCCATTAAGCCTGGCATCATTGCGCCTGGTGCCATTAAGCCATGCCCGGTAAAAAGCGCCAACAAGCCGATACGTCGGTTCATCTGCGACGTCCCACAGCGTTGCAATGACGGATGGAGTACCGGCGTAGAAGAATGCGCGGGTCAGCGCTGCCATTCCGTCGCCCTTTACCTCTCCAAGCCCTGACCGGCATGCGCTGAGGAAAACGAGATCAGCGTGGATGTCGAGGCCATAAATCTTCTGCGCGGTGAAATGGCCGTCCTGTTTCAGGTTCCATCCGCTGCCACCCAGGGCAAGGAACGAATCAAAGGGCTGATCGTCCTGGATGATGCCGTGAGTCGCGAAATGAATCACTGTGCTGCGCCCGGCCTGTTCTTCTACTTGTCGCTCTGTAGCGTCACGGCCCTCGAGCAACTTCACTTCGGACGATGGCACCAGGCTCGCCACAATAGACGCTTCGCGGCGCGCGCCTGCGAGCGCCGGTAGGGGTCTGCCGTTCGGGCTCTTTGGAGTTCCTGAAGGGTCAGCAACTAGCAAGTAGTATGGAGTTTGCCGGGTCGCTTCCTTCTTTCTATCGGTGAAGGCGAGCAGCGACAAGGCAGGAATGTAGTGCAGAGTGAACTTCTCGATTAAATACTGACCTCGGCCATTACGCAAAGCCGCAAAAGGGAGCATCGAGAGCGGGCCGGAGGGCTCGATCGTGAGAAGGCTCCCCGGCGCGCGCGGTAGCCACTGCTCGAGCGGTTGAATCAGCAGCCGGTATAGTTCGCGCCAGTTCTTGCGTCCAGTCCCGTCCAGCACCAGGGTCCCGCCGCCGCGGGTACCCACCAGGTTCGGTTCGACGGTCGCAGGGCCGGTTTGGGCGTCGCTGCCCGGAGCCTGTTCGTCTCCTCTTCTCGATCCTTGTGCGCCCGGCCATAGCGCTTCGACCATCTCTTCCAGCCGCCTGGAGGTGACCTCGACTCGTACCGAATGGACGCCGACGGCGGGAGATATAACCCAGGCATAAGTCGACCCGGCCGATACCCAGTAACTCAATACGGTGGAGTTCAGCCTTCGCGCAGCCGCCTGAAGCTGTTCAAGAGAAAATGGCGCGACTGAAACAGGGCTTCGCAGCTCGGCATCGGACGGAGCCAGGCGATTCCACAGGTCCAGCGCTCTCTGGCTGTCTCCTCTGCTGAGCATGCTGGAAGAAGCGCCGGCACGCGGATGATTAGGTTCAAGTCTGGCGGCCAGTCCAGTCTCGTGGGTCTCCCCTTTGGAAAGAGGTCGCTGCTTTCCGGCTGCAATTTCAAGTTCGCGGGTCGCAAGCAGGTCCAGGAATGCGCGGGAGCGGGCTTGCTCGGCAACTTCGAGAGCGCGGCCCGGTTGATTGGCCCGGGCCAGTAGATCAATCGAGAAGCCGAACAGGTCTTGTGTAATACCGGCAAAACCACGCTTCATGAAATCGCTCGGCACCAGATGTTTGCGAAGTTCCTCGATAGTCTGCAGACACTCTGATGCATCGGCCAGAGCCGCACTCTGGTCGCCGAGCTTCGCCTCGGCCTCCGCTTTTCGGTAAAGCGCAGCGGGAAGAAGGTCGATGTCGGCCGCGGCTCGCGCGGCCTGGACGGCCTCTTTTGCAGCAGCCAGCGCCTGGGGAAACTGACCCAGGTTGAGCCGGGCCAGGGAAAGCGAGAGGTAGCGATAACGTTTCAGATAGGGAGCCACGCCGTGACTCAGCATCTGTTCCAGAATCCGAGCAGCCTCTTCGTTCCTGCCCAGGTCAATAAGGGAGCCGGCAAGATTTCCCTGTTCGAAATCGACGAGATATTGCGATCCAGTCTCTTTGGCCATAGCCAGGGCGCGCTGGTAAAGCTCCACCGACTTCGACCAGTCATTGAGGGCCTCTCTAGCGACCGCCATCGCGTTGATGGTTTGGATGGCACCCTCGCGGTCTCCTGTTTGTTGTTGCAAATCGAGAGCCTGCTGGTAAAGCCGGAGAGCCTGGTCGGGATGACCATGGGCTCGCTCGACGCGTCCTTCGCTCGTCAACGCTCGGGCAAGGCCGTTGCGGTCTCCAGATTTTTCATAAAGGATCGCAGCCTGGCTTAATCGGTCCTGGGCGGCGTCAAATTGACCATTATTAAAGAGATTGTCTCCCATCGCATGAAGAGCGGAGGCTTGCAAGTCACGTGCGCCGATCTGGCGCGCTATTTCGAGTTTTTGTTCAAGCAGCTTGTCGCCGTCAGGGTCGCCGGCCCTTGCGAGATCCCCGAACAAGATCGCCTTATAGCGCAGCCTGCCCAGTCGCCCTTCGATCTCGAGCGCACGGTGGTAGTAGTCTCGGGCGGACTGAGCGTCACCAGTCATCTGGTACACATCACCCAGGAGCGTGTTCACCATCATCTGTCCTGCAGCGTCCTCAATGCCTTCAAAGAGCGCGAGAGCTACTTCCAGCTCACTGCGCGCCGCAGGGTAATTTGCTTTCTGGGAGAATATTGAACCGAGCCCGCCATGCGCCTGGGCTTGGGCGCGCAAATCCGCTGCTGAGGTGGCTTGCACCAACAATGCGCGATATGCCTGCTCCGCTTGATCCAGCTTGCCTGATGTGAATAGAGCAAAAGCCTGGCCCAATTCTTTAGCGAACGGAGTCGCAACCCTGTCTTGCGGCGTAGCGGCACTGGAGGGGCCGGCCGCGGAAGCCTGGCCCTGCGCGAATATTGCGTCCGAGCGAGAGGGCAGACAAAAGCTCAGACCGCCGATGAGAACGGCGTGTGCAACCCAGCGTAGCAATGACTTGCTGGATAGCCAGGGAAACACAGCTTTACCCTTACAAAATCACGGTACCTTTGATAGCTCGTCCAATCCCGCACAAGCCCGCGGAGAAGTTTTGCTCGCGGCGCCGCATAGCTTCTCCAAGAGCGGTCGTGCCAGGTCGTTTTGCCCGACCCTGTGATAGGCCATTGCCAGATACCATGCTGCTTGTCCCGAGAGAGTCCGATCCGCCAGACTTCGGGCCTCTTTCAGATTTCCCACGGCCTCCTGGTCCTTGTTCAAAAAGAGTTGGCTGACTCCTAGATAGAACCGGGCTTCCGCAGATCTCGGATATTTCTTAGCCAGCCGCGTCAAGCGTAACTCAGCTTCGGCATAGTTGCCGGCTCGATAGGGCTCAAGAGCGATCTCGAGTTCCTTCAACTCGGCAGAGGCTCGGTCTGAATCGGCATCTGCTCCGCCTCTCCACACCATAGCTGCAGATGCGGGCAATCTAACTGGAGCTTTCTCCAAAATAAACGCGGTGGTGGTCGAGGTTGAGGGCGATGGGATCGATTGAGGCGGACTCGCTGCGGTGTTCTCGCGCGGCGAGACGTCCGGGAGACTATTGGAGGCCTCGCTGTTGTCGCGCGGCGATCGCACCAGCCTGATGCCGACGGAAAGGCTAATTGCCAAGACTATAACTGCCATCGCCGCCGCTGCGATCGCCCAGGGCCGGAAAAACGGCGTCCACCACTTCGTGACCGCTCGGCCGCGTTGCGAAGAAAGAGTCTTGGGCGTTATCCCGGATTCGATCGTCTTTTGGACAACTCTCGCCCAGATTCGGTTTGCATCGCGCTCGGGCAATGGGGCGTCGTCGAGCGATTCGAGGTCGCGGACCAGCAACCGGCACATCGGGCAACCATCGACGTGAGCCCTGATCTGAGCGCCCGGAACATCCGGCAGCACGAACCCCATTGCGGCCTGAATCACCGAGGGATCGGGGCAGCGGGAGAACCGTTGCCTCAGCCCCGCGGTCAGGCTCTCGAGATCGCTAGAGAAGTCCTGTTCGTCTGGATCCAGACTCACTGTTCTGCCTCTCCCCGTCGCCGACGGAAGTCCAGGCTTTGCGCAAAAGGCGAAGGGCGTATTGCAAGTGGCCTTTGACCTGCGTTTCTGAAAGACCCAGTCGCTCGCCCACTTCGCTGCGGCTCATTCCGTGTACGAAATGCATCACAAGGCATGCCCTGTGAATCGGTTTTAACGCCGGTTCTTCGAGCAGCCACTGCTCGATTCCCGGTTCTGAAGCCGGCGTTGCTTCAACAACTGGCGTCGACTCGACATAGCGCCGCTCGACCGCCGACTTACGCCAATAATCGACTGCTCTGTTCTTTACTACAGTAAGCAGCCAACCGGGCAAGCGGCTCAGATCAACCGATCCCCAGTTTCGATAGAGTTCAAGGAACGCCTCACTGGTGATGTCCTCTGCCAGCTCGCGATTGGCTGTGACTCTTAAGGCATACCGAAACACTGCGTCCGCGTGAGTCCGGTATGTCGCTTCAAAGTCAGCCATATGCATGACGTTTCAAACCCGGGAAAGGGAACAATCGCCTCAAATCGGTTGAAGCGCAGTTGCAGGCGAGGAAGATGTCACTTACCGGCTTTAGCCGGATTCGGGGAGAAACCGTCAGGAGGCGCATTTGCCAGCCTAGATCTTGTCTTGCCCCCTATAGCATATTGGCGTGGAATGAGGTCGGACTCCCTCAGGTCTTCGGTCTAAAGCGGCCACCACAGCAGGAGCTCTCCTCCAATCTGCTGGCTTGCAATATATAACATGGAAGGAACGCCGCATGAAGCGGAAAAAGGCTACCCGGAGTGCGGGCTGATCTCCTTTGGAGGCTATCCGTTTCGAAACCACTGTAATAGCTGCTCAGTTCACTCTTGAGCTAACACATTGTTCCGCATGAGCAACTCGGTTCGTATTCAGAGCGGGATCGAATTCTTAGTCCGTCCCGAGGAGCAGTTGACATGAAGCGGAATGAGAACCTTGATCGGATTGCGCCCTCGATTCGGCGGGTTGCTGTCGTGTTCTGGGTGGGAATGGCTCTCGCCTCGTGTATCGGATCTGCGAACGCTCAGGGCAGCATCCCGGCGCTCCGCGGAGTCTACCAGGGTACTGACGTCTATTCGACTAACTGCTCCGGCCGGCCCGGAGTTCAAGGTGTTGCACAGGTGAATATCACTGCCCAGGCGGGTGATAATTTCAGCGGTCAGGCCGATGTCGATGGCGCGGGAGCCAGGATCTTCCTCACGGGAACCGTGGATTCCAGTGGGGCGGTGCAGGGCACCTACGAATGGGGGCCTATCCAGGTTGGCCCAGGCACCATTTCTGCCAGCGGAACCTTCACCGGGCAGTTTAATGGCGGTGTCGTGCCCAAGACACTCGACCTTAACCTCAACGGGACCCTCACGATTACGGTACCCGGCGCTTCTCAACAGTGCAGCGAGGCAATTAGTGCTACAACAGCGCTGCTTACTGCCAGTGGGGCTTCGGCGGACCTGTCAATCACGGGCTCAGGGTCGCCAAATCCGGTGGCGAGCGGCACCACGATTACTTATAGCCTGACGGTCAGCAATGCCGGCCCGAACGATGCCGAGAGCACGCTGGTAGTCAATCCCGCTCCGCTCGGCGCGTCTATCGTTGCCGCCTCCAGCAGTCAAGGAACCTGCTCGTCAACGCCCGGCGTCGCGAGCTGCTCGCTCGGGACTGTGGCGAACAAGGGAACGGCCAACGTCACTGTTACCGCCTCAGTTGTCGGACCGGCCGGATCGACGCTGGTCGATTCGCCGAACGTCAGCAGCGCCACTTTCGACCCTGATTCCTCGAACAATAGCACCACGATCAATACGCCAGTGTTAGGAGGCGCGGTCATCCAGCTCAAGTTCGACCAGCAGGCATCCTCCGGCGCCAATCCGACCCCCGCTCCCTCGGGCTTACAAGCAAGTCCCGCTGGAGCGCAGGGGTCAGAGTCAGCCATTCTAGTTCCCGCCGATGCATGCATTTTGACGGGCATCAACGTCTACAAATCACCTCAACAGAATGTCCAGCCGACGCCGGAGAACCTTTTCACGACGCTTTCTCCGAGCTCCAGGCAGGTCGATGTTCCGGTCGCGCCCACCGGCACGTCCTTCGTCGCTACCAACCTTTGGAATTGCGGGGGCACATCGATTGAAAGCGGTGTTTCCAATGAGGTGGATGTACCTGCTAGTCCGACGATCACTAGCCTCAAGGTCACCGGAAAGCTCAAGATCCTCGGCTCAGGATTCACCGGGCAGGTTCAAGTCTTTGTCGACGGGGTCGAGTTCGTCAAAGGGGCGGTATTGGCAGACAGCGCCTTGATAGTCCAGAAAGGGCCTCTTACCGATGGCACCGCTATCGCCGACATCGGGAGATCAAAGCCCGTTCTGGTCACTGTCAAGAACGGCGACGGAGGTTTTGCCACCTTTTTATTCAAGCGGCCCTAATTACGTAGATAGTCTCAGTCAGGCGGGCATGCCCTCCGCCCGACGCAGGAAGGATAATTATGAAAGCTCCGCGTTCAACATGCCGGCTCCTACAAAAGAAGACGGCGAAATGCCTATTGCTGGTTCTCAGCGCCGCGATGGGTGTTGGGCTCCGGGCTGGAACGACACTCGCTCAGGGCAGCATCCCGGCCCTGCGAGGAACCTACCAGGGTACCGCTGACTACACGAAGACAAACTGTCCCGGGTTTTCTGCAGTCCAGGGTCTTGCACCGATGGATATCACTGGCCCTGTACAGGTGAATATCACTGCCCAGGCAGGAGGTGATTTCGGCGGTCAGGCCGATAACGCTATACCCGGGATCGGAGGCGCGGGCGGGGTGTCACCCAGGATATTTCTCACCGGAACCGTGGGTGCGGGCGGCGCCCTGCAGGGAACCTATGAATGGGGTCCAATCCAGGCCGGCCCAGCTACTATCTCTTCCAGCGGAACCTTCACCGGGCAGTTCGATAGCAGTGTGGTGCCCAAGACGCTCAACCTTAGTCTCAACGGGACTATCACTGCTGTGGCATTCGGTGCATCTGTACAGTGTAGTGAAGCAATCACTATTGCCACGGCGCTGCTTACCGCCAGTGGTGCATCGGCGGACCTCGCAATCACCGGTTCCGGCTCTCCAACCCTTGTGGCGACCGGAGCGACGATTACTTATACCCTTACGGTCAGCAATGCAGGTCCTGACGAAGCAGATAGCACGCTGGTAGTCAATCCCGCGCCTCCGGGTGCAGTGATTTTAGCGGCAGCCAGTAGTCAAGGGATATGCTCGACAACACCCATCATCGCTAGCTGCTCGCTTGGGACCGTGCCGAACCAGGGAACGGCCGGCGTTACGATTACCGCGGTGGTGACCGGAGCATCAGGAACGACTCTGATCGACTCGCCAAACGTCAGCAGCGCCACGTTCGACCCCAATACCTCGAACAATAGCACCGCGATCAATACACCAGTGGCAGGAGGCGCAGTCGTCCAACTCAATTTCAATCAGCAGGCGTCCTCCAGCGCCACGCCAACCCCCGCTCCGTTGAACCTACAAGCCAGTCCCGCGCGAGCGCAATCGTCGGAGTCAGAGTTGATTGCTCCAGCCGGCGCATGCACTCTGACGGGTGTCCACGTTTATGAATCAAGTCAACCGAATGTCCAGGCGATGCCGGCCAATCTTTTCACGACACTCCCTCCCAGCTCGTCGCAGGTTGATGTTCCAGTACCGCCCTCGGGTTCGTCCTTCGTCGTAACTAACCTTTGGAGTTGCGGCGGCAGCACGATTGAGAGCGGCGTGTCCATTGAGGTTGACGTGCCTGCTGGTCCAACGATCAGCAGCGTCAAGGCGACGGGCAAGCTCAAAATCCTTGGCTCTGGCTTCAACGGACAAGTCCAGGTCTTTGTTGATGGAGAGGAGTTCGTAAAGGCAGCAGTCTTGGCTGACTCAACGCTATTAGTCCAGAAAGGGCCTCTCACCAATGGCACTGCGATCGCGGGCATCGGGAGCTCCAAACCCGTTTTGGTCACAGTCCGCAACGGGGATGGAGGATTTGCCAGCTTCATCTTCAAGCGGCCCTGAGGATATTTTCTAAGAATCAATACCGTGGAAAAGAATGACGCAAACTGACAGTTTGCGCTACCCGGATGCCTTTATTCCGATTCGCCGGCCCTCGCCGTATTCAACACAGAGAAGTAGAAGTGCTGTAGCAGGACCTTGAGAGTAGCCGGATTTACCTATTCGCCAGTCCGTTAATCACCGGTCTGAAGGAGGTACTTCAATGAAACGACATCTACTGAAGCCAGCGTGCGCCGCGATGGTATTGGCATGTGCCGCGACGATTGCCTCGGCCGACATCAAGATCAGAACCAAGAGCACGACCGGTGCTAGGTCCACCCAGTCGACCACCTGGATCAAGGGGGGACGCCTGCGAACATCGCAGGGCGTCGGTCTGGACACGATCGATCAGTGCGACCTGAGCCGGACTCTGGTGGTTAATGATAAACTCAGGCGGTATGTAGTTGAGTTCAAGCCGGCAGCCGCACCGGCCGAGGCCCCGGCTCAAAACTCCGGGTCTGAACACGCGTCGGCAACGCCGAACCCGCTAACCGCGCTCGGCGGCGCGAAAAAGGCAAAGCCGGAACCAAAGCACGGTGTCATCACCTACACTACTACAATCGTCGATACAGGCGAGCGCAAACAGATGTTCGGATTCACGGCGCGCCACCTGAAGCTGGCGACTGTAGCCGAGTCGTCCGCTGATGCCTGCAGCCCTGCTAAGACCAGAGTCGAATCGGACGGATGGTACATCGACCTCGACGCCGGCGCCGCCTGCATCCAAAGCTTCTCTGCCGGACAGTCGGCACAGCCGTCGAAATCCGCGTGCGGCGACGAATTGCGGTACAATAGCGTTGGCGACGCCAGGCTCGGATTCCCGGTCCTGGAAACCACGACAAGGACCGACCAGGAGGGCCGCGCT
>Ga0066388_100002905_pt1 | contig 10777 bp, 10 predicted proteins | sample PanSoiMetaGPlot6_FD_64539 | JGI IMG/M metagenome (GOLD analysis project Ga0066388, IMG submission 64539) | Tropical forest soil microbial communities from Panama analyzed to predict greenhouse gas emissions - Panama Soil - Plot 6 (Hybrid Assembly) | ecosystem: Environmental > Terrestrial >... | reverse complement strand
GACGCCGTGAAGCGGCTCGAGGCGCGGATCAGCGAGGTGCTCGAAGGGCGGACGTCGCCACGCCTGATCGTGGTCGAGCCTCATCGCCTACCGGATGTCGCCGCATGAACTCGATCGGGCTCGACCTCGCGTGCCGCCCTGGCGGCTATGCTCGACGACCGAGCTCCATGCTGCTGGCGACCCTACCGCCGCGATACAGGACGTCGGTCGTGCCGTAAAATGCGTTGCCTCGCGGCCGCACGGTCGCGACGAACGGCTCCCCCTTCCGTGAGCCCGGAGCGTCCACCGTTCTCTCCAGAACGATCCGGCCTCCTCGCGCCGCGCGCGCCGTTCCGGTGGCTCGCATGGAGTTGACGCCCTGCATGTTTTCAAACGTCTGATTCAGGGTGAAGCGGCCATCCGGACCGATCGTGAGGTCCGCAGTGCCCAGTTCGTCTCCCTGCGCGTCGCCGGTCTCTCGGCCGCCGACCGTGCCGTGCCAAGCGCCAACGGGCACAGCGGGTTCGGATCTCACCGACGCCGATGGCATGAACGAGCTCGACATGGACGAGCTCGACCGGTGTGCACACCCCGTCGCTGCGCCTGTCAACACCAGGCCCGCGACGGCAAGAGTCGTGACGTGACGGTTCATCATTTCGTCCCTCCCGACCCCTTACCTATGCAAGGCACCCACCAGTTACGGCCTCGTGGTTGACAGAATTACGCGACGGCGGTCGTACAATGGGACGTCACGCCGGGTGCTGACGCCTGGCGGTGAATCCACTCAGGGGGTGCGGCGTGAAGCAGCTCGGCGTTGTCATCAGTCTGGCGGCGGTGCTGTGCTGCGTCACGACGTGGCGGGCCACTGCCCAATCCCCCGACGACTTGCGCCCCTTCGCTGGAACGTGGACGGGAACGATGACCGCCTCCGGCACGAACACGGGCGAGGGCGGGTCCACGGCCGCGCCCGCGCGCTTCACCCTCGCCGAGGATGGCAAGTGGACGCTGGCGTGCTCGGGCGTGGCGAGCGGCACGGCCCGGCGCGTGGGTCAGCGGCTGATCCTCGAGGGCAAGATGACCGAGGGCGACGCCATGGCCGTCGGACGCTCGGTGTCGCTGATCCTGAAGCTCCAGGGCGCGGACGTCCTCTTCGGCTACGGCGACAGTTTCATCGCCGGCGCGGTGACCGGCGGCGGCATCTCGCTGCGTCGGGCCGGCAGCTAGCCGTCCCGCGTTAGTCAGCCAGCAGGCGGCTCACCGTCGCCCGGAAGACGTCGTCGGTCACGGCGCCGACGTGCTTGTAGCGGATCCGGCCTTGACGGTCGATGAAGAAGGTCTCGGGTACCCCGTAGACGCCGTAATCGATGGATACCCTACCGGACGTGTCACGCGCGTTCGGGAAGGTCAGATCGAACTGGCGGATGAAGCGCTGCGCGGCCTCCGCCGTGTCCTGGATGTCGACGCCCACGACCGTCACGCCGCGGTCGCGCCAGGCCCGCCAGCCGCGCTCGAGCACGGGTGCCTCCTCGTAGCACGCGGGGGTGCACCACGATGCCCAGAAGTTCACGACCACGACCTTGCCCCGCAGGCTCTCGAGACTCACCGGCTGACCCTCGAAGGTGGTGAGGGCGAATGCGGTGGCGGGACGGTCGACCAGCGGAGAGGGTACGTCGCGCGGGTTGAGGCGAAACCCGTACCCGAGCAGGACCAGGACCGGAAGCGCCGAGAGCGGGATCAGCCAGCGCCAGAGCCGCGTCACGCGGGCCTCCGCCGCTCCGGGAGAATCGCCAGCACCGTGCCCAGCGTGAGGATGAGGCCGCCGATCCAGATCCAGCTCACGAGCCGGTTCACCTGGACCTTGATCGTCGCGTGGCTGCCGTCGCGTGCGAAGTCGCCGAGGACGATGTAGAGGTCTTCCCGCAGGCCCAGGTGGTAATCGACGCCCGCGATCGGCGACGACTCCTGGGGATAGAACTTCTTGGCCGGCCGCATCACCGCCGGTGTCGCCCGGCCGTTCGTGACGGTGAAGCTTCCGACCACGCGGAAGTGGTTGGACGCCTCGTTACCGGCCAGGCCGTCGAAGCGGATGCGGTAGCCGGCGAGCTGGGCGACCTCGCCCTGACGGAGCGTGGTCTCCGTCTGCACGGACCACGCCTGCGATCCGGTGACGCCGAGCGCGATGACGAGGATGCCGAGGTGCACGATGAAGCCGCCGTAGCGCCGGTTGTGACGCACGAGCAGGCCGCCGACGGCGCGCGGGACCGATTCTCCGGCGCGCAGCCGCGCCCGCGTCGCGCGCGCGAGATCGAGCACGATGGTCGCCGTCACGAACACCGTCAGCGCGAGAGAGAGCGCGGCCAGTGCGGAGCGGACCCCCAGGACCCAGAAGAGCGCCGCCGCCGCCACGCCGACGAGGATGGGCCCCACGAAGTTCCGGCGCAGATTCTCGCGTGAGGCGCGACGCCACGCGATGAGCGGACCGACGCCCATCAGGAAGATGAGCGACAGGAAGAGTGGGACATTCACCTGGTTGAAGAAGGGCGCCCCCACGCTGACCTTCACTCCGCGGACCGCCTCGGACAGCAACGGAAACACGGTGCCGAAGAAGACGGTGAACGCGGCGGCGACCAGCATGACGTTGTTGAGCAGGAAGACGGACTCGCGCGAGACGACGGAGTCCAGCTGACCGGCGCTGCGCAGCGCGTCCCACCGCCAGGCCAGCAGCGCCAGCGATCCCAGCACCACCAGCGCCAGGAACCCGAGGAAGAACGCTCCGATGGCGCCCTGCGTGAACGCGTGCACGGAGGCGATGATGCCCGAGCGGGTCAGGAACGTCCCGAACAGCGTCAGGCTGAACGTGAGGATCACGAGCGCCAGATTCCAGAGCTTCAGCATCCGCCGCCGCTCCTGGATCATCACCGAGTGGAGCAGCGCCGTACCCGTGAGCCACGGCATGAACGCGGCGTTCTCGACCGGATCCCACGCCCAGTAGCCGCCCCAGCCGAGCACGTGGTAGCTCCACCATCCGCCGATCAGCAGGCCGAGCGACAGGAAGTACCACGCGATGATCGTCCAGCGCCGGGTGAGGGTGATCCAGGCCTCGCCGACGCGCCCGGTGGCCAGCGCCGCGATCGCGAACGCGAAGGGAACGGTGAAGCCCGTGAAGCCGAGATAGAGCGCGACGGGGTGGGTGATCATCCCCGTGTCCTCGAGCAGCGGGTTCAGCCCCCGTCCATCGGGCGGCACCGGCGAGAGGCGCTGGAACGGCGGCGCGGCGACGGTCATCACGAGCAGAAAGAAGCTCAGGACGCCAAGCATCACCGCCAGCACCCAGGGATAGAACTCTCGGGCGCGCTCGCGCTGGGTGAGGATGACGACGACCGTGTAGGCCGCCAGCATCGTGCCCCACAGGATGATCGAGCCCTCGAGGGCGCCCCACACGGCGGTGATCCGGTAGTAGAACGGCGTGCCGAGATTGGTGTTGCTCGCCACGTAGCGGACCGAGAAGTCGAAGGTGAGGAACGCGTAGGTCAAGAGCACGAACGCCCCGCCCAGCAGGGCGAAGACCCCCACTGCCGCGTGCTGGGCCGACTGCAGCAGCGTCGCGGTACCGCGCGCGCCGGAGATGCCCGCCGCGAACGCGCCGTACAGCGCGAGCGCAAGGGCGACGACGAGGGCGGCCTGACCGAGCTCGGGGATCACGAGCCCGCCTTCCGGAGCGACTTCATCAGCTCGCGGTAGCCGGTGCCGGCGTCGTGCGGCGCCTTGTACTCCTCGGAGTGCTTGGCCAGGATGAGCGTCGCCTTGAAGTGCCCGTCGGGGCTCCAGTTGCCCTCGACGACCGCGCCTCGGCCCTCACCGAAGAGATCGGGCGGGGCACCCTTGTGCCGGACGGGGACGCTGGCCTTGCCGTCGGTCAGCGTGAACGTCAGGTCCAGCGTGCGCGGGTCCCACTTGAGCGAGCCCGGGGCCACCAGGCCGCCCAGCCGGTACGACTTCCCGGCGACGGGCGCGGCCTGGATCTCCGACGGCGTCACGAAGTACACCGCCGACTGTGTCACGCCCGCGTAGATCATGTAGCCGAGGGCCGCCGCGATGACGGCCCCGCCGATGAGAAACTTTCTGTGCCGCGTCATCGTTGTACGGATCCGAGCGGCTTCGTTCGCGGGTGGCCCGCCTTGGGAGCCGCTTGGCTTGGCTGTTCCGCGAGTTCTCGGTCGCGGCGGCAGAGATGCCGCCAGTAGGCGCCGAGCGTGATGGCGGCGATCCCGTAGGCCGACAGCACGAAGCCCCAGTGGTCCGCCGTCACGCCGGCACCTCCTCCTCGCGCCGCAGCACCGTGGCGCGCTTGGCCACAAAGTACACGTACAGCAGCGCGAAGGCGACGATGTTGACGAGCAGGGCGGCGAGGATCCCTTGCGACATCGTGGCCGGCCCCGGCTTGAGCAGCGACGGCGGCTGGTGGAGCGTGCGCCACCAGTAGACGGAGAAGTGTACGAGCGGGATGTCGAGCGCGGCCACGATGCCGAGCACCGCGGAGTAGCGCGCCGCCCGCTCGCGGTCCTCGATCATCCCGCGGAGGAGCAGGTAGCCGAGGTACATCACGAACAGGATGGCGACGCTGGTCAGCCGCGCGTCCCATGTCCACCAAGTCCCCCACGTCGGCTTGCCCCAGATCGCGCCGGCCACGATCGTCAGCCCCGTGAAGAGCACGCCGACCTCGGCGGAGGCGTGGGCCAGACGATCGGCGGCGGGATCACGACGCCAGAGATATGCGATCGAGGCGACCAGCACGACCGCGAACGCGAGATAGGCCACGAGCACCGTGGGCACGTGCAGGTACATGATGCGCTGAACGTTGCCCTGCGTGACCTCGCGCGGCGCGACGCCGAAGGCCATGATGAGCCCGCCGGCGAGGCCGATGACGGCGAGCCAACCGAGCGCGCGATTCATCGTCGCTTCCCCGTCATCCCTCGAGCAACGCGTCGAAGGTGAGAAGGCCGGCGACCAGGTACACCACATCCGCGGCCCCGAGCAGTTGCAGCCAATGCGCCACGGCACCGAGGCCCTCGCCGGCGAGCGCGGCGTCCGTCGCCTTCACCGCGCCCAGCAGGACCGGGATCTGGACGGGCAGCAGCAGCACCGGAAAGAGGACTTCTCGGGCGCGCACGTGCGCGGTCATCGCGGCGAACAGCGTGCCGACCGCGGCGAAGCCCACCGTCCCCAGTGGCAGGACGAGCGCCAGGGCCGGGAGCGCGCGCCCGATGTCGACGTTGAAGAACAGCGCAAACAGCGCGAGCAGGATGACCTCCACGAGAAGCATGAGCACCATGTTGCCGGCGACCTTGCCGAGATAGATTGCCGATTTGTCGCCGGCCGTCATCAAGAGCCCATCCCAGCAGTCGTTCTCGCGCTCGACCAGGAAGGCGCGGCCCAGGCCGACGAGGCCGGTCAGCACGAAGCTGAGCCACAGGAGACCGGGCAGCGCGGCCACGAGCCGCTCGCGGTCGCCGCCGAGCGTGAACTGAAAGATGAAGAGCAGCAGCAGTGAGAAGAACAGCAGCGCGTTGAGCGTCGCCTTGGCGCGCCGCTCGGTCAGCGCGTCCTTCCAGAGCACGATCCAGGCGCGCCGCGCGTACGTCACCCGCCGCCCTCGACGGTGAGGTCATAGAGCCGCCGCACACCGTCGGCCCCCAGCGGCGCGACGTCGACGTCCGCGGCGAGCTGCCCGTCGGCCAGGATGAGCGCGCGATCGGCCACCCCGAACCCGCGACCGAAGCTGTGCGTCGACATGACGACGCCGCCGCCCTCGCTCTTGAAGGCCTCGAGATACTCCTCGAGCCACTTCGCGCCCTGCTGGTCGAGGCCGGTGAACGGCTCGTCCAGCAGGAGCACTCGCGGACGGCCCAGCACGACGCGGGCGAGGGCCAGACGCCGCCGCATGCCCGCCGAGAACGTGCGCACGCGCGCATCGCGGCAGCGATCCAGATCGACGGCAGCGAGCGCGTCTCGGAGCGCGGACGCCGCCGCCGCGTGGCCGCCGAGCGTGGCCCAGAATCGGAGATTCTCCAGCGCCGTGAGATCCTCGTAGAGCCACGAGCCGTGGCCGAGAAAGCCGAGGTGACGGCGCGCCGACTCGGGATCGCGGGTGACGTCCGCGCCGGCCACGAAGACGCGGCCGCCAGTCGGACGCACGAGCGTCGCCACGACGCGCAACAGCGTCGTCTTGCCGGCTCCGTTGGCGCCGAGCAGGGCGACACCCTCTCCGTGACGGACGTCGAGATCGATGCCGTCGAGCACGAGATGGCGCCCGTACGCCTTACGAAGGCCACGCGCCGAAAGCAGGCCGTCGGGCGGGCGGGGGAGGTCAACGTCAACGATCATGGATGAAACCAGTCAATTTTCGCGCATGCCGCGGAAGCGGTCAAGAAAGCGATCGTAGGCGACCGTGAGACCGCTGACCGCTCGGGCGTCTTCAGCGCGGCGCGCGGTCGATTTCCGCTCTCAGGGCGCGCTCGACCGCGGAGAAGAGCGTCTCGACGGCCTCGACCATGGGCCGGGCGCCCTCGACGTCGCCCGCCCGCCCGAGACGCTCGAGATCCTCGCAGCGCCTCGCCAGGACGAGCGCCCCCAGGAGCGCGCTGGAGGCCTTGAGCGTGTGGGCGCTCCGCTGGATTGCCGCCGCATCTGCCCGCGCCGCGCCATTCCGGAGCGATGCCAGGAGGTCCGGCGTCGCCTCGAGGAATGTTTCGATGACGGAGCGCGTCTCGACAGCTCCCACGTCCTCCTCCAGCTGACGGAGCACATCGGAGTCCACGACGCCGTCGGCCGCGCCGGCACCGCCGGCATCGCCGTCCACGCCCGGTGTGCGCGCCGGATACGATTCGGTGAGCGCGCGGCGAAGCCGATCCAGCGTCACTGGCTTCACGAGGTAATCGTCCATCCCCGCGGCCAGGCATGACTCGCGATCGGCGTCCAGCGCGCCGGCGGTCATGGCGATGATTCGTGGACGCTTGGACGCCGGCCAGCGCGCGCAGATGGCCCGACTGGCGTCGAGCCCGTCCATGCCCGGCATCTGGACGTCCATCAGTATGACGTCGTACGCCGTGTGGCCCAGACGCTCCAGCACCTCATGCCCGTCGGCCGCCACGTCGGTCCCGTGACCGAGCCGCTCGAGCATCCGGCGAGCCACCCGCTGGTTGACGATGTTGTCCTCGGCGACCAGGATCCGCAAGGGCACGGCCGCCGGCGCTATCGGTTCCGCGTCACGCTCGCCGCCCGAACGCATGCGCGGCTTGCCCAACGCCGCGAGCAGCACGTCCCGGAGCTGCGAGAGCTTCAACGGCTTCGACAGCACCGCGGCGAAATCGCCCTCACGCTGCTGAGCGCCGAGCAGCGGCCCGATCGACGACAGCAGCACGAGCGGCAGCGATCGCGCTCCCGGTAGCCCTCGGAGCTCGCGGGCCAGCGCCACGCCGTCCATGTCCGGCATCTGGTAATCGATCAGGGCGAGGTCGTAGGGGTCGCCCTGTCTGATCCATGCGAGCGCTTCCCGAGGTGAGGCGGTCTCGCGGCTGAACATGCCCCACTTCGCGGTGTGCAGCTTCAGGAGCCGGCGATTGGTGGCGTTGTCATCCACGATCAGCACGCGCTTGCCCGCGAGCTCGCGCGTGCTGTCGCCGACCGAGATCGTCTCGCGTACGTCGGCCGCCGCGGCCACGACGGTGACGTGAAAGGTGGAGCCCTTCCCTGGCTGACTCTCCGCCCAGATCCGGCCCCCCATCAGCTCGCTGAGGCGCTTGCAGATCGCCAGACCCAGCCCCGTTCCGCCGTAGCGTCGCGTGGTGGAGGTGTCGACCTGGCTGAAGGACTTGAAGAGGCGGTCGAGGCGGTCGGGCGGGATGCCGATCCCGGTGTCCCTCACGGCGAAGTGAATTTCGTATCGTCGTTCCTCGACAGCCTTGGCCGTCACCGTGAGATTGATCTCCCCGGCGTCGGTGAACTTGACCGCGTTGCCCAGCAGGTTGACGAGAATCTGTCGGAGCCGGCCGCCATCACCGAGCAGCATCGCCGGGACGGCCTCGTCCACCATGTACGTCAGCTCGACATTTTTCGGTCGGGCGCTCGGAGCGACCAGCTGCAGGGCCTCGTCGATCCCGGTGCGGACATCGAAGGGCGCCTCCTCGAGATCGAGCCTGCCCGCCTCGATCTTCGAGAAGTCGAGGATGTCGTTGATGATCGTGAGCAGATGATCGCCGCTGGCGCGGATGGTCTCCGCGCACTCCCGCTGTTCGTCATCGAGCGGTGTGTCCGTCAGCAGGGTTGACATCCCGATGATCGCATTCATGGGCGTCCGGATCTCGTGGCTCATGTTGGCCAGGAACTGCGACTTGGCCTCGGTCGCTGCCTCCGCCGCTCGCTTGGCGCGCTCCAGCTCCGCTTGCGCAATCGTGCGCTCGATGAACTGCCCGATCTGCCGCCCGACCGCATCGAACATGTCCAGCAACGGCCCGTCCGGTTCGCGCGTCTCCGGGCTGAAGAACTCCATGACGCCGAGGAATCCGCTGGGGCCGACGATCGCGAAGCCGAAGGCGCCGTGCAAGCCGTCCGCGGCCGCACTCGATGCTCGGGGGAAATTCGGATCACGCACCACGTCGACGATCCACGAGGCTCGTGCCGAGCTCCAGATACGACCGGGAAGCCCGATGCCGGGTGGGAACGTCATACCACGACTCGCTTGGGCGAGCCGATCGCCCGTCCGGGATGGCGCTGTCCACGTCCCCGCGCATCGGAGCACGCCCGCGTGGGCATCGACGCACCAGTGAATGGCCACGCCCCAGTCCAGACTCTCACCGATCGCCGCCAGGATCTGGGGCAGCGCGTCCGGGAGGCTTGGCGCGTGGGCGAGGATCGACGTCGTCGCGTATTGGGTCGCGAGGCGACGTTCCCCTGCCTTGCGCTGCTCGTCCGCCCGGTTCAATGACCCAGCCGTCGCGAGGATGAGAGCCGTGAACAGGAACGTGATGACGACGACCAGGATCGCCAGCCCGACCTCGGTCGGAAGGACTTCTCGATGCTCACCGATCAGCCTCAGCCAGGCGAGCAGCGCCGGCGCGAGGAGCGCGGCAGGCAACAGTCGACGGGCGAGAACGCCTCCGGGGTCATCGGCCGTCACGATAGCCGTGAGCCCGTGATCGGGGCGAGCGGCCAGGATCCCGAACGACAGCACCAGAAACGTCGCGGCCGTGGGGAGCGCCATGGGAGTGAAATGCGCGAGGCCGTACAGGGCGCCGACGCCGTACGCGTAGCCGAGGACCGAGGTCAGCGAGATCGCAGCCGGAATCAGCGCGACGAGCTGCGCCGACCAGCATCTCTTGAGACTCCGCCCGTCGAGAAACAGCAACGCCGCGCCCAGGAACGCGAAGCAGATGCCCGTGTTGGGCGCGATCCGGTTCGTGCCCAAGCGCTGACGGAAGAGGAGCTGATCCAGCCCGAGGTTCGCGCCCACGACATATCCGACGATCGTGACGACACCGACGAGCCCCACGACGATCGCCGCGATCGGTGCGGCCCTGCGCATCCCGCGGCGGCCGCCGAACGCCTGAGTCTCGAGCATCAGCGCGCCCGCGGCCAGCATGAACGTGATCGCGGTCAGTGGGTTCATGGCCACGCGTCCGGCCAGGACGCTGTGCAGGCTCGGCAGGTCGAACCGCCAGCCGACGAGCGCCAGCGCGCCGAGGACGAACGCGACGCCGCTCGCCGCCCTCGCCGCGATCATTCGATCTTGTCGCCGCCCGCCGGCCCGCGCGCCAGCCACGCGCGCACCCGTGCCCGTACGAACGGAGGCTTGAACGGCTTCGTGAGGTAATCGGTGACGCCCGCCGCGAACCCCGCCGCCGTGCTCTCGTCGCCGGCCTCACCTGTCAACAGCACGACGGGTACGTGCCGGAGATGGGGCTCGGGGTCCGCGCGCAGTGCTCGCGCGACGTCGACCCCCTCCAGGCCGGGCATGTGCCAGTCCAGCAGGATCAACGCCGGCTGTTCCGCGCGCGCCATGCGCAGGGCCGTCTCGCCGTCACCGGCGGACAGCACGCGAAACCCATCTCGCTGGAGCGTCGCCCGCAGCAGCGCGACGATCGTGGGATCGTCGTCCGCCACGAGCACCGTCCGCGGTCCCGGCGTGTCTCGCGCGGCGACGGCCAGGTCCCTGGAGACGAGAGAGCGCGTAGCCGCGCCTTCGACCGCAGTCAACTCGAGCGTCTGGCCTTCGGCGGCGGCGAACACCTCGAGCGTGCCGCCCGCCCTCAGCACGCGCTGCCGACACACGTCGACGAGTCGGTCGACGGCCTCGTCGTCACGCAGGGGATCGTGGTGGAACAACGCCAGCCGTCTGGCGCCCGCGGCGAGAGCGTAATCGACCGCCCACTCGGCGGGCGTGTGGCCCCAGGTCATCTTGTGTGGATACTCGGCGGCGGTGTACTGCGCGTCGTGGATCACGAGATCCGCGCCCGCCAGGAACTCGACGTGACGCTCGTCCTCTCGGTGCGCCCGCGGCGCTTCCGGGCTAATGGCTCCGCGGCCCGATCGATCGGGCTCGTCCCGTCCATGAGGCTCGTGGTCCGTGGAGTAGACCACCGCGACGCCGTCGGCTTCCAGTCGATACCCGAGGGCGAGCGCCGGATGGTTCAGGTACTGGGTGGTGATCCGGATCGGTCCGACGGCGAATTGACCTTCGGTGAGGTCGTGGTATCGGAGCGTGGCCTTGAGCTGATCGAGCATCACCGGAAAGTACGTGTAT
>Ga0066388_100002903_pt1 | contig 10779 bp, 11 predicted proteins | sample PanSoiMetaGPlot6_FD_64539 | JGI IMG/M metagenome (GOLD analysis project Ga0066388, IMG submission 64539) | Tropical forest soil microbial communities from Panama analyzed to predict greenhouse gas emissions - Panama Soil - Plot 6 (Hybrid Assembly) | ecosystem: Environmental > Terrestrial >... | reverse complement strand
ACCGGGGGAAGGCCCTGGCCGGTCCATGGAGAGGTCACAGTGAACGCCCTTCGCGCCTTCTTGCGCCGCGTCCCCGACTCTACTGCGCGGTCATCTGTGCTGCCATCGCGCGGTTACCGGTCGCTATCCTGCGCGTCCCACTCCTCGTTGCGGCGTCGAACCGTCTCGAGTGCGCGGGCGGCGTCTTCCCGGGTCGGATACGGCCCAAGACGGTCCTTGCCCGGGCACCCCGCATCAGGCTCGACCCGGTGATGCTTCAGGCAGAACCACCAGTGCTGCTCAGTGTCCATGCGAACTAGACTCTCAGATCATGGTCACCACTTTGCGGCCCGGCAGGGTCTCGCCGATGCGCCAGGTTCCTGCGCAGATCAGGCGGCCTGAGTACGTCGGCAGGAAGCATCCGAAAATTGGCGAGCCAAATGTCAAGGACGCTCAGACGATCGAGGCGATGCGCGTCGCCGGCCGGATCGCAGCCCTTGCCCTCGCCGAGGTTGGCAAGCACGTCGAACCAGGTGTGACCACGGACGAACTCGACAGGATCGGGCACGAATTCCTCGTTGACCACGCCGCTTACCCAAGCACGCTCGGTTATCGCGGCTACCCGAAATCGCTGTGCTCATCGCTCAATGAGGTCATTTGCCACGGCATTCCTGATGACACGGCCCTCGCCGACGGCGATATCGTCAACATCGATATCACTGCATTCATCGGCGGCGTTCACGGTGACACCAATGCCACCTTTCTCGCCGGCGACGCCGACGAGGAATCCAGGTTGCTTGTCGAACGCACCCATGAGGCCACCATGCGCGGCATCAAGGCGGTCGCTCCCGGGCGGGCGCTGAACGTGATCGGGCGCGTGATCGAGTCGTACGCCCGGCGGTTCGGCTACGGAGTCGTCCGCGACTTCACCGGCCACGGAATCGGCAGGACGTTCCACTCCGGGCTGATCGTGCCGCACTACGACGATCCCGACGCGGACATGATCATGGAGCCGGGCATGACTTTCACGATTGAGCCGATGCTCACCCTGGGCACGATCGAGTACGACGTATGGCCGGACGGCTGGACCGCCGTGACCAAGGACCGCAGGCGCACCGCCCAGTTCGAGCACACGGTCCTCGTCACCGACAGTGGCCACGAGATCATTACGCTCCCGTAGCTAGCGTCGCGGTCCCGCTCCCTGCGGTCCTGCTTTCACCCGCGCTTGGATGCCTTCCCACCACTCTGGCTCTGGCCGCGCCGTCTCGATCCACCAGGTAGCTCCGGCCTTCGCGTACGGGCGGGCAAGGTCTGGCAGGGATGCGGGCGCCGGCGCGACCTCCGCCCAGACGACCATGTCGTAGCCAGCGCCTGCGCCCTCCCCTTCGCCTCGTGGGCGCTGCGCGGTGATCTTGCCGATCACCGCAGCGACGTCGTCAGGCGATGGCCTGACCAGGCCGTCGGATTCCGACCACCTGATTGGCACGAAGCCGTCCCACCTCGCGGCGCGCTCAATCGGCCGCGGCGCCGGAAGCACGCCAGCGACCCAGACCGGAATCCGCGGCCGCTGCACCGGCGCGGGACTGAACCGCACGGTGTCGACGTTCAGGTGCTTGCCCGAGTAGGAAAACGGCTCGCCGCTCCACAGGCCCGCGAGAACGTCAAGCCCTTCATCGAGCAACTCGGCTCGCTCCCGATCCCCTGACGGCTCATGAAAGATTCCGAAGTCGCCGTAGGCGGGCGAGCCGATTCCGACCCCGAGCACGACCCTGCCGTTGCTGAGCAGGTCGAGCGTCGTGGTCTGGCGCGCGAGCTGCCACGGCCGCCGGCGCGGCACCGGCGTCACCACGGTCCCTATCGTTATCCGGCTCGTCCTCGCTGCGACTACAGACAGAACCGACCACGGATCCTGCACCGGAGGGCCGTCGCCACGGTTCGCGAAGACGATGTGGTCCCACAGGAAGTAACCGTCGAACCCTGCCTCCTCGGCAGCGACGCCCAGCTCAACCAGGTCACGCGGATCGGCACGGAAGTTCGGCGCCGCGACGCCGTGCTTGAGCCCGGCCAGCTGCCCGACGGCGCCGCCTCTTGGTCCCGCGCTCACGCGATGCGGCTCCGATCGCAGTAGCCGCCGTCTCGGCTCAGCATCCGCTTCAATTCGGCCGGCCCGCCCGCACGGACATTCAGGTGGACGTCGGCAAGATCACGCTGCACCGCCGCATCGCCAGCGAAGGCCATCCCGCAGCGCTCAGGTTCCACATTCGCCAGCGCGAGGATCGCACCAGCGCCGCCCATCGGGCCCGCCAGCGAAAGCAGCGCCGACGACCCGACGTACGTAGCGCCCTCGTAATGTGCCAGTTCGTCGAGCAGCCGGTCGGCGCTGCCGGATGAGTCCTTGATCCCGGCGATGGGCAGCCCTGGAAGGTCGGCGACTGGGACACCAGGCGCTGAGATCCAGGGCACGTGATAGGCGAAGACCGGACGGCCGTCGGCAGCCGCGCCGATTGCACCGTAGTGCCCGGTCAAGCTGGCCGAGAATGAAATCGCGTCAGCAACCGGATCAACGTCTGGCGACGGGGGCGGGAAGGCCAGAACAGCATCTGCTCCTGCCACCACGGCCGCCTTGGTCAGGCTGACCGCGTCCTCGGTCGTGGCCGCTCCGGTGCCGGCGAGCACGGGCACGTCGGCCGGGACCGCGTCCCGCACGGCGCTGAGCAGCGCAGTGCGCTCCTCTGGTGTAAGTGTCCCTGCCTCGCCGGTTGTCCCCGCCACCAGGATGGCGCGCATGCCGCGGCTGGCCAGGTCGGCGGCCAGGGTGGCCGTGGCCGACGAGTCGACCGCTCCCGCGCCATCGAAAATCGTGACCAGCGCGACGCCGACACCGCTAAAGACAATGCGCTCCGTAGGCCATGCCGACGATCCGATTGTCGCTTTATCGACTTTGCTGGCTCCCGTGCCCGTTATCTCACCGTTGCTGTCTTCCACCTGCAACCTCCGCTGTCCACCGCGTTCCCGGCCATTCTTTCGTGCCCGACCAGGGCGCGAACAGTCTGGCCAGGGCGACAGACGTGCTGTCATACTATTTTCAGTCGACAATCGACAATTTTGTTCCTGACTGGAGGATACGAGTGGGCGGCGACCGCTTCCGCGACCGGGTCGCGATCGTTACCGGCGGGTCGAACGGCATCGGCCGCGCGGTGACGGCCGCGCTGGTGACGGAGGGCGCCTCGGTACTCGTCTGCGACCTGGTGGACTCCGGCTACTTCGACGGCGACCAGCAAGTAGCCACGCTCACCGGCGACGTGGCGGACGACGGCTTCGCGGCGATGGCTGTCGCCACGGCCGCAGAACGGTTCGGCCGCGGCGCGGAGATCCTGGTGAATGACGCGGCCTCCTACCCGGACGGCACCCTGCTCGAGATGGGCGCCAGGGACTGGGACCGGGTCTTCCGTGTGAACGTCACCGGAGCGTTCATGATGTGCCAGGCGTTCGCCCGGGAGTGCATAGCTAGCGGCAACGGCCAAGCCGGCGGGGCGATCGTCGGCATCTCGAGCGGGTCGGCTCGCAGCCCGCGGCCCGGCGGAGCTGCGTACAGCGCTTCCAAGGCGGCGCTGGAAACCATGAGCAAGGTCTTCGCAATGGAGCTAGGCCGCTACGGCATCCGGGTCAATGTGGTCGCTCCCGGCTACATCGACGTGCGCGGCTGGAGCGACGCCTATCCTGACCGCGCCCCTGAGGAACTGCGGGCCGCCCTCGTCAGCGGCATCCCGCTCGGCGCGGGAGGCGATCCGCGTGACATCGCCGCGGCCGTGCTGTTCCTGGCCTCCGATGAGGCAGCGCACATCACCGGCGCCGTCCTTGACGTCGACGGTGGTTCAGGAGCGGGCCGCTTCGGGCTGCGATCGCATATACAGGAGCATGCAAATGTCCGAGGCTGAGGCCGCAGGAACCGCCGGTGCCGTCGACACCGCAGTCCACCCCGACGGGCAAGCACGCCAGGACCACAACGAGCCGATCATCGAAACCCGCGATGTCACCAGGCACTTCAGCGTGGGCCACGGTTCGATCGGCCGTGGCCGCGCCACGCTGAAGGCGGTCGACGGCGTATCGCTGTCGATCAGCCGCGGCCAGACCCTGGCGCTGGTCGGCGAGACCGGCTCGGGCAAGACCACTTTCGGGCGCCTGCTGCTCGGGCTGTACAAGCCGACCGGTGGCGACATACTGTACCGGGGCTCGAGCATGCTCGACCCTCGTGGCGAGACGGCCAGGAGCGCGCGGCGACATATCCAGGGCGTCTTCCAGGATCCCTACTCCTCGCTGAACCCGACCATGACGGTGGGTCAGTCGCTCAGCGAGGTGCTCAAGGTCCACAAAATCGCGGACCGTCGGGAGCGCGAGCAGACTGTCAGTGAGCTGATGCGGACCGTCGGCCTATCCCCTGCCCAGGCAGCCAGGCGACCGCAGGCTTTCAGCGGCGGAGAACGGCAGCGAGTCGGGATCGCCAGGGCGCTTGCCGCCAGGCCAGAAGTGATCATCGCCGACGAGCCGCTATCCGCGCTTGACGTCTCCATTCAGGCGCAAGTGCTGAACTTGCTGATCGAGCTGCAAGATCAGCAGCAGCTGACATACCTGTTCGTGACCCACGACCTGGACGTAGCCAAGCACATCAGCCAGCGGACCGCCGTCATGTACCTCGGCCGGGTCGTCGAATACGCCCCGACCACTGAGATATTCGCCGAACCGCTGCACCCGTACACCCAAGCGCTGGTTAAGGCCGCCCCGCGAGTGACCACGGAGCGCAAGACGATCAAGCCGGCGCTGACCGGGGACATCCCTAACGCGATCGAGCGGCCGAGCGGCTGTCATTTCCACCCGCGGTGCCCGTTCGCGATGCCGGTTTGTTCGGAGGTGGAGCCCAGGCTGCTCACGGTGCCCGGAGGCCGGTCTGTCGCCTGCCATCTGCACGACCCTGAGACGAAATCCGGCTCGGCGGCCTGACTCCCCAATCCGGCAAAAGACCCCAGCCGGGCGCACGGGAATGCATTGCGATGAAACGACCTCGCTGTTTACGATGCTGTGCATTCTGGAACGCCCGGCATTTAGCGTAGGAGATTCCGGTGGTCCGCACCCCGCGCATTCTGCTCGCCGTAGTCATCGGAATAGGCATGGCGGCGACCGTGGCCAGCGCCCCGGCCGCTTCGGTGCCGCAGCGGGCATTTGTCAACTGGGGCGGCTATCTGAAGGGACCAGCCCACTCATCAAGGAGCGCGGCGGCCGCCATTTCGCCCGCCAAGGCGCGGAGCATGGCCCGCGTGTGGACATGGAAGCCGGCCGGCCCGACCATGCCCGGCCAGCCAGCCGGGTTGCTCGCCAGCCCGACCGTAGTGAACGGCCGGATCTACATCGGCGCGAACACCGGCGTCTTTTACGCTCTCGACGAGGCAACCGGCCACGTTATCTGGCATCGCTTCCTCGGTTTTGTGCCGACGTTGACGTGCGGCAAGCTCGGAATCGTGGCGACGGCGACAGTTGCCAAGGACCCGGTAACGAAGGTTCGCAACGTCTACGTGGCGGGCGGCAACGGCTACTTGTACGCGCTTAACGCGGCTACCGGCAAGGTTGCCTGGCGCTCTGTCATCGCCATTCCGTCAAAGACAGTCAGTGACTACTACGACTGGTCTTCGCCCACGCTGGCGCGCAAGCGCATCTATGTCGGCGTGACCTCCAATTGCGACAAGCCACTAGTCGCGGGAGGTCTCAAAGAATACGACCAGGCCACTGGGCACCTGGTGGCTTTCTACCGGACCTATCCCGGCCACGGCGTGGCGCCGAGCATCTGGAGCAGCGCAGCAGTCAACGCGGCAGCGGGCACCGTGTTCGTGACGACGGGAAACGGGCCGGGCGGCGACTCGGTCTCCGTCGTCCGGCTCGCGGCTAACGGCCTCGCCAGGCAAGACGCTTGGCAAGTGCCCGCCGACCAGCACCACTCCGACTCGGACTTTGGCGGATCGCCCACCTTGTTCTCCGCAGTACTCGGCGGCGTCACAACCGACATGGTCGGTGCGTGCAATAAGAACGGCACGTACTACGCCTGGCGTCAGGGCAACCTGCAAGCGGGCCCGGTCTGGCAGCAGGCAGTCGGCGCCCCGTACACGTCAGGCCCGCAGTGCGATGCGGCCGCTGTGTGGGATGGCAAGCACTTGTTCGTTGCTGCGAACCAGACGACCATCAACGGGACGTCCTTCGCGGGATCGATCAGGATGGTCAACCCGGCGACCGGCGCCTTTATCTGGCAGCGAGGGCTCACCGCAGCGCCGATCGGCACTCCTACCCTCGACGGCGCGGGCGTGCTGGCGGTCACCGAGTATACGAAGGCCGGCCAGCTCGTCCTCATCAACGCGGCCACCGGCGCGGTGCTCAGGACCATTGCGACCGGGCCGGACTTCGGCCAGCCGGTATTCGCCGACACCATGATGCTGGTACCGACCCAGAACAACGGCCTCTGGGCGTACCAGGGCTAGCGCCACGCGATCAGGCAGGAGCGCTGGCGCGCCGCTTGCCGAGCTCAGCTTCGTGCTCGGGAAATCCCTCGAGGTAGTGATCCCTGATCGCCAGCCTGAGCCGGTCAACATCGCCGCTGTCCACGGCTTCAAGCAGCAGCCGGTGCCGTTCAACCGCCTCCATCAGGCCGATGCCCTGGCGCTCGACTGCCGCGCGCATGAGCGCGCCCATCTGACTGTCCAGCATCGACCACAGGTCCTTCAGCCGCTGCCGGCCTGAGACATCGATCAGCTGCTCGTGGAACCTCGTGTCGCTGTCGACGAGCGCGTCAAGGTCGTCGGTTCTTGCCGCCGCCGACATGTGCTCGAGCGCGAGCCGCAGTGACCTCGACAGGTCCTTCCTGCGCTGGCCGAGACCGCCGGCCACGCTGGCGTCCTCGAGCACGTAGCGCGCGAAGCAGACGTCCTCCGCATCCTGCATCGACATGCGGGTCACGATGCTGTAGCGCCTTGGAACGATCTCGATCAGACCTTCGGACTGCAGGTCCCGCATCGCGTCCCTGATAGTGCCGCGGCTGACACCGAATTCGGCCGCCAGATTGGCCTCGACCAGCCTCGTCCCGGCAGGCAGCTCATTGTTCAGTATCCGGTGGCGCAGTCTGCGACCCACCGCCTCAGGCAGGGACACGTGCTCAAGAATGGCGGTCAACTCCCTCTCTCCGCGCCACGCGGCATCGTTCGCTGGTCACTGTAGTTTCAGCAAGGCGGCCGTCAAACCAGCATGGCCACCGACGTCAGGGGTTGTGACCAGCGCGGATCGCGGTCCAGTCAGGATCGGTGTCATGCCGGGCCCATGGCCAGGCAGCGGACTTCCTCCGTGCACGACAACACCAACGCTCACCCAGCCGCTGCGGTATCCCATGTTGTAACGCCCGTCGACATCCTCGATAGCGACAAGATCCCCGAGCCGCAGCTCCGTGTCGTCGCCGTGGCGGACCTGCAGGTCAAGATCCCAGCCCGCGGCCGGACGGCCAAGACCGTTTCCAGCGAGCCTCGACGGCAGCACCGCCCGGACTCCGACGCCGACGGTACCGTCATCCGCGGCCGCGATGGGCAGCGCCGCTAGCAGGTCAGGATCAAGACTCATCATCGACACCTCGGCGGGCAGCCAGCCTGGCCTGAAGCCCTGCCCGCGGGCGCGGACGCTCACCTGATCGCCTGGTCGCATCATCGCCAGATCCGCTTGGCGGAACCCGGTGATCACCCGGCCCGCTTCGCCGCGCTTGCCGATGACTGCGCCCTTGGCCCCGCTGGCCGCCCCGCTGCGCACGACCGCCTCATTGCCTATGCAGGAGTAGAGCACCAGAGCGTGCCGTGCCGCCGGATCGCGATGCGTCAGGCAGGCACCAGGCGCCGCGTGGTCGCCGTCTAGCGCGAAGACCGAGTCACCCAGAGCCAGCCCGAGCACGATCCCGCCGTCACCCACCGGGACATACGGCTTTCCTTCTGCGTCAACCCGGTACGGGCTGTCTCCGAATTCGGGGTGCTCGACCGACCCGAGCAGGTTGACTGCCACGGCGTCCAGTTGAGCGCTCACGGTCTTCCCCCTCCTTCGGCTGATCCGCCAGGGCGGCCCGGCCGGTGGTACCAGCTGGCCAGGTTCGCGGCCGGATCATCGAGGATTCGGAACGCTTCAGCCGGACCGCTCAGCAGCGAGCTTGGTCCAGGGCCATGGCCGAAAAGCATGCACTGGCCGGTCGAGATCACGCCGATGGTCAGGTATCCGGGCCGGTATCCCCGGCCGAACCGGTGGTCCTGGTCGGCCATGGCGACGATGTCGCCAACCCGCAGCGACTCCAAGCCCAGCGACAAGTCCTCGCCCAGGCCGGCATAAGCACCCATCAGGTCGGTGTTCGCGTACTCCGAGATCATGCCGACCCCGGCTCCCATGGCCTCGGCCGGGATGCGCGCGGCGACGTGCACCTCGAGCCTGCCGTCCTGCGTCGAGCCGCCCGGCATCGCCGCGATCAGCCCGGGCGAGCAGTTCTTCACCACGATCGAGGGGTGCTCGGTCAGCCTCAGGCCCTGTCCGACTGCGGCGATGCTCACGGCGTCACCCGTTGTAAGCTCCGCCGTTTCGGCCTCGGTGAAGTCAACTAGCACGTACGCGTGCTGGCCGATCACATGCCCGGTCGCGCCGGCGGCCGGTCCCGACGTCACCGTGACCTCGTTGCCCACGCAAGACAGGAACTGGACCGCCATGTTCGCCGCAGGATCAGCATGCCTGATCGATGCACCAGGCTCGAGGTGATCGGAGGCGTATCCGGTCGCGGCATCGCCGCAGTGCACGCCGAGGGTCACGCCGCCCATGCCGGGCAGCAGGAATGGCTGTCCATCCGGCCCGATGCGGTAGCCGTGGCGATCTGCCAGCGCGGGCCAGACCTCGCCGGTCAGCACCTGGCTGACTAGCCGGCTCGCGTTGGTAGCGGCCTTCATCCGCCCTCGAAGAGTGTGTCAGGGTCGCGGCCGCCGTCGCCTTCGAGCGGGAAGCTGACCCAGGCCCGCTGCCGATGGGAAGACTCGAAAGCATTGATGGTTTCCTGAACGAGCGCTGCCTGCGCGAAGTCACCCTGGCAGGCCGGCCGGTCGCCGCCAATCTCGGTGATGAAGTCCGAGATGAGGTTCGAGTAGAAGAGGTATTCCCAAGGCTCGCCCGAGTGGCCGCCCGGCGGGAAAAAGCGATGCGGGATGTCGCGCTCAACGAACTCGACCGCATCCTTGCGGGCCGTCTTGATCGTCTGGCAGATGCCGAACTCGTCGACGAGCCTGACGATGATCGCACCCTCGGAGCCGTAGATCCTGGCCTCGATACCCGGGTAGTTGCCAACGGTGACGTATGAGGACTGGATCGAGGCCAGCGCGCCAGAGGAGAACTCTGCTATCCACATGTCTCCGTCATCGATGTTCGCCCTGGTCATCTGGCCCGTATCGCGAACCATCCTGACCGGAACGAAGTTGCGCATGGTGCCGACCACTGCCTGCAGCGGCGAGCCGAGCCACCAGTGCATGATGTCGATGATGGGCGCACCGTACCCCTCGATCGAGGACACGGCCAGCCGTTGCGGATCGGCGTTCGGGTCAACCTGCCGCAGCGGCGTGGCCGGGTCGATCCACTGGCTGTTCTGCTCGTAGCCGTTGAACATGTAAGGCTCGCCGACATAGCCCTCGTCGATGAGCTGCCTGGCGAACTGGATCGCTGGCGCGTACCGGAAAGTGAAGCCGACCTTGGTCTTCAGCCCTTTGGCAGCTGCCAGATCCGCTGCCTCACGCGTCTTGCGGTAGTCGGGGTGCACCGGTTTCTCGCACAGCACGTGCTTGCCTGCCTGCAGAGCGTCCCAGGAGACTCCGAAATGAGGCCGGTTGCCCGTCACCACGTCAACCACGTCTATATCAGGGTCGTCCAGCAGCTCGCGGTAATCAGCGACCGCCGTTGGCACCCCGAACTTCTCGGCAGCGGCTGCCAGCGCTTCGGCATTGGTGTCGGCTACTGCGACCACCTCAGCCCGGCCGTCGCGCTGCCAGCCTGGCAGGTGCGCCCGCTGCGCCCAGCTTCCCGTGCCGACCACGGCGACCCGCAGCCTGCCAGTCGTCATCAGATTCTCCCGCCTTTCTCGTCCAGCTTGCGGCCCTTGGGCCGTCAGTAACCTGCGTCCCTGTCGAAAACGTTGCGCAGCGCCTCTCCAGCCAGCCAGCGCCTGATGTTGTCGATGAACAGGTCCGTCAGCAGGCGGTTTTCGTCGGCGACGGTCGATGCCGAGTGCGGCGAGATGATCACGTTGTCCATCGCCCACAGCGGCGAGGCCGCTGGCAGCGGTTCGGTGTCGAACACGTCCAGGCACGCACCGCCGAGGCGCCCAGCGGCGAGAGCGCCGATCATGGCGGCCTCATCGATTACCGCGCCCCTGGCCACGTTCACGAGCACGGCGCCAGGGCGCAGCAGCGCCAGCTCGCGCTCTCCGATCAGGTGCCGGGTGCGCGCCGTGAGCGGGCAGGCCAGGATCAGAGCGTCAACCGACCCCAGCACCTCGCCGATCTCCGTGTCGGCCACGTACGCCGACACGCCCTGGACGTCGTAGCTTTTGCCGGGCAGGCCGGCGCCCACCACCTCGGCGCCGACGGCCGAGAGCAACCTCGCAATCTCGCGTCCGACCCCGCCGAGTCCGATCAGCAGCATCCGCGATCCGCGCAGCAGGGTCGTCGCGTGCAGGTCCCAGCGCCGCTCGGCCTGACGGCGGGCGAG
>Ga0066388_100002902_pt1 | contig 10779 bp, 5 predicted proteins | sample PanSoiMetaGPlot6_FD_64539 | JGI IMG/M metagenome (GOLD analysis project Ga0066388, IMG submission 64539) | Tropical forest soil microbial communities from Panama analyzed to predict greenhouse gas emissions - Panama Soil - Plot 6 (Hybrid Assembly) | ecosystem: Environmental > Terrestrial > Soil... | reverse complement strand
CGATACGCTTGGAATCGGGAACGGTAATCCTGCCGGCGTTCCCGGTCTGCTCTCAATCGGCTTCAACACGAACCTGAGCAGCATGGGCAATAGTGGGGTTCAGCAGAAGTTTAACGACGCGGTCATCCAGGCTTCCGACACGATGGTCATCTCGCGTAGCCGCCACGTCTTTCACACAGGATTTGAGTTCTGGCGGAATCGCATCAACACTTTTTACACCGGCAACAACGGGGCACTTGGGAGCATTAACTTCACTGGTATCTTCACATCGGACGCGCCCCCGAACGGTTCCGGCGGTTATGGCGGAGCCGATTTCTATCTCGGATTGCCCACCAACTACGGCCGGGGAATCAGCGGTGGAGAATGGGGCCAACGCCAGAGTGTTTTTGGCGCCTATTTGCAGGATGATTATCGTGTGACAAACCATCTGACCTTAAACCTCGGCGTGCGTTATGAAGCGCATACCCCGTGGATCGAAGAGCACGATCGACAGGTCAATTTCGGCTTGTTCAGCGGGGAGCTGTTGGCACCAAACTGCTCGAGAGTTACCCCGCTGTTAGGCACGGCGCCTGTGACCTGCAAGCAGAGCAGCCGCGGCCTCTACGACGGAACCTACGGTCTAAAGGACTTCCAGCCGCAGGTCGGTTTTGCCTGGACGCCGGCGTCGCTCGATGGCAAGACGGTCGTGCGTGGCGCGTTCACAATCTCTTCCTACATGGAAGGAACTGGAACGAACCTGAGACTGCCCATCAATGCTCCGTTTACACCCGCTGAAACCTTCCAAAACTACAACACACTCGCGTTCCCGACCACGACTACCGACCAAGGATTGGTTCCCGTGGGCGCTGCCAGTGATCCATTTGCCGGCTCGCTGGTCAGAGTCTGGGATCCGAAAGTCCAGCCCGCACTCACTCAGCAATGGAACCTCACGATCCAGCAGCAACTTTTCAATCAGGGAACATTCCAGATCGGTTACGTAGGCCAGCACGGAACGCATCTCATGGTTCCAATGCCCTATCTGCAACAGCGCTTCGAAGGCGCGAATTGTCCCACCCCAACCACTTGTACAGCGGTCACGTCTCCGAGCCTCTACTTGTCGGGAAATCCAACGTTCCAAAGCGACATTTCGCAGATCTCGGGCACCGCGTCTGTTGGCGAGATGAAATATGACGCGCTACAGGCCGTATTTCAAAAGCGGTATGGCCAAGGCCTGGAGTACCAGGTTGCCTATACCTATTCCAAGTGCATGACAGATAACAGCGGTTACTACGGCACGTGGGGGAACTCGCAGGGGGTGCCTGCGAATCCCTATTACCAGAACCTCTACAATCCGCGTGCGGATTATGCTCCTTGCTATTTCGACGCGAAGCATATTCTGAGCGCTTATGCGGTTTACGAACTGCCTTTTGGCCGCGGTAAGCGCTTAGGACATGACATGAATCCCATAGCAAACGCCATCGTGGGCGGTTGGTCGGTGGCCCCGATTATTCAGCTCCACACGGGATTCCCGCTGGCTCTCTACAATTTCACCAGTGATCCTTCGGGTACCGGATCACGAGGAGCTCGTCCAGACTGTAGCGCAGGAGCGGGACATGTTTTCGGTAGGCAGCCCGCGTTCTCGGGTGGCCAATTCATCGGCTACCAGTGGTTCGATCCGACCCAGTACTCGTTGCCCACTGTCCAGGAAGGTTTCGGCAACTGCCCGGCACAGGGCCCTGTGCGTGGACCGGGATACTTCGACACCGACCTCGGGCTACAGAAGAACTTTCCTATCACGGAGAGTGTGCGTCTGCAGTTCCGAGCCGATTTCCTCAACGCCTTTAATCGCACAAACCTCAATACGGACTGCTGCTTTACAGCTTGGTCCGCGCCTGGGCAAGGGATGGGCGTAATCTCAAGTTCTCAGCCCGCCCGCAACATTCAGTTCGCGCTCAAACTCTACTATTGACCGCTTTTGCGGCTATGATTAAGGCAGGCGTTCTCGCCTGCCTTCTTTATTTATGTGCAAATTTCCCGGTTCCTGGATCGTCGTGGTTAGCATCTTTGTGGTTCAACAGGGCTTTGCTCAAGCCTCAAAATCTGCAGTTCCCTCGGGCGATCATGCGCTTGAACTCGCGAAATCCGGCCGCTGTGGTGAAGCCATCCCTTTACTGAAGAAAGCCATCGCGCAGAGCACTGACAAAGACTTCCGTCGCAATGCTGGGCTAGCCGGCGTGCGCTGCGCCATGGTGAAGAACCAGTTTGAGGCTGCCGATGATTTTCTGCGGCAACTGACGCGGCAATTCCCCGATGATTCCGAGGTGCTCTACACCGCCGTTCACACCTATTCTGACCTGGCCACCAGGGCCTCGCAGCAACTGGCCGTGCGCGCTCCCAAGTCGGCCGAGGCGCACGAGCTGAGAGCCGAGTCGCTCGAGATGCAGGGCAAGTGGGATCAGGCGGCGAAGGAATACCGGCAGATCCTCGAGATGGATCCCCATAGGCCCGGTATCCACTTCAAAATGGGGCGGCTGCTGCTTTCCGCGCCAAATCCGGCGCCCGACGCCGCCGATCAGGCCAAGAAAGAGTTTGAGCAGGAGCTCGAGATCGATCCCAGCAATGCCGGAGCCGAATATGTGCTGGGAGAACTGGCGGGCCAGGCCCAGCACTGGGATGAGGCGATCGAGCACTTCAGCCGTGCCGCAAAGCTGGACTCGGGGTTTGGAGATGCGTTTCTCGGCTGGGGCTCAGCGCTGATATCGGTCAAAAAATTCTCCGAAGCAGTTGCCCCGCTCGAAACTGCCGTGAAGCTCGAGCCGCAGAATCCGGCGGGACATTACAATTTGGCCATCGCCTACACGCGAACCGGGCGAAAACAAGAGGGCGAGCGGGAGTTTGCGGCCCATCGTGAGATGATCCAGAGTAGGCAGCCCGGGGAGGCTCAGCAGCCGCAAGCCCAGGGCGCGCCACAGCAATGACGTATTCCGCCGGTGAAAAGAGAGACTTTGGGTAGAGGCGGCAATCTTTCCCGTCGGGAATTTTTGGGTTCCGTAGCGGCCGGGCTCTCGCTGGCCTATTTTCCTCCCCGATCCTTCGCTGCGGCGGTTGAGAAAGACCTGTTCGAGATCATTCCTCCGGAAGCGAGTGGCATTACCTGGAAACACTCGAGCGGCAAATCTGCCGAGCACTACCTGCCCGAAACCACCGGCGCCGGCTGCGCCTTTTTCGATTACGACAACGACGGATGGATGGACATTTACCTGGTCAACAGCGGTAAATGTGATTTCTTCGATCCCAACCCGCCGCTGCAGAACGCCCTCTATCACAACAATCGCGACGGCACCTTCACCGACATTACGCAAAAGGCTGGGGTACCGGGCGGCGGCTATGGGCAAGGCGTTGCCGTCGGCGACTACGACGGGGACGGCTTTCCCGACCTTTACGTTACGCAATACGGCCGCAACATTCTCTATCACAACAACGCCGATGGCACATTCACCGACGTGACGGAGAAGGCGGGAGTCGCGGCGCCGGGATGGTCTTCGAGCGCCGTGTGGTTCGACTACGACAACGACGGCAAACTCGATCTCTTTGTCTGCCAGTTCGTGGAGTTTTCGAAAGACAAGAACAAGGACTGCCGCACCGGGGAAGATGCCAAGCGCGGTTACTGTATTCCGCACGTGTACCGCCCTACCGCCAGTTGGCTCTTCCACAACAACGGTGACGGTACCTTCACCGACGTAAGTACATCATCGGGAATTGCCGGACACCTCGGAAAAGCCTGGGGCGTGGTGGCAACCGATATTAATAATGACGGCCGCATGGACTTGTTCGTGGCCAACGACACGGTCGAGAACTTTCTCTTCGCCAACCGGGGAAAGGGAAAGTTCGAGGAAATTGGCGAGATCGCCGGGATTGGGTACAGCGCCGAAGGACGCCCCCGGTCCGGCATGGGCGTGGACTCGGCCGATTTTGATCAGGATGGATGGATGGACCTGTTCGTAGCCAACATCGATCGAGAAATGTACTCGCTCTATCGAAACAATCACGATGAAAGTTTCGACGATCGGGCAGGAGCGACGGGAATTGCCACGGCCACCCGCCTGATGAGCGGATGGGGGCTGAAATTTTTCGATTTCGATAACGACGGCGATTTGGACTTATTTCTGGCGAATGGCAATCCTGACGACCTGATTGAGCAGCTTCAGCCTCAGGTGAAGTACCAGGAGCCGCCGCTCTTGTTTCACAACAACGGCAAGACGTTCGAGAACATCAGCCAGCGAAGTGGCCCCATATTCGCCCAACCGCTTTCCGCCCGCGGTCTCTCGATCGGCGACTTTGATAATGATGGACGCGTGGATGTTCTCATCGCGATAAACAATGGCGCCCCCATTCTGCTGAGAAATAACGGCGGACAAGAAAACCATTGGCTCGGCGTTACGCTGGTAGGGACGAAGTCGAACCCGGACGGGGTTGGCGCGCGCCTTACCTATCAGGCGCAGGATTTAAAGCGCAGCCGGATGAAAGTCGGCGGAGGCAGCTTCCTTTCGGACCACGATCGGCGCATAGTTCTCGGCATTGGTAAACGTACGAAGATCGACTGGGTGGAAGTGAGATGGCCGCAGCCCGGCGGCGCGACCGAACGCTTTACCGATTTGCCGCTGGACCGCTACATCACAATTGTGGAAGGCCAAGGCAAATGGAAGTGAGCGGAGCGAAACTCATCAGCGGCTTGGTTTGTGCTTCGGCGCTGCTACTCATTGGTGCGAGGAGTTCTTCGGTCCGTGGCGTTTTTGCGGATACCCCATCCTCCGCTGGGTCCATTCGTTTTACCAACGTGACTGATTCTGCCGGAATCAGATTCGCTCATTTCAAAGGTAATGACGGAACTTCCATCAACCGCGAGGAATTTGGCCCAGGCGTATGTGTTGCCGATTTCGACGACGACGGCTGGCAGGACATTTATTTTGTCAACGGCCGCGACCTCTACAATCGCGGAATTTCCGTGCGCAATGCTCTTTACCACAATAATCGAGACGGCACCTTCACAGACGTAACCGAGCGCGCCGGTGTGCCTGGCACGGGTTATGGCCTGGGTTGCGTCTGGGGCGACTACGACAATGATGGCTTCCCGGACCTATTGGTTACGCAATACGGGCGGAACGTGCTCTACCACAACAATGGCAATGGCACATTTACCGACGTCACAGACAAAGCTGGCGTCAGCGGAGTCGAATCGGGAGCGTTTCATAGTGGGGCTGCGTTTTTCGATTACGATCACGATGGCTATCTCGATCTCTACGTTGGCAGTTATGTCGCGCTCGATCCCGATGGCCCCCGCTATTGCAACATTGGCACGGTGAAAAGCAGCTGTCCTCCCAGCGCCTATAAGGGCAGCGCGAACGCCCTCTATCACAATAACCGCGACGGCACCTTCACGAATGTCACCCGTGCCATGAACCTGCTTCAGCCCAATGGGAAAAATCTCTCCGTGGGAGCTGCCGATTACGACAACGACGGCTGGCAGGACGTGTTTGTAGCCAACGACGGACTGGAAGCCTACCTTTACCATAACGAGCGCGGGAAGCACTTCGAGGAAATCGCGGCACCGAGCGGGATGGCCTATTCCGCTGGCGGCCGCCTCATGGCAGCAATGTGTATTTCGCTGGGCGATTACGACAACGACGGCTGGCTGGATTTATACATCTCGGATTTCCAGGGCTCGTCGGACCACGTCTGGCACAATGACGGCAGAGGCAACTTCGATGAGGTCAGCGATTCGCTCGGCATTACCGCGCCCACGCACAACGTGCTCAGCTTCGGCGGCGGCTTCTTCGATTACGACAATGACGGGTGGCTCGATCTGTTCATTGCCAATGGGCATGTCTATCCAGAAATCGAACAGGCCTCGCCGGGAACCCGCTACAAGCAAGTGAACTCGCTATTCCACAACGAGGCCGGACAAAGATTCTCTGAAGTGGGGCCGCTGGCCGGGATCGCTGCCGAAGCGCCGCATGCCGGGCGTGGGGTTGCTTTTGTTGACTTCGACAACGATGGTTTCCTCGACGTTCTCGTCGCCAATAATGGCGACCCGCCGCTCTTGTTGCGGAATGGCGGCAATCCGAACCATTTCCTGAACGTCAAATTAGTCGGGAGCAAGAGCAATCGGGATGCGCTGGGCGCCCGTATTCGAGTGGTAAGCGGCGGAATGTCTCAAATCCGGGAGATCGCCGGAGGGAGCAGCTATTTGTCGCAAAGCGACCTGCGTGCGAATTTTGGTCTGGGAAAACTCACCAGTGCTCAAATGGTCGAGGTCAAATGGCCGAGCGGGCAAATGCAGGTGTTTCGTGACGTTCCCGGCGACCGGTTTTACGTGGTGCGGGAAGGACAAAATGAGCTGTCGATTGCGGATTACCACTCTACAGTTCATGCCAATGGCGAACGCGGGCGACAGGAGTGAGGGCGAAGCCGTGGGCCTCAAAGTCCTTCGCTGAGGTGGCCTCAGAAGATCTTTCGTGGTCCTGAACCCCGGCGGGCGGCACCTGGCAGTGAGCGGGTGCGGTTCACCCTGGGCTACCGCCAATAACGGCTACTTTCCTATTTGATTACTGTTCGTTAATGGACAGTAGAGTCCGCAAATGGCCAGAGGCAGCTCTTCTCGGGGAGTCCAAGGCTAAAATTTCCAAGGACTTAACCGCTGTCGACAGTGGCACAGGCCTTGCACCGAGGTGAATCGTGGATATCGCTCGTCCGGAGTTCAAACGTCAGAAGCGCCGCCGGCAAGTTCTGTGGGGTGCGGTTGGCCTGGTATGCCTTGGCGCAATCACGGTGGGAGTTACCCGCCTGAAGCCCGCTGCGCCTGAGGTTGATCGCGGCACCGTGTACCCCGACACCGTGAAGCGTGGCTCGTTGCTCCGGCAGGTGCGGGGCTTAGGATCGTTGATTCCCAGTCAGGAGTTCACCCGTCAAATCCCTGCAGAGACCGATGCGACCGTGGTTCGGATTCTCAAGCTGCCAGGATCGCAGGTGAAGACCGACACCATTTTGCTCGAGATGAGCAATCCGCAAGTCGAGCAGGCGGCAGTGGACGCGAATCTGCAATTAAAGGCCGCGGAAGCCGAGTACCAGAGCCTGCGGGTGAAGCTCGAAAGCGATCTGATGACCCAGAAGGCGGGCGCCGCCACTGTGGGCGCGGACTATACGCAAGCAAAAATGCAAGCCGACACCGACAAAGCTTTGTACGATCTGGGCGTCATTTCCGGACTGGCCTACAAGAATTCGAAGAGCAAGGCCGACGAACTGACGACGCGCAACAACATTGAAGACGAACGACTCGATATCAACCAGAAAGCCATCGCCACCCAGCTTGCCGAGCAACAAGCGAAGGTGGATCAGATACGCGCGCTGGCGGCGTTGAAGCAGAAGCAACTCGACGCGTTGAAAGTGCGGGCCGGGATCGAGGGTGTGCTCGTCGATTTGCCTCTGCAGGTGGGGCAGCACGTTACCCCCGGAACCATGCTGGCGAAGGTGGTTCAGCCCAACCATCTGATTGCGGCATTGAAAATCAACGAGACCCAGGCGCGGGATGTGCAGATCGGGGAGCCGGCGACAATCGATACCCACAACGGAACGGTTACCGGCGAAGTGATGCGGGTCGATCCCGCGGTGCAGAACGGAACCGTCACGGTGGACGTGAAGCTCACTGGGGAACTGCCCCAAGGCGCGCGGCCCGACCTGAGCGTCGACGGAACGGTGGATCTGGAGCGGCTCGACAACGTGCTGTACGTCGGGCGGCCGGCGTTCGGTCAGGAAAACAGCACCATCAGTTTGTTCAAGGTCGATCGCGATGACAAAGGCGCAGTTCGAGTTTCGGTGAAAGTCGGCCGCGCCTCGGTCAATGCCATCCAGGTGATCGAAGGTTTGAAGGAAGGCGACACCGTGATTCTCTCGGATATGTCGCGGTACGACAATACGGACCGGATCCGGCTGGACTAGCTGCCAGCTCCTAACCAAGAACTCGCCGCAACCAGGGTGTTGCTGGCTAGGAGCTAGCCGCTAGTAGCGAGCAGACTGAACGTAAAGGACTCTCATGACCGAAGCAGGATATTCGCTCATCCAAATCGAAGATCTCACCAAAATCTTTTACACGGACGAGATTGAAACGCACGCACTGTCCGGCGTGCACTTAAGTATTCATAAGGGAGAATACGTGGCCATGTCCGGACCGTCGGGATGCGGGAAGTCCACCCTGCTCTCGATCATCGGGCTGCTGGACACGCCCAGTGCGGGCAAATATCAGCTCAACGGGCAGCCGGTCGAGAACCTGGATTTTGCCGCGCGCTCGCGCATTCGCAATCAGGAGATCGGATTTATTTTCCAGAGTTTCAACCTGATCGGCGATCTCACGGTCTATGAAAATGTCGAGCTGCCCCTGACCTATCGTCAGCGCATGCCGTCGGCGGACCGCAAGAAGCGAGTCATGGAATCGCTCGAACGCGTGGGCATGGCGCACCGCGTACGGCACTATCCATCGCAACTTTCCGGCGGTCAGCAGCAGCGTGTCGCGGTCGCTCGCGCCCTCGCGGGACATCCCTCCATCCTGCTCGCCGACGAGCCCACAGGAAATCTCGACTCGCGAAACGGCGAGGCCGTGATGCAACTGCTGCAGGAGCTGCATCGTGACGGCGCGACCATCTGCATGGTCACCCACGATCCACGCTTTGCCAAACATGCACAGCGCGAAGTCCACCTCTTCGATGGCAAGGTCGTGGCCGAAGAAGAACTGCAGAAGCTCATGGCGGAGCACGCATGACAGTTTCGCTGCCAGATCTTCGTTGACGAGCTGCGGCTGCCGAGAAAGTCCGGACCGGGAAGCGCTTGCTGTCAGCGCACCCTGGCACAGGCATTGGCGGACTTTGTGGTTCGGCGTGAATTCATGCCACCCCATGATCTACCTGGGGGTCGGGCTCGGTGTCATGGGCAGGGCATGGCTCGAAACCTTGGGCTGCGCGGCGCGCGGCGAAAATCTATCCCATGGGGTACTGAGGTAGGAATCAGTGACCGGACTTGTTCAAGACCTGCGTTACGCCGCGCGGCAACTGCGCAAGAGCCCGGGCTTCTCGCTGGCTGTCCTCGCGACTTTGGCGCTCGGCATCGGAGTCAATGCCGCTGTCTTCAGTTTGGTGGATGGGTTCTTGCTGCGCCCGCTTCCATATCCGCAGGCGGATCGATTAGGCGTTCTGTTGCTGCACAGTGACGGCACGGTTCAAAGTACCGGCCGACGCTTCAACCAGGAAGACGATAGCCATGACGGCGACACTTGGGATTGGCTGCGGGAAAACCTTCCCATGGTACGGGCGGCCTCGTACGGAGGGCTGGTCAGCGGAGTCAATCTCTCGACCAGTTCCTCGGACGACGCCGGTGTGCGATACGTCGAGAACATGCGCGTCTCCGCGCACTACTTCGACGTTCTTGGCACTCCTCTCTTTCTGGGACGCGAGTTCACCGAAGAAGAAGACCGGCGCGCCGGGCCGGCAGCGGTCATTGTTAGTTATGATCTGTGGCGTTCGGCGCTTCATAGCGACAGGCACATCGTAGGTACGCGAATCCAGCTGAAAGGCGCGCCCTACACGGTCGTTGGCGTGCTTCCTCCGCATGCCCAAACCCACCGCGCCGCGGACGTCTGGACGCCGCTCCAGCCCGCCCCGACCGGGGAATGCGGCGGCGAAAACTGCGGCATCCTGATGCGCCTTTTACCCGGCGCAACCTGGCAACAGGTGAACGCGCAGCTGACCCATTTGCGGAATCGCAACTTCGACCCCGTTGAAACCACCTACAAGGGCCATATCTGGTTCCACGCATCCCCCCTGGAAGTTGAGCGCGGCCGCGAGGCGCGCGCGCCGGTGCTGGTTCTCATGCTGGCGGTGAGTTTCATTCTGCTGATCGGTTGCGCGAATCTCGCCGGATTGATGCTGGTGCGAATGGCGCGTCGCACGCCCGAAATCGCCACACGCCTGGCTTTGGGCGCTACTCGCGCAAAGGTTCTCCAGCAATTATGGATAGAGAACCTCATATTGGCACTTTTGGGCGGCGGGGCTGGTTTGGCCTTGGCGGTACCGGTGCTGAAATTCCTCGGCGGATTTCTGCCGCCGGAAGCGATTCCCTTAGGCGGTCTCCCCATCGACGGCCGCGTTTTGCTCTTCATATTTGCCGCTGCCTTCCTGACCAGCCTGCTGTTCGGCGCGCTGCCCGTACTCAAAACCTGGAGAGTCGACCTTCGGCCGTCGCTTGCGAGCCGTTCCGTCTCCCGCGGAACCGGGCGCTTGCGGTCAGTATTAATTTCTGGCGAGGTCGCGCTCACGATTGTGCTGCTGGCAGGAGCGGGCGTGGTGATTCGCAGCCTTTTCTATCTGGAAACCCTGCCGACTGGTTTCGACGCCCGCCATGTGATCACGGCAAAAGCGTCGCTCGATGTTGCCCGCTATCGCGACGCCACGGCATTCCACAACTTGCTCGGGAAGAGCGTCGCGGCCATGAAGCAGATTCCGGGAGTGGAAGACGCCGCGGTTGGCTTGAGCGTGCCCTATGAGCGCGGTCTGAATTACGCCGCGACTGTGGTGGACGGAAAGTTTGTTGGCGAGGAATTGGTTTCCAGTGTGGCCTATGTGACGCCGGAATATTTCGCTACGTTCGAGATCCCGATCCTCGCAGGGCGCGGTTTTAACGAGGACGATACTCCGCGCTCGGAATTTGTCGTGATCGTTAACCAGGCATTTGCCCGCAGATTCTTCAACGAGCCCA
>Ga0066388_100002901_pt1 | contig 10782 bp, 7 predicted proteins | sample PanSoiMetaGPlot6_FD_64539 | JGI IMG/M metagenome (GOLD analysis project Ga0066388, IMG submission 64539) | Tropical forest soil microbial communities from Panama analyzed to predict greenhouse gas emissions - Panama Soil - Plot 6 (Hybrid Assembly) | ecosystem: Environmental > Terrestrial > Soil... | reverse complement strand
GTCCTTCGTAAGAGCGTGACTGTCTCCGACCAGCGTGCCACTGCCAGCCCGCCAAGCAAAATGGATATGGTCACCATGGCCACGCGGGTTACGGCGAGCTGATACGGCTGCCAGGCTATGGTTGCACCCAAGGTGAGCAGTGCGGCACCCGCCCCGATGACGAGGGCTGCTGCCTTTATGTTCGATGTGGATCGGGGAGAAACAGCAATGAGGTGCTGCTCCTGACGCGATAGGACCGAGATGGGCATGCCGTGCTCTATGTGCGGCAAGGGGTGCCTGGACATGATACGACAGGACAACACCTTAAGCCCCACTGCCGTCTTATCAAACCGTCCGGGAAACGCCCGCGGGTCATGGAATCATGCAAATGCTCATCCCCGGCGGAGCGAGGAATCTCAGCCCGCGAAGAGGTGAGATCCCTCCACTACTCATCTCGCTTCCGATCACGAAGATCCGCTTTTGGTGGTGCTTTAAAGATTCTAATTACCTGAACGACGATGCCACCCCGTGTCGTATGAAGTACTGAAGACCGCGCTGTATCGCGAATCGTGGCAATCCGCCCCGCCGGCCGCCTCGCTTGCGAGGCAGGCTGTCGGTGTTGCCGATCAGATTATCGCCTTGGCGATCGAAGACAACCCTCTGACCGTTCAGGTCGCGCTGATCCTCGTTCTTGTCGTACAGCGGGCGACCATAATCGACAAACCTGGCGACGTCGAACTGTTGAAATGGGACGAACGGCCTGACTGCCATGCGTTCGTGGACGATTTCATCGGTGGTCTTAAAAGCGGCTTGCGGTAGCATGCCTGCAGATCCCGAGGAAGCCATGATCAACTGTGGATCTCTGATGGTGTCGGATGTGAGCAGCCTGTGCTTTGCTTCGTATTTCTGGTCGAAGCCCTGCATCCTGCTGCGGCGGACCATGTCAAGCGGGTGCTGTTTTTCGTGGGCCAGGTGCATCTGGCGGAATAGCTGATCTTTTTGAGCGCGGGAGAGAGACGGGTCGGTCCATACCTGGTTGAGCTGCCAGGCAAGCTCCATTTCACATACGAGGTCGCGCGGGTCCCAATAGCCGGGCAAGCAGTGAAGCACCGTGCCATCGGGTGACAACATGAAGACTTGCAGGTTGTGAGGGCCTGCACCATTCGTGGTTCGCACTGCCTGACCGTCTTCCTCATGCTTGCGAGACAGACCGGCGTACCGTTGTTTCGATATGTCTTGCACGCCACACACGAAGTGCGACTGGAGAGCTGAAAATGCAGGTTCTTGTGAGAGCGACACGGCTCTCATGCTGTTGCCGGCGCTTCAGGTAGCGCCATCGATTTTGCCCAGCATTTGGACCCAGAAAACCAATTTGCCCTCGCGCTGGGCCTCCGCCAGGGCGTCGGGCAGCTTGTCGTGCCACTGAATCTCGGAGGTCAGCTTTTCCACCCGCTCTTGGGCCAGGTAGCCAGGCACCACTCTCTGGGCCAAAGCTTCGAAGGGCAGCCAACCGGCCACAGCCATACCCAGGGACAGGGCGACTGTCAATAGCGTTTGTTGTCTCATAGCGTAGGCCTCGCTAGTAAATAGCCGTCAACCCACCTCCTCCTCTGTTTAATCTGAATAACGATCAACAGGTACAAAAAGTTCAATCGGGAAGATTAAATCGTACCCGGCGGTCAAATCTGTCGAACAAGAGCGCCTGTCCAGCACACTTGCTCAAACTGCAGCCACGTCTTCCGGCGAAATGGGAAAGGCCATCGCCAGACACGCTCAAGGACACTGGAAATCCCAGCCGGGATGGAGATTATTGGCTGGATGCAAAGGGATCTTCCGATACCGATGTACGGCCCAAAAAGCGACGATGCCGGGGGCGGTCGTGTAGAGCCCCCGCCCGGGATGGAGATTATCGGTTGGATGCAAAGGGATCTTCCCATACCAATGTACGGGCCCAAGCCGCCGAAGGACGCTCCCAAAGCCCTCTGAGCCGATCTTGCTGCGCTATCACCGCGCTATTCGTTGCCGGTCGCGGTACAATTGTCGGGTTTTCGAGTTTCACTGACCGAGAATCAGTGGTGAATCATGCTCACGAAAACGGAAGGATCACTGGACGCTGCTGAGACGGTTGCGGTCCGGCCGGTTGTCACCTGTACTCGCAAGATTCAGTTTTGCGCCGGACACCGAGTCTTGGGGCACGAAAACAAGTGTGCTCATCTGCACGGACACAACTATGAAGTGCACATCACCGCCCAGGCCCAGTCACTGGACGGAATTGGACGCGTGGTGGACTTCTCCGTCCTCAAAGGGGAGGTCGGAAGCTGGATCGAGCAGCAGTGGGACCACGGCTTCCTTTTGTGGGAAAAGGACAGCGAAGCAATCGAGACTCTGAAGGGGTTTATAAACGGTGGGCAGAAGCTGTTTATCTTCCCAGACAACCCGACGGCCGAGAATCTCGCGTCGTACATTTTGAGGCTCGGGAACGACGTAATGGCGGACAAGCGCATTCGTATCGTCAAGGTCGTGGTTTGGGAGACTCCCAACTGTTACGCTGAAGCGGTTCTCACCGACGCCCAGTGGATTTGATACTAAATGTGATGTCACAAACTTTCTCGGCAACCCTCTAGCACCGCAGGCAAGAAATCATGCAGATCAAGCAAGAAGCGACCTCATTCGCGCCTACCAGTGAACTGATCGACGAAGTGATCACCGAGGATCTGGCTGAGCGATGCGTTGCGTTGTTGCTACGCTACATCGGCGAGGACCCTGACCGGGACGGGCTGAAAAAGACCCCCCGGCGCGTCTTGAGGGCGCTCAAAGAGATGACTGCAGGCTATGGGGAAGATCCCCAGTCGATCCTGGCGACAACCTTTGAGGTCGACGTTCCGTCCGGACAGATGATTGTTTTGGATTCCATTCAATTTACGTCTTTGTGCGAACATCATCTGTTGCCGTTCTCGGGAACGGCGGCGGTTGCCTATATTCCCGGCACAGATGTCGATCGCCCGGTTGTCGGGGTGTCGAAACTGGCCAGGCTGGTTGAGTGTTTTGCCCGCCGCCTCCAGGTGCAGGAGCGCATGACCGAGCAAATTGCTGATTCCCTTTATCACGGCGTGCAGGCTGCGGGTACGGCTGTGGTGGTTCGCGCCATACACTCGTGCATGAGCTGCAGGGGTGTTCAGCAGCCCCAGTCGCATATGGTCACCTCCGCCATGCGCGGTGTGTTGCTGACGGACCGCAGCGCGCGTCAGGAGTTTTTGTCTTATCTGGAACGGAAGTAGAGGAAGCCTGGGATGAATGCCGTGAGTTACTGTACGGCAAATATTGCCGGACTCAACATTTTCTATCGAGAAGCAGGCAAAAGAAACAAGCCTACCATTCTTCTGCTGCATGGCTTTCCGTCGTCCTCGCATATGTTCCGAGATCTCATGCCTGTTTTGGCGGATAGCTTCCATCTGATTGCGCCAGATTATCCAGGATTTGGTTACAGCTCGATGCCGCCAGTCAATGAGTTTGAATACACCTTCGATAATGTCGCGAATGTCATCGAACAGCTGCTTGTCTCACTGGACGTAGAGCAATACAGCGTCTACTTGATGGACTATGGTGCATCCGTCGGTTTTCGCTTGTTTGCTAAACGGCCCGAGGCTGTTCAGAGTTTGATTATTCAGAATGGCAATGCTTATGACGACGGTTTGACCGAATTCTGGGGCATAATGCGGGCCTATTGGAGCGATCGAAACGCTGAAACAGAAAAACCGATTCGCGATCAGTTGACACCTGAGAATACCCGATATCAGTATCAGCAGGGAGCTCGTGATCCACAATCAATGTGCCCTGATGCCTGGACCCTTGATCAGGCGTTTCTCGATCGTCCAGGCAACAGGCAAATTCAGTTGGAATTGTTGTATGACTTCCAAAAAGACTTGCAGTGCTACCCACGGTGGCAGGAATGTTTGAGAAGGCACCAGCCGCCGGCACTAATTGTATGGGGTACGGGTGATCCATACTTCTCGACAGAGGGGGCCCATGCGTATCTGCGTGACCTCGAGAAAGTAGAGCTTTACCTGTGCGACGGCGGTCACTTTCTGCTGGAGGAGCAATGTGGTTACATTGCCGAGCGCATCAGAGAATTTCTAAATGCCAGTGTCAGCGTGCCGGCGTCCCCTTAGAGCGCTGCCATTGCCAGTTGCGCGGGCACGGCATGCAATCATCCCCTTCTCATTCAGTGTAGTCATGGCAAAACCGCGGAAAAGGAGCGGCCATCTTCCGGGTTATTCCTATGTGCGCTGCTGCCCAGCGTGCGATAACGTGGGCTAAGTCCGAGCTGTAAGTCTGCGCCCCTCTTTTGTGGGCGCGTCAACCCTCGCGGCATAAATGATCAAGGAGTATAGAAATGTCTTGCCATTGGATTTCCCGTGGTCTGGCGGCCGCTGTCGCTTGCTCCACTGTGGTGCTTAGCTGTACCGTGATTAACTCTCAGGCCTATACCTCCAAACGGGGCATTGCCCGGAAGGCAACAACGCAGGCCCTGGGTGGGGCGGAGCGCTACCTGACCTTCGTCAGCACGGACAAACCCATCTACCACGGCGGTGAGAAGGTCTATGTGCGCGGCGTGCTGCTCAACGCGGCAAACCACAAGCCGCTTTCTAAGGGACAGGCGGCCAACGCCACTCTAGAGATCAAAGGACCGAAAGGCGACCTGGTGGCCACTGGCACCGCTCCAGCACTAGACAGTGTCTGGGGCTTCGTGTGGAATGTTCCGGAAGGACAGGCGGGTGGCGAATACACTATACGCGCCACCTATCCCTGGGAGGGCCACGCGCCCGGCGAGCGCAAATTCGACATCCGGGCCTACCGCGCCCCGCGGCTAAAGTCGCAGATAACTTTCCTGCGCGACGGCTATGGTCCGGGCGAGAAGGTCATGGCCACGCTGGACGTGAAGCGCGCGGAAGGAGGCGTTCCTGAAGGCGCAAAGGTAACGGTGACCGCCCTGGTGGACGGCGTGGAAGTAAAAGGTGCGACCGCGAAGGTGGACGCGAAGGGGTTATGCTCTGTAAGTCTCGACTTGCCGCGCCAGATTCCCCGCGGTGAAGGCACGCTGGCCCTGGTGATCGAAGATGGCGGCGTCGTCGAGACAGCGTCGAAAACCATTCCAATTCTGCTTCAGACTGTAGACCTGCAGATCTTCCCCGAGGGCGGCGACTTGCTCGCCGGCTACTCCAACCGCGTGTATGTGCAAGCCAGGCAACCTAACGGCAAGCCGGCGGACCTGGCGGGAAAACTGATGTCAAAGCAACTGTCTGGAGCAGTCACAGAGTTCCGCACAGAGCACGAAGGACGTGGACGCTTCGAATTCACTCCCGTCGCTGACCGGACGTACTACCTCTCTATTTCCCAACCGGCAGGAATAAAGACCCTCTACCCGTTGCCGCCGGTCAAGCGCGCAGGCGCGTTGGTCCGCTCGGACATGGACGTCTTCGAGAAGGGCCAGCCGGTTTCTGTGCAGGTTGGCTGCACGAGCAAGGCCTTCCGCGTGACGCTGGCCAAGCGCGAGGTGGTAGTGACGGACTGCAAGGTCGACCTGAGCAAGCGCGCGGGCCTCAAACCCGGTATGTTCCACCCGATCTCTTTCAACGTTGCGCCGAATGTGGACGGCGTGTTGACCGTGACCGTATGGGATAAGAAGGGAGTTCCCCTTGCCGAACGACTGGTCTTTCGCGAGCCGGCAAATCCGCTCAAGATTAGCATCAGATCTGACAAGAAGTCCTACATTCCTGGCCAACACGCGAAACTGACCGTCAAGGCCACCGATGCCTACGGAAAGCCAGCCTCGGCGGTGGTGGGCCTGACGATAACCGATGACAGCGTGCTCGAAATGGTGGAGAAGCGCGAACAGGCGCCTCGCCTGCCTGTGATGCTCTTCCTGGAACCGGAAGTAAAAGACCTGGCAGACGCGCACGTGTACCTGGATCCCAAAAATCCAAAGGCGCCGCTGGCCACCGATCTGCTGCTCGGCACCCAGGGTTGGCGGCGTTTCGCGCTAATGGACTTCGCCAAATTCATCCAAGCTCATGGCGATCAGGCCCGGCGCGTGGTGGCGCTGAAGATGCAGGCAGGCATTGAAGTGGCGAAGGCAGCGCAATTGGGCATGGTTGACTTCCCAGCCCTGCCGGCGACTGTCACACACTTCGGAGTCGCGCCGATGTTCGTGCCACTACCCGCGCTACGCAAGGGAGAGCTGGCGCCACCCCCGCCAGCCGCGCTACCGCCCATGAACCCGCAGGCGGTGCCCGCCGCGGCTGGGGCGCTTGTGCCGGGGAAACGGGCATTTGACTTCTTTCAACGGGCTAGACAAGGGGGGCAGCAGATCTTCGGTGACGAAGGAATCTCGAATATCGAAGGGGTCTTGCAACCTGGCAACAATCTGGTAATGGTTCGCGAGTTCGCGCACCAGGTGCGCAAGGACCGGAAGCCGACCGATCGCGTGGATTTCAGCGAAACGCTGTACTGGAACACTGGCGTCAAAACCGACCCCAGGACCGGCGAAGCAACAGTCAGCTTCGGGCTCAACGACAGCGTATCAACCTTCCGGGTCTTCGCTGATGCTTTTGCCGGCGATGGCGCAGTCGGCACAGCAAACCTGGGAGTGGAAGCGGTCCAGCCGTTCTACGCTGAGGTCAAGCTGCCGCTGGAAGTAACTACAGGAGATCGGATTCTCCTGCCCATCAGCCTGGCCAATGCGACGGGCAGCAAGCTCGCAGGGGCGGGCGCGAACGTTGGACTGAAGGGTGACTTCAACCTGTCCCAATTGCTGAAGGGCAGCACCGACATCGCCGCTGGTGAGCGCGTACGCTGGATTCAGCCAATCAACGTCGGCTTGAGCAACGGGCTCAAGGACTTCACCCTCACGGCCAGGGCGGGTGTGTATGAGGACAAAATCACCCGCAAACTCTCAGTCAAACCCAAAGGTTTCCCCATCGAGATAAGCTTCGGTGGCATGCTCGAGCCTGGCAAGCCGATCATGCACACCATCACCATTCCGAAGGGCGTGGTGCCGGGAAGCCTGGCGTCGAACACCGCCGTCTATCCTACGCCATTGGCCAATCTAACCGAGGCTCTCCAGCGGATGATTCAGGACCCTTACGGATGCTTCGAGCAGACCTCCTCAACCAGTTATCCGCTGACGATGGCGCAGCAGTACTTCCTTTCGCACACTGGCGTTGACCCGAAATTGGTCGAGACATCGAGACAGAAACTGGACGCTGGGTACAAGCAACTGCTCGGCTTCTGGTGCCCAGACCGGGGCTACGAGTGGTTCGGGGAGAACCCCGGTCATGAGGCCCTTACTGCCTTTGGGCTGCTCCACTTCACCGACATGGCCCAGGTACGGGAGGTAGACCGGAACATGATCGCCACCACCCGAACCTGGCTGCTCAAGCAGAAGGACGGACAGGGGGGCTTTACACGCAAGCGTCGCTCGCTGCATACCTGGATTGAGGACAAGGACTGCTCGAATGCCTACATCGTGTGGGCTCTGCTGGAGTCTGGACAGTCGCCGACTGACTTGAAGGCAGAGATCGATTCGCTCAAGACTGCCGCCGCTGCCAGTCAGAACAACTATGTGGTGGCATTGGCAGCAAACGCTCTGTATCTGGCGGGCGACAAGACGGATGCGAAAAAACTGATGGACCGCCTGGCTGAGAGGCAAAAGGCTGACGGCAGCATGGACGGCATCAAAGGTTCGATCGTAGGCAGTGAGGGCGAGTCGCTGGAAGTCGAAGGTACATCGCTGGCTACGCTCGCCTGGCTTCGCGAGCCGGCGTATGCCGGCAGGGTAGAGAAGAGCATCAAGTTTTTGGCTGACTCCTGCCAGGCCGGCCGCTACGGTTCTACCCAAGCCACGGTGCTGGCGCTGCGCGCCATCGTAACCTACGACAAGCAAAGGTCCCGCCCGAAGGCTCCGGGCAAGGTGCGCGTGTACGTAGACGGACAATCGATTGGTGACTGGGCTGCCTTCAACAAATCCACGGAAGGCGCGATTAAGCTGCCTGACCTGAGCGAACTGCTCACCCCGGGACAGCACAAACTGGAACTCCGCATGCAGGGCGGCGGCTCGATGCCCTACTCTCTGGCTGTGAAGTACAATGCCCTCACCCCCGCCAGCTCCAGTAAGTGTAAATTGGACCTGACCGTGAAAATGGCGCAGGCTAAGGTAGTCGAAGGTGAGGCAACTGCGGCTAACGTCATCTTGATTAACAAGACCAAAGAAGTGGTACCAACGCCGGTGGCGATCGTCGGACTGCCGGGCGGTCTGGAGCCGCGCCACGATCAGCTCAAGGAACTGGTCAAGAAAGGCAAGATTGACGCTTACGAAGTACTCGGCCGCGAGATAGTGCTCTACTGGCGCACGCTTCCGGGCGAGGCGAAGGTGGACGTGCCGCTCAGCCTGATCGCTGCGGTTCCGGGCACCTACACAGGCCCTGCCAGCCGCGCTTATCTCTATTACACGGACGAGCACAAACAGTGGGTAGACGGCGCGAAGATCGAGATTGCGCCGAAGTAGGGTCGGGCCACTTACGTTAGGTGATTTGTGCTACTAGGCAATGCTTTCGTCGCCGGCTCTACAACTTGTGCCTACGGGAGTTTTGGCGGGGGAGGTGGTGTAGGGGGGGCCGGCCGTTCTGAAATAGCGGAACCGGCCTTTTGTAATTTCTCGAGCCGTTGCCTCCGCTCGGCGTTGTGTGCCCAGTGGATGCCGTTCTCCTTCGGTTGGCCGTGAGCTTCGGGGTTTAGGTAATAGCCAGACTCGTGGAGTGGCTTATCCTCCTCTACCACCATCGGGTTCGCCTTTACCACCGCGTCATGACGAATACTGGTCACCTGCCAACAAACCTTGAGCCCTGGGCTACCACCTGAAATCTTGAACCGATTGTTCGTAATTTCTTCGGCGATATACACCGGACTATGCTGTCCGATGCACGTTAGTTGATAGCGAAAGTCACCATTCAAGGCCTCAAACCATTCGGGAAGTGACACTATTGCTTCCCCATTCCCATCGAGGATAGTGATACCGTCATAGATATTCTTGTAATCATCAGACTCAACGCTGGCGTGGTAGAGATACTTGTGAGCTGGATCCTGTGGGTGGTCCACTTTGAAATTTTTCGTTGACGCAAATAGAGACTGCACATAAAGATGGTTGTCAATATATGATGGTCCCGAGACTCTCAAATCGTAATCAAGCCATAGATTTCCTTGATGGATATCGATGTCTCCAAAGGAAAAAACGGCTCCCCCCTCGACTGCTAAACCTACTCCAGGGTAAGCCATGGCTAGGATACCTACACCAGATACGCTAAAGGCGCGCATCCCGTACCCACCGTCTGAATAGCCGTCTACCCCAATGGTACCTTCACCAGTAGCTTCACCACGGACTCCAGTGCCCAACTCGGAACTTCGGCCAGTAACCCCTGTTGTGCCGCTACCAACTATGCCATAGCCGCTGCCAGCCGCATCACTGAGTCCATAAACGCCGACATTGTTCGAACTGATTCCAAAAACCCCGATGGATTCATCACTGGTGCCTACCGCGCCAAATCCACTGATGCTACCAGCCTGCACCCCGTTCCCAGTGTTGGCCGTACCTGCCACCCCATATCCGCTGTCGGATTCGCCCCATACTCCAGACTTACGATCGGGAAAAAGCGGATTGCTCGTTCCGGCGCTACCTCTCACTTGTGCCATCGTGAACCCTCCTCTCTAATGCAGCGCATAGTATACAAGCAAGTGTGGAGAGCGCTGCGAACGCAATCCCAACTCTAGTTGATCCAGCGCTCCCGGGGTGAAGGAAATAGGCGGCACGGAATTTTTCGAGGGCAAATTGGGCTTGTTGCATAAGTGCAATCAATGCTCTATCGCTAGCTTTGTGGTCACGATGGCGCTCAGGTCGTGCGGGCTGCCTTTGCCACTGGCGCCGACAGTTTGCGATCGGAGTACACCTGTTGCAGCGAGCTTTCAAGTGCCTCCAGGAATGTGTCCAGTTGCTCGTACGTAATAACCAGCGGCGGCTCGATTCTTAGCACGCGCGCATTGATGTACGTTCCGGAAATCAAAATGTTGCGCGCGAACAGGTTCTTGGCTACAGCATATCCCAGGTCGTTGTCGGCAAACTCCATGCCAAGCATGAGACCACGTCCCCGCGAGCTGACGAGCAATTTCGGGTATTCTTTTGCCAACCGGTCAAGACGGGGCAGCAGATAGTTTTCCTTTTCGGCTGCCTGCTTGGGTAGATCCTCTTCCAGCAAGACATTTATGGTAGCAATCGCGGCAGCGCAGCTCACCGGGTTGCCACCGAATGTGGTGGTATGCAGGAAAGGATTGTCGATGTACTTTTCCCAGGTCTTCGGTGTGCCGACGCAAGCCCCGATCGGCATAACGCCTCCACCGAAGCCCTTGCCCAGTGCGATTAGGTCCGGTGTAACGCCGTCGTACTCGCAGTAAAACATCTTGCCGGTTCGGCCCATGCCGCACTGAATTTCGTCGAACACCAGGCAGGCGCCGTACTGGTCGCAGAGTTCACGCGCTGCGGCTAGATAGCCGGGCGGCGCCACATTGATGCCGCCCTCGCCCTGAATTGGCTCCAGGACCACTGCGGCAACACGGTCACCCGAGAAGTCGGCGCAGCGCATGAGGGTCCGCAGGGCGTCGATGTCCCCAAAGGGAACGTGCGACCAATTCAACAGGGGCAAAAATGGCTCCCGGAAAACGGCTTTTGATGTCCCGCCCAGAGAACCGAGAGTCTTG
>Ga0066388_100002899_pt1 | contig 10784 bp, 9 predicted proteins | sample PanSoiMetaGPlot6_FD_64539 | JGI IMG/M metagenome (GOLD analysis project Ga0066388, IMG submission 64539) | Tropical forest soil microbial communities from Panama analyzed to predict greenhouse gas emissions - Panama Soil - Plot 6 (Hybrid Assembly) | ecosystem: Environmental > Terrestrial > Soil... | reverse complement strand
CGGCGGGGGCGGCGGCGGGCTGACCACGACCAGCGGCGGGGGCGGCGGCGGGCTGACCACGACCAGCGGCGGGGGCGGTGGCGTGTCGGCCACGATCACCGGCGGCGCAGGCGGGGGCGGAAGCGGCTCCGGGTTGTTGACGACGATCGTGCTGTTGATCACGACCGTGGTCTTCTCCACCACCTTGTCCCTGTGGACCGGCTGCCTGGGCGGCGGCGGGGTGTATTCGGCTGGCGGCGGGTTATAGGCCAGCGGGGCCGGTGGGGTGGCCAGCGGCGCTGCTGGGGGAGCGACCGGGGCCGGGTTGGCGGCGACCGCTGGCGGGGTTGTGGCTGCCGGCGGTGCGGCCGTCACGACCACCACCGGAGGCTGGCTTGCTGTAGCCGGCGGCTGTTGGCTGGAACCTGGCCAGCCCGAGCAACCGCTAGCAAGCAGGAGGATGGGGATGAGGGCAACGGGAAGGACGAGCTTCTTCATGGCTTCGTTCACGTATCGTGGGGACCTCGATGCCAGCTGAGACCATCCCGCTGGCGATCAGAGGTCTTTGAGTCGTGGATGTTAAGAGCCAAGCCGGAGGTTAAGAGAAGTGGCGGCAGTGCCCGCAGCTTTTGCTGGGGCGCTCCGCCTGGCGGGGCCCGTGCCATATTTCAGGGCACGGGCCCCTGGCTGGCCTGTCTAGGCAGGCCAGCAGCAGCGTTCAGCTGCTAGCTGTAGCGGCGGAACGTGCCGTGGCAGTCGGTGTAGGCGTAGTAGCCGGACCGGTAGCCGGTGCTGTACCAGTACGCGGTGTACTGGCGCTCCACCTGGCGGGTGACCGCTTGCCACTCGGTGTGGCAGCCGACCTTGACCCACTTCCACTGCCCGCAGTCCGCGTCCCAGCGCCAGCCGTAGTCGGCGACCTCGACGGGCACGGACTCGGTGACCGTCTCGTAGACCGAGATGGTTATCGAGGGCTGCTGCCGGTAGTAGCTGCCGGAGTTGTGGTAGTGGTGCCAGCCGTAACCGGCCTGCACCGCGACGCTGCCGCCGAAGCGGACGCCGCCGCCGGCGACGACGACCTCCTGGGCGCTGGCCGTGCTGGGGGTGGCGAAGGTGAGGAGACCGGCGATGAGAACCGGCAGTCCGAGAGCGAGCTTCTTCATGATGTGCTCCGTGTTTCAGAACTAGGCTATCTGCACCGGCTGGACCATCCTGCCTGTGCCTCAAGCCCAAGAACCCTCAGGCGTAGTGTTGACGTCAACCCTGTGCCTGCGACAGAGGCTGACCAGCTGGAGGAACGGGACCACGAACTGGTGCCCGCCGATGGCGGTCGATCGGCTCACGCACGCGTAAACCAACCAGCCGCCATCCGCCGCCATCAGTTTCAACTGGTCTCGTACAATCGCCTTCCGCTCCAGCGATGGGAAGCGGCAGTTGCTCAAGATTAGTTCAGTCGAAGCTGTGGAGTGGTTTTGTGAAAGGTTCCGTTGAAGCTATTGGTTGAAAGCTGATGAATCCAAGGTAGCAAAACACTGAAGGTAATCTCAAGGTAACTCTTAGTTACAAGCTCATTGACAATAAATGTAATTGAAAACCAGGAACTGGTTGCTGGTTCAAGGTTTTTGTGGTGGGGTTAATGGTGCATATTAATGGCGGGACGACCCAGGCTCGCACCACCGAGCCGCGGGAATTGTCACCTCTTTACAATTGGCACTACTTCCCTTTGCCGGTATGACGCGGAGATTTGTTGGGCCAAGGCCGAGCCAGGCACTGGTTGCTAGCTTCGCGAGTGGCGGCAGCGCCCTCGATGGGAGAAGGCGCCCTGAACCTGCAACGATTTGCAAAGTTGCCCGGCTGCTGATCTCTCTCAAAGTGTGCGCTGGCAGCGACTCCTGACCAGATCCGGCGCCTTTCCTGCCGCTTTGGCCTGATTGAGATCGGCCTGCAAGCAGTCCTAAGGTTAGGAGCTTATCCGCTTGTCACAGGAATCTAGGGAACCTACAGGCACCAGCAGTAATGGCAGCATGAATTTAGGCTAGTCCCAGGGATGGCGAGACCCGGGCAGCCAGGGAAGATTCAACCGGCTCTCGGTCTCGAACCCTGCTGAACAACTACAAGAGCTCAGGGACAGGGAGACTGACTTATGGTCAAATTTCGCACGTTCAGCCCTGTGGTGGGCAACCTGATCTGCGACGCGCAGTGTCGCTTCTGTGTTGCCGCGATGACGCCGACTTTCGGGCTCAGCAGCAGGAAGCCGGAGACGAATTGGCAGAAATTCCACGAAGCTTGCCAGCTGGCCAAGGAAGGGGGAGCGGGTACTGTGCTAATCACCGGCAACGGCGAGCCCACCCTGTTCCCTGAGCACGTGGCCGCATACCTTCAGGAGATGCGAGCATATGCTTTTGGGAACCTCGAGCTGCAGACCAACGGCAACCAGATCTTCCTGGGGAAGCTGGTCACCAGGAGCCACCTCGAGGCCTGGCGCGCTAGCGGCTTGAAGACGGTAGCCATCTCGATTGTCCACTACGATCCCGAGAAGAACCGGCAGAACTACTTCCCCCGCCAGAGGCAGTACATCGACCTGCCAAATCTGGTGGCAATGTTGCGCGGGCTTGGATTCTGCGTTCGTCTGACCTGCATTCTGCTCAAGGGCTGGATCGACAGCGGCCGCGAGTTGGAGCGACTTATCGAGTTTGCCCGCCTCTGTGGCGCCGATCAGCTCACCGCCACTCCAGTGAACAAGCCCAGCCGGAGCCGCAATTTGCTGGTGTACGACTGGACCATGGACCATATCCTGACGCCGCTCCAGCTGGTCGACATTCACGCTTTTCTGGAGCGGAAGGGCGTGCTGGTCCACGAGATGGCTCACGGCGCCAGGATTTACGACATCGACGGCTACCGCATCTGCCTTTCGAACTGCCTGACCAAAGATGCTCATGGCGCTGAGGAGTTCCGGAACCTTATCTTCTTCCCGTCCGGCCTGATTACGACCAGCTGGGAGGATGAGCAGTCTGTGCTTCGCTAGAGAGTCTCCAGGCTAGAGAGGAAGGAATCAGCGCCGCATGCACAGCAGCGGCCCGATCCTCTCCTCGGTCTCGAGATCTACTATATCTTTTACTATACTCTAAAGATATGCGAGAAGGTATAGTAGAAACCGAGAAAAAAGCAAAGCAAGCAAGTTAAACAAGCGACTCTGCCCTCAGTAAGGTGGAGGGTCTGGGACATCGACTCACTGAGTCAATCTCCCAGACCCTTGCCAGGAATGCCTGTGCTGTCTTGTTTTCAGGAGTAAGGGTCGCGGATTAAGAGCTCGACGTTGCGATCGTGGTGGCGCCCCACGGCGTGGCGGCCGGACATGCTTTCGGCTCCCAGCAGCCCATCCCGGTAACTGAGCGTCCTGGCGTAGGATGCCAGAGACACCGCTGTATCCTCGGTGAGCACAAGGGCATCCGGCTTCACATCAACCAGCGTCGCCTGCGGCGGAGCCTGGTGATTCATCATGTGAGTGACAAGCGACAGCGTCCCGTCGCCGTTGCGGAACAGCTCCAGGAAGCGGAACTGCTGCGGCCATTCGACCATCGAGCAGGTGTTGATCTCCCAGTAGGCGCGGCTGGGGTGCGAGAGGTGGCGGCGCAGCAGCACGCGGTTTGTGTGTGTGTGCCCGGCGACATGAGCAATCACTGCCTTGCTGTTGAGCAGAAGCTTGATGAAGTCGCGCGCCAGGTGGATCGGGCCGCCGGACCCGGGATGGGGGGTGCGATCCACCAGCTTATAGCTCGGGTGATGGGAGATGACGATGGCCAGCTCCTGCCGGTTCTCGGCTTGTTTGAGCTCTCGCTCGAGCCAGGTGAACTGCTCATGCTCGAGCTGACCCTCGCCGCTGCCACCGCGCGCGGTGGTATCCAGCATCACGAGAACCAGCCCGGGAACAGGTCGGCAGGTGTAATATGCCTCCTCTCCGCTCCGTTCGCAGGGCAGACCGGCCAAGAGCGGCTCCAAAGAACGCCAGGCTTTCTTCAAGGATACGCCACGCCGGCTGAAATCGAACCCAGACCAGGCGAGCGAGAGATTCCGGCGCTCTCGCCAGAACAGCTTTACGATGCCCTTGACGGCGGCCGCGCGCACAGACGCTTCCCGGCTGTTCAGCCCTTTGGTGAGCTGCTTGATCTCGTCGACCTGAACCGGCCTCTTGGTCAGCGCCTTGAACGGCTGCATCGCCCACAGGGAGAGCAACCAGCTGTGCGACATGTGCCCGAGCGCCTTCAGGTCGTGATTGCCCAGGACGAAGGCCGCCGGGTAAGGAAGAGGCTGCGAGCCGGCAATCGGAGTCGAAGCTGCCTTGCGAAACGTCAGCGGCTTAGCATGCTTGTGGCAACAGAGGAGGTCTGCCACGGCCTCGGCAACCGAGCAGCGCTTCCGGACTGCTTCCGGCTCGTGGGTGAACTGTGTGCCGTGCAGGGTAAAGCCTTGCTTGAACGGGCGTGTAGTCTCGCCGCGGAAGATCGAGGCGAACGAGGACAGCTCGTTGACCTGGCTGTTGTTGATGAAGTCGCCGCCGAGCACCAGCATGTCCACAGGACGCCCGGAGAGAGCGCTCGCTTTGCAGGCCGACAGCGTCCGAACAGCCGAGACCAGGGTAGCGCCGGTGAACGGCGCCCATACCCGATAGGCCCTTCCCAGCTCGCCATCGCCCCGGTCAAACTGGCGGGCAATCTCGAAACTTCGCCCGGTTGCCGTGTCGCTGTGGTGGCTGTCGGTCAGGTGGTAACAGGCAAACAAAGACTGCCTGCGCGCAAGCCGGCGCGGATCGGCATTGCAAAGCCGGTCAATGACCAAAAGCGGCTCACCCGATCCGTGGGTCAGGCAGCCGGATGATTCCGGGTGAATTGATGCATCCAATGTGCTGGGCGAAAACGGGGGTTTTCCTGAAGTTGCCATGACCAGCCTTGGCCACTTCCGTGACCGGCACTGTAGACGTCCCTACCCCGCGTCTACCTCGGGCTCTTTGCGTTAATTCGTCAGGCAATTGCCATCGGCGGAACGATGCTCTGTTTGCTCCTGCCCAGATTGGCTTGTGGTGCGCGGAGACCGCCTTCGAGAACGGGCCAGCGGAGGCTATGGTCTCGAAGGCAGGCGGGTAGCACCACTGGTGGTACTACCCGAGTCCCAGTCGCAACGAGCGCCTTTGCAGGTCGCGCCTTACTTCGTCCGCTTGTCCTTGAGCGTGCCGGTGGTCAGGAGCTTCCACCACTCCTCGGCGACGAAGACCAGCGCGGCAATGTAGGTGAACGGGTTCTTGGGATCGGTGAGGAAGACCGGTCGGTTCTTCTCGAAGACGTAGTGGCCGGTGAACTGCAGCACCCAACCGACGCCGAAGAGGGCGAGAGCAGTGGGCCAGCTGAAGAACACGACCACGAGCGATGCGTAGATCATCGGGACGCCGAACATGTGCGTGACCTTGCAGCCAACGGTACGGTGTTGCTCCTGATAAAGGCGCTTCTGGGCTTGGTAATCCATGGTGTTTTTCTAGGGGTTGAGGGCGCCCGGCCGGTTTGGCTGCGCTCTTGAGAGCGTCTAACCAGCCAGGGCAGGTTTATGGCTGGCACTTGGCCAGCAGTGTTGAACGGCAGCTCTCAGCTCTTCCTGCTCTCCATGTCAGACAGGACTCCGTCGGCAACCCGCTCGGCAAGCGCGGCAATGGTGAACGACGGGTTGCGGCCGAGCGCTGTCGGCACAACCGACCCATCGGCGATGTAGAGCCCCGGGTAACCGAAGACGCGCCCGAACGGGTCGACGACGCCCTCTTGCGGGCGGTCAGCCATCCGGCAACCGCCCAGCGGATGGACGGTTTCGGCCTTGCCGAAGATGGAAGCAATGTACGGGATGTACGTCCGCCCCTGGGCTCTGGCAAGACTGTCCATGGCAGCGTGCATCTTGGCGTAGATCGGGTCGTTGGCCAGACCACCAGGCCACTCGAGGGTGAGCATGCCCAGCGGATTGAGCTTGAGCTGGCCGCAAGAGGAGTCCATGCCGTTGCCGCCCCAGAGCGCCACGTCTTTGGCCCTGCGTTTCTCCGCTTCCAGATCCACCTTCAGCCCGAGCACGGACTTGGCCACGAAGATCAGCTTGGTCAGCAAGCTGGCTCCGACAAATCCGACAGCCCATGGCGGAATGACCAGGTCCTCGATCACGCAGTCCTTCATGTCGATCAGACCGGTGATCGCCGGTCCGTCGTTGAGGTTTACCGCCGGGTCGGGCTTGCCGGGCTTGACGCCACCGCCGGTGGCGTTGCCGTTGGGGCTGAACTGAGTGCCGAGCGTCGGGCTCAGCATCGGCAGGAGGTCGCTGGCTCGAGCCCGCAAGAGGAACTCATTGGTGCTGAAGGTGCCGAGAGAGAGCACGACCCGCCGCGCATCCAGGTGTCCCCGCTCGACCAGGCGCCCGTTGAGCGCGTAGCGCTTGTAGTGGACACGGTAGCCGTCCAGCTGAGGCTCCAACGCGGTGACCTCGTGCAGCGGCCTGACGTCGGCGCCCAGGGCCTCCGCTTCCGCGATGTAGGTCAGGTCGATCTGGTTCTTGGCACCTTGCGGGCACCCGGAGTTGCACAACCCGCAGTAATTGCAGCCCATCTGCTTGGCTTTGCCGTGACCGAGCGAGTGCGGGGTAACCTCGTCGCCGAAGTGGACCGCAGTGTGGGCGGGAGCCCACTGGTAGCCGAGCTTGGCGGCCGTCTCGTGGTGCAGCTCGGCGCGAGCGACACGACGTCCTTTGACGAGGTCGGGCACAAGCGGAACTCCGGGCACCAGCGACGGCTTCAGGTAAACAGCAGCCCTTGCATAGTACGGCTCGAGCGCTTGCCGGGTCATACCGCGCGGCCAGCCTTGCTCGAAAACCGAGTCGAGCGGTTTGACCACGACGTTCGACCAGATGAGCGATCCGCCGCCAAGACCGGCTGCACTGTAGGCGAACAGCTCACGCATCAAGCGCAGCTGCACGAGTCCCAGGCGCTGCCTGGTTGGAAACAAGAATTGCCTGCCCCACAAGAGATGTCGGTCTCCGAACTCGGGAAACTGCGTCGAGGGTTGGGCATCGCTGGATGCGGGCAGGTTCTTGCCTCGCCAGCGTCGCCCCCTCTCCAGAACGCAGACCCGTTTCCCTGCTTGGGCCAGGCGCAGCGCTGCAGTGCCGCCCCCAAATCCGGAGCCAACAACGATTACGTCAAACGTGCTCATGACGGCACGCCTCCCTTTGTTTTCCGGCTCTCTGCGTAAAGGCAGAGGCAAAGGTTGGTTGTCCCGCGGACAACAAAACCCCCAAGACCGCTCCGGTCTTGAGTTCAGCTGAAGTACGTGATCAGAACTTGGAGTTAGTAGGCTGCTGCTTGAACGCTTACGAGGAAATACTAGAGATGACCTGTTAAGCCTAAGCAATGGAGCGGCCCGGCCTCAACCGCCTGTGGCTGTGCCTCGGCTAATCGTTGTGCCATGCACAAGGGCAGATGCGAGGCGTGAGAACGCCTGAAGAGCGCCCTCATGCCGCTCCGAAATACGGGGGTCTCAGCAAGCTGCGCTAACCATCAAGTCCCCAGATTGCTGTTGTCAAGAGCCGAAACGGGCGCTTTCCTGACCTCTGGTCAACCGCCGGGCTCGTGTTTGAGTCAGGCATGCAGAAGTTCACCAACCCGTAGGCAGCCGGTTCGATCCGGCAGGAAGTAGTGACCGAACAAGACCTTCTCGCCCTGGCGGCGGTATTTGCTCAAGGTACGCAGCGGCTCGGGACCCTTAAGCAGTCCCTGTTCCTGATCGATTGTTGTGAGCAGACAACGTGCGCATGGCTTTGCAGCGTGCAACGTCATTTCGGCCGCTCTCAAAGTTTTTGACCGATCTTCGCCGAACCGGCCGAGACCGCTTATCACAAGCGATGGGCGGAAGCGGTTCATCGGAAGCGGCTCAGACAGGCGCTTGTTCAGGTCGGCAAGGCTCTCCTCGGAGATGACCAGCAGCGGGCAGCAATCAGAAAAGGCAATTCGTGCCCTGGTTCCATCAGGCAAGGTTTCTTTCGTCTGGCGGACCGATTTAGGGTCATTGCGCAAAAGTCTTAACGGCGCCTCCAAGAAATCACTCAACCATTCTGCCGCTGCCCCACCCTGATCAAGTCCTGAACAGGCATCTTGCCACACCTTAATGTGCACAGTTTGCTCTGCTGATGCGTTAGTTGGCACCACAAGTGGTGGCCGATCTGGAGCTTGTAAGGTCAACGTTCCATCAGCACCGACACTGGGCCGTATGAGGGCCATGCGCGCCCGATCCCGCTGCGTCAAGACCTGACCGTCAGTGCTCACGATCACCCATTCGCGATCATGCTCAAGCCCGAACTTGCCACACCGAGCCGTTTTCAAGGCGATGCCTGCGCACGACTTTACCGGGTAGACGTAGAGCTTTGTGATCTGGGCTGTGTCCATGGTATAGAACCTGGTTGACCCGAACCCGGCTTGATTTCCGGCGGCCGACTGTGAGCAGATCCTACTCTAACAGGAAAGCGATCGATCGGGCTGCGCGAGAACTCAAGCGCTGTTAGGCTCTGCCGAGTCTTGCCAGCGCCATGCTGTGCCCGCCTGATCCGTCACAAAGGTTATACTAGCGTAGACAGTAGCTATTGGAAAGAGAATAAGGCAGCAAGAGGCAGAAGTTAAGGGGCACGCCCGGTGCCCCTTAACAGCGCTTACTTCACCCTGACGGTCATTGACCAGCTTTGCTGCCCGGCAGGTCGAGCACCACTGCCGGTGTAGATCTGCTGCATCTCAAGCTTTGTCGTCCCCTTAGCCAGCGCCTGAAAAATCGTCGTGCGCGTACCTTGCGCGCTGTTGCCCTGGCCGGCCAGGAAGGGAGCGCTCAGGAGTGAAAGGATGCCCTGTCCATAGCTTTTGGCCGCCCAACAGACTCGCGAGCTCAAGTCCTCGGCGAGCGTGACATGCAGCTCCTCGCCCACAGCCAGAGTAGCTGTGCCACCATCGTCCCGGTCGTACTTCTTGACGAATCGGTGGCCCGGCCCAGGGCTTGGACTGATGATCCCGTAGGTGCAGAGCTGGCAAACGCCCAGATGCAGGCTGCACTGTTCGCAGTACCGGTACGTCTTGGTGGGCGTCCTGGCACTGCAGCTGGAGCACCGGCCCGGGCTCGGGTCTGTGTAGATGCCCGCACACTTGCTGCAAAGCATAAAGCGGCTAGCCCCTGCTTTCTGTGGTGATCTGCTGACTAGAGGAAAGTCCGTGCTGAGAATTGCTCCCGGGTGGGAGCAAGCAGTCAAGTCCGACCCCAGAGGCTCTGGACAGCTGCTTGTCTCCACCCGGCTGGCATGAGTGTGTGCTGCGCCTACTTGATCATGATGGTAATCGACCAGCTCTGACTTCCGGCCGCCCCGTTCCACTGGTTGACCTGGCGCAGCTCGAGCTTGGTCCGGCCCTTGCGGTTGGCTCGGAAGATGAGCGTGCGCGCGCCGAACTGGTTGTTGCTGGGGTCGGGGACAAACACGCCCCCGTCCACCCAGAGCACAAGGGCCTGGTTCCAGCTCTTGCCTGTCCAGTAGAGCCCGGTGCTCTGGTCTTCGTCGAGGGTGATGTGCAGGTCCTCACCGACGCCCAGATACGCCCGGCCGCCGTTATCCGGGTCGCTCTTCTTGACCATCCGGCGAGTCTTCTGGTTGGGAGCGAGCGGCGGGCCCAGCTGGACGCCGCATGACAAGCAAAGGCCCTTGATCAGGCTGCACTGGTCGCAGTACCGGTAAGAAGGGGAGTTGGTGTTGTTGGCGCAACCCTGGCACTGGCCGCGGCCAGACCGGATGCGGTAGCCTGCACAGGTGGTGCACAGCATGGCTTCTACCTCAAGCGTTATGTTGTTTTCCGAGCTGCATTCTCGATAGAGAGTCAAAATTAGTCCAAAGAGGTACGGCGGGGGCAAGCCCGGGCTGGTTGAACAGCCGGCTGCCCCCGCCAGTTTGTGCTCACCCTTTCAGCTGTTTACGGTGAGAGCCGGGCTTACCTGCCGATTTCCGCGGTTAGCGGGTCCGCAAGTAGCCCAGGCCGACCCCGAGAAGCGAGGTCGCCACGCCAAACAGCGCTCCGCCCAGGAGCCCCACTCCCGAGCCGAAGACGTTGAAGAGCGCGGCCAGCAAGAGCCCGAGCAGAAGCCCACCGACTGCCGCCCAGAAGCACGCGGCGAACTTGAGCCCGGAGATGGTAGTGCCACGAATCGCGGGGCCGAGGCGCTGGCCGGTCAGGAAGCAGGCGGCGAAGATGACGAGGAGGGTGAATGCAGTCATGATCTTCTGACCCTTCAGTTCTACTTCGGCTCGATGACCGAGAGCAGGAAGAGCGGGCTCTTCGACTGTTCGTCGACGATGGCGCAGACGAAAGCGTGGTCCACGTTGAGCGTGAAGCTGTCCTCGGGCAACCGGACCGAGGTCGTCCGGATCATGCCGACCGAGGTGACCGCCGCGGCCTCGGTGCCCTCCTCGTTCACCTCGACGAAGGTCTTGTGCTTGACCTGATTGATGCACACGTTCTCGCCGGGCCGCACCGGGCACATGCTGCGGAAGTTGGCGTGCTCCCGGTCGAAGGCGACGCCCATGCCCAGCTCCGACAGAGCTCCGGACAGCTCGGTGTCGTACTCGAGCTTGAAGCGCGGCACCATCACGTCGCCTTTGGTCGAGCGGAACTGCGGCATCCAGCTGTCCCAGTTGGGGGCGTTCAGCCCGGACAGGAAGCGCTGCTGGTTGGCCTGCGTCTCCTTCACGCCCTTGCCCTTGTC
>Ga0066388_100002898_pt1 | contig 10786 bp, 13 predicted proteins | sample PanSoiMetaGPlot6_FD_64539 | JGI IMG/M metagenome (GOLD analysis project Ga0066388, IMG submission 64539) | Tropical forest soil microbial communities from Panama analyzed to predict greenhouse gas emissions - Panama Soil - Plot 6 (Hybrid Assembly) | ecosystem: Environmental > Terrestrial >... | reverse complement strand
TGACTACTCGCCGCGTAGTTCGGCGCACTTATCGGCGCAACTACTATTACTACCATTAAACCTCGGCCAGCCTGTTGCCCGAGCGGCAGGCCTCTCAGCCGTCAGCATTTCGAGCTTCGCGAACGGGGCATTTGGACCCGCGCCGCCGTTACTTCTTGGCCCTCGCATCTTTAATCGCCAGCTGCGCATTCTCTGCCTGTAAATACAAAATCGTCGCTCGCAAGTTATCCTCGACGGTCCTCATACAGGTTCTACAAAAAGGAACGGTCTTGGTTACATCCATTTGTCCCTTTCCGATGAAGTGTCGTGTGTTGTAGTTCGGGATATAGTAGCGGCCGACGTCTACCAGCCTGCGATTGGGGCCGACAGCCAGCACGATTGATTGTTTTCCCGGCTTGCCACAGCATACGCATGTGCCAAGTTTTTCTGCTGGTGGCCTGAAAGGCTCAGGTTTTTTGTTCATGGTTCTGTTCTCCCGAAGTGCGGTCAGTTTGCATGGCGCGCCAAGGCGGACATGGCGCGAGTGACTACGGCCGTTCCGCCGTCAGCAAGTCTAGCTTCGCGAACGGCGCATTGGGCGAGCACCGTCGGCACGACACCGACGGGCTCGAAGTGCGAGACAGGAGCCGCTCGTTTACTGCCGCCAGGCGCGCACCCCGTCTGTTATTCGTTCATGGAAGTTGGACAGGCCCACAATGGCCTCTATTCCGGCAAGCCGCATGTCGTCCCGGACGACGTCGCGTACACGCGCGAAAGCGACAGTGATGCCCCGGCTCTGTAGCTTTTTGATAAGACGTAACAGCTCGTCGCTTGCACTTATGTCGATGAAGTTGACTGGACCGAAATCCAGAAGCACGCGCTTGACGTCTTGCCGTACGGCCAGGGACGCTATCAATGCCTCGCTTACGTGGCCTACGCTGGCGAAGAAGAGATCGCCGCCTATGCGCCGAATCAACAATCCCGGAAAGGTAATCGCTTCAGGATGACGCTCAATGTTGCGATATGCCTCCGTATCCGGAAGTTGGCCGAGCACAGCCAAGTGCGGATGGCTGGTTCGATAGATCAAAATCAACAGCGATAGCACGACGCCCAAGGCGATGCCGTGCAGCACGCCCAACGTGAGCTCGCCAGCGATGACAATCATAGCGTTGGCGAAGGACTCGCGGCTCCGCGTGAACAGCTCCTGAAAGTATTTTGGCTTCGTGAGATGCAACATTGCTGCAATGACAACGGCTGCGAGGGCTGGCCGCGGCATATTGCGGAACAGAGGAGTCAGTAGAATGAGCGTGAAGAAGCACAAAACTGCCGCGATGAGATTGGCGACCTGGCTGCGTGCGCCAGCCGCCGTGGCAACCGAAGTTTTCGACAGGCTGCCCACAACAAGAAATCCCCCGAAGAGGCCGCTCAAGATATTTGCTGGTCCATGTGCCACCAATTCCTGGTTCGGATTGATGTCGCCGCCGCTCTGTATCGCTGCCGCTTTTGCTGCGCCCAGCGCCTCCGCATAGCCGACCAGGACGATAGCGAGCGCACCAGGCGCCAACTCGTACAATATCGTGGGATCCAGGTTCGGCGGCGTCAGGTGAGGCAACCCGGACGGGATATGGCCGGCCACCTCTACACCGGTCGCCTCTCCGCCAAGCAAGCCAATCGTAATCGTGGCGACGGCCATGACAACGAGCGCCGCCGGTACGGCAGGTGCCATAAAGCGGAGCAACAGCATCGCGATGAGACAGAGGATGCCAGTTAGCGCCGGTCCGACCGAGACGTCCGGCAGATGCTGCAAGACATGCCAGGCTTTTATGAAAAAGTTGCCTGATACGCCGCTGATACCAAGTAGATGAGGCACCTGGCCGATGATCGTGACGTACACGAGACCTTCGATGAAGCCCCGCATGACAGGCGTGGGGATAAAGCTAGCCACCCAGCCCATGCGCATGATTCCAAAAAAAAGGAAAAAAATGCCGATCAGAACAGCAAGGGTGGAGGTGAGCGAATTAAACTCCGCACTACCCTGTGTTGCGACGGCGCCGATGGTTAGCGCGGAGATCAGGCCCGTAGCAGTGTCTGGTCCGACGACGAGTTGACGCGACGTTCCGAGGACCGCGTAGGCGAGTAACGCCGGCACTATTGTGTAAAGTCCCATGACCGGCGGCACACCGACAATACCGGCGTAAGCCATGGCCTCAGGCACCATGACGGCCCAGAGTGCAACGCCGGCAAAACCGTCGAATAACAGCCATTCGCGTCGATAGTTGGGGAACCAGCCGAGGATCGGCAGGAAGCTGCGGGCCGCAGAGGCAAGGCCGGCCGAAGGGTTCGCCATTAGTCCAACCTACCGCGCATATAAGCCAACTAGGTCGGGCGTGATTAGTACCTCAATATTGAGCCCGCATCAGCACAAAGCAAGACGGACTTCGTCTGCCGCCAACGACAACAAGCCGGCTCTCGACCGACTTCCTTGCGTCTCGGTCCATCACATGCATTTGACCCGCGGGGGTGGCGAGGATGATCGTCGCAACTGATTTGAAGCGGTGCATTCAATGTCCGCTATGGGTCAGAAGCGGACAAGGTGGTCGCACTTCAGAACGTCTGCTTTATCGCCAAAAGCGGACGCCACCGAAAAACGGCCGTGAGGTCCGCTAAGTGTCGATGCCGGACACGACACCGCGCGGCTAGGGAAGGCAGTACCAATCGACTGTCTGCAACGGGTCTCGGTCTCGGCAAGCCGCAATAGGTGGGACCGGATTGAATGGGAGAGCCCAAAATAAGCAATACCAAGGCCTAGGTGGAGTAGTCGTGCGCAGCGGCTGGCACGTGTTTGGAGGTGAACAGGTTAAAACCACACCTTGGTCTCTTGCCCCACACCAAACCGGAGGCGGTGGAGCAACACCCACAGAACATGCGGAGTTGTCCCAAGTCCCGTTGGCTTTGCAGATCTGCCCGGAACCCGTTGATGGGGGAGTACAGGGTTGAGATCCACCCGTAGGAACGGATGTGCCGTTGCTCGCGGTGCAATTCGCTCGGGCGCTGGTCGGCAATGCGACGGCGGCCAAGGCTGTCAACGCAAATAGCGTCGCGAAAGTGCGAGAGGTCATGGTCGCCCCCATGTCCTGACGGCTGACACAAATACTGTAAAATCCGGGACCGGGTTAATTCCCGGTTTGATTCAGAGCCAAATGACCAACAGCGTCAGCGCCAAGCCACCGAGCGACCACAGGGCGACGGCAACGAGTTCGTCCGAAGTTTCATAGCGCCTCTCGAACGACTGAGCAGTGCGATGTGCGTAATCGGCGGTCGTCATATCTAAGCCCTCATAACCAACGGAGTCGCAAATATCCCATTCGTGCGACACTGACTGTGAGGGGCATCACTCGGTCCCCGGCCCGCAATTGATGGGTGCGTTGCGGCGGTTGACGCCCCTGTCAACCTCGCCGGCAAAAACGCAGTGCAAGTGAGATTGACCGCACGCGCAGGCGGTAACGCGAGCACGAAAACTGTCGTGGCTCTTAGGACGACTGCCGCGCCGACATTTGTAGGTGGCGCGTCAGGTAGATGACCGGCTCACCTGCGGTACCCCGATCCGGGGCGGGTGATAGGCGGCGAATACGTCGGCGGCGGTGGATATGGTTCATAGTACGGATTTGGCTCGCACTGGCCGCCATTACCCGCCTGCGTCGCTAAGCACTGCTTCAGGGATGTAGAGCCGCAACTCATGGTGTAACGACCCAGGTAATTGGCACACCAAGGATAAATGACCACGGCGGCACTCGGGGTGGCGCTCGCCATCAGCGAAAGAACGATGGTTGCCAGGAAAAGTCCGATTTGCATGTGGCGCATGCGAACCTCCTCCAAGAAGTTGCTGCGTTCACGCTGTATAACCCCGTCGCCGCCACCTTGCTCCTCAAGCCAGGTTGATCCACGTCGATCCGTCCAGCGACATAGCCTGCAATTGCAGGCTGGACGAGTGCTCCGGCTTCATTCGATCACCTCGTCGGCGCCCGCGATCAACTTGGCCGGAAACTCGGTTCCGAGCGCACTAGCGGCTTTCAAGTTAACCACGAGCTTCAACCTCGTGGGTCGCTGCACTGGAAGTTCTGCGGGATTTGCTCCTTTTAGAATTTGGCCGGTGTAAACGCCGACTTGGTAATACGCGTCGGGAATACTCGCTCCGTAATTCATGAGACCACCAGCCGCCGTAAACTCCCGCCACGGATAAATAGCCGGAACTTTGTTGCGTTGTGCGAGAGCAACGATTTGGTCAATGTGATTCCCAAACAATGGGTCGACGCCGATTTGTAGAGCCTCAATGCGGTCGTGGGTCGCGAATGCCTCTTCAATGTCGACAGGGGTGCTCGCCTGCGTCCGGATGGGCACCGGCACGCCGGGCGCGCGAACGTGGTTGCCTATCCCACGTCTTCCTACGGGCTCTATCCGACTTACTATGGCTATGGAAATCGCGTGATGCCGTGGTGGCGGTGATCCGCCGACCGCCTATAGGTCCCCGGCCGAGCTGATACGAGCTCCCCCCTTCGGTCCCAGCACCACCACAAGCGCGCCCATCTTCACCCGACTGTAAAGATCGATCACGTCCTCATTGGTCAGCCGGATGCAACCCGACGAAATCGCGTGTCCGATGTATTCGGGCTGGTTCGTGCCGTGGATGCGATAGAGCGTGTCCTGGCCGTCCGTATAGAGATAAAGCGCGCGCGCCCCCATCGGATTGCTGGCACCGCCGGCGACATGGTCCGGGAGCGGGCCCAGTCGCCGCTTCTCGCTCGGGGTCGGCGTCCATCCCGGCCATTCTTCCTTGCGGCCGACTTGGGCAACGCCGGACCAAGCCTGACCCTGCTCTCCCACGGTCGCGCCGTAGCGGACCGCTTTGCCGTCAGGGAGCACGTAGTAAACATAGCGCGCGGCGGTATCGACCACGACAGTGCCGGGCGCTTCCTGCCGGTGGTAGCGAACGACCTGACGCCGATACTCGGGCGGTATGAACGCCTGCCGATACGGAGGGTATGCCAGTTGCTGCCGATCGCGCGCCGTGAAATTGGCGTCCGGCACGGGACCGGGAGAAGGCACCAGGCGGCCGAATAGCGCCTCGAAAAAGTTTTGGGCAGAGACCGTAGCCACAGAAGTTAACAGCGTCGCGACCGTCATGCCGGTCACGAGCACGTTTTTGACGCCGCGGCTCAAGCCGGTCTGGCGACGGATGAACAAAGCGAAGGGCCCCCTGCCCGCGCGCGCCGATTCCCCCAGGCGCATCACGTCTCAATAAGCTTTGGCGGCGGGCGGAAATATGACCTAAGCGTGCCGGGAGTAAGATGTTGGAACGAATAGCTGAAGGTGTGTTGGCCGGGACACAGCGTCACCTAGCGCGAGGGACGAGCCGCGCAAGCAGGCGCCAAACCGTTACCTTTTCAAAAGATCGCGGATTTCCGTCAGCAGTTTGACCTCGGCGGTCGGCCCGGGTGAGGGAGCGGGCGGCTCCGCCGTTTGCAGCTTGTTGATCCCCTTGATGGCGAGGAACAGCACCCACGCGATGATCAGGAAGTTCAGAGCAACCGTGAGAAATTGCCCCCAACCGAGAACCGCACCTTGCTTTTTGGCGTCGGCGTACGACGCGCCGGCCGCAACCTTTGAAGACAGCGGGAGGTAATAGTTTGAAAAATCCAATCCGCCGGTGACCGCCCCGATGACCGGCATGATGATGTCGCCGACGAGCGACGTTACAATCGCTCCAAAAGCAACTCCGATGATCACGCCGACCGCGAGATCAACGACGTTGCCGCGCATTGCAAAATTTTTGAATTCTTCGAGCATCGGTGCCCCCGAATTCCATTTGCCGAACGGTTGGACCGAGTAGGGCTGCAATCAGACCTGGTCATTGACGGGCCGCAGGCAGGCGCGTCCGGCGCCAAGCGCAAAATCCAGGTCCAAACAACTCATTGCATTGAATGCTTGAATACCACGATCAGGCTGCGTGCTTGAAGCTCGGCAGCACCCGCGGCGTTTCCTGTTGAGGTAGCATGGTGTTTGATTGATGTTGACCGCACCGGTGATGCGATGCGGCCGCTATCCGCCCGCGGCCGCCAGCAACGGCGGAATATCCGGATCGTTGCCGTGTTGGACGAAAGCGGAGGAACAAAATGCCGATCGCCAAGTCGCTCGCACTCGCCGCTGTCCTGATCATCGACCTGACGACGCTGGTAGACGCCGCGCCCATCAATCAGTCGGGGTACAGCCGCCCGGTACCGAAGCAAGGAGGAGGCGGCTATAGCTCGAATCCGAGAACGCGCGAGCTTGAGGTCCTCGCAGACAAGCACCGGCCTGGCTATTGAACGCAGTGCCATCGCGTACGCCCTCAACCCCAAAACGCCTTGACCCGACTGGCCTCGCGCACCGCGCGATCGTGGCCCGCATGCAGCGCCGGCTCGATCTCGGCCGCAGACAACAAGTGCACCTTGCCGGGGTCGGCCGCGATCAGGAGTGTCCTGGTTCCGGCGGCTTGGACGTAGTTGAGTTCCTGCGCGATATCGTTCGGAATGCCTGAAAACCGCATGCTTTGGTCGGTGAGCGCGACCACCAACGCACGCTTGGCGCCGGCGACGAGATCGACGTGGGTACTGGTCGCGCACATGGCGCCATCCATGCACAGTCGATCGCCAATCCAGGTTGGACCAAACACGCCAGGCAATGACACGCTCGCACAGACCGCGTGCGAGACCGGAACGTCGCTCGATTGCGAGAGAACAATGCGCTCGCCGGTGTAGCAATCCGTCGTCGTCGCGTGGAACCGCGGACTCGGCCAGGCGCTACCGAGAGTGAGGACATCGACCATCAGCTGGAAATTGCGAATCGGTGGGTTGCGCGCCGCCATGGCGCCGCGGCCGATGGATTGGATCGCGGCGGCGCTGGCATCGTGGGTTGCTTCGGCGACCTCTCGCGCGCGGACCTGGCTGGGGTTTGACGCACGCGTCGGTATCAAGTCCGCTAGCAGTTTTGGCACGAGTCAAAAAAAATCCATGTCGTCGCGCAGGAACCCGAGACGGTCGGCCGCGACCGCGCTCCCGACCATCGCCCCGGCCGAGGTGCCGACAATGACGTCGGCGAGCTCATAGGAAACGCCCGCGGCGTGGAGCCCGTGCGCGAACCCGAGCAGCCAGGCGATGAAGTACTCCCCGCCGCCGCCAAGCACGAGCGCGCGGTCCTTGCCCTGTCCAAGCGCGGGAGGCGCCGGAACCGGCGTGGCCGCATGACCGCCGCTGGCGGGCTCGGGCTCACCGCTGCGCGATCCGGTTTGCGCGGCGGCGCCGCCCGCCGAGACGACAACGGCCGCGGTTCCGACCAGCACGTCTCGCCGGTAAAGGGCAAACCTACTATTTGAGCCGTTGTCGGATCTCGTCACAGGTTTTCTCTTTCGGTTGCCGCACCGCGCCGATAGACAGGAGCTTCATTTAGATTGGAGATTAGCTCAAAATCTCCGAGATGGGTTCGAAGCGGAAAAGCTTCTTCTTCAACGGATCCGTGATGGCGCTGCCAATCCGCGAACGGCTTGCGATGCTGATGCCGCCGCCATGGTTCTATCGGCGGCGCATCGCGGAAGAAATTCGCTCGGGCGAACCCGAACTCGCCATGCTGGCGAAGCTCGTGCCCGGCGGCGGTACTGCCGTCGACGCGGGCGCCAATCAGGGACTGTTCTCTTACGCCCTCTCCGACATCGCGGACCGCGTCGTCGCGTTCGAGCCGAACCCCGACTACGCGTCCTTCGCGCGTTGGATGCTGCGCGGCCGCGCGGAGGTTCACCAGCTGGCGCTGTCCGACGCATCCGGGCGCGGGACCCTTTACGTGCCGCTGTCGGACGACGGAATGGTCCTGCACTTCGCCGGCAATCTGCAGCGCACCCACGCCCAGTTTCGCAACATGCAGACCCATGACGTCGAGATACGCAGGCTCGACGAGTTCGGGCTCGTGGACGTGCGCTTCGTCAAGGCCGACGTCGAAGGCAGCGAGCGCGCGGTGCTCGACGGGGCACGCGCAACAATTGCGCGCGACCGCCCGATCATCCTGCTCGAGCTCCTGTCGGGTACCCATGCGGATCCCGCCGCCTCGACCGCGGCCATATGCGAATGCTTCGGCTACGATGCGTTCATCGTGCAGCGCGGCAAGCCGATCGCGGCGTTGCCTGCGATCGCCGCGCTGGGCAAGAATACGAGCTGGGGCACCGACATCGAGTCGCGGAACGTCCTGTTTGTGCCGCGATGAGCGGGTGGCGGTCCCGAAGGTGAAGGATGACAGCGAGCCCTTCCGATCGAGGCATCCCGCGACCCGCGTTTTGGGTCGACGCGGCCGGCTGTTCGGACAGCGACCTGTTGCGCGCCGTTGTGGTCGTCGCCGGACTGTCCTGGTCGGCAGCCTTTATCGCCGTCGGGCTTGGCTACGACCTGCAGATGTACGGCGACGGCGCGGCTTTCTCCTATGCGGTTGCCGTGCAGGACGCATGGGCGATCCATTGGCACAACATCTCGGGCCGCCTGTTTGTCTATCTGGTCTGCTTCGTGCCGGCCGAGATCGTGGCGGACATCACCAGAAACGCGCACAGCGGGATCGTCATTTATGGATTGCTGCAGTTTGCCGCTCCGCTCGTGGGCCTCTTGGCCACCTGGGCGGCCGACCGCTCGAAGGGGCATGTCATTTTTGTTTATGCGTGTTTCTCGACCGCCTGCCTCGCCCCGTTGGTGTTCGGCTTTCCGACCGAAGTGTGGATTGCGCACGCCTTGTTCTGGCCGACGCTTGCGATCTGCCATTACGCGAGGGCGGGACTAGGCAGTTTTAGTCTGGTCCTCGCCGCACTGCTCGCCCTCGTCTTCACCCATGAAGGGGCGCTGATACTGGCGGTTGCGATCGTGGCCACGCTTCTGCTGCGCGGCGCGCGAAGCGCCCCGTTCCGCCGGGGCGCAAGTGCGCTGCTGATCGCCATCCCGATTTGGATCCTGGTGAAAGCAGCGTTGCCGCCGGACGGATACTATGCGCCCGTCTTCGCCAGCGCGGCGCTGCATTTCTTCGACGCAACCATATTCGAAAACGAGTTGCTGTTGTTGCTGCTTGCAACGCTCGCAGGTTACTGGATTGCGTCGAGCGGGCTTCGGCGGCTGACGCCCGGAAAGGCTCACATCTACGCCACCCTGATCGTGACCGTGGCGCTGGTGGTCTACTGGTTATGGTTCGATCAGGCGCTGCACGCGAATAACCGTTACTATATGCGCACCGCGCTCCTGATCGTCACGCCGATGCTGGGCGTACTGGCGGCGGCGCAGGCGCTCGCGGCGGAAGATCAACCGGATCGCGCGCAGGTCCCCCGGCTGACGCGGCTCGCAAAGGCTTGCGCGGGCAGTGTCGCGGCTCGGGCGATCTGCGGCGCCGTCGTCCTGATCATGCTGGTGCATGTGGTGGAGACGACGAAGTTCGTAACGGCATGGGCCGATTACAAGGCTGCGGTGCGGGCCCTTGCCATGGGCGCAGCATCCGATCCCAGGCTTGGCGATTCACGCTTCGTGTCATCGACCAGAATAAGCGCCGACCTCAATCGGCTGTCCTGGAATTCGACCACGCCGTTCCTGTCGGTCCTTTTGGCGGACGGATTTGCGCCGGCGCGGCTCGTGGTGGATCCGGCGGCGAACTATTTCTGGCTCTCCTGCGCCGTCGCCACCGCGAACCTTGCGGCCGATCGGGCTGTTCCGGAAGAAGCCCGCTGGCTCGTACGTACGCATGCCTGCGAGCATCGATAGCGCGTGACGCTCAAAGCGCCTGAACCGGCGTCGCAAAAAAATCGACGTGACCAACGCGGACGCACGAACATCCGGCGATGACAGCGTCGCGGCGGCGCGCCAGCCATGCAACCGTGTCGGCGTGTGACAGGCTGCCGATTGCGCAGGCGGCGCTCGCCCAACTCGCGAAGATCTTCATTTGCATCTCGCGCTCGTCCGGCCCGAGGACCCAGTCGGACGTGCCGTGCACAAGCGAATAGTTCATCGATTGAAGTTGCGCGATCGCGGCGGAGCCGGCCGCGGGCCCGAGCGCCGGCCCAAACCCCTTGTCGGTGCGCTGATGTTGATTGACCGCGGCGACGATCGCCGCATCAAGCGGATCCGCCGGGCCGATGTCGGTGCGTCCGTCGTAACTCAGCGTGGCATAGATCGGGATCGAACGTTGGGCGATCTCGCCAACAAGCCCAGCAAGCCAACTCTCCGACACGAGATCGAGGAGCGCAAACGCGGTTACCAGATCGATCGGCCCACTGAGCGCATCCTCAAGACCGCAATTGAGGTCGAGCGCGCAGGCCTCGAGCGCGAACGCGCCGGACCGCGCCAGCTTGCCGGCGTGAGCGAGCAGCTCGGAATTGTTGTCGACAAGGCGCCAAACCTGACGCGCCGGCAGCCGTGGGGCGAGCGCCCGTAGGGTCGCGCCGATCCCGGCGGCGAGATCGACGATCCTCATCGAGTGACAGCCGCTGGTCGACGCAACAACTGCGTCGAGCACCACGGGGTTGCGCGCACGCGCGTCGTAGCGCTCACGCAACGCAAGCCAATCGGCCGAAAAGCTGGTCATGTGAGGGCTAACCCCGAACGATTGCCAAGCCCGATTCACTTAAACCCCGCGGGAGACCAAGAATTTCTATCAACCTGCCGGCGTCATATTGAAACCCCTGCACGGGTTTCTGGAAATGGAAAACTATCCCGCGGCGCGGAAGAATCGGCCTTCCCACCGTACCAATTTCCGTGGAGCC
>Ga0066388_100002897_pt1 | contig 10790 bp, 10 predicted proteins | sample PanSoiMetaGPlot6_FD_64539 | JGI IMG/M metagenome (GOLD analysis project Ga0066388, IMG submission 64539) | Tropical forest soil microbial communities from Panama analyzed to predict greenhouse gas emissions - Panama Soil - Plot 6 (Hybrid Assembly) | ecosystem: Environmental > Terrestrial >... | reverse complement strand
CGGGATCGTCCACATGCCGCCATAGAGCAGTGCGCCGACGAGGTTCTTCGGCCACTGGTCGACGGTGCCGGCGGAGTAGAGCTCGCGAATGCCGGTCAGGCCGATGAAGGCGCCGACGTACCGGCCGAGCGAGAAGTTGTGCGCCGTCGGGTTGCCGATGTACGCCGCTACCGCCTCGCGCCCGTGCCGCTCGATCACGCCGTGCAGGCGGCGCTCGACCTCAGCCAGCGCGTCGTCCCAGCTCACGGTGCGCCAGCTGTTCCCCTCGCGCACCATCGGCGCCCGCAAGCGGTCGGGGTCGTGGTGCAGCTCGCCGAGCACGGCGCCCTTCGGACAGATGTAGCCTTTGCTCCAGACATCGTGCGCGTCGGGCCGAATGCCGCTGACGCGGCCGTCGCGGACGGTGATCTCGAGCCCGCACATCGCCTCGCAGAGCGGACACGTCCGCAGGTGCACACCGTCGCTCACATTCGCCATCGTTCACCCCTGCCCACGCCGCCCGGAAAAGAAGAATTTCAACACGGAGACACGGAGGCACGGAGAGGGGCACATTGAAGATGTCACCACCGCGGACCTCCGTGTCTCCGTGTGAATCAGTTCACCGTGCCGAGCCGTGAAACTCTCGAACCACCACTGCGAGCTCGCGCAGGGCGCGCGCGCAATCGCCGGAAAAAGACGAGCCGTGCATGGTCGCCAATGTCGTCGGCGCGAGCGCGGCGAGGCGTTGGAACGTGGCGTCGGTGTACGGCGTGTACGGCATGTCGTTGGCGAGCGGTCCGCGCATCCCCTCGCGGATGGCGTCGCGGGCGGGGCCGACGATGTCGTTGGTCGTCAGGGGCTCCGGCTCGCCGGGCTGAAAGAACAGGTCCGAGCAGAAGAGCGTGCGCGTGGTCTCGTCGAAGAACAGCCCGGCATCCCAGCCGTGCGGCACGTGCGGCGTGGCGAGGAACCGCAGGCGGTGTCTGCCGGTCTCGAGGACCTCGCCATCGGCCAATCCGCGCGCCTCGCGGATGGCGAAGTCACTCAGGTTGACCATCGCGCCGACGACGCTGCAGGTGGCCGCGGCCTGCGGCGCCACAGCCAACCAGTCGTTGAGGGCGCCGCATTCATCGGATTCGAAGTGGCTGAAACCCAGCCACCGCAGACGCGCCGGATCGACCACCTTGGCGACCGCTTCGCGCGTGGATGGGAACATGCGCTTGAACGCCGTGTGCATGATGAACGGCTCGTCGTCGCGCAGCAGGAACTGATTCACCTGAATGCCGTACTCGGGTGCCCAGGTCGAAAGCCGAAACACATCCGCAGCGATTTCCGTGACCGTGGTCGTCATCCTGCTCCTCCGCGCGGACCGTATCACCAATTCGTCCGCTTTGTCGTCTGCGCGGGCTCGGGTAGACTGCCGCGCTCATGCGCCGCGTCGTCTGCCGTACGTTCGGACCGGTCGATCGCCTCGAGGTCGACACCGTCGCTGATCCACACCCACAGCCGGGCGAGGTCGTCGTCGCCGTGCGCGCCGCCGGCGTCAGCTTCGTCGACGCGTTGCTGGTGGAGGGTCTCTACCAGCTCAAACCGCCGCTGCCGTTCACGCCGGGTGGAGAGGTGGCGGGAGAAGTCATCGAGCTCGGCGACGAAGTGGATAACATCAGCGTCGGTGAGCGCGTCGTCGTCTCGTGCGGGATCGGCGGCTTCGTCGAGCGTCTGGCCGCGCCCGCAACGCTGGCGCGCCGTCTGCCGGCGCGCCTGTCGTTCGCGCAGGGGGCATCGCTGGTGCAGAGCTACGCGACGGCGCTCTTCGCGCTGACACGGCGCGCGACGGTGCACCCGAACGACTGGGTCCTCGTGCTCGGCGCCGGCGGAGGTGTCGGCCTTGCGATGGTCGATGTCGCGCGGCACCTCGGCGCGCGCGTGGTGGCGGCAGCGTCGAGCGCCGAGAAGCTCGCCGCCGCGTCGGCGCTCGGTGCGCGCGCGGTAGTGAACTACGAGAGCGAAGACGTGAAGCAGCGCGTGCGCGAGATCAGCGGCGGCGGCGTACACGTCGTCGTCGATCCGGTCGGCGGTTCCTACACCGACGCCGCGTTGCGCGCGCTGCGCGGCTTCGGGCAGTACCTCATCGTCGGGTTTGCGGCTGGAACGATTCCGTCGCTGCGCGCCAACCTCGTCCTGCTCGGCAACCGCAGCGCCGTAGGCGTGGACTGGGGTGCCTGGAGCGTGCAGAACCCGGAGGAGAATCGCGCCCTGGTGGATGAGGTGCTGGCGCTTGCCGGGTCAGGCGCGCTCCATCCTTCCGAACCGGCGATCTTCCCGCTCGAGCGCGCGGGCGAGGCGTTGGCGGCGCTGCGCGAGCGCCGGCTGACCGGCAAGGTCGTGCTCCAGCCCTAAACTGGAGGGCGCCGCGCCGTCGGCGCCGGGGCCGGCGGCGGTGGGTAATTCTCAAACGATTCCGATCCCGATACCGATCCCGACCCCGAACCCGGTCTCGTGATTGTACGGAAGTGATTCATTCGGGATCGGGATCGGGTTCGGGATCGGTATCGAGTACCCGTACGGCCTGGTCGCCCCCAGCGCGCGCCAACCGCTTGCGAAGCGACCTATTCGTCCCGGATCGCGCCTTTGACCCTCGCCATCAACTCGGGCGTCACCTCGCGGATCCCGTGCTGCTTGGCATGCTCGGCTGCGTTCTTGAGGACCTCTTCTTCCGTCTTGCCGCGGACGACATGCTTGCACCCGGACGATGGATCGACCTTCGCACACTCGATGATCTTGCCCATGGCAACTGTTCCTCCTCGGGGGATCGATTCGATTCATGGACGCAGAGCCACATCGTGTCAATCGAGGTCCACCGCCGATCCCGCTCGGGGGCGGAGGCTTGCAAGCACATGCGGGCAGTGTACGGTCGCGCGGCAGACTTCGAGGAGACGGAGATGCAGGAATATCCGGTCAAGGTAGGCAGCATGCTGTTCACCATGGTCGATCCGCAGCGCGGCCATGAGGTGGCGTACAACCGCTGGTACGAGCGCGATCACTTCTACGCCGGCTGCATGGTGGGGCCGTGGCTGTTCGCTGGCCGCCGCTGGGTGGCGACGCGGCCGCTCAAGAATCTTCGCTTTCCGGCCGACAGCACCATCGTGCGGCCGTCGGTGCAGGCGGGCTCGTACGTGGCAATCTATTGGATCCATGCCGGCCATCACGACGAGCACCACGAGTGGGCTGGCCAGCAGGCGCGCTGGTTGTACCAGAACGGTCGCGGCTTCAACGAGCGCACGCACGTGCACACGTTGATGTACACGCTCGACTGGACGCGCTACCGCGATGCCGACCCGGTGCCGCTCGAGCTGGCACTCGATCACGGCTATCCGAGCATGGTCTCGGTCTTCATCGAACGGCGCGAAGGTGTCGATCAAGCGGCGTTCGACGCCTGGTATCGCGATGAATATCTCGACCGCTTTCTCGCCGGCTCGCTGATCGCGTCGTGCGCGTGCTGGTCGCCGATCGCGCAACGCGAGGGACCGATGGCCATCCCGCGCGTCGAGCGCACGCACCTGCTCGACCTGCAGCTCTTTTTTCTCGACAGCCCGCCGCAGGCGACATGGGATCGCTTCAAGACGCTCGGCCGCGACGTCGAAGCGAGCGGCCTCGGCCGCGTCGTCTTCGCCTCCCCGTGGCTGCCGACGGAGGTGGGCACGGATCGCTATACGGACGAGCTCTGGTAGGACCCGCTTCTTTGACGTAGCCCCGGCCTCCAGGCCGGGTGGCGGGCGCAGCCCGCCAAAAGCGCGTGCGCCGCCCCGAACCGCCTGTGCCGCGCTTCGCGCGGCAACCGGCCTGGAGGCCGGTGCTACGGGTTCGCGAGAGGTCGGTGCTACGACGGCTACGGGCAGCTCGAGTTGCTCATCCCATCATCGAAGGTGTCGCAGTTGAGCGGTGGCAGGATCGCGTCGGCGACGTTCACGGCGCGGCAGAAGCGGCAGGCGACGCGCGTGGCGACGCAGTCGTTGAAAGTGAGGTCGCTGGCGCCCGTGCACACACCCGGGAACTGCGCGCCGACCGGGCTGAAGCCGCGCGCGATGCATTTCTTCTGCACCTTGTCGGCCAGCCGTTGCTCCTCGCGGCTGATGAGGCCCTTGACGTCGTTCTGCGGCGGGCCGAGGCAGGTGCTCTTGAGGTCGGCGTCGTTCATGATGGTCGCGAAATTGTCCTTCTTGCACTTGCGGAAGGCCTTCCAGCGCGCCGAGTACAGCTTGCCGGCGCGCTGAATCACCTTGGCCTGGCACGACGCGGCCTTGCTGTCGGCGGAAACGTTGACGGTGGCGCCGAAGACGTCGTGCGTGATCGCGTTCGCGCCCGCTTCCGCAGCGGCGCTGATGCATGCGCCCGCGACGCAGCTGCCGCCGGTGCAATCCGCCGGACCGGAGCAGAGCGTACCGTCGTTCGGGCCGCCGTCGCAGCAGGTCGCGCCGTTGACGCCCCATGCCGGCACCGGCGCGCAGCGATTCGCGAAGTCGGTGAGCAGCTTCTGCTCCTTCTTGTCCGTCTTCGGATCCAGTGCATCGTCGACACACGGCGTCACGTTGCCCGTACCCCGTTTCACGCAGCGCGCATCGCTCTTCTGCGCCGCGTCGGCGACCCGCCGCGCGCCGTTGTTCATGCGGTCGACGCAGTCCTTCGACTGATTGAAGACGTTCACCTCGATCGACTTGTCGTCGAAGCCGTTGTTGTCGGGCAGCAGGATCTCGTCGTCGGGACCGGGCGTGAAGGAGAACACGACGCGCAGCTGCGCCGCCGTGGTGCCGGCGATCACGCCGCTCGATTCCAGGTCGATGTGGGTCGGCATGGTGATCGGGCTGCCGATCAGCATCGTCACCGGCAGGGCGCCGAAGTTCGCCGACACGTCGACCGAATGGCTCGGTATATTGACCGGACCGCTCAGGGCATCGTCAGCATCGCCGACGTACACAGCAGTGAATCCGAGCGGCGACCCGGTCGCCGGAAAGCTGCTCGTGTCCACGGTGACGGTGAAGGCGGCCGTTCCGGCGCCGACCCCGAGCTTACCGAAGACGCCGCTCGTGTCGGGTGGCGTCCTCGAGGTCAGCGTCACCGCCTTGGTGATGTCGCCGAGACTCTCGCGCACCCGCCCTCTCGCATGGAAAACGCCGCCGACCGCGACATCGAAATCGACGATGTGATCCATGTCGTCGTCGACGAACGTGGTCGATCCCGAACCTCCGGAGTCGATCGTGACCTTCAAGGCAGCGGCCGGCGATTGCGCCAAGGCCGATCCGATCGCCACCAGCGCCGCCAGTGTCCATCGGGTCTTCATGGGTTGCTCCCCTTTTCCCCTCCGAGTGACCCAGTCCCCGGTTCCTACGGCGGCGGGCATGACCTCGTCGCCGCTATCCTCGCGGGTATTGTTGTCCATGCGCTGCCAATGTGGGAAGAGCCCCGTCGATAAATTCGCTCGCCGACGTCCCGTAGGGCGCCGCTTCCGCGGCGCCGTCGCAGCGCGCTCGCGAGCAAGTGCCATGATGTGAATGCGGTGGTACGGCCGCGCAGAAGCGCGGCCCTCCGCGGTGGAACGCTACGCGCTCTGCTGCTGTTGGCCGGAGCCGCCGCCGGCCGCTCTTTCCTCGATCGACACGTCGGCGTCGAGGGTTGCGGTGGTCCCGTCGTTGCGCAGCGACCCGTCGATCGGCGCGGCATCGCGCGGGTGTGCGCTGGCGGCGACGGCGACGTGCCGATCGGCCACGGCCAGGCCCTGCAGCGGATCGAACCCGCGCCATCCCGCGCCGGGCAGGTAGACCTCGGCCCAGGCGTGCAGATAGCGGCGATCGGCGGCGGTCGGGCCGCCGAAGTAGCCGCTGACGAAGCGCGCCGCGAGGCCGACGGCGCGGCAGGCGTCGATGAACAATACGCTCAGATCGCGGCAGGCACCGGTGCGCTCGCGCAGCGTGAACGCCGCGGGTTGCGGGTCGCCCTCCAGACGGACCGCCGGCACGCTGCGCTCCGCGATGCGCCGGCACAGCAGGGTGAGAAACGGCACCGTCTGCGACTGCGCTTCGCCTTGCAGCGCGCCGGCAAAGTCGGTGACCGTCGCATCCGCGTCCGCGCGCACGCGGTACGGTGCGAGTGCCAGCTCGCGCTCGGGATCGGGGACCGGTGGCAGCGTGTTGGCGCACGGCTCGAGCAGGAAGTCGAAGGGGTTGGTGCGCAGCGTCTCGACGCTGAACACCGTGGCGACCGTGAGCGAGTCGGTCATGCCGTCGAACCACGCGCGCACCACGCCATTGCCGTCCAGGTCGAGGTGTTCCGACCATCCCCTCGGCCGCGGCTGTACGCGGAGGCGGAACGCGGTCACGTGCTGCGTGCCGTCGCTGCGCGGCCGCAAGCGGAACAGGTGCGGCCCCAACAGGACCGGACGGGCATACCGGTAGCGCGTCGTGTGGGTGATCGCGTAGTGCATGCAGGCGCCCGCGATCGGTCGCTAGCCGCCGGCGGAGGCGCGCCGCCGCGACGGGAGTCGCGACACCAGCGGCTCGACCCAGTCGACGCGTAGCTCGTTGACCGATTGCCGCAGCCGCTCCTGCCACCAGTTCGAGATCTCGGCGAGGTCGGCCTTCTCGTAGCGCTGCTCCACCAGCGCGAAGGAATCGCGCTCGTAGAGGACAACGTCGATCGGGAAGTCGACGTCGGCGGCGCTGATGCGGGTCGAGTCGAAGGCCAGGCAGCCGACCTTGAGCGCGAAGGACATGGGGTCGCGATACTTCAGCGTGCGATCGAGCACCGGTTTTCCGTAGCCGGCCGCCCCGATGATCTGCGACGGCGTGCCCTGCGCGATTTCGACCCAGTTGGCCTGCGGATAGAGCAGATAGAGCTTGTGCTCGCGGTCGCGCTCGAACTGCCCGCCGACCAGGGCGTGAATGTTGAACTCGAGCCCGCTCGCCGCCAGCGCGGCCTTGTCCTCGTCGGCCACCCGCCGCACCTGCGATGCAAACGCGTTGAGCGCCTTGAAGACGCGGTCGAAGGTCGGCCCGCTCTCGTCGAGCACCTCTTCGAAGTAGGTGAGCGCCTTGTCGCGCACCGACCGCAGGCCCGAGGTCATGATGAACAGCGCCTGCTGCTCGTGCTGGTAGGTGAAGATCTTCGCCGCGGTGGTGCACTCGCTGCCGGCGGTGACCAGCGTGTCGGCGATCGCCACCAGGCCGTCTTCGACCTTGATGCCGAGGCAGAAGGTCATTGTTCGGCCGACCACGATGCCATCGGATCGAACGGCGGTGGCGCCGCCGGCGCAACGAAGAACGTCTCGCGGATCGCGCCGTTCAAGCGATTGAGGCGGACCTGCAACGCGTCGAGATACTCGTGCAGGCCGCTGGCGATGACCTCGCGCACGGCAGTGAAGGCGAGATCGGAGCGCAGTTGGCCGAGCCGCTGTTCGGCGGCATTGCTGAACGTGCCGCTGCGCGTGCCCGAGATGGCGTGCAGCGATTCGTCGGCGTCGATCAGGCAGTAGTGCACGGCGCGCGGGAACTCGCGGTCGAGCAGTAGGAAGTCGACGATGCGCTCCGGCGCGACGCGGCCGTGCCGTTTGCGATACATCTCGAGCGCGCTCGCCGACCGCAGCACCGCCGCCCACTGGATGTCGTCGATCGGCGTGCCGACGTCGCTGACCGCCGGCAGCAGCAGAAAGTACTTCACGTCGAGAATGCGCGTCGTCTTGTCGGCGCGCTCCAGCATGCGGCCCAGGCAGCAGAAGCGCCACGCTTCGCCGTGCGACATGGTCGCGTCGGTGACGCCGGTGAACTGTTGGCCGCACACCCGCACCTGGGCGAGGAAGTCCTGCGGCGCATCGAGCGTCGTGGCGTCGCGCGCCGCGTCGCACACCATGAAGTAGAAGGTGTTCAACTGCTCCCACATCTCCGAGGTAATCACCTCGCGGATCATACGGGCGTTCTCGCGCGCCGCAGTCAGGCAGGAGAGGATCGAGTTCGGGTTTCCGGTATCGAAAGCGAGAAAGCGGATGACGTTGACGCGCGAGGCGGTGTCGGCCTGCCGGCGAAAGCGCGCGAGGTCGCCCATGGTGGTCACCAGCGCCTGCCACTGCTCTTCGGTCGACGCCATCGGCAGGTCGAGGATGAGCTGGACGTTCACCTCGACGCAGCGGGCGACGTTCTCCGCGCGCTCGATGTAGGAGCTCATCCAGTAGATCGAGTCGGCGACGCGGCTGAGCATCAGCGTGCGGCGTCCGCGCCGTGCGGTTCGGCGGCGCGTGCCGCACGCGCGGCGCCGTTGCCGTTCGTGCCGGCGACCACCCAGGTGTCTTTGCTGCCGCCGCCCTGCGACGAGTTCACCACCAGCGACCCCTTGCGCAGCGCCACGCGCGTGAGCCCGCCGGGTAGCACGTAGATGTCCTCGCCGTAGAGGACGTACGGCCGCAGATCGACGTGGCGGCCCTCGAAGTGGTCGTCGACCAGCACCGGCACGCGCGACAGCGACAGCGTCGGCTGGGCGATGTAGTTGCGCGGCTGGGCCTCGATCCGGCGCGCGAACTCCTCGCGCTGCGCCGCCGTGGCGTGCGGCCCCACCAGCATGCCGTAGCCGCCCGATTCATTGGCGGCCTTCACCACCATCGAGTCGAGATGCTCCAGGACGTACCGCCGGGCGTCGTCCTTGGCACACACGTAGGTCGGCACGTTGGGCAGAATCGGATCGGCGCCTTCGTAGTAGCGCACGATATCGGGGACATACGCGTAGAGCACCTTGTCGTCGGCGATGCCGGTGCCCGGCGCGTTCACCAGCGCGACGCGCCCGGCCCGGTAGACGTCCATGAGGCCGGGAACGCCGAGCACCGAGTCGGGCCGGAACACGCGCGGGTCGAGCGAATCGTCGTCGAGGCGCCGATAGATCACGTCGACGCGCTGCAGTCCGCGCGTCGTGCGCGTACAGACGCAGCCGTTGGCGACCACCAGGTCGCGCCCTTCGATGAGCTCCACGCCCATTTGGCGGGCGAGGAACGAATGCTCGAAGTAGGCCGAGTTGAAGATCCCCGGAGTCAACACGGCCACGGTCGGCGTCAGGCCCTGCACGGGCGCAACGTACTGCAGCATCTCAAGCAGGCGGCTCGGGTAGTCGTCGACCGGCAACACGCGCGAGGCCTCGAAGACCTCGGGAAAGGTGCGCTTCATCACGTGGCGATTCTCGAGCACGTAGGACACGCCGGACGGACAGCGCAGGTTGTCCTCGAGCACGTAGATCTCCCCGTCGCGATCGCGCACCAGATCGGTGCCGGTGATGTGGCACCAGATGCCGCGCGGCGGATGGAGGTCCCTGCAGGCGGGGCGAAAGGACTGGGCCGACCGGATGAGGTCTTCCGGGACGACATGGTCCTTGATGATGTGCTGGGCGTGGTAGATGTCGTCGACGAAGGCGTTGAGCGCGTGCACGCGCTGCTTGAGGCCGCGCTCGATCCGGTCCCATTCGGCCGCCGCGACGATGCGCGGCACGATGTCGAAGGGAAAGATCCGCTCGGTGCCGGCGCTGTCGCCGTAGACGTTGAAGGTGATGCCCATCTGCAGGAGCAGGCGCTCGGCGGTATGTTGGCGGCGGCGCAGCATCTCGGTGGAGAACGACTGCAGCTTGCGCACCAGTAGCTCGGCCTCGGGCCGCGGGCAGCCGTCGGCGAGCATCAGCTCGTCGAAGCAGTCCCCCACGTCATAGCCGTCGAACAACATGCCCAAGCCCACGGCGCCGAAAGGCCGCCGGACCTACTATGCAGCGCCCATGCCTGGTGCGGCGTGTTCCGAAATGTGGAGCGGGAGTGCCCGATCGCCGTGACCGGCTGACTGTTTGTTAGTCAGCTGCCCAGATGTCGGTCACGGCCGGATGAAACCATACGTAGACACTGACAACACAACGCGAGGTTCGCCCGCGATTCAACTCGACGCGCAGCGTGTCCGGGGGACCCGCGCCCCAGAGAAGGTCTGTAACTCCTTCCGTCTATTGAAACTCCGAACGGCACACCTGCGACGACGGCAGTAGGCGTGGCGGAAATACCCGGACTGTTTCACCTGGCATGGATCTCGCTGAACTAATGAGGCGATGTCCACCACGCGCAGAGCGCTGCGGCTGGTGTCCCACGACAAGGCGACCGTCCATCAGCTGATGCGCCCGCGCTCCAAGCAGCTCATCTGGCTGCGCATCATTCGCGCCATCGCGTTGATCACGACAGCCGTCACCTTGAGCGCCGCGCTGGCGCACGTCCTGGAGCTTCCGAACAAGCTGCAGCTGGACGGATCGCTGTGGCTGGCGGTGCAACAGCATCTCTACCGCGGCTGGGGCCCATTCATCGGCCCGTTCGAAATCGCCGCCGTGCCGGCGACGTGGGCGCTCGTCTACCTGCTCCGCGATCGCGGCGCCGGCTTTACGCCGGCCGTGGTCGCGGCGGCGTGCATGACGCTCGCGCCGCTCGTCTTCTTCGTGATGAACGCGCCCGTGAACAAGGCGATCGCTTCCTGGAGCGTCACCACCTTGCCGGCCGACTGGGCAAGCTATCGACTGCGCTGGGAAGTGGGGCACGCGATGACGTGCGCGCTGGCGCTGACAGCGTTCATCGCCCTGCTGCGCGTCGCGTGCACCGACCTCGCCCCCAGGCCGAGATCGTAACGCGGGCAACCCCGAGGACGCCGCTCCGTCGGCGTTGGCATGGGAGGGCGCCGCTCCGTCGGCGCCTGGGGGGCCGGTAAGGGTCGGGTGAAATCGATTTGTGTGCCACACCGCCCCCCGGCGGCGACGGCGCGCCG
>Ga0066388_100002896_pt1 | contig 10790 bp, 8 predicted proteins | sample PanSoiMetaGPlot6_FD_64539 | JGI IMG/M metagenome (GOLD analysis project Ga0066388, IMG submission 64539) | Tropical forest soil microbial communities from Panama analyzed to predict greenhouse gas emissions - Panama Soil - Plot 6 (Hybrid Assembly) | ecosystem: Environmental > Terrestrial > Soil... | reverse complement strand
AAGACATCGTCTTGCCCAGGATTGCACGCGCTGCTGCAGCTCGCCTTCTGTCTTCAGGTTCAGGTACATGGCGCCGTGGAGCGTGAAGAGGCTGAGGATGAAGGCGCCGACCAAGAGCGGATAAGGCCGCAGGAGGTCGAAGAAGGAACCGAACCGCAGCTCCCCGTCCGGACCAATCGGCACGCCGGCAATCAGGTTGCCGATCACGATGCCGAACAGGATTGGCGGCACGACGCTACCGGCGGCGAACGTCATGTCCCACATGGAGCGCCACCATCCCCAGTGCTCCTTGCTGCGAAACTCAATCGCCACTGCGCGGAATATGAGGGAAACCAGCAGCAGGATACAGACCATGTAGAACCCGGAGAATGCGGTTGCGTACACCTGAGGGAATGCCCCGAAGAGCGCCCCTACACCGCACACCAACCAGACCTCGTTTCCGTCCCACACCGGTCCAATCGAGTTAAGCACCAGGCGTCTTTCCGCATCCGTCTTCGTGAACAGGTGCAGCGTGCCGACGCCGAGGTCGAATCCGTCCAGGACCGCGTAGCCCATGAACATGATGCCGACGAGGAAAAACCAGATCGTGTTGAGGTCCATCACTTATCCTCCCCGGCTTCCGGATGACTCGACTTGTCCAGGCGTTCGCCGGACACTTCGATGAACTCACCGATCCGCGTCTTTTCGACCGTGGGGTGCGATGTGCCTGGCTCATCCGGGCCGTGCTTGATCTTGCGATCCAGGCTGTAGATCCACACCAGGAAGAGAAGCACGTAGATGACCAGGAACAGCAGCAGCGAGCCGAGAACGGCTCCAGCAGCCACTGCTCGCGACAGCGCATCCGACGTGCGCAGGAGTCCGTAAACGACCCAGGGCTGACGTCCCACCTCGCTTGCCATCCAGCCAAGCTGATTGGCTACATAGGGAGCGGCCACAGAGGCGACAAAGATCCTCATCAACCAGCGATTGCCGAACAGCTTCTTGCGCCACATCAGAAAGAGCCCCAGCCAGCTCAATCCGATCAGGTACATGCCGAGCGCGATCATCCCGTGGTAAGCCTGGAAGGGCAGTTGCACAGGCGGGCGCTCATGTTTGGGAATGTCGTTGAGTCCTTTGACTTCGCCGTTGGTGTCCCCGGTGACCAGGAAGCTGAGCAGCCCGGGGATCTTGACGCCGTACTTGACCTTGCCGGTATTCGCGTCCGGGATACCAATCAAGTAAATCGGCGCCTGGCGCCCGGTTTCGAAGTGTCCCTCGAAGGCAGCCAGTTTGGCGGGCTGGTGTTGAGCCACGATCTCTGCCTGCTTGGAGCCGATGAACGCCTGAAGCGGCGTTGCAAGAGCACCAAAGACGAGGGCAATCGCAAACGATCTTCGCGCAAATGCCAGGTGCCTTCCTTTGAGGATGTAATAGGCGCTGATGCTCGTTACGAAGAAGGCGCCGGTTATCCAGCCGCCGACGACGACGTGCAGGAAGCGTGCCATCGAACTGGGGTTGAACACCATCGCCCAGAAGTCGACGATCACGGCGCGGGCGTTCATCCCTTCGCCTACGATCTGGTAGCCTGCCGGCGTTTGCATCCAGCTATTGGCGACCGTGATCCAGAATGCACTGAAAGTAGCTCCCAGCGCCACCATGATCGTGGCAAGCAAGTGCACCTTCGCTGACACTCTGTTCCAGCCGAACAGCAACACCGCCAGGAATCCGGACTCCAGGAAGAAGGCGAAGATGCCTTCCGCCGCCAGAGCAGACCCGAAGATGTCGCCCACGTATCTGGAATACGTCGCCCAGTTCGTTCCGAACTCAACCTGCATGACGATGCCGGTAGCGACGCCGAGCGAAAAGTTGAGGGCAAACACCTTCACCCAGAACTTGCACATCGCTTCGTACATCGGGTTCTTCGTCTTGAGGTAGAGCCCCTCCATGAAGATGAGAATCATCCCCAGCCCGATGCTGAGCGGGGGGTAGATGTAGTGAAACATCACCGTGAAAGCAAACTGGATACGAGCGAGCAGCTCGACGTTGTCCAGCATGGTACGTCTCCTCAACTTCGTGCTTCTGCACGAACACTTGTGGCAACACAGACGAAGCTGGTCCCTTACCAGCCCTGCCTGCAGGTACGGATGGCAATCCGCCCGATTGCGCAGCGAACCAACTTGGCACCTCACACGAGGCGCGCTGCAATCCTGCCGGTTCAGTTAGAAAGCCGTAGCTAGAGTTTTTTCGATATCTTCGAAGTCAAGTTGATGAAAGCCGGAATAAACCTACAGGCCGCCCCGGTTTCCAAGCAAGGGATCGCCGCCTGCCAGAACGATGTTCTTCAAATCGCGTATCGGCAACCAGCGAACTAACAGCCCCGCCGCCACAGCGGCCCGAATACGACCCCGTTTCTGCGACAGAGCCCGCTTCGGCACCACAAATGATGCGAAATTCAACTCTTTACATCCCCAAATCCGGCTAGCGCAAGTGGCGCGCACCGGCCAGCCCGGCGATTATCTATTGTCAACTACCGTACGCCCAGGCTGGCAGTCACCCTCGTCGCCAATTGCTCGGCTGCTGCCGCCAGCACGTTGTCGGAGAAAACGGCTATCGGGTCCTTTTCTTTTGGAGTCATGAGTTTCTTCTCGATTTTTCGTTCACTGACTCTCCAGACGACTTGCCCGCTGGCTGCCGATATCAGCTTTGCCGAGTAAATGATCTCGTACTGGTCACCACCGAAAAGATGACCATCAAACGAGGCCTCGTCGACGCTGCCGGTGAGAATGTACTTGGCACCCGTGCGCTGAGCCACTCTCGCCCAGTGAGTGCCGGATTCGCTTCCCGTCTCGACCTGATGCACATCTTGTACACGGGCGACTTTGTCGCCAAGAACGGTCTTTAGCTTCTCGACAATCAGCCGCTGAAGCTCACTGCCGAGCGAGGCAAAATCCTGGTCCTCCAGCTCGCCGGATTGTCCGGTCCGCAACTTGAAGCCAAGGCTGGAGCCGCTGTCCACCTTCGCGGGCGGAGTGAAATCGAGTACAACGAGCGACAGTTCTCTAGCAACGGGTGCGGGCGCAGGCGCAGGCGCTTTCGGCGGCCGTGTAACGATGGGTTCAGGCTCCGGCTCGGCAGTAAGGGGCGGAGTAATGGCCGGAGGATCCTCGGGTAGACCAGGGCGGGGCTTTACCGGGGCGGCAGCCAGCGCCATTTCTCTGCCTTCCCATTTGGTCTTGAACACAGGCACTTGCAGCTGGCCGCGGTCCCTCAAAACCTCATGGCGTACAGCGTCTCTCATATAGTCATATGCTTCGCCCAGCGTAGTCTGGTCCCCTTTTTGCCTGAGACCCTCGATCAGCTGGCGCGTAAAGACACTGTTGGCATAAGTCTTCGACTCCCATGACACCTGACTGGGCTCACTGGAGCAGATGACGAGCTGGCCGGTCCCCTGGGCGATTTCGTTGGCGTCGAAATTGGACTGTCTGTATAGTCCCTTGGCGTCTGTCTTCACCGCCCCGCTGTGACAGGCATCGAGCACCAGCACAATCCGGCCCGCGTGCACGCGCTCTCTAACTATGCCCGTGAATTCTTGAATTGGGATGCCGGTGGCGTAAAGACTGTCCTTCTGCGTGTTATGGGCAACGATGTAATTGACCCCTTCGACGTCCAGCCGCGATGGGCTACCGTGGCTGGAAACGTAAATGACCACAAGGTCGTCCGGCTCGGCGACCCGAGGCAGCCATTTGTCTCCGATTGCGGCCAGAATGTTTTCCCTGGTTGCCTGCTGATCAACCAACAGGCGAACGTGATCGGGCGCGAAGTGAGCTTCATTGACCAGATAATCTCGGAAGTCACGAGCGTCTTTAGAAGCGTATTTGAGATCTATGGCCGAGTCAGCGTACTTGCTGACGCCGATGACCAGAGCCCACTTGTCCAATACGGGACGGTACACGGGCTCGTCCGCCGCCTGCGCGCAGGGGCTAAGTGCCAGCACAGCAGGCACCGCCACCGTCAAGACCGCCTTCCAGACCGCGTACATAACGACTCCTGGACCACAGCGCACAAACTGGATGCCAGGGGATCGCCCCCAAGCCCCTTTTACCCTCTGGAGGCACAATTTTCCCGAGCCCTTACCTGATGCGCGGAATCTGAGGCAGATGCTCAAAGTGACGATCGCGCGCGAAGAGGATCAGCTCATGCTGCACCACCAGCGCTGCGATCCAAATATCGTTGGTCGGAATGGGCGTTCCCTGCCGCCTGAGCTGCATAAACAGCCGCCCGTACTGGTGATTGGTGCCTTCATCGGGATACAACACCTTCACTCTCGGTGTGTTCAAAAACCGGACCAGGTTGCGCTCATTCTCTGCGCTGCGCGACCCACACAGAAATCCCGCCCGCAGTTCACCCAGCACGATAGAAGGCAGGGCAATCTCTTTGGCATGCCGTAATGGCTGCAAAGCCGTTTCGTCACCCCTGGCGAAATCGATGTAACGATTTGCGTCCAGGGCTATTCTCACGGCCAGATTGTCTCGTCTATCTCGTCTTGAGCACGCATTGCGCTATCGAAATCGTGGTCGTCTTGCCACAGGCCAACCAGGTGGTCCAGATCTCCATATGCCATCTGACTGATGTCGAGCCCGGCAGAGCTGTTTAAGGCTTCGACCAGCACGGTATTGAGACTCTTGCGTTCCGCTTGGGCGCGGTGATGCAGAAGGTTTTTCACTTGCGATGGAACCCCTCTAATGGTTAGTTGTACCGTCTTCGGCGTTTGCCTGCTTTTCATGCCTACATTGTAGGCCCTATATGTATGCACCGGCAACCCCCCTTCCGCAACGATCTCGGAGACCGGTCCCACCGGCCGGCCGCGGCCGGCAGCGCCTCGAGACGGACCGGTCGGCCAGGAGTTACGATCTGGCTAAAGCAAGGTGCAGCGATGGCAAAAATTTTGGTGGTCGAAGACGAAGAACACGTCGCCAGCGTAATTAAGGACTGGCTGGTTCGGGAGCGCCACATGGTCGAAGTGGTCGACGACGGCGAGACAGCTATTCAGTGTTTGCTCGTCAACAAGTTCGACCTGGTCGTCTTGGACTTGAGGCTGCCGGGAATGCCTGGCATGGAGGTTTGCAGGCGTTACCGCGCTAGCGGCGGCGACGCGCACATCTTGATGCTGACTGCCCAATCGTCGCTTGATGCCCGGGAAGCTGGTCTCGACGTTGGCGCAGACGACTACCTGTCTAAGCCCTTTGAGTTGCGAGAACTGGTGGCGCGCGTGCGTGCCCTTCTGCGCAGGCCGGCAGCTCGAGTGCCCGACGTGCTCAACGTCGGCAATTTGGTCGTGGACCTGCGGCAAGCAAAGGTTTTCAGAGACAGCAGCGAGATCAAGCTTGTGCCCAAAGAATTCGATCTATTAGTCTTTCTGTTGCGTCATCCCGGGCAGTGCTTTTCAGCCGAAGCGCTGCTCGAGCGGGTCTGGGTTTCGTCGTCGACGGCGCTGACGGAAACCGTGAGGACGCACATCAAGACACTGCGCAAGAAGATTGACTCATCCGGTCAGCCGTCTGTCATACAGCACATTCCTGGTTACGGCTACAAAATCGAGATCCAAGATGCTTCTCGGGTCTAAGTGGCGAATTACGATCGTCTTTACTCTGCTGGCAACCGCGGTCTGCATCGTGTTGGGCATCGGCGCGCAGGAGCTCTTCGACAGCCGGCTGACCGAAGCGCTGGATGTGGAGCTCGGAGCTCTGGCCGGAGAGTTGAGCGAGTTCGTGAATCTGAGCACTGAGACATCCGATCTGCAGACTTGGCACATGACACGCGCCCGTGGCGCCCTCAGGACTGTGGCCGGCATTGGTCTCTACGACGCGCAAGGCACGCCTGTTGAGACGTACGGAGATTTCGCCTTGTCGCAAATAGCTCCCGACAAAAGCGAGCTGATTCAGCACGGGCAGAGGTTGCGCGTCCTGTCGAGAAAGTTGCAGTACCGCGGCCAACTGATCGGCTGGCTGCAAATAACTGTTCCCACAACATCACGCGACCGCGCCATCAACGAGTTTTCGCACCTGCTGCACCTGTCCTTGCCGGCCGTTTTCATTGGCTTCCTGATCACAGGATACTTCTTTGCAGGCTGGACAATCAGCCCAATCGAACAAGCGTACGGAAGACTGAAACGCTTCCTTGCCGATGCAGGCCACGAGCTGAAGACACCTCTGACCATTGCTCAAACACACAGCGAAGCCCTGGAACAGGAATTGCTCGACCAATCAATCACCAGCAGTCGTGTCGAGATCATTCGAATATCGCTTAAACGGATGCAGAGGCTTGTCGAAGATCTGGTCTTGTTAACCCAGAGCGAGGCGCGGCAATTCTTGCATCCAAGCAATGATGTTGAGGTGGATCAGATTGTTCGGGCCGTTGCCGAAGATTTCAAGGAAAAGTGCCATGCCAAAGAAATAGATCTGCGCTGTGATGTTGCGCCTCACGTCAGGGCGCGCTGCGACCCGGAATTCGTCCGGAGAGCAGTGTCAAACCTTATCGAGAATGCCTGGCGCTACACTGAGCCTGGCGGCAACATAGTGCTTTCGGCCAGCTCTTTTCCCAAACAAGTTAAAATCACGGTCGAAGACAACGGAATCGGTATCCCGGCGGAGGCTCTGCCTCACTTGTTTGAACGCTTCTATAGAGTCGAAGGCTCCCGCTCGCGGAAAGACGGTGGATCCGGACTTGGTCTAGCGATCGTCAAGGGAATCGTGGAAGCGCATGGTGGCAAGGTGTCGGTACAGAGCTCACCCGGCTCCGGATCTAAGTTCACGGTCACCCTGCCGACAGGATGAGACGACGCTAACCGATCGCAGAAGAAACTTTGTCGAGTTCACGCGCACCTCACACCGGTCGATTTATTGTTGAGCTGTCGACCTGAAGGAGGTACGAGACATGAAACAGATAGCTACCGCTTTGTCCCTGATGCTGATCACAGGCTTGAGTGCATTGGCCGATACACCAATAAAGACTCAGCCCAGTTCTTCACCTTCAGCACAGATCACGAAGTCCCCGACTAAGGAAGGGCAGCGCACTCGCAGGGTCAAGAAGCTCCACAAGAAAGCAGCTTCAAACGCAGTAGCGCCCGCCGCCAAGGCAAAATAGGATTTTACTTCTTCACCGCCTGATTGCGGCACCACACGCGACGGGACCTGAGTTTTATCCCCCCAGTTACAACTACAGCCTGAATGGGAGTTCGGGCTGTAGTTAAACTGGTTAGATGGCTAAGTGGCGCCGGCAGTGCTCTTTAGCCGTAAGCGCAATCGCGGCATCTGAGCAGTACCGCCTCTTGTACTTGCCCACACAGTTAGCGAAGCAATTCCTTGACGATTCTGCCTGTCTTGCCGCCGGTTTTTATGCCTTGCAGTAAAGCTCGCGTCTGATCGTCCTCCAATGTCGCGCCTTCCGAGACCAGCAACTCCCGAAGCAATTCCAGTACGGGCGACAGATCGCGGGGGATTATGCGACCGCCAGGTCGCAATGCACCTTGCAGCATTAGGCGGACTGCACGTGCGTGCCGGGTGCTTACCCTGGCCACCTCGGACAGGGACCTCGACAGCCGCGCAGGCTTGCTCCTGTCTGAGAAGAGAAAACGCGACAACTCTGATGAGAAGGCAGCGATGTCGAGTCTGCCATCATCGACAGCCGCAATCACTGCATCGCGGGCATGTCCACGACACTCCGCATCGACCACGATTAAGCCGGCGGCCAGCACCTGGCTCGCGTTAGAACCAAGCTTCGTGCGCGAGTCGCATAGCACTTCCAGATAAGCGCGAATGCTACGGTCCGCCGTATCCATATAGTCGATGCAACTGCCGGCCGATCTTGTAGCTGCCGCAAAGAACCATTCACTGAGCGAAGGAAAGAGTATGGCCTGCCAGCGCAGCAATTCGAAGTCCGAACATCGCTTGTAAAGGCCGCCTGAGCCGAGATCTAAGTCCTGGTCAGCCGCAACGGCCGTCCTTGCGGCTGAAGCGGCAATCCAAAGTGGCGATGCAATATCGGGCGCACCATCGCCGGCTCCCGCGGCATGACGGGCAGCGGCCCAGAACTCCCCGGTTGCATCGCTGTGCGCTGCCAGGAATTCAAGCGTCGGCAGCCCAGGCAGTCGTAACAGTGAAATCGTTTGATCGTAGCTGTCGGGCTTTTCCTTTCTCGATGCCCATATTGCCAGGCGTTCATGCAGAACTGCCGGTTCAATCCAGCCGCCGGCGTGCGTGGGCAGGCTCAGCAAAGGCAAAGCCGCATGTCGATTAGCGCGTTGGCATACGGCGCTCAGCCGCTGGTAAAGATACAGTGCTATCGGGTGACAGGCATTGATGTCGAAGGGCACCGCCATCGTTGCCCGATCGGACAACCAGGCGTCAACGAACGCAGCTCTCAGCATGCGCACCATGCCCACCGACCAGCGGCTGCCGCCAAGAATCTTGCCGGCGCGTTTACTCAGCGGCGCGGTCAGCCTGACAAAGTCCGGCGGCCGCTCGCCGCACAGCCTCGAGACCCCGTCGACGACGCGCTCCATCTCCATGGGAACATCCGGATGTTCAAGGCAAGAAGCACACGCGGCCACCAACTCCTCCAGGCCTTCAATCGGCTGGATCGCACGCTGCTCGGCTGTGGGATTAGCATTGTCTAGCTGAAGGGCCGGCGAGCTGGGCGATTGGTCCAGGCGAGCGGCGACGGCGTCTGCGGATGGGATTTCTCCCAGCCAGGACACGATTCTGGTCGAAGCAGAGGGCGAGGTGCTGTCCCGATAGCTCACAATCTTGGAACGCAGCGATGTTGCATTTCCATCGCCATACTTCTCAATCATGTCCAGCGCTGCCATTTGAACTTCAGGCGATTCATGCAACAACGCCTCCGTTGCAAATTCGCATGCTTGCCTGGCAAAGCCCGAATTCCTTTTCACAGCCCGTTCCAGCATGGTCAGCGCCGTGAAAACAACAGACTTGGAGCGTGCGGAAAGAGCCGGGGCCACATCACCACTTAGAAATTCCTCTGACAGAGGTGAGACACGGTCAACTTGCGCCAGCGCCTTTACGGCAAAACTGACCGTGGTTGGAATCGAACTGCCGATGAGCTTTCCATATTCTTGCGTGCGCTCACGTCGTTCCTCGAGTGTCGGTGTAAGAGATTCGTGAAAGCGAGAGAACCAGCCCGATCGAAATTGAATGAAGTCACGCTGCAGTGCCTCCAGGCTGGCATCCAGCAGGCGCGCTCTTGAGATAGCCTTTTCCCTGGCTAGTTCGCAGAGAGTCGATTCCCAGCTCTGGCCAGGGGGCGAGTACTTGTCTTGCGCAGCCAGGCTGTTTTCCTGATCACCTTCTACTTCGAAGAGTCTCCAGATGTCAGTCTCCAATAAGTCCGGCTCGGCCAGCAGAGCCTCCTTCAAGGACACACCACGGGCCGACAACAAAAACGCACGCATACCGGCAATCATTGCCACGATGTACTGATCGCTGACAGGTTTATCGCAGAGACCCAATTTCATGAGTTTGCGAACCACCAGATAATGTCGAACGTTCTGGCCGATCAGAACCTCACCCCAGCCTCGCAAAGCTGGGGGACCGCACGCTGCCAGAAGCTCCCAATCGAGCCTTTGATCCGACACGTAATCAAACGACAGCTTGCGCAGCTCCTCGGCCGAAGCAGTGACAAGAGTCGCACTCAGGCTTGCTTTGAATGCTTCTTCACCGAGGTCCAGGCGCCATCCATACCCGCCCGCCGGCAACGCGCTCACCGACCCCTTATTGCACTTTTTGAACCAGGAAAGCGCCGTCTTGGCCAGGGGCCGGCGCTGATCTTCCCTAGTATCACGAAAGAATTCTCGCAAACCCGCTGCATCGGCCTGATTCAAAATTTCTTGCAGCTGTTCGCCTGTGAGTATCACTGGTTGACCTCTGTTGTCTCGCCGAGAAGGCGGGCTGACTACTCTGCGTCAAACATCTGCAGCGCAATAATGTGTTTGCAAGGACCGCGAGAACTCTGATATTTTGCGTGCCACTGGCACGTGCAACGGGCATCGTCTTCGGTGATGCGGACTCGGTGTTGAACATCGCTGCCTGCTACTTCGGCTTCCATCAAGTTGTCGGATTGCCGTAGTACGCGCACCCCACCAGATTCGATAATCTTGCGAGCATTCTTCAGGCGCGGGTGCATTTCTTCCACACGTGAAATGTCGAATGGGAGCTCCCTGTGAAAATATGCGCCGATGTGCCGATCGTAACCGACCAGTCCCCGTGAGCCGAGAATTCCAAGCAACCGCCTTGCTTCTTGACCAGTCACCTGGGCTTGTGCGGCAATCTCATCGAGATCAATTACCGACTGCCATTTCAATGCTGCTCGCACCCTGGCGGTATTAGAACCACTCTCGCCGGCCAGATCGGTCAATACTTGACCCTCTCCGGAAAAGCCGCGCGATGCTTCAGCGGTAATTGCCAGATTGAACGAAAGCGGCCCGCACTGCAACTGCCATTCGCTCGCCTCACCGGTCGGGTGGGCGTAGATGCACAGCGACTCCACCACCGGCGCAAGGTCTTGCAAAAGGCGCAAGCGCTCCAGCCCGCGAATCGGCACACCGCAGCCGACGTTTGTCTGACTGAGACGCAGTCCCTTGCCGCTGGCCACCACCCAGAACAAAGACCGGTTCTCTGCGCTTCTTGGCAAGGAGCGCAAGAAGCGGATACTCTCAGCCCGGTCGACTCGGAAGCGCAGCTCCATGGCCGACTGATAGGCCTGCGCTTCCACAAATCCCTTCAGCCAGCGAAGCGGTA
>Ga0066388_100002895_pt1 | contig 10790 bp, 6 predicted proteins | sample PanSoiMetaGPlot6_FD_64539 | JGI IMG/M metagenome (GOLD analysis project Ga0066388, IMG submission 64539) | Tropical forest soil microbial communities from Panama analyzed to predict greenhouse gas emissions - Panama Soil - Plot 6 (Hybrid Assembly) | ecosystem: Environmental > Terrestrial > Soil... | reverse complement strand
CGCTTGAGTTCGCGAGCCATCCGTTCGTTGGCAACGATGATTTCGTTGAAGCAGTCGGCGATTTTGCCGCCAACGCCGGTCCAGGTACCCGGCAGGCGGAAGGAAAAATCACCGTCGCGCATGGTTTGCAGACCGAAGAGGATGGCCCCGAGGTCGGCATCCGAAAGATTGGCGGTACGGTACCCGTTGGTGGGCTGGCTGTCCACGACCGTAGGCTCGATCTTACGGTCGGTTGCCTGATTTTCCGATTTGCGTGATTCGGCGCGTTTCATGGGTGGTCTCCCCTGCGAGCGTTGCTGACAAGGAGTGCGGGAGTCGCAGATTTCGATGCCCGCGGCAAACTAAAATTGTGAAGGAAAATCGTTGTTCGCGCGAACCAGAATCGCGTGATGGTTACGGCCGCAGGGCGCGTTGTTCCACGAAATGAGAGAGGCTCCACGTTGGCAGGTGCTTTGCCGGGCATAAGCAGTTCCCACGCTCTCTTCGAATGGCTTTGCTGCAGCCACCGCCGGAAGACGATCAGGTTAGACGGTCGGATCGCAGCAGCTCGTTTGGCACGGGCAAGCCAAGTTCGCTCGCGATCGCCCGAACTCGCGAAGAATCGAGGCGGGGACTGGCGTAAATGTCGGAGTTGATAACCGTTTCGAGGGCGCGCATCAGTTCGGCTTCAGTATCGGACTTGAGAAGGTAGCCACGAGCGCCGGCCAGAAAAGCGCTGCGCACCCATTCGATGGAATCATGCAAGGTGAGTAGGAGGATTTTCGCCTCAGGGTCTTGTTGACAGATGACTCTGGTGGCCTCCAGGCCGCCCATGCCTGGCATGGAAATGTCCATGAGCGTGATGTCCGGCTTGAGAATTGAAACCAGGCGCACGGCCTCCTCGCCGGAACCGCATTCGCCAGCAATTTCCCAACCCGGCCAAGCGCGGACAATACTCTGTATTCCTCGGCGAAGCACCGCGTGATCGTCTACCACCAAAACACGATTCATAAGATGAGTCTCGCTCGCTCCGTCGCGCGCATGAAATCTCTATTGCCAAACAAATCGCAAAGGACTGCGACGCCACCGGATCGAAGGGAGGGACTCCACCCGGAGGTCATACCTCGATGATCTGGTTCTTTACGGCGTAGCGAACCAGTTCGCTAACGGAGTGCAATTCGAGCCTGCGCATGATGTTGGCGCGGTGGGTTTCGGCTGTCTTGACGCTTATGTTGAGAGCGACAGCCACTTCCTTGCTCGTTTTGCCTTCGGCAAGAAGTTGCACGATTTCGCGCTGGCGGCCGGTCAAGCGGCCGCGAGCGTCGCCGTTCGGATCGCGAGGTCTGTCGCTGCGGAGGCCGTCCATCATCATTTCGGAAACCTTGGCGGTGAAAAAAGGGCGATGCATGCTGACGGCTTCGACCGCGCTCACCAGGTCGCGGTTACAGTCGGACTTGAGAACGTAGCCGCGAATCCCAGAGTTGATGATTTCGTAGGCTAATTGGTCGGAAAGGTGAAGAGTGAGGATCACAATCTCGGTTTTGGGCAAAGCCTTGCGAATCTGGCGCGCCGCTTCGAGCCCGTTGAGTTCGGGCATGGCAATGTCCATCACTACAACGTCGGGCTTGCTTTCCAGGGCTAAAGCGGCGGCTTGGCGACCAGTGGTGGCCTCGCCGCAAACTTCCCAGCCTTTGCGTTCTATAAGGAGCTGGCGCAAGCCGGCGCGAACAACATCGTGGTCATCCGCAATCAGTATCCGCACGGGCGTCTCCGAAGGGGCCTTTAAGTTTGCTACATTGTCTCCGCCGTGGCCAGCAATGATATAGGGTGAACTCTGTATTTTTCCAAAAGTGCCTTAAGAGCCAGATGCCGCTATGCCGGCGGCATTGGGAGCGCTACTTTCCGGGGACCGCGAAGAAAGGAGCCGCTTTTGTCCTTCGATTAGTGGAATTACCACCACGATGGCCGTACCGGAGGGTTCCGCAGGCTCGATTCGTAAAACGCCGCCCAGTTCGCGGACCCGTTCGCGCATCCCGCCCAGGCCTATGCCCATTCCGGAGCCGCGATCGCGGAAGGAACGGATGCGGTCGAGAGGAATGCCTTTGCCAAAGTCGCGCACCCGAAGTGAGACAGTAAAAGTATCGCAGGCAATTTCAATGTCCACCTTCTTGCTCTGCGAGTGACGATGCACGTTGGTGAGGCTCTCCTGGAGAATTCTAAACAGCGTGGTTTCGATTTCTTTCAGCAAGCGGGGGATGGCCGGGGGGGCCTTCATCTGCACTTCGATTCCGCTGCGCGCGGCGAAGCCTTCGACGTACCAGCGGACCGCGGAGAGCAAGCCGTTTTCGTCGAGCAGTGGCGGGTGCAGGAGATAGGAGACGGTCCGAGTCTCGGAGATGCACTGGTCGACGATCTGGGAGCACTGATTGAGTAACTGGCGCGTGGAGGCGGCTATGCCCTTGCGTTCGCCGCGGTCAATAGTGATCTTCAGCATGGCGAGATACTGGCCGACGCTGTCGTGCAATTCGCGCGCGATTTTTCTGCGCTCCTCGTCCTGCAGCTGCAGAATGCGTCCGCTCAGGCGGCGCGCGGTCTCTTCGGCCTGGCGCTGCTGCGTGAGGTCGGCATTAATTTCTAGCCAGCCTTTGAATTCGCCGCGTTCGCCGCGTTTGTGAATCCAGCGGCTGTAAACCAGGACGCGCATACCATAGCGGTTGGTGTGAACAAGTTCACCTTCCCAACGGCCCTGTTCTTCCAGTGTGGCGAGAAGTTCCGCGAAAGGAACCGGATATTCAGTCTGAAGCATATCGGAAACATCTTTGCCGACGGCTTCTTCCGAACTCCAGCCGTAGAGGCGTTCGGCGGCCCGGTTCCAGTAGGTAATCCGATGGGCGGTATCGCAGATCAACGCAGAGTCGCTGACAAGATCGAGCAACTCCGCCTGCGAAGCGACCTCAGTGAGACGGTCCTGCAAAGCCTTGCGTTCTTCCTGTTCGAGCGATTTCGGTTCGGCGACCGTGCCTTGAGAGTCTTCTGAGTTGCGCTTTTGGGCGCTGATGTCTTGAAGCGAGCCCAGGTCGCGGTAGGGTTTGCCGGTATCGTCAAAATAAAACCGCCCTTTGGCTTGCACCCAGCGGGTTTGTCCATCCGGCAGCAGGATGCGAAAGTCGAAACGGTAGTCGCGGCGGTCAGCGATGGCCGAGGCTCTCTGCTCGCGAACGGCAAGTTGGTCCGCTGGGAGTACCCCGGCCAACAGGGCATCCCACGAAGGAGTGCAATCGTTGGGGGCGTAACCTAACAACGAAAAAAGGCCGGGCGACCAGAAGGCTTCATTGGTGTGCAGGTTCACGTCCCAGGTTCCCAACAGCGCAGCTGTTGTCGCGCTCTGGCGACTCTGCGCGGTGCGTTTTCGCCGCGCGAGTTCGAGTTGCAGCTTGATACGCGACAGCAGTTCGCGAGCATGGAAGGGCTTGATGAGGTAGTCGTCGGCCCCAGCTTCCAGTCCTTCCAAACGGAAATCTTCGTCAGCTCGAGCGGACAAGAGGATGAAGGGGATGCTGCTCAATGCTTCGTCTTCGCGCACGCGGCGCAGCAAGGCGACGCCGTCCAAGCGGGGCATCATGACATCGCTCAGGATGAGGTCGGGGCGGAGGGACTCAAGGCGCTCGAGGGCCATGAGTCCGTCGGAGGCGGCGTCGACCGAATAGCCCTCCTCGCTCAGCAGGCGCGTCAGGTAATGGCGCATGTCCCGGTTGTCTTCCACGAGCAGAACGAGCGGGTTGACCTCGGAGTGCGTAGCAGCGCCGGTCGAGGCGATGGCGCCCGTTTGGTTGGCGGGAAGGGCGGAAGCGTCCGGAAACCATGCCATGGCTTCTTCAACAAAAGGCTCGCGATTGGTTTTGGGAACCACGGATTTCGTGCTGTTTGCAATGCGGTCCGCCGGCAAGTGAGCGGAGCCGGAGGGAATGAAAACCATAAACTGAGTACCTTGGCCAACCGCGCTCTGCGCCCGAATTGCGCCGCCGTGGAGCTTCACCAATTCCTGTACCAGAGCCAGACCGATGCCCGTGCCTTCATTGGTGCGGCCCTGCGTTCTTTCAATGCGATGAAATCGCTCGAACAGGCGAGGCATTTCGTCTGCGGGAATGCCGACGCCGGTGTCCAAAACGCGAAGCTCCGCGCCGCCCTCGATTTCGCGCAAGTCTACGGCGATGCTTCCGGTATGCGTGAACTTCAGCGCGTTGGACAACAAATTGAGGACAATCTTTTCCCACATCTGTTTGTCGACGTACATTTGAGCGCTCGGCTCGTCGCAGTGCACCTCAAATTGCAGACCGGCCTTCTCGATGGCCGAGCGGAAGACGCTGGCAATGTCGGCGGTCGCATCGCCGAGGGCGACATTTTCGTAGGTAGCCTGGATGCGGCCCGCCTCAATGCGGGAAAATTCGAGCAGCGTGTTAACCAGCTTCAGGAGGCGCGTGCCATTTCTGTGGATGAGTTCGATTTCGCCAAGGCTGACGTTAGTGGGATCCATTCTTCGCGAGCGCAACTCTTCGAGCGGACCTAGAATTAAAGTGAGTGGCGTGCGCAATTCATGGCTGATGTTGCTGAAGAACGTGGTCTTGGCGCGATCCAACGCGGCGAGAGATTCGGCGCGGCGGCGCTCTTCGTCAACCGCCCGCGCGTCGGCCACGCTTTTTGCGATTTGGCTGGCCACGAGGTTCAGGAATCCTCGGTAGTCCTCGTCGAGTTTCTTATGGGGATTTACGCCTGCGATCAGAACACCCATTCCCGACTCCTGACCAGCTTGTGCGATGGGAAGAAGAATCAGGTCCGACGAGTTTCCGCCCCAGAAGCCGCCCGGCAGAGTGACGCCAAGGGCTGGCAAATCGCCGAATTCGACGGGGCTGGTTTGTTGCAGGGCTTGACGAATCAACGATGCGACTTGGGTTTCGCTTCTCAGGTTCACCAAGTCCTGTAGGAAGGGATCTCCCGGAGAAATTCCCGCGAAGGCTACGGCCTCCGCCGAGGTGAGCTCGCGATCCAACCGATACAGGACCGCGCAGGGGATGTCGTAGGGGTTGCCGCTCAGGGCCTTGGCGGCGAACTCCCACGCCTCCATCTCGGTTTTCGCGTCGACACTGCGAGAAGCCAGGTCCCGCAGAGTGAGCAGACGGCGCTGGCTAATCACCTCCGCTGTCGTTTCGGAGACCGGAGTGATGACTCCGACAATTCGCCCTGCTTCGTCGCGGATCGGCGTGTAGGAGAAAGTGTGATAAGTCTCTTCGGGGTAGCCGTTGCGTTCTAGAAGCAGAAGAAGATCGGCGGACCAAGTGGCTTCACCGGTAGCCAAGACGCGTTCCAGCATTGGTCCAATGACGTCCCAGATTTCGGGATAAACCTCCCGGCCCGGCCTTCCCAATGCGTCAGGATGTTTCGTGCCAAGCGTCCTCCGATAGGAGTCGTTGTAAAGCATCACCAGTTCGGGGCCCCACCAAACAATCAGGTCGAAGCGGGAACTCACGCAGATCCCGGCACTGACCTGCAAGCTGCGCGGCCATTTTTGCAGTGGGCCCAAAAAAGTGTTGCCCCAGTCTTTGGAGCGCATGAGCGCTCCCATTTCGCCGCCGCCGACCAGCCAGCGTGGATGATTTTCGTCCACCCGTCGGGCAGAGGGGATGGCGATCGGCGTCAACGGCAGTGAAACTTTTTCAATGGTGGAAAGCAAATCCCTGGAAAGGTCGGACTTAGCGACGTACGCCGAAGCGCCCGCTTCCATGGCCATTCGACGAGTCACTTCCGGTTCGTTCTGACTAATGATGATGACTTTGGTGTTTGCATGACGCGATCGAATGGCCTTCGCCGCTTCTGTTCCGGTCATCACCGGCATCGTGACGTCCATCAGGACCAAGTCAGGTTGCAAACTTTGCGCCTTGTCTATGGCCGCCTGGCCGTCAGCTGCTTCACCACAGACTTCCCATTCCGGCCGGGAAGAAAGTAAGGAGCGCAGGCCGCGGCGGATGACTTCGTGGTCATCGACGATCAAGATACGAAGCGCGGGCATAGGTGTAGTCCTGGCTGCAAAATTGCCAAAAGCCTACGAGTAAATACCGAGTGAAACATTCCAGGGAAGCGCAGTCCATACGAGCTTGACTGTATGCGCCGCTAGATAATATGCAAGGCACCCGATGGGTGTTGTGCGCGTTCTGGCATTAGCGTGGTGGAGGAAATAGCGAAATGAGGCAGGCATTGGCACAGGACGTTTTCCAATCGGACCTGCGGAAGGACCGAAATGCTTATCGAGAGCGAGTTAAGAACCATACTTAACTAGTGGCATGCCCACCCAGGTTGTAGCGTGTGCTACACGCCGCCGGAGGGATATTTCACAGTTGTCGACACGCGGGATCTTGCGCAGCCGATCGAGGGGCGTGAATCTTTCTACGCCACGCCGGCTGGCTATACCGCTGCGTAGCCGAAAATCAGGAGCACAGGCTAGTCTGGCGATGTGGTGTGAAGAGATGCGATTGCAGCGAGCAGATCTCGCACCCGAGTAGCCGGACCTTCAGCTGAATCGCTAACAAAACCGGCTCTGCCCGGTGCTGTATTTTGGGCAATCCGCAAGTCGGTGCGAATATTCCGCCACACCACGTCGGTAGTTTTCCTGATTTCGAATTTTCGTGCAGAGGTTTACCGTAATAGAGCTTCAGTACCAGGAAAGACCAATGAGAATTGCCCAAATTGCCCCGCTGTATGAAAGTGTGCCGCCGCAGTTTTATGGAGGCACCGAACGTGTGGTCTCGTATTTGACGGAAGAGCTAGTAGCGCAAGGCCATGAGGTTACCTTGTTCGCCAGCGGCGATTCGCGGACTTCTGCGCGCCTCGTTTCGCCTTGTCACCGCGCACTCAGATTGGACGGCAGCTGCGTAGATCAACTTGCCTGCCACTACCTGATGCTGGAAAACGTCGTCGAACGCGCACACGAATTCGACATTCTGCATTTTCACGTGGACTATCTGCATTTTCCGTTTTCAAAACGATGCGCGGTGCCGCATGTCACTACACTGCACGGTCGTCTGAACATTCCGGAACTGGCGCCGTTGCATCTCGCGTACCCGGAAGCTCCGCTGGTTTCCATCTCCATGAGTCAGCGGAAACCGCTGCCTTGCGTGAACTGGGTTGGCAACGTCTACCACGGACTACCTGCGCCGACGCTTGCTCTAGGCTCAGGCAAGAAGAAATATCTCGCCTTCATCGGCCGCATTGCCCGCGAAAAGCGCGTCGACCGCGCCATTGAGATCGCATTGCAGTCGGGAATGCCGCTGAAGATTGCAGCCAAGGTGGATCCAACGGATCGCGAGTACTACGAAAAGGAAATCAAACCTTTATTGCAGCATCCATCCATCGAATACATCGGAGAAATCCGGGAGGACCAGAAACCCGATTTCCTCGGCGATGCTTATGCGCAGGTGTTTCCGATTGACTGGCCCGAGCCATTCGGCTTGTGCATGATAGAAGCGATGTCCTGCGGTACGCCGACCATCGCCTTTGATTGCGGCTCGGTAAGCGAAGTATTGCGCGATGGCGTGAGCGGCTTCATCGTCAAAAGCGTGCAAGAAGCGGTTGCTGCGGTCCCGAAAGTGGCGTCGCTCAGCCGGGCTGCCTGCCGGCGGGAATTCTACAAGCGATTTTTGGCTTCTCGCATGGCAGGAGACTACGTTAGGCTCTACGAGTCGCTGGCAAGCGCTGAAAGTCTGCCGCTGGCGGCACCCCGGCTCGACTCTTCGCTGACCCTGTAGGAAGGGCTTCGTTTTGACTGACATCGTTCGGCTCGAAAACGAATACTACGTCCGAGCGTCCTCCGCCTTGGCGGACGACCGCACCCGCGTGCTCAAATACGGCGACACGTTTGCGGTCTTCAATCGCTTTGGCGACATCGAACTGGTCGGACCTTCCAAGTTCGGTCTGTTCCATGCCGAATGCCGCCACCTTTCGCAATTTACAGTGCATGTCAACGGACGCCAGCCGCTGCTGCTCAGCTCCACCATCCGTGAGGACAATGCCTTTCTTTCCGTTGACCTCACAAATGTAGATAGCGACAGCAACGGATTCGCGGCGTTGTCGCGTGGGACTCTGCACATCTTCCGGCTGCAGTTTCTGCGGCGGGCAGGCTGTTACATTCACATTCGACTGCTGAACTATGGGTCGGATCCTGCCGACATTTCTGTGCGTGTGAACTTTGCCGCCGATTTTGCGGATATTTTTGAAGTACGCGGCACCGCTCGCGAGCGCACCGGCCACCGCCTGCCCGATGAACTCAGCGACGACCGCGTGCTCTTGGGCTATCGGGGACTGGATGATGTGGTTCGGCGAACGCGCTTTGAATTTTCGCCCCAGCCCACTTCTCTTAATGCGCGAGAAGCACGTTTTCAGTTCACACTCGACCCCAACGTGGAGAAATCCTTGTTCGGTCTGGTCGCTTGCGAGCGCGATTCAGAGCGGCCCGATCCCCTTTCGTTCCCCCTTGCGTTCGCTACTCTGAGCGCGCCTTTCCAACCTGCACAGCTCGAAGATTGCCGGATCCTGACGTCGAGCGAAAGCTTGAACTCGTGGCTCACACGATCCTCGGCGGACCTTCGCACTTTGGTGGAAGGCAATCCCGAAGGGCCTTACCCCTACGCTGGCGTGCCGTGGTTCAGCACGGTATTTGGGCGCGACGGAATCATTACTGCACTCGAATGCCTGTGGATGGCGCCTTCGTTCGCGCAAGGTGTGTTGAGTTATCTCGCGCAAACACAAGCCACCGCGGCGATTCCCGAGCAGGATGCCGAGCCCGGAAAAATTCTTCACGAAATGCGCCGCGGCGAAATGGCCGCCACCAAGGAGGTTCCGTTCGCGCAGTATTACGGCAGCGTTGATTCGACTCCGCTTTTTGCGATGCTGGCGGGCGCCTATCTGGACCGCACCAACGATCTCTCCTTCGTGTCCAAGATCTGGCCCAACATAAAAGCAGCCCTGCAGTGGATGGACGATTATGGCGACCGCGATGGCGACGGCTTTATCGAATACGAAAAGCGTTCGATGCGGGGGCTGGTTCAGCAGGGATGGAAGGATTCGCACGATTCGGTGTTTTACGCGGACGGTAAAATAGCCGAACCGCCAATTGCTCTGTGCGAGGTGCAGGGCTATGCCTACGCGGCGAAGTGTGCCGCTGCGCGCATTGCGCGAGCGCTGGGCGAGCCGGAGTTGGCGGAGAAACTGGAAGGGGAAGCGCAAATCCTTCGCGTCAGGTTCGAGCAAGCTTTCTGGAACGAGGAGCTAGGCACATACGCATTGGCACTCGATGGCGGCAAAAAGCAATGCGCCGTCCGGACTTCGAACGCTGGCCATGCTTTGTATTGCGGAATTGCCGACCAGGAACATGCGAAATCCGTGGCTTCGGAACTTATGGCACCAGAAATGTTTTCCGGGTGGGGAGTTCGCACGGTGAGCTCTTCGGAGCGTCGCTACAACCCGATGTCCTATCACAATGGCTCGATCTGGCCACACGACAACGCCATGATCGCGGCGGGATTTGCGCGCTATGGTTTGCAGAGTGTCGCGGCCGAACTACTAAACGGTTTGTACGAGGCCAGCCGCCACTTCGAACTCCAGCGAATGCCGGAACTGTTTTGCGGCTTCCATAAAAGAAACGACGGAAGCGGGCCCACCCTGTATCCAGTCGCCTGCGCACCGCAAGCTTGGGCCGCCGGATCGATCTTTCTGATGCTCGGCGCCTGCCTGGGCATAACCGTTTTGACCGACAAGCCACAGATACGTCTGTCCCACCCCAGCCTGCCGGTTGCGCTCAACGAACTTCGTGTTGATAATCTCCGGGTCGGGGACGCCAGCGCGGACCTGATCTTTCGGCGCCGTGGAACCCGGATTGACAGTGAGGTTGCCGGCCGCCGCGGCGATATTGAAGTCCACCAATCCATTTAGTTCCGACTTTTTCTCCGCTTTTCCCGGGCATTTCCACCCTTACGGCGCATCGGTTTGCGAAATAGAGCATCGGCGGTATGGCACGGCGTTGCTCGCCGTTCTTTAGATAGAAGAGCAGGCCCCGCGCCGGGCCACGAAACGATTTACCGACTATCGGAGGGAAGTAACATGCCAGAAAACAGTCTTCGGGAACTTTATGTCGAGCAACTCAGGGACCTTTACAGCGCGGAGAACCAGCTTGTAAAGGCCCTGCCGAAAATGGTTAAGGCTGCTCAGTTGGACGCGCTTCGCAAAGGCTTCGAGCAACACCTCGCTCAAACCAAGGGTCACGTCGACCGGCTAGAACAAATTTTCAGCGCCATGGAAGAAAGTCCCAAAGGACGCAAATGCGCCGGCATGGAGGGTTTGGTCGAAGAGGGAGAAGAAGTCATCAGGGAACGGTCAGGTAGCGACGCGCTGGACTCTGGATTGATCGCCTCAGCACAACGCGTCGAGCACTACGAAATAGCCGGCTACGGCACGGTTCGTACATTTGCGGAGTTGTTGGGTAACGAGGAGGCAGTCAACCTCTTACAGCGAACCCTCGATGAGGAAAAGGAAACCGACGAAAAGCTGACTGAACTTGCCCAGCAAGTCAACGCTCGGGCGCTGAATTCCGGTGGCAAGTCGGAGATGGACGAAGAGGAAGCGGAAGGCATGCGCCGCGGGCGCAGTGCCAAGGCGAAATCCGCTCGGGCCTGATTTCCAAAATCAGCGAGCTCCTGCGATAACCCTACCGGACCGCCCGCCCGGGCGGTCCGGAGTACTAAAAGATACCCGGCACGGTTCGAGCG